>Ga0210391_10003710_pt1 | contig 12868 bp, 7 predicted proteins | sample IncBWC12OmetaG_FD_160573 | JGI IMG/M metagenome (GOLD analysis project Ga0210391, IMG submission 160573) | Forest soil microbial communities from Barre Woods Harvard Forest LTER site, Petersham, Massachusetts, United States - Inc-BW-C-12-O ... | reverse complement strand
TCAGCAAGGGCAAGAAGCCCGCGACGCTGAAACTCACCTCGTGGCACATTCGCGCGAATACCATTCGGAAGCTTAATCGGGCCCTCAAGGAGCCGGGAGCAGTTGCTCCTGGCCCCTCCGAGGAACCAACGGCCGCGCCATTCTAAGACCGTTTTGGGCAGAGCCCACGGCGTTCGCCGTGGGCTTTTTTTTGCTTTTTCGATTATGGTGCGACTGCACCTGGCCCTTTCCAAAGCTGGCCTCCTAAGCCCTTTCATATCGGACCGTTATAAATCCAACATGCGGAAGTATTGGACGAGCCAAACGCTACTCGCTATTGTCCGCGGATGTTTTTCTAAGGTGAAACCACCATGAAAACAAACTTCAAAACCCTGCGGAGTTGGACACAACGGAATCACTGCCGCCTCGCCGAACCGGCGAGCATGACGAGCTTTGCGGCACCCGCTTACGCGCAAGGTCCGAGGCAATTCGCCGTCGAAAAACGCGCTGATCGGCGGCTGCGTTCCTCTCATTGGTTCCCGTGTGGGACCGGACCGGCAAAGCCACTTGCTGGCCTTTGCAGTATGAAGAATGGAGGAGCCATGAAGACATCGCGCAAGTCATTCGGAATTGTTTGGAAACCCATCCTCGCAAAGACCGTGACGGCGGGAAGTATCGCCCTGTCCTTTGCCACCGTCGCGCTCGCGCAACAAGGTGGCGGCTCGCCCTGGGAAAACGCGGTGAACGTTTTGCAGCAGGCGTTCACCGGCACCATCGCCAAAGGACTCGCGCTTGTCGCCATCGTTGTCGGCGGACTCACCTTCGCCTTCGGGCCATCAAAACAAACATTGCTGACTCTTTAGACGTGATCGTTCACATCGAACGCCGGCCTGGTCAGCGCCTAGTAGCTGAAGTGTTATCGCTCCACGGTTTCGATACGGACGCCGATAAGTATGCGTTCGACTGCGTCTACAATCGGTCCGTCGGGAACGTCGCTAATCGAGTCAAGGCATTCCCTCAACTGAAGCCAAAAGAACGGCAATAAGATCGGCAAAAAGACCGGCACAACTCGGCGAACAAATTGACTCATAACACTGATTTAGTTGCTCTTAAATCGGACTTACTATCGGCAAGAAAACCCGTAATGGAAACCCTGATCACTGACCCAACCTGGGTGGATCCTATGCTCCCCCAGGAGAGCAATCGCGAGCTCTTAATCTAGCTAATCGACTTTAAGTTTTTCGACGCTGGACTCTTTTCGAGTTCTTCGAATAGCCGCCGCGCCGCCAAACCGTTCTGGTCGAAGGCCTCCGCCGCCCTAGCCCTCCAACTCAAATTGCCCGGCTCAACAAACGTTTTCCGCAGTTCACGTATCGTTGCAAGAGCGTTCTCGGCCCAAGCTCGTACCTTTTCCACCGTCCACAAAGCCACGCCTGCGAGGTGAGGAACAGCGCTTTTCTTGACCATCTTCGCTGGCGTAACAAGAACAGGCAGAATCTTACTTTCGGCGCTCGCTTCGACGTTCGCCCGCATCCACTGCGGATGCGATGATACTTGCCGAGCCTTAGTTACATCCACTGCGGCTCCCTTTTGTGCCCCGACATAATCTTCGAACACAAAGCATAACTTACCTGAAATCCACCATGGGTCAGGTGAGCCTTCTGTCTCGACTTTCCCAGAATCGAAACCGACTAGCTCGCCCAATAATTTGTGAGCCATTTCGAAATCATCCTCGGAAGCCAAGCCCTCCAAGATCTCTTGCTCACGTTTCGCAAAAGAACGGTCGTGAATTGTACCGAGTTGCTCCAGAACGGCCTCGACGCGCTCGACCTGCTCCATTAATGCGTTGTCCACTAAATCTACAGGGGGCTTCTCAGATTGATACCGAGCCAGCCGTACAAGCCAAGGAATGCCGCTCGCGGCTCCCTTCGCCATATCGAAATGCTTGCGGGCCTTCGCCGACAACATGGACTCACCGGCATTCGCACCTAGCCAAGCCACCGCGCCGGCGAGGTAGTGCCACGAAGCGCGATAACCTCTCAACTCGGATGCACTTAACTTGGCAAGAACACTTTCAGCCGCCGCCAACGCGGCTTCGTAGTCTCCCTGCCAAAGTCTCGCTTGAAACTCGATCTCACATTCAGCGGCAGCTGTGAGATCATCCATGGCTGGAAATGGTTCCTGAGTCGCCTGTTTCCGTCGGGCTACGATTTCTTGATTTACCTCCTCCCACTCTTCCCCGTTTTCAAGAAACGTTTCAAAATTCTCAATGATATCTTTCACAGCGGTGTCTTTCGACTGCTCAATGCCAAATGTCAGTTCCGCTTGCAGTTCGGGATGTAGGAACTTCCTTCGCCTGATGTCTGCGAGGTAGTCGGGAAGCTCTTCCCCTGCCACTACTACAGCAGAGTAGTCCTCGAGTGAACGCGTACACCGTCCTATAGCCTGCAGAATACGGGTCTGAATTCGCTCATTAAAGAGGACGTTGGCGCCCATACGAGACATCAGGAATCGCTCCTGTATATTCGTCGCTTTCGGTAACCCCTCAATAAAAAGAAGCCTGCACTCTTCGCCCGGGAAATCGATGCCATCGTACCGGTTGGCGACGACTGCCACCGCTTTTTTCGCTTCAATGAATGGCTTCTTGGAATCTTCGATATCGTCAGCACTGAACGTTTCGAACCCCAGGTGCTCCTCGACGTCCTGTGCCAGGTCGTCACGCATCTTGTCACTAGGCACAAGGACAAGACTGCGCCCAGCAACTCGCATAAGTTTGCGTCGCAGATCGTCAACTTTTTCGTCCCGAAGCGACATACCGGGAAAAATAAAGAAGCGTCGCCCAACGCCTTGACGGTCCCAGCCCTCAGGAACCGGAAGGCGTCGTATCGTGGGTCTGCCGACGAGTCTCTCAAGATCGCCGCCCGCGCCGAGCGTGGCAGACATATAGATCCGCTGCTTTGGATTCACGAAAGCCGGATGCGTCCACGTCGGAGGTATCAGGGGTCGAATCAGTATCTCTTGAGAAGATAAATACAGTTGGCATGCATGGAGATGCTCTCGAACCATTGACCATGGATGCCGAAGGTCGATTCCCTCAGTTCCTGCGTCCAGGACCTCTACAAGCTCCTCCCGAACGGACAAAAATTCAGGTGTCGGCAACTTATCGACCCATCCACGATCGGCTGCTCCATCCAATTTGCCACTAAGCCGGACAAAGCCACTCGAATCCAGCAAAGGTTTGAGCACGTTTCTAATTGCTTTATGCAGCGCGACATGTTCCTCTCTTGTTCGCTCGATTCGAACAGACCACAGACCGGAGATATATCCCTCTCCGGCATGTGCATCGTCGACGATAAGAACATCTGCATCATCGAAATAGGGATTCGTGTTGAATAAACTGCTGTATGTTGTAACCGCGATCCTGTCAGCGTTCTTATATTCAGCCTTTGCAGACGGTTCGTAATCCTTGATGCGCCCTGTGAATCCAAGCGCGGTCAACCCGTACTTCTCCTCCGCCTGCTCAATAACTTGATTCACAAGTTGCCGGGTTGGACAGAGATAGACAACACGCTCCTGAGCTCTTCGTCGTCGCCACTCGCCGATCAGCAACCCCACTAACGTCTTTCCGCTGCCAGTTGGCATTTGCAGAGCGACATCCGAATCGTCTAGCGCAGTCGATGCATAAGTTCGCATGATCTCGCGCTGGTGTGGCAAAACGTCTGGTATCTTCCGACGTGGCAGATCTCTCAACAGCTTGTCGGGGCTGCTTGGCACCGATAATTTTGGGGAGACCTTTTTGAATGACATCTAGAGCGCCTCCGTTCAACGGGCCACGCCTTCGCGACGTGCTTGCGCGAATGCACGTGCAGATTGTGGAACGCGAACTCTCATTTTACCCCCAATGCATCTCGACTACTCTTCATCGACTTCGCTTTCGTCCCCACATGAAGGGCAAATTGCCCATCTTGAGAACGCTTTGCACCGGCACACCGCAGAGGGACAGGAGCTACTAGTGGTGATACCGAACCTAGGCGACAATGTGGCTGTCGCGGCACGACGAAACAGTCTGAAACATGTCCTCCATGAAGCTACAGTCCCGTCGCAGTAAAGTAATGGCGAGCGTCAGAAGTCACGGCACCACACCTGAAATCGCTGTTCGACGGCTTCTGCGAAAATTGGGATATCGATATTCCTGTAACGCTTCGCAGCTACCAGGTCGTCCAGACATCGTTTTTCCGAGGCTACACAAGGTCGTATTCGTCCACGGGTGCTTCTGGCACCGCCATGACGGCTGCAAAAAGGCCAGTCTTCCGCGAACCAATCGACGGTTTTGGTTAAAGAAATTGACACGGAACGTCGAGCGTGACGTGGAACAACGAAGCGCCTTGCGCAAAGCGGGGTGGAAATCGCTGGTGGTGTGGGAGTGCCAGACACGTGATGTTCATAAAATTGAGGGCCCGATACTCCACTTTCTTCGGACCTAATTCTTTTTTGAATACCACCGCAGCCATTGCGACTCGTTAAGAGCCACTCTCGAAATTTTCGCGGCAAGAGCATTGGCAATTCTTTGCGCATGGTCAGTACGCAACTCGGAGACCCATTGAAAATTGTCCTCAGTTGTCGGTGATTTGAAAAAGAGCATATCGTTCTGACCCTTCCCCAGAACCTCGCTCTCCGCTGTCGTCCATGGAAGAAAAGGAAGCATTTCTATCAGGTAGGGCTCGTCAGAAAGCTTTAAAGTGATGATCCCGCCTTCATAAGGTGCGACGAAACCGTATCCTGCCTCAGCCACTGTCAGCGGCAGGAAAGGAAATTGCCGCTCCGCAGTCAACCGAACGCTGTCGCATCGCGGTTGAACACACAACAGATATTTGTTTCTTACGCGGTCTCGAATGATAGTCCCTAGGGCGAGCCTAGGAGGAGGGGTACCATACCTTGACCGCGTCGACATCAATATTGCAAATTCTTGGTTTGCCAAATGATCTGCCGTGCCTGATAACACCTGCGTGAGACGCTCTGTGACCTGTTTCGCAGCATTGTTCTTGCCCCGAAGGAATTGCACAGCAAATCTTGTATGTGTCACTTCGTCTGCGCCGACTTCCGTAGCTGGTTTCTTTAACAGTTCGCGGATTCCAGCTAATGCTTCCGCTTCCGTGACGTTCTGTAGACTAAATTGATGGCCACCCTGAACAAGACGATCGAGCCACGAGTTAAGCGCAGGCTCCAGCAAGACCTCGATAACCCCATTGTCCTCAAGTGCTGTTTGAATCTCCGAAACAAGCAGGGGCAACAAGTGAGGCCCGGCATCCTCTGGGTTTTCTAAGATCTTATGGGTTACAAACGCAGCATCCAGTTTAGGGGGAAACTTCTTTAATATTTGATAAGTCTCGGAGCGTAATACACCCATCGACCTCAGAATCAAGTTGGATAACAATCCAGGCGAGGCATTGGCGAATTCCGAAATCACGATCTGCGGAATCGCTTCAGCGGACACGACCAAAGGTTGGAGGTCCTGGATGACCTTTACGTGAGGCTTTGCATAAATCGCAATCCTGGTTGCACCCGAAGTGATGTGCGTCTGCTCTCGCGCACTGGCTCCCGCTATTGCAGGCACCTTCAGCCTATTTCTGATTTTCGTGGCGATACCGAGTAGATCACTCTCTCCCGTGTACACAAGAAGCAGTCGTTTTCGAGGTTTTGCGCCTCCTTCGCTCTGCGCCAGCCGTCCAATGATGTCGAGTGTCTTTTCGCCTTCCTTGAATCCGTGCAGTACCCAGTCCAAAATCACGACATCCGCCCGGTTCGCAAGACCGCTTTCTCCGACTGATTGGGACACGAAATCGTCCAAATGGTCTTTTTCGGGAGTTAAAACGGTGCAAAACATTCCGAGCGCGGCAAAGCTGTCGCTGAACCGATTGAATGGCAAAGTGTGAGGGTCACCCGCCTCTACCGGAGGCACTACGGGCTCTGGCGAAGGGCCAACTGCTGCTGCCGAAGGCAATACTCCTTCAGTGGAGGATGTTTTGGTTTCTCCCTCAGGGGCAGGACTCTGAACCGCCTCCACGACGACATCTGGCGGTTGAAGCTTGCCAACGACTTCTTCTTCTTCGAAAACAGGATGATCGTCCACGACCAAGACGGAACGAAGAAAGTCTTTGGCTATTTGCCTCGACATCTCATCGAAATTTAAAAGTTCAAGACTCATGTGTCACGGCTCAAAATTTCGGCTCAATTACGAATGTCGCTCCTGGGTGATCCGGCTCTGGCGCGACAGAGAGTGAATATCCCTCTCTGTCCAATACCTCACGTGAGATATACAAACCGAGGCCTCGTCCTCCAGGCTTTCGAGTGAATCCCATTTCAAAGATCTCTTCTTTGTCGGCGTCTCGTATTCCAGGGCCGTTGTCCGAAATCAGTAACGAATTACCCTTTGCGTCCAGTCGAATCGTCCTTGGCGGACGCCGGTCCTTGAGCCAGAAGATCGCATTGTCGATGAGATTGACAAAGACCGGATAGAACGTCGACGGATAACCTGTGATAGTGCGCTCCTGAAATCGCTCAGTCGGATCTAGAGCGATCTGGTGACGCTCGAACCTTTGACTGAAGAGCTCGCGAAGAAACTTACTTATGTCCGCCCCACTAAAGGCAACCTTCTGCTTGTGCAGTCGCCGCTGGAGCGGCGTGAAGAGTGCTAAATAGGCGTCAAGGTGTTCGAAACTATTGCGGAGGGAATTGTACAAGTTTCCAATCGACGGGTTCTTGTCGGCCCAAGCTTTCAACCTGCGTAGCGAGCTTCGGATTCCATTGACATTGTTCTCAAATTCGTGGCTCACCACGTTAATGGCCATGCCAAGCTGCGTCAGTTCCAAATCGGCCTCAGCCCGTTCCCGAAGGGAAATCAAATCTTCTTCCAGGGCTTCGTTCATCAAAGTAATGCCGATGAAACTGCCGTCCTCTCCACGCGTCCAGTGCAGGGCGGCGACCTGGTCGCGGAGAGATTTGAACCCATCGAGTGCATTTCTAGTGGCGAGCTCCAAGTCAGACTGGTATGAGGAAGAGATCTGTGATGCCGTGTTTGCACCGTCCGCGCCAGCAACTATTTTTTCATATCTGCTCCGGACCCTTTCTACCTCCCGCTTCAATTCCGATTCCAACGAAGTTGCAAAGGAGTCGATCTCGTGAACCAGTTCATTTGCTAGAGCTAGGGTGTCGGACCGCTCCTTTTGAGCACGACCAGCGCTCCTCGCCGCTTCCTTCTCGACTAGTTTCTTTAGCCATTTCTGCGTGTCCATCCGGATGCCCTTTTGCCGGGCAGTGCGCTTGACCGTTTCCACCAGCCGGTCTGCCGCGGGTCCGAAGACTTCCTTGCGAAGCTTGCGGCCTTCAAATTCGCTTGCTTCCAGATCACGGCGCAACACACGCGTCATACCAGTTCCTGCGGGCGGCTTGACCGTAAATTTCTCACGTATCTCTTCAATGGCTCGCAAGCTCTCAGACTGAACCTGGGATAACTTCTCTTCCAGGTCGTTCACTTTGGGGTTTTCCAGTATCTTGTCCAGCGCTTTGATCGCTTGGTCGGTGATTGCCTCTACCTCTGTAGCGGGATCTCCTGCCTTGACTTGTGTGAAGAATGTATCCAAGCGACGTGAAAAGTCTTTTCTAGACTTGGCGGATGCGACTTCCCTCAGCTTTCTCGCCTCTTTGAGTTTTTCGAGTTCGGCTTTCCGATCAAAGAAAAGCTCTGCGCGATCGCCGCCTTCCCGAAAGAAATCCGCTGCGATCTGAACGAAAAAGTTCTTCAAAATATCCTTAAAGTCTAGGTATGCCCTATTTTCTCGAAAGCCCTCGCGTCCCGCCTTTTCCACGAGTTGAGGGTTCTCCGTCTGGGTTATCTGTATTGCGCCAATCATTCGGCGATAGGAGAAGAAATAATAGCCAGCGCTCTTTGTTCTATTCTTCTCGATATCCAGGAAATCAAAATCATTGTTGCCGTAGGGGAGAACACGGATTCCATCTCGATAAATGTACAGTCCGCCGATTCGTTCGAGCTTTCCCACGATATGTGCGTATGCGCTAGGAGGAAGTCTCGTTTCGGCGAGCCGTCCCTGGACGTACGCAACATTGATGCTGAATGGGCCACAGACAGCTCGTCTGTTGTTGGCTCTCCAAGGTACGTTGTGATTCGCCGTCCGCTTTCCGTAAACGGACACGGTTCCCCGAAACTGGCCGAATTCGTCGAAACGACCTTCAATATGGTGATCGGCAGACTTGAACTCGCCGGGAGTGAAAAATTCTCTGTCGGAGATCAATTCTTCGGACAGTTCCGACGACTTGTGGTCACGAAAGGAAGTCAGCAGCGCGGGAGGTTCATGCCCCGGCGTCATCGTGTTTGAAAACCCAATCAATAGCTTTGTCAGTGTCGATGCGTTTTCATTTGGGTCTTGCGCATCAATGAGGCTGCCGAGGAGGGTGTCGGCTGGCTGAATGTAGAAGTGTGTGCCGCTACCTGCTCCAGAGAGGCTCGGAGTCCCCAACTGCTCCGCCAACTCAACGATGTTGGGCTTAAACGAATCTAACTCTCTCTCGATGGATTCTGAAACCTCCTTCCGGACTCTATTGCCAAAGCTCTTCAAGTTGGTCCGTAGTTGATTTACTAGCGCAATGATGCCTGCCTGGTCTGGTAGGTTTCCGCCGTCCGTCTCACTCATTGGAACCTGAATTTCGTCCAAATTAATTCCGGGCAACTCGTACATTCGCCAATTCACGAACGCGACTGTCGTCCGCCCAAGTACACTTGCGCGACGTGGCCGAGTTAAGATAAGGACTTGTGGGCCAAGAACAGCGATTGCGAGACGGCCTATCCCTTTCTCTCCCAACGTGGCTCGTTTCGGTTTCTTCGGATCAGTTGGTGGCGGCTCCAGACCACTCTGTCCGAGTTTGCTTTCCGTTCCTATCGTCAGCCACCGATCTTCGAAGTCCTTCCTAGACATCCCTACGCCGTCGTCCCGCAGAACGAGTAGCGAATCGTACCGGAAATAATCCACGACGACTCGGTCCGCATAAGCATCATGGGCGTTCTTGAACAATTCGCTGATGGCCGTCGGGATACCAGCGATCTGCTGCCGCCCGAGCATATCGAGCGCGCGAGCCCTCGCTTTAAACGTGACCATTCTGGCTCTTTCGCAGAATTGGATGCTTCAGAAAGGATTCCCCTAGTCTCTTTGCCAGTAGTACGGGGACCGCGTTCCCTATTTGTCGGGCCGTGGATGTGAGGGTTCCCTTAAAAAGAAAATCCCTTTGAAATGTCTGAAGCGTGGCCGCCTCTCGCGCACTGATGGCGCGATGCTGCGTAGGATGACCAAATCTTCCGTTGGATAAGCTAATGCAGCGGGTTGTCAGTGCGCTGGCAGGTTGGTTCTTCCGCAACCTGCCGTAAACGTCGGAGTGTCCATCGTGACCATCTTTATGGCACTTCAAAACTAGCTTTCGCGGCCAATCGGAGCGGCTTCCTCCTCTTGGCGTGGCCCGGATCCGCTCTAAGTTCCTCGTCGACAGCGCGGCGGCACGATGGTTGGGGACCCCTTTGCACTCCTTGCCTGCCGCGATTCGCGGAAAGTCCTTGATCCACTCCCACACCGTTGAATACGGGGCGTTCGTTCCATCTCCATGAGTCTTTTCCGGAAAGGACAGTGCTCCCTCACGGCACGCGATCAGAACTAACCTCTTCCTTGTTTGCGGCACACCGTAATCCCGGCAGTCAACCACTCTGATGATGTGCTGATACTTCAACCGTTCGAGAAGTCTGACAAATTCGCTTAGCGGCGATCGCCGTGCTTTCACGTTCTGAATCCCGGGCACATTCTCAACGAGAATGAAATCGGGCTTATGGTATCCGACAAATCGGCCGAAGTGTGACAAGAGCGATCGTCTAGAATCTTTTTTCTTCCGTGTTCCATTTTGGATTGAGAATGGTTGACACGGTGCGCAGCCACAAAACAAGATTGCGTGACCTTTACACGAACTTATATAACTCTTTAGTTTATTCGACCGTGTCTTTCTCAAGTCGGCCGAGAGAAATTTCGCCTCCGGAAAATTGGCTCGATAGGTAGCACCTGCGTCTGGATCGTTGTCAATACCGAGTACAATATCCATTCCTGCCGAACGCAGACCAGCGCTCGTGCCACCGCACCCGGAAAAAAAATCGACCACCTTAATCCGCATCGGTTAATGCCAACCCGTCCAGACACACAACACCTGAGAGATCTTTCTAAGTTGTTGATTCTAGTGCCTATTACACAGGCAGGCAAGCGAAAAAGGCAACCAGTGCGCTACCTTGTCGGCAATGCTCGTTCGACGTCTCAGCACAAAGCTGAAATCCATGAACCAAACTCACGCAGAAGTTTATTGACCAGCTTCCTTTCCGAACTGCTGAAGCTTGTCTTGCAGGGAATATAAGCGTTGCAGATTTTCCTGTCGCACTGAATACGGCGTGCCCTGCGCATCACTGACGCGTTGGATGCTGTACTTCAGGCACTCCAACAGCACTTGAATGTCGCTAGTTGACAGTTCCAACGATCCCTCCTGGGAGAACCATTTTCACTGCCTCGTTCTGAGCAGTCAGTCTTCTCCCGACGCACCTAGCAATCTAGCTTACGCTTTCTTAGGCCGTCCAATGACCGCAACTCTCAGATAAGAACCTGCTGAAGCCTGCCAAACTCTGCACGAGTCGCGTCAGTTGCGGCCATCGCGGGTCGTGGGGTGCCTGCTGAGTAGCATCGCTCTTATAGAGCGTCAATAGGAGAGCGTCGGGTGGCATGCCAAAAACGCTTGGCAAGAACAGGGGGCCACTCCCCCGCGGTTGTTCGAAGTTGTTGTAAAACCAATTCACGCAGCGCTGTCACGGCGGAAGTTCACAACTCAACACGCGAAAGCACAGCATTCCGATTGAGCCAATGGTGCCACCCTTGAGGCTCAATTCTTATTGCCGCCTTTTGCCGCCTCGCGAAATTGCTAAGTCATTCTGAGCAAATGGGATGGTTGGTAGGGGCGGTGGGGATCGAACCCACGACCTTCGGCTTAAAAGGCCGCTGCTCTACCACTGAGCTACGCCCCTAATGTGGTTAGTTTACAGATACTTGAACGACAGTCGATGAAACCGCCGTTTGCTCGGTGTCACTTGTGGTGTCAGTTGCCTTTAGAAGCGACACCACCTCATGCAACCGATTCGGCCCCAAATGCGCGTAACGCCTCGTCATTGTCATGCTCTTGTGCCCGAGAAGCTCCGCAATGTCTTCTAGCGGCGCCCCTTTCATCCGCAGCCTGCTGGCAAACGTATGCCGCAGGTCATGCCAATGAAAGTTCTTGAGGTTGGCGTTGGCAACCGCGTCATCAAACCAATGCCTCGAATTTTCGAGCGCTTCGCCCGTCTTGCTAGATCGAAAAACGCGCCCTCGTCCACTGCCACGCTCGAAGACTGCTTTCAAAGCCGCCAGCGCCATATCGTTAAGCGGCACATGTACGGCTTCGTCATTCATCGTCCGTGAGATGTTAGGCATCCGAGATTTCCAGTCTACCATGTCCCAAGTCAGGCCGTATTGGCTTCCCTTCCATTGGCGTCGGCCTTCCCCGAAACCGGGGCGGGTCGGCTCCTGCATCACAGTTTTCGGGGCCGGCTCAGCGTTTACGCACGTTACGGCCTACATGCTTGCCGAATCGCCTATGCGACCTTCTACACCGAAGGCTTCAGCAGCTTCGTTGCCTCCGCCGCTGCTTCGATTGCTACCGGGTGGAGCGAACCAGTTCCCGGGCGGGATTAACTCCCGCTGTGGACCACCACCTTTTCACGGCGCACCCGGTTGGGCGTTAATCAGGCGGGCAGAACCAGGAGCAGCTGAATAGTTCAAAACGAATTGAACCTTCCAACGCCCGGACAACGCGCATTGCCCTCCTTTCCGCGCCCTTGCCACCCATCCTTTGAAAAATGAATCAGAATGGTGATTTGTCGCATCGCGCTTACAATTGGCGCGCCACGATTGGCGGGCGCGTCGGTCTAAAACTGCGGCACAGAAATTCCAAGGCGTGAATTCGCTCGGGGGATGCAATGGATACGTTCTGGAAACAGATTATCTGGCAACAATTCGGCGCAGCCATTGATATGCTCGAAAACGCCATCCTGGCTTGCCCAGATGAAGTCTGGAGCGATCCGTCAAAACCGCCGCAGTGGGGGAGCAACGACGTCGTGGGATTTTGGTATCTCGTCTATCACACACTCTTCTTTCTGGATTTTTATCTCTCTGGCACCTCGCAAGGATTCGTGCCCCCGTCTCCGTTCAACCTGGACGAGCTGGATGCGACCGGTATACTTCCCGAACGGCCCTTCTCAAAAACTGAGCTTCAGACTTATCTAGTGCATTGTCGGCGGAAGTGCCGCGCTGTGATCGTTAATTTGACGGAGCAGGGGGCACGCGAACGTTGCGGCTTCGCGCGGCTCGACCTGAGCATCGCCGAACTGCTCCTCTACAATATGCGGCACACCCAACATCACACCGCTCAACTCAACCTGATCTTGCGCCAGAAGACCTCTTCGGCTCCACGGTGGGTTGCCAGGACGAGGTTCGCGATCGCGGGCGAATAGGGAATCGCAGTGTTCGTGCCGCGCCATCAAGTTTCATAGCGCTGTTCGTCACGCCTCAGTTCCGGTCGTCATCGGAAGAAAGCAAGTCCGGCCTCGCGGCTTTGATTCGGCTCCATACACCCGCTAACTCCTTCCATGAGAAGGCCGGTTGATGTCAAGGCACACTTTGACTTTCTTCTTTCTTAGAATCAGTTCCTACTCAGCCAAGCCGCCCCTGTCGCCATCCTTCCATCCGCACTCTTTGTGAGCGATATT
>Ga0210391_10003708_pt1 | contig 12869 bp, 12 predicted proteins | sample IncBWC12OmetaG_FD_160573 | JGI IMG/M metagenome (GOLD analysis project Ga0210391, IMG submission 160573) | Forest soil microbial communities from Barre Woods Harvard Forest LTER site, Petersham, Massachusetts, United States - Inc-BW-C-12-O ... | reverse complement strand
ATATCCCCGGCTAGTTAGCAGTAAACTCGGCTAGTCACCAGAAAGGTAATGCGATGAGGCGAGCTTTCCCTTGGTATCGTGCCTTTGGGCTCATTCTTTTGGCGGTTCCCTTTGTCGCTCCCACGGTTTACTCCCAAAGCAAGAGCGATGAAGCGGCGGTTCGCGATGTTCCGCGAGCATTTGCCGTAGCCTGGGCAAAGCACGATGGAAATTTGTTAGCAAAGACGCTGTCGGACGATGTGGACTTTGTCAACGTCGGTGGTGACTGGCTGCACGGACGGAGAGATTTCGCCTTGTATCACAGCAGGCTGCTCTCTGGGCGGTTCAAGGAATCGGTCCTGACACCACTTGACACCTCGGTTCGATTTCTGCGGCCGGAAATCGCGGTCCTGCACTGGAGTTGGAGAATCGAGGGGGATCGAAATGAAGATTTAACCTTGCGCAAACCGCGCTTTGGCCTGTTCACCATGGTGGTGGAAAAGCGCAACGGAGAGTGGCTCGTCGTGGCGGCGCAAAACACGAACCAGATGGCGGGGCCGAACCCGGAGTTGAATGGGATCGAACCGCCGATTGCTTTTCCAGACAGCCAGAAGCGTCCCTAGCAGGCCGTGGAAACAACTGGGGACCGGGCATGAAAGGCGCACCTCAGGGGCTAAACAGGCTGCGGAAAAACCCGGGAGCAGGCAGGAAAAGACGTACACCAGGGCTAAAGCCCTCAATTCATATATCGGAGCGTTCACGCGGGTTTGAAAACCCGCTCCCCCGGACTTAAGTCCGGGGCTGGCACGGGTCCGATCCCCCGGGACTAAAGAGCTTGCAGAAAAGTCGTTGATGCGTGTTGCTCTCATGGGCTAAAAGCCCGGGAGCGCTCAACCAATCACGGCACGGCTGAAGCCGTGCCCTTCCAGGACCGTTCGCACACAGGGCTAAAGCGCGTCGTATTCTCGATCGTTTACGGCCCGACTAAAGTCGTGGCCTGATACAAAAACAGATTTTCCGTAGCCTGCTGGTAACACTGAGCGCCTATTCGTTGCGCAGTGCCTGTATGGGGTCGATGCCCGCCGCGCGCCGCGCGGGCAGATAGGAAGCGAGCAACGCTGTGGCAAGGAGAACCGCTGTCACCGATGCGATGACAAAAAGGTCCAGCGCCTGCACTCCATAGAGAGTGCTCTGCATGGTGCGGCCCACGAGCACCGCGCCCCCAATCCCCAGACCCAGCCCGATCAAAGCCAGGATGGTTCCCTCTCCGACAATCAGGCTGGTCACGTTGTTGCGACTGGCGCCAAGAGCAATGCGTAAGCCGATCTCCTGGGTCCGTTGGGATACGGTATAAGCCATCAGACCATAGATGCCGACCGCCGCCAACACCAATGCCAGCAGGGCAAAGCTGGCATACAGCAGCAGGGTGAACCGGTCCCCGACAAGCAGCTTCTCCTTCACTTCATCCATGGGTCTCAAATAGGCCAAGGCCACGTCCGGGTCGACGGAGTGTACCGCAGCCGCCACCGTTCTGCTCATGGCTGCCGGGTCTTCCGCGGTGCGGACGCCGATGGTGACACTGGGCAAGAGCGATTGCGCAAAAGGAACGTCGATCTCCGGCTGCTGATTGCGCAGGCCGAAGGAGCGCACATCATGGAAGACGCCGACAATCTGCCAATCAACAGCTGGACCCAGTTTGGGCAGGCCGGGGATAATCTGTTCAATCGTGAGTCGCTGTTGCAGCGGGTCCAGACCCTTCAGATATTCCCGCACAAACTCTTCATTGACCATGGCAACGCGCACGCTGGTTGCGCTGTCCTGGTCAGTGAACGTGCGGCCGCGCACAACATGAATGCCAAACGTTTTGAAGTAGTCCGGGGTGACAGATTGGAAGGGAGAACCCGGCCTTTGAGCGTAATCGACTACCGGCCCACCGACAAGGGAAAATGGCATTCCGTCGCTGGTGCCGCGCAACGGTGTGCCGGTGACCGCCGCAGCCGCGGAGACTCCGGGAATGGCCTGGATACGGTTGAGAATCTGCCGGTAATAAGTATCAATCTGCGCCGGGTCTTTAAATCGGCCGTCCGCCTGATCAAGATTGAAGCTGAGCACATGGTCGGTACGGACGCCGAGATCGACTCGGGTGAGGTTCCAGAAGCTATGCATGGCCAAGCCTGCGCCGGCAAGTAGCGCCAGCGCCATTGCGAATTCGCCGACCACCAGGATCCGACGCACTCTGTTGTGCGATCCGCCGGTGCCGGTACGCCCGCCATCTTTGAGTGCTTCGCCCGGATCGACCCGCGACGCGTACCACGCGGGAGCGCAGCCAAACAGCAGGCCGCACAACATCGTGGCTGCCAGCGTTACGGCGAGAACGGGCAGATCTAGTTGCAAACTGGCCTCGGCCGGCAGAGTCCCCTCCGGCATCACAGCCACCAGGCCGCGTAATAGAACAACCCCCAGACCACAGCCCAACACTCCTCCGATGAGCGCAAGAAGACTGCTTTCGGTAAGGAATTGGGCAAAGATCTGTTGCCGCGTTGCCCCCATGGAGCCGCGTACCGCGATCTCCCTCTGCCGGGCCGTTCCCTTGGCTAACAAGAGATTGGCGACGTTGACGCAGGCAATCAGGAGCACGAAGCCTACCGCTCCTAAGAGCAACCAGAGGGTGTGAATGCTGTCATCATCGAGAAAATCGTTCTGGAAGCGATCGACCCGTGCGCCCCATCCACTATTGCTCTTGGGATTGGCGGCGGCGATGCTGGCCGCTACGGCATCCATATCTGCCTGGGCCTGGTGCAGGCTGACGCCGGGTTTCAGGCGGCCCATGGCAATCATCCAGTGATAATCGTGGTTGATTTGTTCGGGTCGAAAGGCCAGAGGCGTGGTAATTTCGGCGTCATAGCGATCTGATAAGCCCTCGGCCAGCACGCCTACCACAGTGTAGGGCTCGCTGTTGATGCGCATCTGCTGGCCCACGATATTAGGATTGGCCCCAAGCCGCAGCCACAGTTTGTGGGTCAGCATGACGACATGGTCGTTGCCCGGAGTTCCCTCTTGCGGCAGGAAGTCGCGACCCATCATGAGCGGGTAGCCCATCATATTGAAAAAGCCGGGAGTCACGCGCCGGCCGTTCACCTGTTCGGGAGCGCCTTTGGTAGCCAGGTTGAAGTTGCCGTTGGTTACCGCGGAGATACTTTGGAAGGAATGGTTGAGTCGCTGCCAATCGAGAAAGTCCCCGGCCGAGATGCCATTGCGGTGGCCGCTGATCTTCGACCAAACCATGACCAATTGTTCCGGGTGGGCAAGAGGCAGCGGCGCAAGCAGCGTGGAATAGACGACGGTGTAGATGGCTGTGGTGGCGCCGATGCCCAGAGCCAGTGTTGCGATGACCGCAAACGTCAAGCCGCGGTCTTTGCGCAACATGCGCACACTATAACGAAAGTTCCGGAGCAGAGTTCGCATACTACCTCGTGGGTTAACTCAGAGCAATTTCCCTGCCAAACCAGCAAGAGGAGTGCGACGGCAAGCTCAATCTTTGTGGCGGATGTCGCAGCGGATCGAAACTGGCTGTTCAGTATCCAAAAACTGTGTGCGATTCCGGACAATTCCGAAGTTACTCTTCGCTCGTGCCACAACCGGTCAGGACCGAGTTTACTTCGCGAAAGTCTACTGGCAGAATCAATGCGATGGCGTTCACAGCCAACAGGAGCACCTATGCACGATAGCCGGAAACTTCGCCTTCTCCTTTTATGTGTCACTCTCATTGGGGCGCACGCCGATCTTGCAACCGCACAGGAGCCTGTCTTGGCCACCACTCCTATGCTCGAGTGCTCGGGGCTTCCATGCGTGGATGTCAGCATCTCTGGCGCTACACATCTCAAGATGCTGATCGATACCGGCAACGAAACCTCCATGCTGGACAAAGCGACAGCAGCAAAGCTGGGCCTTCCCCTGAAGCCAGCGCTGGGTCCCGATGGCAAGCCCTATCCCGGCTACTCCATCGCAACCGCAAAGAATATCCAGCTGGGCAGCATCCCTCTCGGGGACATCGAGTTTCTGGTTGCAGACTTCCAGCCTGACATAAAGAGCGGGACCTTTCCCGTTGCGGACGGAACCTTGACATACACGGCATTCCACGACCGGATGTTGCGATTGAACTACAAAGAACGGGTCATCGGAGTATCCGACGTGCTGACCACCGACGCGCGCTGCCCCAATTTCTGCGGAACCGTCACTCACCCAACGTTCGGGAAGAAGGGTCCTCCGATCGTGGTCACCACGGGGTTCAACGTGAATGGCAAACCGGTCACGGTTCAGATCGATACGCTTTACACCGGCACCATGCTCATCTACCCTACATCCGTTGAAAAACTGGGCTTGCCGGATCAGGAGCATGCCGCCAAAAAGCGGACTTTCCCTTTCACCGACGGCGGAGTTGAGATGATCGAAGGCCGAGCCGCAAGCGAGAGCTTCGGTACAACGGTATTGAAGCAGGACGCGACCCTCTACTTTGCCACTCCCAAGGTTCACGCGCCCGACGGCATGTTTGATGGCACGGTAGGCCATGAGCTCTTTACCGGCCACGTCCTCACTTTCGATTTCCATGCGCATCGCTTCTGGATGGGATAACGAGCGAAGGGCCACGGCAATGGTGAAGAACCGCGAAGAATTGGAAGCAAGAGTGGTCCGCGCTGCAGAAGCCGCGCTGGGGCGCCAACAGTATGTCAGTGCGATCGACGTGCTGTGTGGGATGGCACTATTGCAGCCTACACATGTCGACCAATGGCGCAAAGGCCGCATCGATTGCCTCGAACAGATGATTCAAGGCAACCCGGACAAAATCTCCTTCTCCATGCAAACGTTCCATCGTTGGGCACAGCAGAAGAGCCTCAAACCAAGCGAGACCGCATACTTGCGCGGAACACGTGCTGGAACAATGCCCTTGCAGTTCACCAGGAGCCGAGATCCGGAGATCGAGAAGCGCTACCGCATTCATTACTTATCGCCGGCGATGCCGGAGCGTAAACAGCAGCAACTTCAAGAGAAGTTAGACCGGGCTCCGGAACCTGTCGTATTCGAGATCGTGCGTGACTCCCAGTGCTCGGAATGCGGAACAAATCTCGACAAGGGATCCTTCCTTTTGATGGAAGCGGAGCAGCCGCTCTGCCTTTCGTGTGCGGGTCTTGGAGAACTCGAATTCCTTCCGTCAGGCGACGCGGCCTTGACGCGACGGGCGACCAAGTATAGTGACCGGAAAGCTGTGGTGGTTCGTTTCAGTCGCTCGCGCGGGCGGTATGAACGGCAGGGCATCCTGGTAGAAATAGCAGGGCTCGAAAAAGCCGAACGGGAATGTGCAGACGACGCCGAGGAACGCGCGGCCGCACGGGAGCGCGGAGCGGAGCGGCGGCGCGAACAGGATCACGAGTTGGTTGGCCGGATGAGCAAGCAGATAGGGACATTGTTCCCCGGTTGTCCGCCGGATGAGGTGGCAGCCATCGCCAAACACACGGCGGTTCGAGGGAGCGGTCGCGTAGGCCGGACGGAGGCGGGCAGGGCCCTGGACAAAGAGGCCTTGACCGCAGCAGTGATTGCTGCGGTTCGCCACAACCATACCGAATACGATGAATTATTGGCGAATGGAGTGGATCGAACGACGGCCCGGCAGCGCATCGCCGGGAAGATCGACCGAATTCTGCAATCGTGGCGGAACTAGCCTTGGGTGCCATACCTGCTCTTCTCGCGGCTACAATGCTTGCGCTAACGAAATCGACCAGGAGAAACCCTGAATGCCGTTCTCGCTTGAGCGTGCCCGTAACACCCTCTTGCTCTTGTTGCTCGCGATTCCCTTTGCTGTGAGGGCGCAGACCGGCATTGGAGGCAGCGTCTTCTTTCACCGGCCCGGCTTTTTGCCCGGAATCCGCATGCAGATTCTTACCGCCCAAGAGGGTTACTACACGCCCGCAGACAAGCCCGGAGCACCCGAAGTTTGGCATGTGAAGCGGGTCCTCAACGGAGATGAAACCGACCGCGGTATCCGCTTTCCTGCCCCATCCGCAAAGGAACCCTCATCAGGAGATGCGCCCCCGCCTGCGCCCGCTCATGCCGGGCCCATAGCGGTGCGTATCGTACTCGGACGCTTTTAATAAGAGGACGAAAAACATTTCCAAGAAAGGACCGCTGAACCGCAGTACTCACACACGGCCAGACGACTAAAGCCCGTATCCTTGAGTAACCTGGCGGCTAATTGTAATTTGCAATCACTCTGGATACCTTTTGATTGGCGTCCAATTCCATAAACTCGCCGGTCTTGGTGCCTTTCTGGTTCAGGTAGTAGAGTACGACGCTGGAAATTCCCCACATCACATCGACCAGCTCGAAAGTAAGATTCGGAAAGGCCTGAAGCCCTCTCTCAAAATAGCTGCGCACGGCTTGCTTGCCCCTGATGGTTCCGGAGGAATCGCCCAGCAGCTTTGCAGCGGTGGGCGATGTGAGAACAACCTCCGGTGCGTAATGAGACATAATGGCTTCGAGGTCGTGAGAGTTCCACGCCCGAATCCACCCATCTGCAAATTTTCTAACCTCGGCTTCTGTGAGCACCGCTATCCCTTGAGATTGTAGATTATATTCACAGTCGTCTCCACCTCAACCGGGTCCCCATTCAGTAGATAAGGCTTATAGGTCCACTGCCGCACGGCATCGAGCGCCGATTGCTGAAGCTCCTGCGGGCCGGAAATGACTCGTAGCGACTCTATATTACCGTCTGTGCCAATCACTGCATCGAGTACGACCTTGCCTTGAATCCTCGCCTTCTTTGCTGCCGGCGGATAGACTGGCACGGCCTTGGTCAAGATGTTTTGTTGCATCTCGTCGGCGGAGACGGTAAGTTGTTTGTGTGGCTTGCTTGCATTGCTGTCGCTGCCGCCTGAGGCTGCATTGGCATGCATTCCCAGCGCCAGCGCTGATCCACAAGTTACCAAAGCCAGTGCAGCACAAGCGGCCAAAATGACCACCCTGCGCACGCCTCGTACTTCCTGTTGTTTTTCCGTGACGTTCATAAGTCTCCTTTCAAACACGTTGGCATCGAAGATTCCGATGGTATGAGGAGTCCTGCCCAGTGTTCCTGTGATCAGCAGGGACGCGAGCCGTAAGAGTGATTGTGCGTATTCATTTGGTCCGGTTACTGCAGCCGCCATCTGGTCACAAACCATTTCGCGGCTCTCCATGATCCGGGCGCGAGTAAGCCAGAGCACTGGATGGTAGCTCACGGGCAAGGAGAGCAACTCATACACCAGGTTCTTCATGAAGTCTTTGCGCCGCATGTGTGCAAACTCATGAGCGATCACCGTATAGAGGTCTGCTTCCGGCAGCTTCTCGATGACGTTCACCGGCAATAAGAGAAGTTTTCGGCGTATCCCCAGGGTCACGGGACCAAAGACTCGTGACGAAGCGGCAATCGATACATCCCGAACCTCAAACCTTTTCAAGCATCGCTCCCAGAAGAGTGCTGCTTGCCCCGTAAGCGCCACCGCAACGGCTTCTCTTCGCAAGGCAGAGAGATTGATGGCTCTCCATAAGAACCTGGCGGCAAAGAATGCAGTCACTGCGACATATAAGATCGTGATCGCTCCCAGCAGTACGTCCGGCAGCTGGAGCACGCCGATTCCAGTTCCCTGCCCTATGGCGACAGATACTTGTGCATCACCCGCCCTGCTTACACTTCCCCAGGAGAACCTGCGCAGCCACTCCCAAGGCAGAATGGAGAGGGCCGGCAGCAAGCTCTGCAGTAGCAAGGCAACGACCCACACGCGATGCTCAATCGCGGCTCCGGGGGAGCGGAGTGCTCGCGCTGCAAGCCATGCTACGGCAAACAGCAGGGGGACCTGCCACAAGGAATTGAGCAGGTAGGCCAAAACCCAGAACTCGAGACTTCTCATAGTTTCCTGGCTTTCTGGTTGAATCGTTCGGTTAGTTCGGTCAGCTTTTTTGCATCAATTTCGCCGTTCCTAAGCAGGCTCATCACGAGTTCCTCACTTGAGCCCCCAAACATGCGATCGATCAGGTCTCGAACGCCCTGACCCAACGCTTTGGCCTCAGTAATGGTTGCGCTATAAACGTACGCGCGGCCTCGTAGCTCGCGTTTGAGCTTTCCCTTGCGCTCAAGAATGTTCAACATGGTTTGTACGGTGGTATAGGCCAGGGGCGGCTCCATTTCTTCCTGCACTGCACTAACCGTGCACCTGCCGCACTTCCAGATCACCTGCATGATTCTCAGTTCCAGCTTGGTTAGACCCACCCTTTTTGACGCCTTCACTATCGAGTCTCCTAATTTCTTAGGACAATATGCCGTCAAACCTGGCTTTGTCAACTAAGTTTTTAGGAGTCGCGGTAGGGAAAAGGGTGCGCCTGGCCGTTAAGCGCCTTTAAGGGGTAGTTGTTGCAATAAAAAAACCTCTCCGATTTCGTAGCTGGCCGATTGCCTTCAGAGTATCTCTCGGAAACGAGGCAGCTGCGCAGCCTTTCGATCAAACGTCAAAGTGTGCGAACAACCTGCCCATGTGTTGAGTGCTCCAATCAAAGCATCTTCAAACTCCCCGGTTCTGCGTTTGAGGGCAAAGACAGCATCGAAGACCTGTTGCTCGTTCTGAACTTCAAGGGAATCTGCGGTGAGAAGATTCTCGAGATGAGAGGCGATCTGGGAAGGGTTTTGCTTCAGAAGGCTGCGCAAGACCCAAACAATTTCGAGCACTGTAACCAGACTAATGAACCCCGGGGTCTGTTCGCTCAGCTGCCGGTCGACAATCTGGTTGGCTTGGCGTGTCTGCTTTGGGTCATCCTGGAGCAAGTAGCGCAAGATGACGTTGGTGTCCAGGCCAATCATCAGCGGTGGCGTTTGGTCGCGCCAGCTTCGATTGCGACGTTCATCTCCTCAACGGAGATAGGCCGGTTGAGTTTGGGCACGCTGCCTTTCAGCTTCGATATTGGAATCTTGGGAAGAATGGCGACGGTCCCATCCGGCTGAAGGAAGTACTTGAAGCGATCGCCCGGTTTGAGGTTCAGGTGTTCCCGCACCAATTTGGGGATGGTAACTTGGTTTTTGCTGCTGAGGGTGCTTTCCACAATTACCCCTTCTCCTTTACATTTTAGCAGAAGTAAAGCACCCGTGACTCGTAAGGAATGGGTTGTTCCGCGATCTGATAGCGGAAATCGAACCTGTGATCATCTTCAGGGCAGCGAGACGCGATACAGGTTCCGTTGCGAGGTGGTCTTCACATATGCAAAATGAGAGAGGTCTTTGCCCGGCACAAGTTCAGCGCGATCGACTGATTGGGATCCCGGCACTACGCCCGGTTGGTCGGAGAGTGCGATTCCTTCCGGAGGAAGCTCAGGAAGCGTTTCTCCGGGCCCAATCGGAATCGCCAGGCTTCGCCCCGGGCTGGTCTGCGAGGACGGCTCCACGGGCACGAAAAGAAAATTTCCTGTCGACGACCACACGGGATAGCAGTAGCTCTTGCATAGGCGTCGCGGTTTTCCACCGTCCAGGGGTATGGCCACCACCATGGGCATCGCGCTGTTGCCCTCAGGGTAAGCAACGGTCGCCGTAAGCCATTTTCGGCCGGGGGAGATCCCATTAATTTCCATGATCGGGTAAGGGAAAAGCTTCGCGCGGCCCGAGCCATCACGCTTCATTCGCTCAAGATAGTTGACGTTCCCCTCCGCGCGTTGAAACACGATCTCTCCTGGTTGCCCGAAGTGGGGCCGGGTCTCACCGGCGTCGCTGATCAGCCGGGCGGGCCAGCTTTTGTCGATCGGCGCAATCCATAGCTGGGAATTCTTACCCGGAGCTGCCGTGGAATACAAAACCTGCTTGCCGTCCGGCGAGATATCAAAGGCAGACATGGAAACGCCCGTGAACACAGCTGCGCTTTCCCCGGAATCGGTGGACATACGCCAAAGCTCCGGCTCTGCGCTCGCCGGATGGTGGCGCAAAAGGTAGTAGAGCGTCTTGTCGTCTGCTGCAAAAACGGGCGGAGTGGGCCCGTCGACAATTTCTCCCTCCGAAGACATGGATCGCTCCCCAGAGGCATCGTGGATCCAGATGGCGCTTACACGCACTCCGATCGAAGTGATGATGGAGTGTCCATCCCGGTCCACCGCCAACCCGTGCTCTTCCGTAGCACCGAAGGTGAGTTGCTCGGGTTCGCCATAAGAAAAGCGCTGCCGCCACAAGTGCCTCTGTCCCTCGACCAGGGCGATGAAGTACATCCACGCACCATCGGGCGACCAACCTGCTGAAGTGCACGCGCCATTGGGTCCAACGGACCTGGCCCGAGAATCCCCTTCCAGCGAGACGAGTTTGCAAAGCGTGAACTCGGCCTGCCCGTCCATCTCCACCACCAGAGCCGATCTGCGGTCCGGGGAAGCATAGGCGTAATGCGCCATGGCCCGTTCGTGCGGGGGATAATACACCTCGCGCAAATGGTCACCGGCTACCCCACTCGTCACAATGCCCAGGTGGAGCCCCGATCGTAAGCGGGAGAAGAGCCAGTGCTCCGGATCCAGCCAGGTGAGCCCGGCCGCATTATCGAGCAGAAGGTGAGGATTCCCTCCCAAGACCGAAACCGCGTAGGTTTCAAAGACGCTGCCCCCCATCACCGTATAGGCGATTTCCGACCCGTCCGGGGAGAATGCCAGCCCGTACTTCGGCCGCGGATCGTTGGTGAGCATCCTGGCTTCGCCGTTGGGAAGCATCTTGACGTAAATCGGATCGGCCGACACAAAGTAGCTATCTCCCCGAATGAACGCGAGAATATGGCCGTCCGGCGATAACGCAGGACCGCTCGCTGAGTCCGTGAAGTCCGTCAGCTGAGTGTAGGTGACGACCGCCGGATGGCGAGAGGACACATAGACGGTGATACCGATCGCCGCGCATGCCACGACCGCAGCAGTCGCGATCCACCAGCGTGCCTTGTGGCCGCCAGCCACCACGGCCGCCGGTCCCTCAGCCACGCGATCCGGTAGCTGGATCGAAGGCTCGACGCCTACTTTGGCAGCAGGTGGCCGGTGGCCGTTGCTTACCGGGGCAATGAAGCGATAGCCGACCCGGGGAATGGTTTCTATGTAGCGAGGGGAGGCGGCGGAGTCTCTCAGCGCATCGCGCAGCTTCTGGATGGACTTGTTAAGACCGTGATCAAAGTCCACAAAGACGTCTGAGGACCAGAGCCGACTGCGTAACTCATCGCGAGTAAAGACTTCGCCAGGGCGTTCCAGGAGCACGGCCAATAACTGCAGTGGCTGTTGCGGCAGCCGGAGTTTCGTCCCATACCTGGTAAGCTGGCCGGCTTTGAGATCAAGCTCAAAGACGCCAAAGCGAATCACGTCTTCCGTAGGCGAAACCGCCACCCCCGCACCCCCCGCACCAGCGCGACCTGAGTTTAGCACTGTGAGGAAGGAGTGTAACGAAGTTCCCTGGCTCCGCGGCCGCCGGGGAGGAAAACTTACAAATGCTTGCCGTTCAGCAGGTTAGCCGGGGAGAATTAAATCATTCGTTGGGCATTGATCAAATCTGGCAGCTACCGCACACTCGCTCCGCATCGCTCGTTGAACGGGCTGCGCAGAGGAGAAAGTACATGGATTACATGATCAGGAAGAGTGAGACCCGGCCTTGCGGTAGGCTTGGGTGGGAAAGCCGGCTGTTTCGCGGTGCGTTCACGATCGTTGCAGTCGTCAGCCTGTTGTTCGTTGCGGCCAGCGCGAGAGCTTCTTGCGGGAGCGTCTCGCAAGTGGGGGCAGGAAAACCGGCGCATCCAGCGTCATGGAATGTGCAGTCCGGACGCGCGTACTTGACCCAGGTGGACGAACCGTTGGCGCCGATCGTGGGCATGTGGCACGTAACGTTCACCGCCAAAGGCAACAGCGAGGGTCCGCCGGACAACACGCCCATTGATAACGCCATCGTCGTGTGGCACAGCGACAAGACGGAGGTCATGAACTCCGGGCGGCCGGCACAGGATGGAGATTTCTGCCTGGGCGTGTGGGAAGAGGTGGGCAAGTGCCAATACAAGGTCAGCCACTTTGCCTGGATGGGCAACGACACGAGCAACCCGGGTGGAGTCGGCAAGCCGACTGGTCCGACTCACATTGTGGAAGAAGTGACGGTGAGTGCAGACGGCAAGCACTACACGGGAACCTTCACGCTGGATGCCTATGACACTTCCTTTAACCTGACGACGCACATTGTCGGTGTGCTGCAGGGAACCCGCATCACCCTGGGTACAACGGTCGATAGCCTGATGTGACGCCAGTTGGATGGGCGCGGCGGGAGTGGAAGCCCCGCCGCTTTCCATTTTATCGGCTGCAAGATCAAGCGAGAACGTCGCGCTGGACAAGCTGGGTGGAAACGTCTATCCATCCGGCGTCCGAGTCCGTCCGGGTGCGTTTGGTGAAAGATCCTGAAGATTGCTGTAAATTTTCACCAACGCACCCAGTGGACCGGAGGACTGTTGAAGACGTATCTCTATGCAGTTGTTTTTATTTGTCTTGGTCTGGTCACAGCTGGGACAGCGTTCGCCCAACAACCACCTCCGCAACAACAGCCCGCCAGCGTTTCCGGTAAGTGGATCTTGTATTGCAAGGATCCAAACGGAACGACCTCTGCGAAGTATCTGGACCTTGAGCAAAAAGGGTCGGCCATTACAGGTCACTTCAAAGGGCCCCGGCAGTCCGGTGGTGTAGAAGGTACCATCAATGAACAGCACCTCCTAGTTCGAACCAAAACCCGAGACGTGCTGACCTTTCGAGGCAGGGTCGATGGACCGAGAGTTCAGGGAGTGGTTCAGGGCACAACGTTCAATGGCACCTTCCATGATCGAGGCGGCACGGGATCATTC
>Ga0210391_10003704_pt1 | contig 12873 bp, 10 predicted proteins | sample IncBWC12OmetaG_FD_160573 | JGI IMG/M metagenome (GOLD analysis project Ga0210391, IMG submission 160573) | Forest soil microbial communities from Barre Woods Harvard Forest LTER site, Petersham, Massachusetts, United States - Inc-BW-C-12-O ... | reverse complement strand
TTTCATAGCGTTCGCCGCGGTGGCCGCAAATGCGTCGGGACGGTTACTGAGTGCGCCTTCCGGCTGCCGAGCGCCGTCGAGGCGCCCTCGTGCCTGCCTTGACCATACCATTCGCCGTTCCCTGTGGTCATTCTTTAGCGTTGTTCCGCGAGAACGTCGCCCGCCTCGATGCGCAGCTGGTTATCGCGCCAGCGGACCGTGCGTCCGGTTAGCCCACAAGCCCACACGGCCATCCCGAGGAGATCGCGTGGCAGCACGAGCCATGCCGGAGGGGTCGCGACGCCGAGTGCCCGACAGGAAACGCGCTGCAAGGCGATACGCGCAAGCGCAGCAACAAAGAGCGCCACTGCGCGTCTGGGTTGCGGCGCAACCAGGAACGCCAACAGCGCAAGCGGCAGCGGATACGTGAGGAACATACCGGCGTAGCCGGCGGGCTGCACGCCTCGGATCGTCCGGTGCCAGCGCAACTCGTGATTCCAAAGCATGGTGAAACTCGAGTCCGACACAATAGTTCGTACGACGTAACCCGAAACCACCACGCGCAGACCTCGCGCGGAGATGTAGTTGCCCAGCATGAAATCATCGGCGAGATGGGATGCAAGCGCCTCAAAACCACCGATTACGGAGAGGACCGTTGAGCGCAGCGCATTCGTTGGGCCGAGGCAGTGTCGCGGCGGCCCGAAAAGACAATTGACGAGCACCGACGGGATAAACTGCTCGTTAATGAACATCGCCGCGAGTTTTGCCGGAAGCGTGCCGTCAGGCACGCCGCCGAAGAGACAGGTCACGACGCCGACGCCAGGTTCGCGCAAAGGCGCGGTGACCGTGCGAGCGTACGTCGGACTAACGCGTGTGTCACTGTCAGCTAGGATCAGCACCTTATGCCGTGCGAGCCGCATCATCGAGAGTACGTTTGCGATCTTAGGGTTGAGCGCTCCGGGGGCTTTACCAACGTTGATCTCGATGTGCCGATTGGGAAGCGCCGCCGCCACGCGCCGCGCAATTGCCAGCGCGCGATCGTCGGCGCGCGTAACGCCAAGGACGAGCTGACAAACGGGATAGTCCTGCAAGGCGAACGCGCGCAAGTTCTCCTCGAGACCGGCTTCCTCACCATGTAGGGGCACAAGCAAACTGACCGGCGGGAGGTCGTCGACGGGAATTAATTCAGGTTCGCGTCGTCCGAAGCGTCCCACGGATAGAAGTGCGACGGCCGCATAACCGAGCGCCGCGACCGTGGCGACGTCGAGGGCCGCGGCCAGGACCCGCGAAAACTTCACGCGACGCGGTTCGCTGGCCATGGGATGCAGCCTTTTTTCCCGAAGGCAGCGTCCCGATGAAGCCCAACTGGACGCTTAGAGCGATCACCTACGTCGTGCGTCAGCTCTACCTTTCCTTCAGGATTCGCGTCCGGCAGTGGGGCTATTTGCCTGCAGATCGCGGGGCGACGGTACTGATCACAAATCATCAGCACATGGACGAAGGCGAAATGGTCACGGCGCGCACGTTTCTTCGGGATCCGTGGAAACCGCTGGTCATGTGCAACTCCCGCCGGAGCTTCGAGACCGGTTTCATCGCGTGGCAGATGCCCTGGACCGCGTGGTTTACGCGCGGCTTGAATTTGAGCGCGCTTTGGGCTGCCTACAGCATCCTGCCGATCGAGAACCATCTCTTTTCGCGGCCGCTCATCAGCTTGGCCGAAGAGTTGCGATCCGCGCACGGCGATTTGCCGTTGGAAGCGATATTGCCGGCCGAAACCCTCGAGCCGTCAGGCCTGAAAGGCCACGTGCTAAGCGACCTGTGGAAGCCGGTCAACTTCGAGCGGGCGCACATCTGGGTGAAAGTGGCGAAGCTGAAGCAGCCTTACCGGCGCGAGGTGCTCGAGAATCTTCGCGCCGTGACCAAACGCGACATCGCTGCGATCGTGGAACGCGTGCGGCCCGGCGCGACCTTCTACGTCACGCCTGAAGGCGACTTCAGCCACGACGGCCGCATGCATCCGATGCGCGGGGGAATCGTCGAGGCGCTCGCGCCATTCGCCGACCTCTGGCTCTGCGCGATTGCGTACGATCCTTTTCGTGGCGGCCGGCTCCCGATGTTATACCGGGTGCTTCGATACGCTGGTGGCGCCGATATTGGGACCTCGCTCGCCGCAGCGCGGCCGATCACGACGTCGGCGCTTGTCGCCGCGTTTCTACTCGAGGGTCCGGAGACGTTTGCGCCTCGGGACGCGGTGCGCGCGGTGCACGAGCGACTCGATGCGCTTCCCGGAAACGTCTTCGTCGATCCCGAATTGCAGCGCGCGCCGGAGGCGGTGGTCGCCGGCGCACTGACCACGATGCGAAAACGTGGAACGCTGGTCGAAAATGCCGGCCGCTACCGCCTGACGGCAAACCGCGCCGATCCACGGTTCCTCCACATCCCCGATATGGTCGAGTTCCAACGTAACATGCTAAACGAGACGCTGGCGTCGGCCGGGCGCGACGAGTGGCGCGATCGTCCTTTCAATTAGAGGCTTTTCGCATCAGCGCACGCAACAGCAGCTATTCCCCCCAAAACTTAGAATCCCGAAAGGTCCCCATTGAAGCTCAAAGACGCGATAGCGGAGATAATGCGCTGTCGCCTGGTCGACCCTGCCCGCGCTGCGATGCTCGAAGCCCAGGTCCTAGGGCGCGGAGCTAGCGTCGCGCTCGATTCCACTGAGAGTCCCGAACAGAAAGCGGCTCGCGCAATGTTCGGCTTGGCGTCGGTGTCATAACCTAGAGCGGCGAGTGCCGTCACGCTTGGAGAGCGGCGACGACGGTCAAGGCGATTCGGTCTTCGGCGGAAAATAGACGCCGGCGGTGAGCTCGCCGAAAAAGCTCCTTTCGATTCTGGGACCAGGGCTGATAACCGGAGCGTCCGACGACGACCCGTCCGGAATTTCTACCTACGGGATCGCGGGCGCGAGCACCGGGTACTCGATGCTCTGGGTGATCCTTCTGACGACGCCGATGATGTCGGTCATCCAAGGCATGTGCGCGCGCATCGCGATGGTTTCGGGCGTTGGCCTCGCGAAAGCCATGCGGCGCCGTTTTCCTCGATGGATCGTCGCGCCGCTGGCCATTGCCGTCATCGTCGCAAATACGATCAATGCCGGAGCCGACCTCGAGGGGATGAGCGCCGCGGCGCAACTCTTGTTCGGAAAGCCGAACTTGCTTTGGATCGCGCTCTTCGGCAGCATCCTCATCGTGATGCAAGTTTATCTTTCATTTCATCGCTTTGCTTCAGTCGTAAAATGGCTGACGCTCGCGCTCTTTGCCTACATCGTTACCGCGTTCGTGGTTCGTCCGCCGTGGGGAACGGTGTTTCGACACCTCGTTCTTCCAGAGATTCACCTTCACGCGATTTGGCTCTCGACGCTGGTTGCCGTGCTGGGCACGACGATCACGCCCTATCTTTTCTTTTGGCAGGCTGCGCTGGAGGTCGAAGAAGAGGAACAGGAAGGACGCCTGACCGAGGAGCAGCGGCGAGGCGCGACGAGGGAAGAGATCGACGACATGCATATCGACGTCAACTTCGGGATGATCTTCTCGAACCTCGTGGCGTTTTTCATCATCGTGACGACCGCGGCAACGCTGGGCGCTCACGGCTTCCATCAAATCACGACAGCGCAGGATGCGGCTCGCGCCTTGGAACCGCTCGCGGGGCGCTTCGCATCCTGGCTGTTCACGGCCGGCATGATCGGCACCGGGCTCCTCGCCATTCCGGCCTTCACCGGATCGTCGGCCTACATTCTGTCTGATGCATTCGGCTTTCGCGAGGGTCTCAACGAGAAGCCATCAAAAGCGCCGCAGTTCTACGCAATTTTGATCCTGGGGATGCTGGTAGCGATGGCGATCGGTTTCTTGCAAATCGATCCGATCTCGGCGCTCTTCTGGTCGGCGGTCATCAACGGAGTCGTCGCCGTTCCGCTGCTGGCAGCTATCGTCTTTCTGGCGAGCGACAGGCGCGTGATGGGCCGGTGGGTCAGCAGCGCGCTCGCGCGCGCCTGGGGCTGGGGAACGGTGGTTGCGATGGGCGTCGCAGCCATCGCGATGTTCGTCTTTTGGGGCAAGGCTTGAGTTAGGAGAACAAATGAACGCTATAAAAACGCCATCCGTCTCACGAAAGAGCATACTCGAATTCGCTGCTTCGTTTGGAGTATTAGCAGCGGCCGGCAGCGTCACGACCGGTGCCGCGCCGCGTGAGGGAGTCGTGGGTGCTTGGAGTCTCGTGAGCTTCGACGTGGACGAAAAAGGCGCGCCGGCGAAACCGCGCTTTGGGGAAGACCCCGTCGGCTATCTGCTCTATACCGCCGACGGGCACATGGCTGCGGTGCTCGCCGGAACGCACCGTCCCGAGTTAAAATCGCCTTCAGGAAGCTCGTCAACCGAAGAGCAGCGCACGCAGGCCCTGGCGAACTTCCTCGCTTATGCGGGTCGATACGACATCCGCGGCGATCGCGTCTTCCATCACGTCGACGTGAGCGTGTTCACCAATCTCATGGGCATGACGCTCGAACGCCAGTTCAAAATCGAGGGCGACCTGCTCACCATTCGCACGGTGCCCCCTGAAATTTGGGGCAGCTCGAATATTCTCGTCTGGAAACGCGCTTAGGAGTCCGACGTGCGCCGCTGTACTTAGAAGTACTTCGAAAGCGCTCTAGCAAACTAGTCGAAGGTGCTCTCCACGCACGACTCCGGAAATGCCAATCTCGTGCTTTGTGCGCGCGTTCGACCGGACAAAGAATCCGAGTTCGCGCACTGGCACGTGCGCTGGCAGACGGCGGTTCTTGCGGCGCCCGGCGCGCTGAGCTTCGAATACCGACCTCCGGCACCGCCCGACCAAGAAGAAGCGATCGCGCTCGCAACCTTCGACAGCACGGATTCGCTGCGTCGCTGGCGCCACGGCGACGAGTGCCGAGCCCTTATCGCGCAAGCAGTTCCGCTGGTCGAAGGCGGAATCGTGATGCAGCTTGCCGGCCAGGCCGCGGCGGGATACATTCCGCAGCACAGTGCCACCGAACTGATCGTCACGCAAATCAAACCCGGTATGGAGCAAGCGTACCGGGCTTTCGCCGAGCGCATTCAAAAAGCACAAGAGGCGTTTCCGGGCTACGTCGGCTCGTTCGTGCAGCCGCCACACCAAAAGGAGCCCGGTTGGACGACCGTAATTCGCTTCGATACCGAAGAGAATCTCGAGAACTGGCTCAACTCGCCGCGCCGAGCCGCCTTGATCGAAGAGAGCGAAGATCTGACGCAAGGTTTTGCGGCGCAACGGGTGGACACGTCGTTCCCCGGCTGGGTCCCGACCGATCCGGCCACCGGAAAACCGCCAAGCATTTGGAAAACGGCGTGCCTGGTTCTGCTCACGCTCTTTCCGGTTGTCGTGCTCGAACTCAAGTTCCTTACGCCCCACCTGCGCACGCTCAACCCAGCGCTCGGAACGTTTGTGGGAAATGCGATCAGCGTGGCGCTGACGACGTGGCCGCTGATGCCGCTTGCGGTGCGTGCGTTCCACAGGTGGCTGTTCCCGGAAAATCAACCGCGCTGGCTCGTGCTCACGAGCCCAATTGTATTGCTCTGCTGTTACGCGCTTGAGATCGCTTTGCTCTGGAGGCTGCTCTAGCCCGTTAGCCTCTACCACGGATCGCGTTGCGGGCAGCATCGAATACCTTGTCGAGATTCTTCCCGAGTTCGGCGGCGCTCAGTATCACAACCAACGCAACGAAGCTTAGCAGCAGTGCGTACTCGACCATGGTTGCACCCTCTTCCTCGCGGATCATCGAATGGAAGATAGCGGTCATTCCATCTCCTTCCAAGGCGCGAGCCAGTAGCGGCCGCCTAAATGGCTGCCGATACCTCTATAATCGGCCAACCGCGCCCCTTTCATTAACGCACCGCGGTCGGAGCAAAGGGAACTACCAGTCCCTTGCGCAGCGCGTACGCGACGATCAGTGCGGACGCAACGCAGCAGACGAGCACCGCGAATCCCGAAGCCTCTATCCCAAAGGAGCCTCCCGAACGTAGCGCCGGACCGGTTAGCGTACCGTGAATCAGGCTTGGCACCGCGGCGTGCCCGGAGACCGCCACGCCGAAGACGCTGCCCTCGGTGAAGTTCCAAGCGATGTGAATCCCGATAGGGAGCCATAGATGCCGGCTTGCCGTATAGGCTACCGCGAGAAGGATTCCCGCCTCGATCGCGATCGCGACCGCGCTCAGGATCGTGGCGTGCGGATTTAGCAAATGAAGCGCGCCAAAGATGACTGCGGATACGGCGACGCCGACCCACGTGCCGCCGATCGACTGAACTACGCGAAAGAGAAAGCCGCGAAAGAATAGCTCCTCTCGCACAGCGCCGACGGCGGTCACGGCAAATGCGGTAAGAAGGCCCGGAACGAACGTGTAGCTTTGATAGTGATACGTGCCCGTCAGTACGAGCAAACCAATGACGGTCGTAAAGATCGCGACGCCGATTGCCAGCCCCAGCAGGGTTTGCGGCAGCAGCACCGCGGGCGCCAGCTCGTCGACTCGCCGCCGTTCGGTCAGACGGACGTAGAGTACGTAGACCCCAAACGCGAGCGCCAGGAGCACGATGGCCTCGAGTCCGACGGGAATTCTATGGCGAAGGACTTGCTGTGCGCCAAAAACAACGGCCGCCAGCACGGCCATGCCGCCCAGCATGACGCCAATGCGCCTAAGCACTTCACGAAGGCTCACAACTCGCTCTCCTTTTAGTGAAACATACGCAGCCGGCGCCGCCATGTTTCAAGAGTGCTGTTGCGAAACTAGCGGTCCGGGAACCACGATGTTTGCGAGGGCTTTGCGCGTACGATGGCGACGGCGTGCAGAACGCCGGCAGCATCGTAGGTTCCCCTGACGTTGAAGGGTTCGCCCGGAACCAAGTCGCCAGTTCGCTCGTGCCGAAACGCGTCGGAGTCGTCGGCGCGAACGAGTTTTCCGGTGCGCGTCAGCAAAGTCAGGAACGAGCCGTTTATCCTGACGAGCGTCCCCGTAACTTCGTGAGGGGCGCGGAGCGTACCGCGGAACGCCACCGGGCGGACCCGAGGTACTAAAGGCTTCGCGCCCGAGCCTCCGAGCCCAAAGATGTCGAGTTGCTCGTAGGACGCAACGTACACTTTGCCGTTTGCTACGACGGGAACGAGATTTGCGTCTCCATTCGTTGCGTCCCAGTATCCGGCCGTACCCTGATAGAGCGTTTGCAGCTGCGTGCTTCCGTGCTTGGGCTCAGACGCGAACGCGAAGAGGCTCATGGTGCCAGGCGTATAGGCCGGACGCGCGAGAGCCCAAATGATGGCGTTGCGGCCCTGCCGCGTCGACGAGATGCTGGTAAAGAAACCCGGGTCCTGCCCGCCGGGCAGCCCCGGCGAAGTTGCGCTCAAGTTCAAGCTCACCGACGAGGAATCTTTAACATTCCAGACAGTCACCTCGTTACCGCCGCTGGCTACGATGCGCTGGTGCCCTTTCGAGGCGAAGTATGATTGCCCACACCAGCATCCGCCGACTTGCGCTTCGGCGAGGTCGTTGTTCGAATATTGGCTGTATCCACCCAAACTATTCCGATCGAGCAAGTACATCGTTCCATATTTGCCGGCTGCCGCGGCTAGCGGGATCGAGGACTTAAGCGTCGGCAGCAGCAGCACCCCACCCGATCCGAAATCGTTATCGGTCTCGTCGAGGTACGCAACGTTCGAAGGAGTAAAAACACTTAGGAGGTTGCCCAGGTCGGCACTGACCTTGACGACGCTCTCTGGAATGTTCGTGACGCCGTTATAGGTATTTCCAGAATAGTCCGAGTTCCCGGTAACGAAGTAGACGTTGCCCGACGAATCGGCTGCGGGGCCGTACCCCGACATCCAAATGGACGACAAGAAGAACGCGTCGGGCGACGTAAAGAGCATGTCGTTCAGCCGGTTCGCGGGAAGCGGCGTAAGGCTTCCCGCCTGCCAGCCGAGAAGCCAGCCGCGCGAGTTTGAGGCGGCGTAGTCGCAGAAGCTGCCGAATCCTGCGTAGATGTTGCCGTTGGCCTGGAGCAGCGCCGGGCGTTGCCGCTGGTACGTTGCGTTGAATGCAAAGAGTGCGCCATTCGTCAAGGTGTGCGACGCAGAAACCACGACCGACGGTATGACGTCGGTGAGATTTGACAGGCTAAGCTCGTGAATTCGATACGTCGGCGTCCCGCTTTCCATGGTATAGGCGATGACGTACATGACGTTGGCCGACAGGTCGACAACTGGCGTACTGGTGATGCCCACGTTCGGACCGTTGTTGTTGCAACTCAAGGGCGTCTGAACCGGAGTCCCCAAACTCTGCTGGAAGAGAACTGTTCCAGTCGATGCATCGATCGCGTAGACCGTATCGTTTTCTGTCGCAACATACGCCACGTCGTACGTACCCTGCGTCGCGCCGCGTGTCGTCGCTTCATTTGGGACGACGAGCGGCTGAGAATCGACTTGATCGTCGAGCGCCACGGCCTTCAGGAGCCCGAAGGAACCTTTGCTGACGCTGCGATACGTCAACGACGACTCGCTGTTGTTCCAGCCCGTTCGCAGGTTGTCGTAGTGATAGGTGGTGACTGCAAACTCTTGCGCCGGAGCTCGGCTAACCGTTGCGAACTGCGGTTCGCTGGCATCTTTGACAACCTTCACGGGGCTGCCGCCCTCCGGGTAATCATAGAACGCTACTCCGGTGGGGCCGGGCGCGACGAGCTGTCCTGCGTGAATAAAAAACTGCTGAGGGGCGTGCGCGCCGTGTAACGCGGTTTCGCCGGCGAGCTTAGCTTCCGTTCCGCTCACGGCATAACGATAAACCGTCGCAGGAGTTGAACCGGTTCCCGGGCTCTCTACCGCGAGGTACTCGCCGTCCCATTGGATCGCGCCAACGTGCCTCGGACGCATCCCGTTCCACGTGACCTCGCGCAATCGCGTATCGCCCTTCGGAAGTTCGACGAGATTGCGGTTCGCGCTCTCAACGAAGAGATTGCCTTCGCCGTCGTAGGCGACGGACCGATAGAGATCGCCGTGCACCGTTCGGTAAACCTTGGCGCCGGTTTTGGCATCCGCGTAGATTGCAACGCCCGATGAACCTCCCGAAACGGCGAGGTTTCCGGTCGCAGGGTCGACCGCACAGAACTGGGCGTCGCCTCCGGGCGAGTTATGAAATACGGCGATCGGCCGGGAGCCGTTGTGGGCGTACTCGATGACTTCGTCGCCTTGCGGGATGAAGACGTCGCCGTTCTTGTTGGAGCAGAGACCGTTGGCCCGTATGTTGGGAAGCCGGCCCTGGAGGTTGCCTCCGGGGAACGAGTAGACCGAGACGCCACCATCCTTGCGATCCGACACGTAGAGCAGGTCGCGCGTTTGCGCATCGGAAGCGATCGAAGAGCCCCGAGCGGGAACAGCGGCAACCGCGTGCGATCCGGTTGGCACCAGCGGGCTCGTCGCTGTTGGCGACCCCGCGCAGCCCGCAGCCAAAGCGAGGCTCGCGATTGCGGCTAGCGCCGAGTAAATCGATCTCGAGTAACTCCTCATGCCGGCGCTCCTCTTTATCGGCGGTGCGTTCGGCGCGCCGACGAGACCGTCACTTTGACGGGTTTGGACGCGATACCGTTGGCGATGACGACCAGGGTGCCGGCGCCCGAGCCGATGGTCGACGGGACGTCGAAGGTGGTCGAAACGACCTTCGAGCCGGTGGCGACGCCCATCGTGCTGTGATCGTGCGTGCGTGCGTAGACTACGTTGCCGCTCGCGTTGTTGGTGATGCGAACCAGCGGATAGTTCGTCGCGGTTTGGTATTCGTCGCCGAAGGCTTCGGCCTGCGATAGCCCGTTGAACTGCGTGCCGGTGATCTTGTAAGAACTGCCTGGCGCGACGCTTTTCGGATACGATTTGATCGTGGGCGCCCAGCTCGATTTCGGCGAGCCCTTCGGCGTGTACAGCTGGATTGAGGACGAGCAGAAGAGCCCGACTTGCCCCGTCGGCAGCAGAACCGGCGGGCAGGACGGCACGCCGCTCATCGCCGTGAACGTGGTTCCGTTGAACTCGTAGACGCCGCCGCCGTCACCGAAGACCATCACGTTCCCGTTGGGCTCGAGAAGGCCGAACGAATCGCCGGCGTTGTCCTCGTCGGGGAAATCGGGACCTTTGGCCCAAGTGCCGGCTTTGCTTCCGGTGGAATAGTAGATGGCGGTGTGCCCCGTTCCCGAACCGCTAGGTCCTTCGCCCGAACCGGTCGCGAAGACGCTGCCGTCGGGACGCAGAATGGCAGGGCCGATCTCACCCGGCGGATTGTAGCAATCTTTCTTCTTCGGACCGTATGGAAGGCAACCGCCCGAGGCCCAGTGCGAGGCGAGGATAACGGGTGTGGCTCCCGCAGACTTCCACGTTTGAGTGCTGGGGTTGTAAATCTCGGAGTCCGGGTCGTTCTTCACGTCCACGGTGAGGATTGTGCCGTCGGCGAGCAGCGTCCAGCCTTCCTCGGCGTTGAAATCGGCCTTGCCGGTGTCGCCGACCTTCGCCCATTTATCCGTAATGGGATTATAGGTTGCGTCCCACCGGTGCAGCTTGTCGCCGATGAGCACGAGATTATCGGGCAGCATCGTGGAGGGCGAGTCACCGATCCAGTCCCAGCGCGACGGATGACCGAGTTTCGTCCACGTGTTCTTCACGGGGTCGTAGACCGCGCCGAGATTGGTCAGGGTGAACTGGTTGTTGTTGTACTCGCCACCGCTGTACCAGAGCCGGCCGTCGGCAAGAACTTGCGAGGCGCCCGCATCGGGACTATAGCCCGCGGGCATTGAAGCAACTTGCTTCCAGGTTCCGTCGGCGTAGCTGCCGGACGAGTCCGGCGCGTAGCTGTACCATTGGTTGCCGTTGTTGGCCGACTGAACGAGTACGGTACCGTCGGTCATCAGCCACTCGAGCGCCGTCTGCACCGGCGGCGAACTGTTCGCGCGGACGAGCCGCGAACCGCCTTGCGCGAACGTGCCCAACGGCACGCCCGGTAGCGAAGATTGACTGCCGCAAGCGGCGAGCATCGATGCGGTAACGCCGGCGATTGCGGCCACACGGACGAAAACGAACGAACGAGTGAGAAATAGCATAGCCTCGGGCATACTCGATTCGTGGGACGAAGCCTCTAAGGTTGGCGGCGCTCTGGGGTCGGCGGGAGCGGCTCGCCTTCATCAAAGAACTGCAAAAACTCGTCGGTTGAGTTTACGCGGGGAAACGGTTCGTTGGGGATTGCCGAGTTGAGGAACGCACACAGCGGTGCCCAACCTTCGGCCACGTCGAAGACCAAGAGCCGCTCGGGCGGAATCGTCGCACGAACCTCTTCGGCACGCCGCCGGTACGCCGCCAAGGCGCTCTCCTTATTCGTAAGGTCGCCGTCGAAGGTCCGCTCGACGATCGCAATCTCCATCGCCTCCATCATCGCCGCAAAATGAGGGGGCAGCGGCATCTCTTTATAGTTGAGAAGAACGCGGCCGATCGTGGCGGAAAAACTCTTCCACCACGCATCCTCCGGGCGCACTGAGTGAATAACCTTCGCATCGGGATAGGCCGCGGCGAGTTCGCGCCAAACGTGGGCGCCCGGCCAATCGACCTGGGCGCGATAGCCTTTGAAAACCTCGCCCCAATCGACCGGTTCTCCGGCAACGAACGCCTGCCAGTGCGGCACCTGGCAGGGATTCTCCATGACTTCTTCCATGTGGTGACAGGGGCCGAAGCCCAACATCTCGAGCGCGCGCTTCAGCGACGCCGTCCCCGTTCGGCCGAAGCCGGATCCAATGACCGTTAGCGACATAAAATCTTCCTTCAGTTTCGAGCAGCCAGGTTCTTGCGATGGAACCGGGACGCAGCGGCGAACGCATACCGGCCCCCGATCCGTTTGGGCTTCAGGAGGCAGCCGATGAAAATTACACGTTTTGGCCGCAGTGCACTCTGCGTGACGTCGAGCGCCGTATTAGCGGCGCTTCTCGCAGCGTGTTCGACGCACGGCAGTAGCGGAACACTGCCGGAAGCAGGCGCATTCGGCGGCGGCTTCGCGTTGGTGCACTCGCAGACGTTCAAGTACACCGGGCACCGGCAGGCGTTCCAAGTGCCGGCCGGAGTGACGGCGATCAGAATTGTCGCCGACGGTGCAAGCGGTAGCGGCTCGACCGGTGGCTACGGCAGTGAATCCTCGGGTGCCACCGGCGGCAGCGTGAAAGCGACGATCCCGGTCACGCCCGGCGAGAAGCTTGAAGTTTTCGTTGGCGGCGCTGGTGCGACCGCCGGCGGATTCAATGGCGGCGGCAGCGGCGGCAGCACCAAGGGAAGCGGCGGAAACGGCGGCGGCGGAGGCGGCGCCTCGGACGTTCGCCAGGGCGGCGATAAATTTGCGAACCGCGTCGTCATCGCCGGCGGCGGCGGAGGCGGGGGCGGTCCCAGTGTTTTTTACGGCACCGGCAACGGCGGAGCCGGCGGCGGAAGCATCGGCGCCAACGGCGGCGGCGACTGCTACCGAGACGGCCCGGATGGCTGCGGCGGCGGAGGCGGCACGCAAAGCGCGGGGGGAAGCGGCGGTGCCGGCGGCCAGCGATTTTTCGACTATCAGAACGGAAATGCCGGCCAACCCGGCGCGCGCGGTCGCGGCGGAAATGGCGGAAGCGGTCCCAGCAGTAGCGGCAGCGGCCGTGGCGGTGGCGGAAGTGGCGGCGGTGCCGGCGGCGGCTATTACGGTGGCGGCGGCGGCGGCGCCGGCTCGCTGAGCACGAGCGGCGTCGGCGGCGGCGGCGGTGGAGGCGGTGGTTCTTCGTACGTCGAGAAAGCCGCAACCCACGTCAAAAGCGTGCAAG
>Ga0210391_10003702_pt1 | contig 12878 bp, 10 predicted proteins | sample IncBWC12OmetaG_FD_160573 | JGI IMG/M metagenome (GOLD analysis project Ga0210391, IMG submission 160573) | Forest soil microbial communities from Barre Woods Harvard Forest LTER site, Petersham, Massachusetts, United States - Inc-BW-C-12-O ... | reverse complement strand
TTCATCATCTATTAACAATCGGCTAGCAATCGACGCCGCGCAAGACTTGCGCGTGCGGAGTGCTATGCTAACAATGCTTTTTACGCGGAGATGAGTTTGCTCGAACGCAATTTCACTATTGGCATTGTGCAGATGTCATGTACGCCTGAGCCGGAGCAGAATCTGGAGCGCGCAGTAGAACATGTGCGTACCGCTGCCGGCAGAGGCGCCGAGATCGTCTGCCTACCAGAGCTTTTTCAGACCCAGTATTTCTGCCAACGCGAAGACACCGCACTGTTCGACCTGGCCGAGCCGATTCCCGGCCCGGCGACCAAGCGCCTGGGCGACGTCGCGCGCGAGTTGAAGATCACGATCATCGCGTCACTGTTTGAGCGCCGCGCAGCCGGCATCTATCACAACACCGCCGCAATTCTCGACGAAGGCGGCAAGGTCGCCGGTATCTATCGCAAGATGCACATCCCCGACGACCCGCTCTATTACGAGAAGTTCTATTTCACTCCGGGGGATCTCGGGTTCAAAGCCTTCGAAACCGACTTTGCCAAGTTCGGCACGCTGGTCTGCTGGGACCAGTGGTATCCCGAGGGTGCGCGGCTAACGGCGCTGCAAGGCGCGAACGTGTTGTTCTATCCCACGGCGATCGGCTGGCATCCCGACGAGAAGGCGCAGTATGGGGAAGCCCAGTATGATGCGTGGCGCACGATTCAGCGCGCGCACGCCATCGCTAACGGTGTCTATGTCGCGGTGCCGAATCGCGTCGGTTTCGAGACCGGTAATATTCGCGGCAAAGAAGCGCCGGGCAAAGGCCTGGAGTTCTGGGGCGGCTCGTTCATCGCCGACCCGTTTGGACAGGTGATTGCGCAGGCTTCGCACGACAAGGAAGAGATACTGGTAGCGGAAGTCGACCTGCATCGCATGGAAGACGTGCGGCGCAACTGGCCCTTCTGGCGCGACCGTCGTGTGGATGCGTACGCGCCGATCACCCAGCGGTTCATGGTGTAGGAAAGCGACGGTGGAGCACGCCTAACGCCTAGCAGCAAGAATCTGCCTTTAGGAGTTGAGGCAAGCTCTGTGAGTATGTACGGCCTGAAGGCGTGCGTCACTCTCAGAACTAAACCGCAGAGACGCAGACCAGAGGTCTGCTCAATCAGAAAGAAAGATTCAGCAATTGCCCAAGAAAGCTCTCACACTTCCCGACACTCCTGCTGCACTCGGCTATCGCATGCCGGCCGAGTGGGAGCCGCACGAGGCCACATGGATCGCGTGGCCGCACAATCGCACCGACTGGCCGGGAAAGTTCGAAGCCATTCCGTGGATCTACGCCGAGATCGTTCGTTACCTCGCCGGTGTCGAGCAGGTCAACATCCTGGTCAATGACGAAGCGGCTGAGGCGAAAGCGCGGCAAGTCCTCGCCCGCTCGAAGGTGATCCCCGAGAAGGCAAGCGAGCCGGGCAAAAAAGCCGGCAACGTCCGCTTCTTTCAGATTCCTACCAATCGTGTCTGGACGCGCGATTACGGTCCGATCTTCGTACGCCGCGAATCGCGCAAAAGCGACTTGCCTTCCGTCGCCGCGACGACGTGGCGATTCAATGCATGGGCCAAGTACAGCGACTGGAAGCTCGATGCACCCGCTGGAACTGAGATAGCGCAGCGGTTACGCGTTCCGTCGTGGCAGGCGCACCTGAAGATCAATACAGAGAGCTATCGCGTCGTGCTGGAGGGCGGCAGCATCGACGTCAACGGCCGCGGTACATTGATCACGACGGAAGAGTGCCTGCTCAGCGACGTGCAGCAGCGCAATCCCGGGCTCTCACGCGAGCACCTGGAAGAAATCTTTGCCGACTATCTCGGCATCGAGAAGGTCATCTGGCTGGAGCGTGGTATCGCCGGCGACGATACTCACGGACACGTCGACGACATCACACGTTTTGTCGGGCCACGCACCGTGGTCACCGCGTATGAGCCCGACCCCGATGATCCCAACCACGAGCCACTCAGCGACAACTTCCGCTGGCTGAAGAAGAGCACGGACCAGGACGGACGGCCACTGAAGATCGTCAAGCTGCCGATGCCGAAGCCCGTCTATTTCGAAGATCAGCGCCTGCCGGCCAGCTACGCAAACTTCTACATCGCCAACAAACTCGTGCTGGTGCCGGTGTTCGGCGACGCCAACGATCGCGTCGCGCTGAATACGCTGGCTGAGTTGTTTCCGGATCGCGAAGTGATTGGCATCTACTGCCGTGACTTCATCTGGGGACTGGGCGCGCTGCACTGCATGACCCAGCAGCAGCCGGCGCCATAAAATTATCGGCGCTTCCGCAACAGGCCGAAGACATAAAACGCGCCCGCGCCCACGCCTGCGTAAAGGATCCCATTCGCAAAGACAATCGTTCCAGCCGTGACGACCGCCATCACTTCAGCTTCGGCCGTCGGCCCTACCGCGATCGACAGGATAAACGGTGGACAGACTGACAGCGCGAGCATCGAAGCAAAGCCGTGAAATGCCGGCGGCAAAATACCTTTGCTCCACGCGAGATAAATGCCAATGGCAACTGCCATACCTAGCACAAAGGCCAGAGACAATACGGTGAGTAGATAATTTTCCTTCGGAGGAGTCGGCTGGGGCACTTGCTTGGTGATCTCCTTTACCAGTGTAGTGCGCCCACCGGAATAACGCACAGACCTGGCAGCGGCTCCATGTTATGCTGCGCCCATTGGAGGAAGACCGTATGAACACCAGCAGCGCCACACAAGGCACGTCGTCTGCAGGCTTCATTCCACATAACATGGTGACCACTGCGTTCACGCTCGATGGTTACAAGGTCGTCAGAAATTACGGCCTGGTGCGCGGCATCATCGTCCGTTCGCGCTCTATCGTCGGAACCATCGGAGCAAGTTTGCAGACGCTGGTCGGCGGCAACATCACGCTCTTGACCAACTTGTGTGAAGAGACGCGTCAGCACGCCTTCGACCTGATGCTGCAACATGCTCTGGAACTCGGCGCCAACGCCGTCATCGGCATGCGCTATGACGCGACCGAAGTTATGCAGGGCGTTACGGAAGTGCTGGCGTACGGGACGGCGGTGTACGTGCAGAAAGACGGTAACTAGCAGCTAGCCATGAGCGACTAGCCGAGATCGTCTTCAGACATTTGGCCTGCGCGTGAAAAAACAACGCCGCAAACGGGTTCCCTTACGGTTATAAGTGGTAGATGATGGTAGATGGCGATAGAAGGTCGACAGCAGAAAGAGAAAGCTAGTTGCTGATGGCTAGTTGCTGTCTTTGGTGAGCCCGGCAGGAATCGAACCTGCGACCCACGCATTAAAAGTGCGTTGCTCTACCAACTGAGCTACGGGCCCACACTGCCTTTAATCTACCACAGCGGTGCGGGGTTCTCCTCGCGGCAAAGTCGTAGTCGGAGCGGCGGAGTGGCTATACTTCTGGATGCCGTGGTTCCCAGCTCCACGAATTCTGCTGCACCAAATCCGCTCGAGTTTGAGCGCCGGCTGTTTGTTCTCGTCGGCTGCCTCGCGCTGATCTACGCTTTCCTGGCCGGCCTGCGCACAGTCTCCGATTTCGACATCTTCTGGCAGATGGCGACCGGTCGCTGGGCGGTTCAGCATCATCACATCCCCTCGGTCGACGTGCTCTCGTACACCGCAGCCGGCGAACGGTGGATCTATCCCGTCGGAGCCGGTGTCTTCTTCTATCTGGCGTTCCTGATTGGCGGATTCAAATTGTTGTCGTGGATCAGCGCAGCCGCGTGTGTGGGAACGGTCGTACTCTTGCTTCGCCGCAACTCCGCTGTGGGAGCAGCACTCGCGGTACTGGCTGTGCCTCTGATTGCCGATCGCACGCCGCCGCGCGCGGACATGTTCACCGTGGTGCTATTTGCAGCATTCCTGTCGCTGCTGTGGCAGAACCATCGCAGCGGCGACGCTCCGCTATGGCTGCTGCCGGCGTTGATGGCGGTATGGGTCAACGTGCACTTCGGCTTTGCAGCAGGCTTGTTGCTGGTCTTTGCCTACGCGGGCGCAGAGGTTCTCGAGTTCGTGTGTGGGCCAGACCGGCGGGCCGCCGCGATCGAGCGACTGCGCCGCGTCTACCCGTGGCTGGCCTTCACGTTTGCAGCTACTTTACTGAATCCCTGGGGGTGGAACCTCTATCGCTCTCTGATGCTGCAGGAACGCGCGAACGCGAATCAGGAGCTGTGGATCATCGAGTGGCGCGGCATCCGGCTGAACTGGCCCGCTGCCAGCGCCGCGTTCACCAGCGGCGGAACGCGCGAGGCTCTTTACCTGTTGCTTGCCATCGCCGTCGTCGCCGCCGTCGTGGCGTTATTCCAGAAGCAATTAGGAGCGGCAATTTTACTGGCCTTAGCATGCTATCCGCCGGTGAAGCACATACGGATGGGAGCGGTGTTTGCTTGTGTCGTTGTCGTCGTTGGCGGCCCGGTGCTCGCGCAAGCACTTCGGCCCGCGGCTTCGTGGGTTCGGTCCGCGCAGATACGTCACGCCCTTGCATGGGGCGCAGCCGTCTGCCTGGCAATGCTCGTCTGGATTCGCGGACGCGACCTCATCAGCAATCGCTATTATTTTGGCAGCACGCCGCAAATTTCGACCTTCGGCGCGGGACTAAGCTGGTGGTTTCCACGTGGTGCGGCCGAGTTCATCGAGCGCGAGAATTTGCCAGGCGAACTCTTCAACACCTATGACGAAGGCGGATACGTCAGCTGGGCGCTGGGACCGGGGCGATTGGATTATCTTGATGGCCGCGACACGCTCTTCGGCTTGCCTCGCGTGAACCGCGAGCGTCTGCTGCTGCAGAGCGACCCAGGCTCGGCAGATTGGCAGCAAGAGGCAGACCGATACCACATCAATACGATTCTGTTGTCGCGCAGTAACGGAATCGAACACGCGCGCGTCAAAGATCTGTGCGACAGCAAGGCCTGGGCTCCGGTTTACCTCGATGGAGTCTCGGCAGTGTTTGTGCGTCGTACACCGGAGACCGCCTCTCTGATCCAGCGGCTTCAAATCAATTGCGCGACCGAGACGCTCGACATCGCGGATCAGACCAATTCCCCTGAGCGATTCATTGGCGCTCTGAACGCGGCCACGGTCTACATGGTGCTCGGTCGCAATGCGGCGGCACTGGACGCGAGCGAAGAGGCGCTTTCGGTTTTTCCCGCAAGCGTCAACGCACACCTGATGCGTGGCAATGCTCTCTCCGCCATGGATCGCGGCTCTGAAGCGGAGCAAGAGTTTCTGCGTGCGGTCGCCTTGTCGCCCAACGAGTTCACCTGGCTGGCGCTGGCGGACCTTTACGTGAAACAGGGCCGCAGCAGCGACGCCATAGCCGCGATCAAAAAAGCGGCTGAGCTGCAAGCCAGCCCGGCAAGCACATATGCGCAGCTTGGCGATTACGCTTTGCAGGCCGGCCATCCTGACGATGCGCTCGACGCATTTAGCGAAGCAGAGCGCACGGCGACCGTCGCGGAGAACACACAACGAGGGGATGATTCGATCTCCTACAAGGTGGCCAGCGGACGGGCAAAGGCTTGGCAACAGAGCGGCGACACCAAGCGCGCCGCTGCGGCGCAGGAAAAGGCCATCCAGATTGCGCCCGACGTTCCTCAAGCATGGCTCGATCTGGCTCAAATCTATCGGGCGCAAGGACGTTCCGCCGCTGCCGACTCCGCTCAATCCCGCGCTCTGGCGCTCTCAGGCTCCGGCAAGTCCGCAGCGAATTGATGTATCGTGGCTCGCTCTGGAGCATCACATGGTGTACGGCCATGAACGAACACGCCATTCCGAAGGTCGTCATCGTGGGCGCCGGATTCGGCGGTCTGAAAGCTGCTGAAGCGCTGGTCCGGCTGTCTGTTCAAATCACCGTTATCGACCGCAAGAACCACCACACGTTCCAGCCGCTGCTCTACCAGGTGGCAACCGCGGGGCTGTCGCCGGCGGAAATTGCCGCGCCCATCCGCGAGATTTTGCACCGGTACAAGAACGTGGAAGTGCTGCTGGGCGAGGTGCAGGAATTCGATCTGCAACGGCGCGTGGTGCGGTTGCATGGTCATGAAATTTCATACGACTACCTGATCGTCGCCGCCGGCGCTACGCACGCCTACTTTGGCCATGACGATTGGGAGCCGCTTGCGCCGGGACTCAAGACCATTGAAGACGCACTGGAGATCCGGCGCCGCATTTTGCTGGCGTACGAATTGGCTGAGCGTGAGGCCGCCCTGACTGGCATGCATCGCCCACTGAACTTTGTTGTGGTCGGCGCTGGACCAACTGGCGTCGAACTCGCCGGAACCCTGGCGGAGATTGCGCGCAAGTCTCTACCCAAAAACTTCCGCCACATCGATCCAACAAAGACGCGGATTCTGCTAGTCGAGGCCGGCCCGTCGATCCTCAACAGCTATCCAGAAGACCTGCAACGCAGCGCCGTCAGCCAGTTGCAGCATCTCGGGGTCGAGGTGATCACCGACTCTCCCGTCACCGAGGTTCGTTCAGGACAAGTGCGCATTGGAGAAGAGTCGGTTCCGGCCGAGGTAGTGCTATGGGCCGCAGGAGTTTCCGCCTCATCGCTCGGACCAGCGCTTGGCGCGCCTGTCGACAAAGCCGGCCGCGTGTTGGTCGAGCCGGACCTCAGCCTACCCGGACATCGCGAGGTCTTTGTCATCGGCGACCTGGCGACACTGAACGACAAAGATGGAAAGCCGCTACCGGGAGTGGCTCCGGTTGCGATGCAGCAGGGCACGTTTGCGGCGCGGCAAATCAAGGCTGACTTGAACGGCAAACCCCGCGAAGCTTTCCACTACTTCGACAAAGGATCGCTGGCCACGATTGGACGGGCGGCGGCGATCGCGCAATTCGGCAAAATCCACATCTCAGGATTCATCGCCTGGCTGAGCTGGCTGTTCATCCACATCTTGTTTCTCATCGGCTTCCGCAATCGCATCGTCGTAATGCTGCAATGGGCGTGGAGCTACCTGACCTACGAGCGCGCCGCCTGGCTGATCACCGGAGCGTCTCGGGTAGTCACGGTGCCTTCGATGGAGTACGCCGAGCGGGCAAGTATATCGGCGAACTTACCGGCCGAAGAGACTCCGCAGGAAGCACAGGCCATCGCCAAACGCAGCGCCTAAAGAAAATGCCCCATCCTATGTGACGTGCTCGGATGGGGAATTTTCCTTCGATTTCTTACTGACAGCTTCTATCCCACACTAGCGACCGCAGCTGCGACTAGCGCACCGGCACCCGTTGAGCTGTCCTGCGCATCAACCACGGCAATGGTGGTGATGTTCACGATCTCCTCCACCTCGGCACCGCGCTGCAGCAGGTGTACCGGCTTCGCCATTCCGGCAAGAATCGGCCCCAGCGTCTCAGCTCCGCCCAGCGGACCCAGCAGCTTACAGGCGATGTTGCACGACTGCAGATCAGGGAAGATCAGGACGTTGGCCCCGCCCTTCAACGAGCTGAACGGAAACGCCGCCTCCAGCTTCTTGGCATTAACCGCAACGCCCGCCTGCACCTCGCCGTCGATGATGAGCGAGGGATCGGCGTAGCGCGCCAGTTCCACTGCCTTGCGTACCTTATCGCACAGCGGATGCTTTGTGCTGCCGAAGCTGGAAAACGAGAGCATCGCCACCCGCGGCTCGATGTCAAAGCGGCGTGCTTCGGCAGCTGCACATAGAGCTATTTCGGCCAGATCTTCGGCGGTGGGATCGACATTGACCGTCGCGTCGGCCAGGAAGTACAGGTCTCCCTTGCGGGTGATGACCAGGTACACGCCGGATACCTTGTGGATGCCCTCGCGGACGCCGATGACCTGCAACGCTGGTCGAATCGTGTCAGGATAATTCTGCGTGACGCCGGAGACGATGGCGTCGGCGTCTCCCATGCGTACCATCATCGAGCCAAAGATGTTGCGCTTGTTCATCAGTTCGTCGGCGGCTCCTAGCGTGACACCGCGACGCTGCCGCAGCCGGTAATACTCATTGACATACTCCTGACGCCTCGGGGCGGTTTCGGGATCGATGATCGTGATGCCATTCAAGTTCAGGCCTGACTCGGCGATCTTGCGCTGAATCTCGTTGGGACGGCCCAACAGAATCGGCCTCGCGATTTTTTCTTCGATGAGCACATGGCATGCGCGGAGGATCTTCTGGTGATTGCCCTCAGGGAAGACCACGCGCTTTGGATTCGTCCGCGCCTTATGGATCATCATGCGCATCAATTCATTGGCCTTGCCCAGCCGCTTCTCGAGTTGCTCGCGATACTCAGTGAGGTTGACCGGATCCTGCGCGACGCCAGTATCCATCGCTGCCTTCGCGACGGCAGTGGCTTCCCAGACCAGCACGCGCGGATCGAACGGCTTGGGAATGATGTACTCCCTGCCGTATTTCAGCGATTCGACACCATAGGCTCGGCAGACGGAATCGGGCACATCCTCCTTCGCCAATGCTGCCAACGCGTAGGTTGCCGCCAGCTTCATCTCTTCGTTGATGGTGGTGGCGTGGACATCAAGCGCCCCGCGAAAGATGAATGGGAAGCCGAGAACGTTGTTGACCTGATTCGGATAATCGGAGCGGCCCGTCGCCATGATGATGTCGTCACGCACGGCGCGCGCTTCATCGTAAGTAATCTCCGGATCGGGATTGGCCATGGCAAAGACGACCGGCTGCGGCGCCAACGAGGCGATCATCTCCGGCGTGAATGCGCCCTTCTTCGACAGCCCCAGCAACACGTCGGCGCCCTTGCAGGCATCAGCCAGCGTCCGGCAAGGCGTCTCCTTGGCGAAGCGCTCTTTATAAGGGTTCATGCCCTCGGTGCGTCCTTTGTGGACGACGCCCTTGGTGTCGACCATGGTGATGTTCTCGCGCTTCACACCCAGACTGAGGTAATGCTCGGCGCAGGCAATGCCTGATGCTCCCGCGCCGTTCACGACCACCTTGATCTGCTCGATCCGCTTGCCCGTAAACTCCAGCGCATTGACCATCGCCGCCCCGGAGATGATGGCTGTCCCATGCTGATCGTCGTGGAAGACCGGGATGTTCATGGTCTTCTTCAGCGTCTCCTCGATGTAGAAACACTCGGGAGCTTTAATGTCTTCCAGGTTGATGCCGCCGAACGTTGGCTCGAGCAATTGGCAGGCCTTGATGATTTCGTCCGCGTTCCTGGTGTTCAACTCGATATCGAAAACGTCGATGTCGGCGAAGCGTTTAAACAGGACAGCCTTGCCTTCCATGACCGGCTTGCCGGCTAGAGCGCCAATGTCGCCAAGGCCCAGCACAGCGGTGCCGTTGGTTACCACCGCGACCAAATTGCCCTTGGCGGTGTATTTGTAGGCGTCTTGCGGTTTCTTCTCAATTTCGAGGCAGGGTTCGGCCACCCCGGGCGTGTAGGCGAGACTCAGATCGCGTTGTGTAAGGCAAGGCTTGGTGGCAACGACTTCGATCTTACCCGGCCGCGGCCCATCGTGATAATCCAGCGCATCCTGCTTGGTGATTGCCATAAGTCTCTCCGGTTAATGGTCGTCGCCTGTGCCGGTCGTAGCAGCGGTGCGAATGAACGCTCGTTCGAAGCCTTAACACATTATCGAGAGCGCGACCGTGACGAACACACCTTAAATTCTCGGAAACCAATCAGGTTTCCTGTTTTGAGAATGGGCCTGTCGTGAACACTTCTGAAGTGCATTCGTCACATGTAGGTGTGAGCGGGGACACCGTGCAGAATAAGGGGTCAGGGTCAGGGACTAAAGATGAAGGTCGGCGCGCGGTTTGTCGGTGGCAACCACAGATCCTCGCGGAGGCCCAAGGCCGGGAATCTGTTTTAGCCGTAGGCGTTAGCCCGCAGTTGGGCGTCTTAACAGAGCCGCTCAGCGGCGACACTCTTCCGCCCTGTCGTCGCTAAAGCGGCTCAGAAATCCTTGGGTTAAACGTACCGCAGGCCTACGCCCACAGCTAACGCAGTTTGCCACCCTGCGGGCTGTGCGGCACAGCGGCCATCCACTATCCACTGATCAGCAGCCCTACAATACTGGCCGACATCAGGTTCGCCATGGTTCCGGCGATCATTGCCTTGAAGCCCAGCTTGGCCAGGTCTTGCCGGCGGCTGGGCGCCAGACTACTGAGTCCGCCAATGATGATACCGATCGAGCCGACATTGGCAAATCCGCACAGCGCAAAGGTTGCGATGGTAAAGGATCTCGGCTCCAACGAGGCTTTTTGCGCCGTCAGCATGGTGTAGGCAACCAGTTCATTCAGCACCATACGTGTGCCCAGCAGATTGCCGATCGCCAGACAGTCATGCCAGGGAATGCCGATGACCCACGCCACCGGCGCAAAAATCACGCCGAGGATCGACTCTAGCTTCGAGGGAAACCAACGGAACCCATGGGCTGCGAGGAAATTGTGTGTGCCTCCGAGAAGGCCGTTGAGCAACGCGACGATGGCGAGGAAGGAAATCAGCATCGCGGCGACATTCAGTGCGAGGAAGAGCCCGTCCGTCGTGCCTTTGGCAGCCGCATCCAGAACGTTGACTGGCCGGCCTTCCAGATCCGAAACATCGATCTTCACCGTACCCGCGGTGAGTGGCTGCTCGGTCTCAGGCACCAGCATCTTGGCAATCAGGATCGTTCCCGGCGCGGTCATGATGACGGCGGTCAGCAGATGCCGCGCCTCGACACCCAGCAGGATGTACGCCCCCAGCATCGCGCCCGACACGTGGGCCATGCCGCTGGTCATGATCGTCATCAACTCCGAGCGCGTGACCTTCGGCAAGTAAGGACGGATCGTCAGTGGCGCCTCGGTGATGCCCATGAAGATGCTGGCGGCTACGTTCATCGACTCGGCGCCGCTCGCGCCCATGAAGCGCATCATCACGCGCGCCAGCTGGCGAATGATGAACTGCATCACCCCGTAGTAGTAGAGGATGGAGAAGAACGCCGCGATGAAGATGATGATGGGCAGCACTTGGAAGGCGAAAACCACACCGAACTTCGACATCTTCGCGCCAAGCTCACCGAAGACGAATTGCGAGCCGGCAAACGAATAGCTCAGCAGGCGGTCGACGGCATCGCCGGCGACGGTCATTACCTTCACGCCCATGCCGACGCGCAGAACGATGACAGCGAAGACGAACTGCAGGGTCAAGCCAACAACGATGGTCTTGAGGCGAATGGCTTTTCGGTCGGTGGAGAAGAGGAAAGCGATGAGGAGGACGGTGAGGATTCCGAGCGCGCCGGTCAGACGTGACATGGAACCAACCTTGATCGCAGTGTATTTCCGTGTGTCATCCTGAGCGGAGTGAGCGCACAGCACGAACGCAGTCGAAGGACCCCTATTCTACAAATCCACGGGTGCGCCGAGTTCCTGCACGATCTGCACGCTGGCGCTGGTGCCGATGCGGTTGGCTCCGGCATCCACCATTTCCAGCAGGTGATTTGCCGTGCGAATGCCGCCCGCCGCTTTCACGCCGATCTTCAGACCGACCACGCCACGCATCAACGCCACGTCGCTCGCCGTGGCGCCGGACTCAGCCAAGCCACTCGAGGTCTTCACGAAGTCCACGCCGGCCTCGGCGGCCAGAGCGCATGCCAAGATTTTCTCTTCCTGCGAAAGCAGGGCGTTTTCCAGGATGAGTTTCAGTAGTGCTCCATGATGGTGAGCTAGCTCCGTCAGGCTGCGGATTTCGGTCTTCACCAGCAGGCGATCACCCGACTTCAGCGCCCCTATGTTCATCACGATGTCTAGCTCGTGAGCACCCTGGCGCAGCGCGTTCTCCGCCTCGAAGAGTTTGTTGATGGTCAGCGTCGCACCCAGAGGAAACCCAATCACCGTGCCTACCTTGACCCCGGTCCCATGCAGCAGCGCAGCGGCGTGGGCTACGTTGGCCGGGTTCACCATCACCAGATGAAATCCATAACGCGCGGCCTCCCGGCAGACGTCCGCGATCTGATTGCGGGTAGCGTCGGGCTTCAGCTGCGTGTGTTCGATGAGATTGGCGGCCGTGCGCCAATCGTTTACGGGAAGGGCCGCTATTCCGGCGACAACGGGCGAATACACTGACATAGCCAGTTAGATTCTAGTCCCCGATCGAGGGGCTCTCCAAAATACAGATATGTGGCAGATTACGATATCGCTCGGCAAAGTCAAGTCCATATCCAACCACAAATTCGTCTGGTATCTGAAAACCTACGTAATCGGCGTGAATTGGCTTGACCCGCCGAGAGGATTTGTCCAGCAAAGCGGCAATTTTCAAATTTCTGGGCCGGTGCGCCTCGATCAAGTTTCGGATATAGGTCAAGGTCAGGCCGGTATCCAGGATGTCCTCGACCAGGATGACGTTCTTGCCTTCCATGGATTGGTCCACATCCTTCACCAGCTTTACTTCCCCGCTGTTCGTTTTACCGCCACCATAGCTGGAGACGGCGATGAAGTCAAAGCTGGCGTCGAGTCGGATGGCCCGAGCCAAGTCGGCTAGAAAGATCGTCGCACCCTTGAGAACGCCGATCAGCACAACTGATTCTCCGGCGAAGTCGGCAGAGATTTGTGCGCCGAGTTCAGCTACTTTGGCAGCAATCTGGTCGCGAGAGATGAGGACTCGGGGAGTTTCCATGGTGTGAGCCAGCCTTCGGAAACTTTGGATGGTAGAGAAAGTCGAGGCGAAACTCAAATCCTACCGTAGCAGGAGAGTTGCTATCATGCTGCATCCGACTCGCGAGGTTTGTATGGCATGTCCGCAGCGTTGGCTGCTCCGCACCTTGGCGTTCGTCTTTTTCGCATCAAGTTTGGCGGCCGCTGCCGAGAGCAGCAACCAGGCTCGTACCGAGCGTTACTTCGAAAGCATACGCTATAACCCCAACCTCCTCCT
>Ga0210391_10003700_pt1 | contig 12882 bp, 11 predicted proteins | sample IncBWC12OmetaG_FD_160573 | JGI IMG/M metagenome (GOLD analysis project Ga0210391, IMG submission 160573) | Forest soil microbial communities from Barre Woods Harvard Forest LTER site, Petersham, Massachusetts, United States - Inc-BW-C-12-O ... | reverse complement strand
ACCTTCTCCGCGCCCACGCTCACATCGACGGTAGATCACGCCGCCGAGATCCTGTCGATCCCCTAGCAGCCGTTTCGTGGCTGATTCGATCGACTCGGCCCTTCCCGGGCCCTTAGGCACCCCGTGCCAACCCCTGGCCGCACCGACATGGCCGTTGCCGGGGACTGGAAGCGTCCCCGTCATGCCGTCTCGCGGAACAACCGAACAATGTCCTCGACGGTTTCGAACGCATGCGCCGGGTCTTGTCCGCGAAGGGCTTCGCGCGTGTTGTAGCCCCATGCGACCGCGCCGAACGCGACGGACGACGCATGCGCAGCCTCCGCGTCGCGGATCTCGTCGCCGATGAGAAGAGCGCGGGACGGCGCGACCTTCATCCTGGCAAGCACCTTCTTGACCCGCGAAGCTTTGCCGAACATCGACGCGCCGCATTCGTAGTCCGCGATGTGCACCGCCGCCTCGGGCGCCAGCAGGGCTCGCACGTTCGATTCGGCGTTGGAGCTCACGATCACGGAGCGCGCCCCCGCGGCGGAAATGGCCGCGAGCATGCCGGGAATCCCTTCGAACAGCGAGAGCCGGTGCAGATCGTTGGCCATCCGCTTCTGCATGTGGCTCGATACGAGAGGGACTTTCCACCACGGAATGCCAAGATACGCGAGGAGTTGCCGCGGACCGCTCGCGCGAAGCACGGCGCGATCGGCGGGGTCGACCGGACGAAAAGAGAACCGCGCCGCCGCTTCATTGAGCGCACTTTCGAACCAGGCGTAGGTGTCCGCGAGCGTGCCGTCGAAGTCCAAAATAACCAGATCGTATTTTCGCATCGTGCTCGCCAAAAGGCGCTCTCAAATCTTGAATGACACGTGCCGGAGCCGGTGTCCTCCCAGCGCCTGGGAGAAGTCCGTGATGAAGGTTTTGGCGAGTACGGGCCAATTCCAGAACATGAATGCCAGCTGACCGACGGCCCAGCTTGCGAGGAAGTCCCCGATGGGATCGGTCCAGCCGCAGCGTGGACACGCGGCAGGCGCAGGCCATCCGTCAGCTCCGCCGCGACGATGCCGCGCGCGACGAGCCACGCGGCCGCTCGATCCCCGAGCGAGGACGCCTCGGCTTCCGAAACGTCGACGGCCATGAGGGCTTGGTAGTCATTGCCCACGGCTCCTCCTTGCTACCGTTAATCGCCGTCTTCTTGACGCAAAAGCGCGGCTTCGCGCAGGTCGAGATCGCGTTCGAGGCGACGGCGCGCCTCGTCCCGTAGCCCTCCGTCCCGATACAAGTCGTTGACCGCATCGCGCTCGGTCTGCAGGAGCTCGAGAGCCAGGGAATCGCGCTGAACACCGAGTTTCCCCGTGTGGCCTTCGCGCACGTCCTGCCGGCCGTCGATCTTCTCGAGCTCCTCGCGCTGGTGGGCACGAAGCGGATGGACGAGTTCGTCGGACAGGTGCCGCTCGAGGGCCAATGCTTCCAGCCGCTCGGTCGCGGCCTCGACCCCGCGGCGCTTGGCCGCATGCTCTTCGCGGCGGTCGGCGTGCTCCTCCGCGCGTCCGATCTTGCCGAGACCGAGCCACCGCACGATGGCCGGCAGCGCGAGCCCTTGCCCGACGAGCGTGACCACGATGACCGAGAACGCAATGAACAAGATGAGATCGCGATGCGGAAACGGCTGGCCGCCCTCGATCGTTTCGGGCAATGCGAGAGCCGCCGCGAGCGAGACGACGCCGCGGATCCCCGCGATCGAAAGAAGGAACGGAAACTGCCAGGGCGGCGCCGGATCGTCGGCCCGCAGCCGGGCGCTCATCCATCGCGGGAGATACGTGACAGGGAAGACCCAGAGAAAGCGTGTGCCGATCGCCACGACGCTCACGACTGCCGCCGACAACACCAGCGTGAAGGTGGAATATCCGCGAATTCCCTCGATGAGCGTGCGCGCTTGCAAGCCGGTGACGAGAAACACGACCCCCTCGATCAGGTAATTGAGAAAATCCCAGAAGAAGATGCCTTGCAGGCGCGTCGACGCGCTGATGAGGCGAAGGCCGTTCCAGCTGATGTAGAGACCCGCGGCCACCGTCGCGAGCACGCCCGACCCGCCGATTTCCTCGGGCGGCCAGTACGCCGCGAAGGGCGTGAGGACGGAGAGCAGAATTTCGATCCGCGGCTCCGCCACGAGGCGGCGGAGCCGAAGCATGGCCCACCCGACGGCGATCCCCCATGCGACTTCGCCGGCGACGATGATCGCGAACGACCCGACGGCGCGCCCGAACGAGAACGTTCCCGCCGCCACGGACGCGACCGCGAAGCGATAGAGAATGAGGGCCGTGGCGTCGTTGGCGAGGCCTTCGCCTTCGAGGATCACGGCCAGGCGACGCGGCAGGTGCATCCGGCGCACGATCGAGAGGGGCGCCACCGCGTCCGGCGGCGATACGATCGCGCCCAGCGTGAACCCCACGGGCCACGAGAGCCCGAGGAGCCAGTGCGACGCGGCCCCGATCGCGAGCGTCGTGACGATGACGCCGCCCACGGCGAGGAGCGAAATGGGCCGCATGTTGAAACGAAACTCGCGCCAGCTCATCGCGACGGCCGCCGAGTAAATGACGGGCGGGAGAATCACGAGCAGCACGAGCTCCGGCGCGAGCTCGAGGAAGGGCAAGCCGGGAATGAGGGCGAGCACCGTCCCCGCGAGCACGAGCAAGATGGAGGGCGGAACCCGGAGCCGCGCGGCCACGAATGCGACGACCGCGAGGACGACGAGCAGGCCGACGATGGTTTGCAGCGTTTCGAGCATGGCGGACGGCGTGACCAAAGCACGCCAGCCCGCCGGTCGAAAGCGTCACCGGCGCAACTGGCACGTGCTGCAGAACACAGTCGTCCGGCCACCGAGAACGATGCTCGACAGGATCGTGCCGCACCGCGGGCAAGGCTCGCCTCCACGTCCGTAGACGAAAAACGAGTCCAGCGCGGTGGCTCCGTACTTCTTCCGCTCGGCGAGCTCCAGCGCAATCGCCCGCCGGACGCCCTTGGCAACGGCCCGGGTGTCCGCGAGCGCGAGGGACGCGCCGGGCGACCGCGGATCGATGCGAGCCATCCACATCGCCTCGGTCGCCAGAATGTTGCCGACTCCGGCCAGCACGCGCTGGTCCATCAGGATCTCTTTCACGGCGCGCCGGCTCTCGGCGAATGCCTTCGAAAGGTGGCGCGCCTCGAGCCCATCGGCCAGCGGGTCGGGCCCGAGCTCGGTCCATTCGGGAATGTCGTCGTCCGTCGCGATCAGCCGGCCGAACCGGCGCGCATCGACGTAGCGCACGCTGCTCGTGCGCCCGCGGCGCAGCACGTCGAGGCGCGCACGCTCGAAGCGCGGCTCCGGTGCGCCTGCGGGGACGCGCACCCAGTCGCCGGTCATCCCGAGATGCGAAAAGACGTGTCCCCCGCCCTCGACGTCGAGGCGCAGCCATTTGCCCTTGCGCACCACGCCCGTGAACCGCCTGCCGGCGAGCGCGGACGCGAACGCGCGCGGAGACGCCGGGCGAGCGAGGCGCGCGTCGGCGCATGCTGCGGCCGTCACGGTCGCGCCGGCAAGCCACCGCTGCAGGCGGCTTCGCGCGAATTCGACGTCGGGCAGTTCCGGAACGGGCGCGCCTCCTCCCCGGCACTCTAGCCGGACCTCAAAGCGCCTTGAGGAGCTCTTCCTTCTTCGCCCGGTATTCTTCTTCGCTCAGAAGGCCGGCCGCATACGCCTCGCCGAGCTGCCGGAGCTTTTCGCGCAGCGAGGGATCCGCCTTCGCGGCGGCGTCCTTCTCGGCGCGTTTCGCGTCGTACACCGAACGAAAGAGGCTCCGGAGCTCCCGCGCGGAGAGGCCGCGGCCGCTCGCGAAGTAGGCGTGGCTTACTTCGCCGATCGCGTAGGTCATCGCGTACGCCATCGAGGCCGATGCGGCCCACCCGAAGATGGGCAGCACTTTCACGATCGACCCGAGCACGCTGCGCGTCACGATCGATCCGCCGAAGGTCGCGAGCATCTCGACGACGCTCTTGGCATCCAGCTTGTGGCCGTGGACCTGGCCGATGGCCTGCACCATGCCGATGTGCACCGGCGCGAGAAGCGCGACGTCGAGGAGAGGCACCGGCTGTACGGCGATGGCAGCGGCGCCTACGCTGCAGACCACCGTGACGTCGCGTACGGCGGCGAGCTTTTCGGCGTCGGTCGCATCGTCGAAGTTCCCGTGCATCACGCGGGCGACCGTCTCGAGATATCCCATGGCGTTCAGGTCCCCACCCGGCCGGTCGCTTCGCCGACTTCGAAGTCGCGGATGATCCGCTCGGTCTTCGCCTCGCTCAGACGATTGATGAGCCGCCGCGCTTCATGGTTGTCGCGCACCGTCTTGGCGAGAGTGAACGCGGAGCCCACGCTGAAGAGAAGCCCCATCGCCAGGAACGCCCGAATCCACGCGTCGAGCGGCACGTAGGCGATACCGATCGTCGTCATCCCGACGGCGAGCCCGAAGCTCGCCCACACCTGGAAGATCCACGCTTGCGTATCGCGTTGCACATCGTCGTTTCGCATCATCACCGTCACCTCCGAGCCGGCGGTCTTCGCAAGGAGCGGTCCAAACGCGAAAGCCGGCAAAATCCCGCCATTCCCGGCGCCAGGCCGCGGGAGACACAACCGGCGCGTACATTGCGTGCACGGCCCTGCGTACGTCCAACGTACATTGGGCGCGCATGCTCTCCCCCGCTGATCGTGAATTTCTCACCCGCGTGCGCGACGCGGCCTTCGCCAATCCCTTCGGCCACGAGCGCGAGCAACTCGACCGCGCGCTGGCACGCGCACCGAAGACGGCGACCCGGGCAGAATCGATCGACCGGCTGCTCGTCCTCGTGCGCGAGCGCTTGCGCGACCTCCGCACGGCGGAGCGCCGCCGCCTCTCCGACGCCGACCGCACGCTCGTGGAGCAGGCCGTCCTGTTCGACGTGTTTCACCGCTATGCCCCCGCGTTCGACGGGCTCATCCAAGACCAGCTCGCCCGCGGAAACCGCCCTGCGCCCGTCCCCTTCGGCGCCGAGGCGCTGCGCGCGATCGCGGCAGCGGGCGTCGACGAAGCAGAGTGCCGCCGCACCTTCGCGATTTTCTACCAGCTCCGGCGCGCGTTCTATTTCATCGATCACACCTTGCCGGGAGACAGCGCCTCGATGCGGCAGCTCCGCGAGCGTCTGTGGACGAACGTCTTCACGTGCGACATGCAGCTCTATGCGCGCTCTCTCTGGCAGCGCATGGAGGACTTCTCGACGTTCTTGCTCGGGGAAACCGGGACGGGCAAAGGCACCGCCGCCGCCGCGATCGGTCGTTCCGGATGGATTCCCTACGAAGAGCGCTCCGCGACGTTTGCCGAGAGCTTCGTGGGATCATTCCTATCGATCAATCTTTCGCAGTTCCCCGAGGCCCTCATCGAGTCGGAGCTCTTCGGCCACAAGAAAGGCGCCTTCACCGGTGCGGTGGAAGCGCACGAGGGTGCGTTCGCACGCTGCAGTTCGCACGGATCGATCTTCCTCGACGAGATCGGAGAAGTGGCCGTGCCCGTGCAGATCAAGCTCCTGCGGGTCCTGCAGGAGCGGGTCTTTTCACCGGTCGGGGGGCACGAAACGTCGCGCTTTGCGGGTCGCGTGATCGCCGCGACCAACCGTCCGCTCGCCGAGCTCCGCGCCGGGGGATCGTTTCGCGACGACTTTTATTACCGGCTTTGCTCGGACGTCATCGAGGTACCACCGCTACGCCGCCGCCTGCGCGAAGACGAGACGGAGCTCGACGTGCTCCTCGGCTTCATCTTGCGGCGGATCCTCGGAGAGGCCCCCGCGGAGACACGCGCGCTCGTCCGCGCCGCCGTCCATACGAGCCTCGGGCCGGACTACGCATGGCCGGGCAACGTGCGCGAGCTCGAACAATGCGTGCGCCGCGTTCTCCTCACCGGGCGGTACGACGGGGACGCGCCCGTCGAGGCGCGGGGCGCCGGTGGCGACGAGATCCTGCTGGTCGCCGCGGGGGCCGCGACGGCGCGCGGTCTCGTTGCACGGTATTGCCGGGCGCTCCACGCGCGTTACGGCACCTACGAAGAAGTCGCCCGAAGAACGGGGCTCGACCGGAGGACGGTGAAGGCCCACGTGACGGAAACGAGCGACGGATGATTCATTCCGGCGATGCGTCGTCCGAAGCCTCCGGCGACCCGTCGTCCGAAGCCTCCGGCGACCCGTCGAGCGCACCCACCGATGCGTCGACCAGAACGACGCCCGCATCGCCTGGAGGCAGCGGGTTGCACAGCTCCGCCGTCGCCTGCCCGTTGCCGTTGATGTCGTTTCCACCCGCAACGAGGATATACCCGTTCGAGAGCTCGGCGAGAGCCGGCAACTGGCGGAGCGCCATCGTGCTACCGAGCGCAATCCATCCTCCGCGGGACGGCGAATAGATCTCCGTCTTGGCAGTCGGCACACCGGCGTCGTTCCCGCCGGCGAAGAAGATGTCGCCGCTCTTCAGGGCGATGCCCCATCCACCGCTCTGAATCGGATCCGAGGACACTTGGGTGAACGAGCCGCCCGCCGGATCGTAGAAGGACCATGTGCCGACGTTGGAGACGAGTACGCGGCCGTCGGGAAGGACGTACGCCTGCATCGCCTCGCCGCCGGTCGACGTCGTCCCCGGCACCGTGCCGGCACTCGTGAACGCGCCGGCGTCTGCCCCGGCGTCCGCGGCGAGCGAGAAGATCTCGGCCGTCTGGTTGTAGCTGTCGGACCCGTACTCCTCGCCCCCGGCGACGAAGATGCGGCCGTCGAGAAGGCGCACCGCCCAGCTGGCCGCGCGCGGCGTCGCCATGCTCGCCGTCAGCGCGAACGTGCCCGAGACGGGATCGTAGATCTCCGCGCTCGTGATCGACGTGTGCGTCGTCACGCCGCACTCCGTGTTCTGGTCGTACCCACCCATGACGAGGACGCGCCCGTCGGCGAGCGCGGCGGGGATCGAGTTGTGGCGAGGGACGTTCATCGGACCCGCAGTCGGCGACCACGTATTGGTGGCGGGGTTGTAGATCTCGGGAGTCGTCGAGGACACGCACGAGGGGTCCGAACCGCCGATGGCGAGGATCGTTCCGTCCGGAAGCGGGATGAGACCGTTCGGGTAATTGAAGAAGAAGTGCGTGGGAGGCGCCGCGGCGGAGAACGTGCCCGTCGTGGGATCGTAGATGTCGGCGGTGAGGGTCTCGCCCCCGCTGACGAGGACACGCCCGTCACGAAGCGGGGTGACGCTGAAGAGCGATCGCGGCACGATCATGCTGCCCGTCGGCACGCACGTGCCAGGGGCCGGTGGACCGCCATCCCACGGGAGCGGGCCCGCGTCGGTGATCGTCGTCGCGTCCACCGTTGCGGAGCCTGCTTCGGATGTCGTGCCCGGGCCGGTGCTTCCTTCGGGCTCGCTCGCGTCGAAGGCCAGCGACCCGTCCAACGCGAGGTTTCCCCCATCGACCGCCGCGTTGTCGTCTCCGAAGTCGCACGCGGCCGTCGCACCCGCCAGCGCGATGGATGCACACGCCATCAACCCACGATGCAAATATCGGCAAGCCATGAGCCAGAGCCCCTCTCCATCGTGCGGTTTTGCTCGGGCGTAAGGCCACGTCAAGCGCGTTCGCCACTTTCCGACGTGCCGCGGCGGAGAACGCCCGTAATCCCATGCCCCATCACGCTCACGAGCACCGGGCAGGACGACGCGTTCGCGTCCGTCCTCGGCAACGAAACGCTACGGGGCGCCGGGGGGAACAGGAGCCGCTGCATCGGTCGCGTTGGCCGTGTCCGGCGCGTGCGAATACGCGTCGATGATGCGACGGACGTTGTCGTCCTTGGCCACGACCGCGATCTCGATGCGGCGGTTCTGCCGGTAGGCGTCTTCGTTCTCCGCCGGATTGATCGGCCGGAACTTCGAGTACGCGCTGGCCGCGAAGAAGCTGCCGTACGAATCGGCGAGCGATCTGTCGGCGTGAAATACGTAGTCGAGGACTGCCGTCGCCCGCTTGGCCGACAGATCCCAGTTGAAGGCGGCGCTTCCGCGGTCGTCGGTGTGTCCCTGGATCAGGATCGTGTCGATGTTCGCGCGCGTCTCCGGATCGGCGAGCACGTTGGCGAGCGCCTTCGCCAGCGCGTCGAGGGTGGGCCGCGCCTCGGGCTTGATCGCATACGAGTTGGTTTCGAACACGAGGCTCTCGTTGACGACGATGTTTCCGTTGTCGCCGATGCTCACGAGATTCGTCACGCCGGGCCGGGAGGCGCCGAGCTGCTCTTCGATCGCCGCCTTCAGCTTGTTCAAGACGGTGACGCGGATCACGGCGATGCTCTCCAGCTGCCCGTGGAGCGTGTCGAGCTCGCGCGCCTCTTGCTGGACGACAGCCTCGCGGTCCTGGAGCTTGGCGCGCGAGTCGGCGAGAGCCGCGCGCGCGGTCACGATCTCCGATCGAAGATCGCCCAGTTGGTGCTGCGAGACGTCGATCTGGTGCCCGAGCGCCTCGAGGCGCTTCGCGCTCACGAGGTTTCTCACGTATGCGAGGAGCATCAGGACGAAGAGCACGAGCGCCATCGTCGACATGACGTCGGTGAACGACGGCCAGATCACGTGCGTGTCATCGCCGTCCGACAGAATTGCGCGCCGCTTCCGCATGGTGTGAGTCTCAGCGCGGTCCGCCGGGTTTGATCGAGACGACGAGCTGGAGCTCGCGGACGTCGCGCGCCGCCGCGCTGAGCGTGCCGAGCGCCTCGTCGAATCGAGTCACCGCGCCCTCGAGCCGGCGCACCGCATCGGCAAACGAAGCGACGAAGGGCCCGACGTCGCCAGCCGCGGCACGGCGCGGAAGCCTGCGCGCGAGGGTGGTTTCGATGCGAAGCATCAGCCCCGTTCGCTGATCGGTGACGTTGTTGACGATCGCGGCGAGGCTCAGGATCACTGCCGAAGCCACCCCGACGAGCGAGTTCGAGAACGCCGCCGCCATCCCGGACAGCGATTGCGTCAGCCCGCGCGTGAGGGCTTGCGCGACGTCGCCGGTGGTCCCGGCGTCGGCCGCGACGAGGTGCACGAGCCTTCCGATGGAGACGGTGAGGCCGTAGAACGTACCGAGCAATCCGATGATCAGAACGAGCGAGGTCGCCGCTCGGACGAAGCGCTCCAGCAGGAGCCACCCGCGCAGATCCGACTGCACGCGGTCTTCGATGATCGCTTGCGTGTTCGGTTCAGCCGACCGACGCGCGTCGTCTTCGGCGTCCTGCACGATGCGATTGAGGACGGGGTGGTCGAAGCGCGCGTTCGCCTCGGGGTGATTGTCGAGGTCGACGACGAGCGTGCGGTAGCGACCCCGCAGAAGGACGTGCGCCACGAGGCCGGCCAGAAGGCACAGCAAATTGAAGACGAGAAGCGCTTGCCCAAAAGAGTCGACCAGCGAAAGGCCATCGAGGATTGCATTCGCCATCGGAATTCCCGCGCGCGAGCGTTTCTCTGAGAAGCTCGCGGGGCGTCGCTTTATTCCGCACGCGTGAAAGAAGCGAAGTCATCCCCTTGCTGCATCGCGTCCCCTTGCTGCATCGAGCAGCGGGATCCCGGAATCGCAAACGGGCGACGTGCCCTCCTCGGCACGCCGCCCGTGTTCGTTGCCGTTCGTGCCGGCGTCTACTTGTGGTGATGCCGCTTCTGGAACGCGTGGATGATCGCCGCCGGGATGCCGTGGCACGGGTGCACTTGGCCGAAGCCGTCGTGGTCGCCGATGGGGACGAGAAGGAACGGGTAGAAGTTCGTTTGGGTCGCGTCGTTCGCGACGCCGGTGATGTTCCCTCCGTCGTCGATCCCGTCGACTTCCGAGAGCGAGAGGCCCGCGGGGACGTTCTTCACGATGTCCGCAAGGTTGAGGCGGGTCCCGGGCTGCGGCACGAGGTAGCTGTTGCCGTCGGAGCTCTCGGTGATGATGATCTCGTCGCTGGCGTTCGAGAGAAGCACCTGCGTGCTGATCGTTTCTTCGAAGTAAGGATGAAACGTGTTGAAGCGATCCCAGAAGCCGACACGCTCGTGGTACGTCGGGGTTTCGAACGAGGTGAACGAATAGCCGAGCACCTCTTCGCGATCGTTGATTCCCTGAACGAGGACCATCATGTCCGTCGGGTCGCCCGCAAACGGCGGCAGCAGCGTGCTCTTTTGGGTCAGCGGGTTGTAGCGGTAGCCATGCAAGAACGTGTCGGTCGCGCTTTCTTCTTTGGTCACGCCGATGATGCCCAAGTCGTTCATGAAGGCGCCGAAAACCGGATCCGGCAGGCCGAAGTTGATCGGCTTGACGTTCCCGCCCGCGAAGTACGCGAACGTCGTGTTGAACGAGGTATCCGTGGAGGAGACGAGCGCGAGCCCGTCGATCGAGAGGCTGGACACATTCGAGAAGAGCGCGTTCGGCAGCGGCGGAACGACCGTCGTGTTCCCGTGGTTGAAGATCGCGGCTTGCGAAGACTCGTTGGAGCCGCCGATGACGCCAAGCGCATTGGCCACGCTCGCAGCCCCGGCAGGTCCGATCGCGATCGTCCCGTTGGCGTACACGGCAACCGCTTCGATCGCGAAGCTGTCGTCGAACACCGTACCGACCACCCGGCCGTCCACGATCGTCGACGGAAAGAAGCTCGTGTACGGGGCCGGCAATGGAGCCTGATCGATGGCCACATAGCGGTATTGAATGCCATCCGCGTGGGCCGCCGGGGCGACGAGAGTCGCGACCAACGCCATTGCACCGCCGAGACCAATCGAGAATACGCTCTTCGACATGATGTCCTTTCCAACGAGGAAAAAGACCCTCGTACGCCTACACGAGGGACTTCTCCGTACAGAGTTTTGCAGCGTGGCCAATTGAGCTACGTGACGGCCCGTCGTTTCCGTTCGCCCGCGAGCGTGCGGGGGGGTTGAAGCTCGCAGCGAGGTACGGAGGCCATGGAGCCCGCCCGGCGTGGATCGATGCGATCCGTGCGCGACTCCGTCTCCTATAGCTGATCCAAAGGTTCGCTTTTGTCGAGCGCGATCTGCAATTTCACGGTGTCACCATCATACGTGGTGGAGTACGCACACCGGAGGTGGCAGGGCTGCCCCTGAGCGCGCCGGGCGCATTCAATCCTCGATTTGTCGCCGGCGCTCCATCGAGGTTGTGCGCCGGGCGGCGCCGTGGCCAAGCGCGAGACCCAGACAAAAAAAATCAGCGAGGGCGAGGTAACTCGCGCTCGCTGATTGCGGCGGCACTGCGCGAAAGCAGTGCCGTCCGGACCGCTGCTCCGAGCGACCCTACTGGTTCTTGTAGGTCGCCCAGCCGTTCGCGGGGATACTGAACTGCACCGTCTTGCCTCCGACGGAAAGAGTCGTCATCGCCGCGGAGCTACCCGAGTTGTACATGACCGTGACGATGCTGCCGTCGGGGTTCTTGAAGGCGAGGGCGTCCCCGCCGGTTGTTCCCATGACCACGGCGCCAGGCTGGACGTACTGAGAAACGTGACGGAAGGCGTAATACGCCGGTGTGATGACGAGCGCGCCGTTGTTCACGACGAGCAGCGCGTCCTGATTCCACGAGCGAACTGTGTCGTTCCCTTTTCCGATCGGGTCGAGCACCATGTTCCACGCGTTGTACGTGCTGACGCCGGCCTTGATCGCGTTGCGGATGTACGCCCAAGATTCGACGCCGTAGGCCTGATCGTTCGGTGCCATCGTGGCGTCATAGGCCGCAATTTGGGGCACCGTCGCCGTCGCGGCCGTCACGGTCGTCATCCAGGGGTAGTTGCCGCACTTGTGCTCTGTCGCCCAGATGGGAATCCCGTACGTGGTGAACGAGGACGGATTGGACTCGAAGTTGTCCAACATTCCCCACTGCAAGCCGATGACTTTGCAGAGTCCCTTCGCCGTCGAGTTGGCCTCCACGGCACTGACGACCGCCGGGTCCTGGCCACTATCTCCGTTGGAATTCGTACCGAGCATGATCTCGGTGCTGAGGCTCGCCCCGGACAAGGCAGGCCCGAGATACTGGCCAACGAACGTCGTGTACAGGGACGCATCCCACAAACAGGACGGATAGCCCTCTGCGTAATTGGGCTCGTTCTGCGGCGAGACCATGCTGATCGTAATCCCTTGTGCCTTGTACGCCTGTATCCACTTGACGAAATATTGCCCATACGTCGTCAAGTTGGCGGTGACGTTGTTCATGCAACCGCCGTCGAACATCGTGCTGCCCACGAGCGCGCACGAGTTCCCGTTGGCCGAGCCGCTGGTCGTCTTCATCCAGGTCGGCGGCGTCCACGGGCTGCCCCAGAAGGTGAGGCTCGAGTTCACTCCCATCGCGGCCTTCACGTAGGGAATGAGGTCGGTCATGTCCCGCGTGATCGAGAAGCTCGTCAGGCTGTTGTCCGTGCCACTCATGACCTCGTCATCGGTGTACCGGCTCGTGGCGTAGTCGCTCGCACCGATCGGGATCCGGCCAAAGACGAAGTGCGCCGCATCGGCGCCGAAGAGAAGATCGATGGCCTTGGCTTGATCGCTCGCGCTCAGCTTTTGCAGATTGACCCAGCCGTCTTCGTTGAAGGCGCCGCCAAAACCCTGGAAGGTCTGCGCCGCGGTGGAGCCGACCGTAACCGTCGCCGTCCCGGTCCCCGCCGTCGGGGTTGCTGTTGTCCAATAGGCGCCCGGGCCCGAAGTGATGAGGATGGGACCGGTGCTCTGCGACCCGGAGCTGCCCGAGGACCCGCTCCCCGCGTCGCTCCCCGTCGAGCCTGTGGCGCTCCCGGCGGAGCCTGTGGCACTCCCGGTCGACCCTGTACCAGTTCCCGTAGTGCTTCCCGAGGAGCCCGTACTGCTTCCCGAGGAGT
>Ga0210391_10003698_pt1 | contig 12886 bp, 14 predicted proteins | sample IncBWC12OmetaG_FD_160573 | JGI IMG/M metagenome (GOLD analysis project Ga0210391, IMG submission 160573) | Forest soil microbial communities from Barre Woods Harvard Forest LTER site, Petersham, Massachusetts, United States - Inc-BW-C-12-O ... | reverse complement strand
CGTGCAAATCTTTCCCCAGAACGCGATCTGCGGGAGGGGTGCATGGTTTTTGCATTTGTAGTGAATGGTTTTACATTGCTGTTGGTGGTGGCTGGCTGCCGTCATCTATTCCGCGAACGTCGTCGCCGCGCGCAGAAGGGCCGAGGCGAGCTGATGGTCTCACGTATGGCGGGGCTGGCCATGGGTGCGATGCTGCTGGGCCTGCAGGCGATTGTTCAACCCGAAGCTCGGCACATGCTGGTGGAGGAGCAAAAGGAAAACAGCGTCGACGACACGGACGGCGGCGCTGAGCCGCTGGGTGGACGAGAATTTCATGACCAACTGCGCCGGGTGCGACATGGTGAAGAGGTGAGCGAGGTGACGGTGCGCGTGGATGCGCCCGATCAGCCGCGGACGAAATGATTGATTCGTGAATGGGCGTTACAGGAGTTACAATGATTACAACGTAAGGAGCAGCCATGAGCACAGCACGTTCGATGGTGGTCAGCATGCGCTTGCCGGAGGAGAGCGGCAGGCGCCTGAAGCGGATGGCGAATCGCCACGGATGGACGGCCAGCGATGCCAGCGCGCGCCTGGTCGAAGAAGGACTGCGCCGCTCTGAGTTCGCGATGATCGATTTTCGCGACTCGCCTGCGGGACGACAGGCGTACATACAGGGATCGTCGCTGGCAATTTGGGAAGTGGCGATGGTGGTGCGCAGCCATCGCGGATCGGTTCCGGCTGCGGCCCGGCATCTGAACTGGACCGAGTTGATGGTCCGGGCGGCGCTGCACTACGCCGAGGCGTATCCCAATGAGGTGGAAGAGGCCCTGACGGAAAACGGTGAGGTAGATTTCTCCGCGTTAAAGAGGATGCTGCCCCAGGCAGTGGAATTCAAGCCGAGCAAAGCGGCGAAGAGCTGAGATGCTGCGATTGCTGCTCGATGAGCACGTTGCGCCGGCAGTGGCAGCCGGGCTGCGGCGCCGGAACAAGACTCTGGCCGTGCGCGCACTTCGGGAATGGCATGAGGGCGCGTATTGGGGGCAGGATAACGCGGCCTGCCTGCGAGCCGCGCATCGCGAAGGGTTGACGCTGGTGACCTACGACTTGCGAACAATCCCTCGCTTGCTGAAGCGATGGGCTGAGGAAAAATGCAGCCACGGCGGAGTGATTTTTGTTGACGAAAAGACGATTAGCCCGGCTGATGTGGGTGGACTGGTGCGGGCCATGGCGTCGCTGCAGCGCGAATCAGGGGCAGGGAACTGGCAGGACCGCGTCGTGTTTCTGCGCCGGTAATGGCCGTCTGCGGCCGTCGCGGCTTATCGCCCGCAACTCCAAAGCAGCCACGTCCCTGCGAAGATGCAGAGCGGCGAGGTGATCACGCCGGGCATTTGCCTGCGGAGAATGATCGATGTGCCGATGTGCTGGGCGCCATTCGCAATTCCAGCGATGATGCCAACGGGGACCGCGGCTACGCGGATCCAATGGATCCCGTGAAACGCAAGCGGCGACAGCAGCAGCAACAGAACCACCGCACTGCCAAGCGCCGTAATAAATCCGCGGATGCTGAAGAACGGGATCGGCAAATGGGTACACCGGCGAATCGCCAGCGCGTTCGTGTTGTAGACGCCTAGAAAATCGTGGGCGGCTTCGTCAGCGCAGTGCAGCGCAATCGTGAGAGCGAAGGCGACCCATGCCAGGCCAAAAGTGACGTGCAGCATGGCGGTTTCCCTCTGGCTCGAAAGTGTACATCCGTTTGTGCGGGAAACTGTCACGAATTCCCGTTCGACGGGCCGGCATGGTTACACTGGAAGTTCGGGCCGCGCCCCGATCCCGGTACACGATGCCCGGGCACCCACTGGGCCACAGAAAGTCAGACAGAAAACCAGGAGGAGTATGCAGTTTCGATTCCCCGCAGTTTTGGGGGCTGTTTTGGCCGCCACATTTTTTGTTCAGGGTCAGACGACCCAGACCAATCCCATCAAGCTGACCGTCGATTTGACCGAGGCCCCGCGTAAGCTGATTCACGGCCACATGACAATTCCGGTGACACCCGGCCCGCTGACGCTGCTCTATGCGAAGTGGATTCCCGGCGAGCACATGCCCGACGGCCCCATCGACAATTTGACGGGAATCTTCATTACCGGCAACGGCGCTCCCATTCGCTGGGTGCGCGACGACGTCGATATGTACGCGATCCACCTGACCGTGCCGGAAGGCGTAACGCAGCTGGATGTGAAGGATGATTTTCTGGCGACGGCCGCGGCGAGCGGATTTTCCGCAGGCGCTTCGACCAGCGCCAATCTCGCCGTGCTGAGCTGGAACGAGCTGGTGCTGTATCCGTCAGGCCACCTGAGCGCGGATATCTATGTGCAGTCTTCGGTGATTTTGCCGGATGGCTGGAAGTATGGAACGGCTCTGACGAAAACGGGCGGCGACGCCACGCACTCCGACTTCGCGACTGTGTCGCTCGAGCAGTTGATCGATTCGCCGCTGCTGGCCGGAAAATATTTCGCCGAATTTCCGCTCGCTCCGGAGGTTTCGCCGAAGCATTATGTCGATATCGCGACCGATGGTCCTGAGGATCTGAATCTGAGCGACGACACTCTGAAGGGGTTCAGCAACCTGGTGCGCGAAACGGGAGCGGCTTACCAGTCGCGGCACTATGAGAGCTATCACTTCTTAGTGACGGCGAGCGATCAGGTGGCGCATTTTGGGCTGGAGCATCATCAGTCGAGCGACGATCGCGTACCGGAAAAGACGTTCATCGATCCGAACCTGTTGCTGCTGTCGGCGGATCTGCTGCCGCACGAGTTCACGCACTCGTGGAACGGAAAATATCGCCGGCCCGCGGGACTGGCGACCGGGAACTACGAAGACCCCATGGTGGGCAGCCTGCTCTGGGTGTATGAAGGGCTGACCGATTACATGGGCAATGTGCTGGCGGCGCGCAGCAAGCTGGAATCGGCCGCGCAGTATCGCGATTACCTGGCAACCACGGCGGCGGAACTGGATGCGAAACCGGGGAGGACGTGGCGCGATCTGCAGGACACGGCGACGGGCGCGCAGTTTCTGTATGAAGCCGGCGGCGGTTGGGATAACTGGCGGCGCAGCGTCGATTACTACCAGGAAGGCGACTTAGTCTGGCTCGACGTCGACACCACGATTCGTAAGCTGACCAAAGACAAGAAAAACCTGACGGATTTTCTCGGCATCTTTGAAGGGCTGGGCGGAAACACGCCGCCGAAGGTGGTGCCTTACCACTTTGACGATGTGGTGAGCGCGCTGAATCAGGTGGTTCCCTACGACTGGGCAGGATTCCTGAAGGAGCGGCTCACGAGTTTGTCGCCGCATGCGCCGATGGGCGGCATCGACAATGGCGGATATAAGCTGACCTACACGAATCAGCCCAATGAGATATCGCAGGCGCGGATGGCGGTGAGCGGTGGGACCACGGCGTGGTGGTCGCTGGGCATCAACGTCACCAGCGATGGACACATTGACGATGTGCTGATGGGCTCGCCGGCCGACCAGGTGAAACTAGGGCCGGGGATGCAGATTGTCGCGGTCAACGGACGCCAGTATTCGGGCTCGCTGTTGAACGACGCCATCCAAAACGCGAAAGGGAATCAGGCGCCCATTGAACTGATTGTGGTGAACACCGGCGTCTATCGCGTGCTCGGCATCGATTACCACGACGGCCTCCGCTTCCCGCATCTGGAGCGGGTAGAGGGGACGCCGGATTATCTCGATGAAATCCTGAAGCCGATGACGGAAGCTAAGTAGCGGTCAGCGGTGAAACGGTGGCTGGCTCTCTACTCATCAAACCTCATTTTTCTTTGGCGCGGTCCTGGGTTCCCTGGGACCGCATTTCGTTTGCTGCGCTGAAAAACTTCATCACCGCCTCCAGTTCCTGAATCGACAAATGCGCCGTGGACGCGTCGAAGCGGCTCTGCGCGGCGTCGAAGTTCGCCATCACCCGGCGATGATGCGTGGCCACCAAATGGACGACGACGCTGCGGCGGTCCGACGGGTTGGCGGAGCGGCGAACATACCCTGCTCCTTCCAGACGGTCGAGCACGACCGTAACTCCGCCGGACGAGAGACCGCTGCACTGCGCGAGCGCGCCCGGTGTCATGGGACCGAGCAGGTCCAGCAAATTAAGAAACTGCATGTCGGTGGGATGGAGGCCGAGCTTCTCCGCGATGCGCTGGCTGTAGAGGCTGGAACCAGCGATGAAGAGCCGGACGGCGCGATTCAGGGCAGGGAGCAGTTGTGCGTGCTTTGCGCTTGACATGATGACTAATCTTATCGTACAAGAGTCTTATTCAGTAAGAAACATCTACAACAAGGAAACCCGCTATGGAAAAAGCATACAAGGGATTTGGCATGGAAGGGTCCGTAGCCCACCGCTACGAGAAGACGACGCGCCGGGATATGGCCGAATACCGGCGGCTGGCCGAACGCTTTGCTTCAGGGTTTCCGGAGGGCGGAGACATTCTGGAAGTGGCGCCGGGACCGGGCTTTCTCTCTATTGAGATGGCCAAAACGGGGCGTCTGCGCGTGACCGGCCTGGATATCAGCAAGACCTTCGTGGAGATTGCCCGCCGGAACGCCGGCGAAGTAGGGGTGAATGTCGATTTTCAAAACGGAAACGCCTCGCAGATGCCCTTTGCCGACGACAGCTTCGATTTCCTGGTCTGCCGCTCGGCGTTCAAAAACTTCACCGACCCGGTAGGCGCGTTGCGCGAGATGCGGCGCGTGCTGCGGCCAGGACGCAGGGGCGTGATCCTCGATCTGCGGCACGATGCCTCGTGGAGCGAGATCAGAAAGTATGTTGACGGGCTGAACCTCCCGTTTTTCGCACGCATGATCGAGATGTGCATTTTTCGCTTCATGCTGGTGCCGCGCGCCTACACGCAACAGGACTTTGAGGCGATGCTGCGCCAGGTTCCGTTCGCGAGCACCGAAGTGCGCGCAAATTCCATCGGAATGGAAGTTTGGTTTGAGCGGTAACGGAGCCGAGGCTCGCACGCTGATATGGAGAGAACTCCGATGAACACCTTAACCCCCCTGGCTCCCACTGGAACGGCGAAGAAGCGTCGAATCGGCCCGGTCCTCACGCTGGCTTTTCTTGCGCCGTTCATCGCTGAAGTGCTGAGCGGGGCGACGCGGATGAGCGTCATCATCGCGCTTGTCCCGGAGATGATGGTGTGGGGAGGCGGTGCGTTGCTGGCACGCGAATTGGTGCGCCGCTGGGGCGGACGATGGCCGAGCCTGCTGATGCTGGGACTGGGGCTCTCCATCGCCGACGAGTTCATCATTCAGCAAACATCCCTGGCCCCGCTTCCGTTTCCCGGTGCGCTGGGCGGCTACGGCCGAATGTGGGGCGTGAACTGGATCTATTTCCTCTTCATGCTGGGCTACGAAAGCGTGTGGGTCGTGTTGGTCCCAGTCCAGGTGACCGAGCTGCTCTTCCCGGAGCGCCGCAACGATTCGTGGCTGCGCAAATGGGGAATCGTCAGGGCGTGCTGGCTCTTCATGGTGGGGTCCTTCATGGCCTATTTTGGCTGGGTCAAGCGGGCGCGCATCATGATCCTCCACATGGCGCCTTATCAGCCGCGGTGGACCACTCTGTTTGCAGGCGTATGGACGATTCTGCTGCTGGCCGCAACCGCCTATCTTCTTCGGAGGACCGGGCATGAGGCTCCGGGGCGCGCTGCGCCGTGGGCGTGGGTGGTGGGCATAGTGGTGCTGGCCATGGGATTTCCATGGTACTGGCTGATGAAGTTGCAGTTCTCACCATCGAGTGCGTCGCATCCGCCATTCTGGATCCCGATAGCGGTCTGCGTGGCGTGGGCGGGCGTGGCCTACCTGCTGTTTCGGCGATGGACGTCCACTTCCGCATGGAGCGATCTGCACGGATGGGCTGCCGCATTTGCGGCGACGATGGTGTGCATGGTGGCAGGGTTCCTGGGCAGCGGCTCGTGGTCGCGCGTGGATCTGGTGGGGAAAATCATTCTGAACGTCGCCGCGGTGGTGGGATTTTTCCTGATCCTCAAGCGCATTCGACAGTCCCGACTGACTATTACTTACTGACGACCGGCTCCGGCTGAAGCGATCGCAGCACCGACGCGGCAGCTTCCTGCCCCGTGCGGATGCAGTCGGGAACACCGATGCCCTGATAAGCGTTCCCGGCGAGCGCAAGGCCAGGCAGAGCAGCGACGCGGTCGCGCACCAGTTGGATGCGATCGAGATGGCCAACTCCGTATTGCGCCATGCCGTGGCGGCTGCGGTGGATGCGGACGAAGCTGGGCTGTGTTTTCAGACCGAGAATCTCGTCGAGTTCCTCGAGAACGATCTCCGTCAGCTTCTCGTCGGCTACATCGAGCAGGGCATCGTTGCCAGACCCGCCAAGGAAACAGCGCAACAGTCCTTTGTCCGCAGGAACGCGGCCCGCGAATTTTTTGTGAACGAATGTGCAGGCGAGCATCGCGCGCATCTCCGTCGCTGGAACGAGAAACCCAAACCCCGGCGGCAGGCTCGCCAAATGCTCGATCGCATAACCCATGGTGATGGTGATCGAGGAGCTGTAGGGAACGCCGCCGAGAGCTTCGCCGAGCGGATGATCGGTGAGGCGCAGCAGGTTCGCCGACGCCCACGCTGGCAGCGCGAGAATCACGGCGTCGAACGGCTCCGGGCCGCGCGCGGATTCAACCGTCCATCCTCCCTGCGAGGAGGAGGTGCGTGACAGAGCGTGGACCTGCGTGCCGACATGGACCTTCTCCGGCGGAAGCTGTGAAGCAATGGCGTCGACCATTTGGCTCATGCCGCCGCGCAGCGTGGTGAAGAGCGTGGGCCGCGGACCGCCAGGCTTGGCAGATGTCGGCGTTGAAGATTTTTTGCGCGCGGCGAGCATGGCGCGCGTCAGGCTGCGATGCTGCTGCTCCATTTGCACCATGCGGGGCAACACGGCGCGGACGCTGAGCTGCGATGCGTTGCCGCCGTAGACGCCAGAGAGCAGCGGGGAAACGAGGCGGTCAACGGTTTCCTGGCCGAAGTGGCGGCGCGTCATGTCGGCCACAGATTCGTCCTGCGTGGCAGGCTGCGGCGGGAAGAGATATTCGCGCGCCATGCGCATTTTGGTGGACCACGAGAAGAGCCGTGTGAACGCCGTCGGCACCAGCTTGGTCGGGATCATAAACATGAGCCCGTCCGGCAGCGGGATGAGTTTGTTGTTCACCAGGATGTAGGTTTTGCGATGCGCGTCGTTGGATGGAAGAAGCTGATCGCCGAGGCCGAGTTCGCGGCAAAGCGCAGCGGCGGCGGGTTTCTCGCTCAGCCAGGAATCAGGTCCGCCTTCGATCACACAGCCATCGATCGTCTCAGACCCGATGACGCCGCCGAGGCGCGGCGCTGCTTCAAACAGGGCGTAGTCGATCGAGTCGTCAGCGCGCCGAGTTTTTTCGAGAGCCCACGCGGCGCTCAGGCCAGCGATGCCCGCGCCGAGGATGGCGATTTTTTTGTTGTTGGCCATCAAATTCGCTATTGGGGCCCGGGGATCAGTAAAAGACGCAGGGGCTTAAGCCCCTTCACTGTGCGCTGCTACGGCACCCTTCGACTACGCTCAGGGCAGGCTGAAGCCGTGCCCTGACACAAAGCCTACAGGACCGCGGTCTACTGCTTCGGAGTCTACCGGCCTTTTATGAATGCGCGACCTCTAACTGAATCAGATCATGGGCGGCGCATGCAGGGGAAGCTTTCTCCTGTTCGGGCGCGGGATGGTAGCCGCGCGGCTGATAGATGCAGCAGGGCTCTTCCGCCATCACATCGCCGGTCACCGCATAGGCGCGGGCGCGCGATCCGCCGCAAATATTGCGGAATTCGCAGGCCCCGCACTTGCCGTGCAGCTGGTCGGAGTCGCGGAGCTTCACGAAGATGGGCGACTCCTGGTAGATGTGGGCCAGCGTGTCGTGGTGCAGGTCGCCGCCTTCGATGGGCAGAAATCCGCTGGGGTAAACCTTGCCGATGTGGGAGATGAAAACGAAGCCGCGTCCATCGTTGACGCGTTTCGTAGCCCAGCCAACCGCCTTCGCTTCAGAACCGGTGTGGCCGGAAGTGTCGCTCCAGCCGCCACCAGGATGACCACCAGGATGGCCAGCCGTGTGCTCTTGCGGGTGCGTCGGCGCCGCGCCGGCGTCGTCGTGTATACCGGTCGTGGGGCGGCCTTCTTTCATCCGCTGCTGAATGAGGTAGCGGCGGTAGTGCATCGCTTCGGTCGTCTTGATGGCGAAGGGGACGCGCTTGGTCAGCTCCCACATTTTGGCGAATACCGCTTCGAATTCTTCGCCGGTGAGCAGGTCGTCCGTCTTGCCGCGGCCCACCGGGACGAGGAAGAAGAAGCTCCACATCACGATGTTCTTCTGCGTCAGGAGCGTTGCCAGACTATCCAGATCGTCGATATTCAGGCGGCTCACGACGGTGTGCACCTGGATGGGGAGGCCGGCCTGGTTGGCCCATTCGATGGCCTGCACGGTGCGCTCCCACGTGCCGGGAATGCCGCGGATGGAGTCGTGAATGGCGGGCACAGAGCCGTCGAGCGAGACGGCAAGGCGCGACAGGCCGGACTCCTTCATTTTGAAAATGGCTTCGCGGGTCAGCAACGGCGTCGCGCTCGGCGTCAGCGCGGCGTGGACGCCTTTTTCCGCAGCGTGGCGGATGAGCTGAAAAATGTCGGAGCGCTTGAGCGGATCACCGCCGGTGAAGACGAACAGGGGAACGCGGAGGTCGGCGATCTGGTCGATGAGGTTGGTGGCTTCGGCCGTGGTGAGCTGGCAGGGGTTGGCCAGCGGCTGCGCGGAGGCCCGGCAATGTTTGCAGGCGAGGTCACAAGCTTGCGTCGTTTCCCAGATAGCGAGAAATGGCGCGCGGTCGTAATCAAGGGTCGTCATGGCCTGGCGGATGTCCATGGCACAAGGTTGGCAGGAGGGGCCGGGGGTGGGATGTGATTTGGGTCACAGGGCCGAAGCGTTGGGCGGCTCAACGTCCCTGAATGTCAACCAACTTTAGATCAGGCACGCGTTCGAAGTGGCTTCGATTGCGCGTGAGCAGCGGCAAATCGTTCGCCAGGGCGATTCCTGCAATCAAGCTGTCGGCCATGCCTATAGACTTTCCCGCCCGCTGGAGATGGCGGCGAATCGATGCTGCGCGTTCCGCTGCAGCAAAGTCGAGCGGAAGGGCGGGCAGAGATCGTGCGACCACGTTCGTCGCCTTGCCGCGCCTACCTTCATCAGCACCGCTGAGGAGCTCGAAAATGGTGATGACGGTCGTCGCAATTTGCTCTGTTTCAATGGAGCGCACAACCTGCTCGAACACGGGTGAAATCCCGTTGAGATAGTCAATGAGAACGTCGGTATCGGCGAGGATCATCGCCAGTTCTCTCGCAGTTCGCGAGTGACCTTCCTCAGATGGTCAGCGTCTTTCGTTGACAGTGACCCTCCGGCAGCGAGCAGTGCGGCCTTTCGGCTGGCGCGTTCATCCTCACCACCCAAATAGTTCTCAATTGCTTCCGCGAGAACGCCGGAAAAGCCCTTGCGTCCGCGCTTCGATGCGATGGCGATGAGAGCCGCGCGATGCTCGGGTTTCATTTCGACCGTGGTACGCATAATTCCCATTCTACGACATGCATGTGCATGCAGATGCATGTTGATCTCAATCTCGCTACTTCGCCACCACCGCGGTATACGCCACCAACTGCGGAATCGTCGCCTGCAGCTGGCCGCCGCTCCAGGTGAAGGCAATGGTCACGTCTCCCGATGCATCCGGCGACACCAGCGTCACCGTCGCCGGCTGCTGCGCCACCGGGAACGTGACCTGCACGTTGTTCTGCGGCAGGAAATTCCCGGCGTAGTTGTGATTGACCACATGCAGAACTGTGCTCCCGTTGGGAAGCGTCACCAGGTTCGTCATCAAATTCGGCGCGGATGCGGTCACAGCGCCGGTCAGTGGCACTGCCGAGTGGTAAAGCGACGCGTGGCTCTTCAGAAACGTGGTGAGTTGCTGGAAGAGCGGCATCATCCCCAGCTGCGTGGCCGTGGGATCGGTGCTGATCGATGTTTTGACCGGCAGCGCAAAATAGAGCCCGTTCGAATAAGCCTCCGCGACCAGCATGCGGATGTAGTTCTGGCGGTCCGGCAGCGAGAAGCTGTAGTAGGTCGACATCACCGAGTCCGGCCAGTCAATGAAGAGCACCACCGGCACGTTGCTGCTCCCGTTGGGCTGATTGCGCGCGAGGATGGCCTGCAACGTCGCTTGCCACGAAACGGTGCCGTCGTAAGCGCCGGACGCGGTGGTTGGGATCCACTCAACGGGAGTCTGATTGGGGCCATCCTGATTGCCGTCCCACAAACCGACGGACTGAAAATCGGCGAAGGGATAGGGCCCGTTCGAGGTGATGTAGATTTCCTTGTTGTATTTCTGCCGGGCGTAGGCGCGCAGAGCGGTGACAACGTTCTGCCAGTAGACCAAGGTCGGATAGGTCTGCACAAAGGAGTTCTGCGAAGTGGGCCAGCTGTAGGGCTGGATGGTTCCCCACTCCACAGCCAGCGGATTCGCGGAGGTCAGCGGATTCGCCGTCCAGCCATTGCGCGCCAGGTATTGCCGATAGAGGAAGCCGCGCCCGCGCGTGGCCGCAGGCAGCGTACAGTTCAGATTGTCCGCGCTGGCGATGCCGTATTGCGAGGACCACTGCGCCGCCGTCAGCGCCGGATACTTGGCGCACAAAAATCCGCCAAAGTCGGCAATGTCCGCGTCGTCAAAGCCAGCGTCACCGTCGTAATTGGCGCCCTCGTAGCTGGCGTTCACCTCGTCGAAAAAGATGCCGTCCGCCCCGGCATCAATCTGCAACTCACCAATCATGATGAGGTATTGCTGGTAGGCCGGTGCGGCCAGCGCGGCCCGGTACGATCCGGGATCGAGGGGGTTGGGCGCGGGATTGCCCGTGGCATCGCAGGAGACGACCTGAGAAAAATTGGGCTCGTCAGCGAAAAGCACCGTCGCCGTGGTACCTCCAATGAACGTAACGCCCTCAGCTTCCGCGACGGCTGGGTACGCGTCGTTGTAGTCGCTGGCGAGAATCCCATAGATGTCCCACTTGCCGATGGCGCGCGGAACGAGGTCGGGATCCAGCGAGAGAATCTCCGGATCGGCGGGATCGCCCGTGCCGTTCTGGCTGAAGGCAACCGCGGTCCAGACGGAGTTGGGTCCGGTGCCGTAGGCGGCAGAGCTAATGGGTAGCTGCGCAGCGGTGCCTCCGCCCCCAGCCGGATTGGAGGCAGCGGGAACGGAGCAGGTGTAGGTTACGGGCGGTGTGCCGCCGCCGCCGGAGCCTCCAGTCCCTCCGCCTCCTGAACCGGTCCCTCCGCCTCCTGAATTGGAGGGGGCGCTGCCGCAGCCCGCGACGGCGACTGCAAGTAGGCCTGCTGCGATCGCGCTGAGGGGACGGGGCATGGGCGTTTGCTTTTATCCGCTACAAATTTGGAGCGAGCGCCGGAACGGCGGGCTGCTGCAACAGGGAAGTATAGGCCGGGTTGCCTGCGAAGGCTCAACGAATTACGGCACAAGATGACCCCTGGGGAACACCGGGGTCACGGTATAATAAACAACGTGACTACCATCACAATCGACACCCCCGTTGACTCTGTGCGCCCCGAAGCTTCAGGGTCGGAAAAGCGCGTTTTGCTGCTCAAGCCCCGCGGATTTTGCGCTGGGGTGGTGCGCGCGATCGACATCGTCCGGATTGCGCTCGAGACCTTTGGCGCTCCCATTTACGTTCGCAAGGAGATCGTGCACAACCGCTTCGTGGTGAATGAACTGGCGGAAAAGGGTGCGATTTTCGTAGATCACATTCACGAGGTCCCGGAAGGGGCTCGGGTCATTTACTCGGCGCACGGCGTTTCGCCGGCGGTTCGGGACCAGTCGAAAGAGCGCAAGCTGAAGGTGATTGACGCGACGTGTCCGCTGGTTACGAAAGTGCACGTGGAAGCCGTGAAATTCGCGCGCCAGGGCTATTCGCTGGTGCTGATCGGGCACCGCGATCACGACGAGATTGAGGGCACGCTGGGCGAGGCGCCCGACGTCACGCAGGTTGTCTCGAGCGTGGCTGAAGTTCGTACGCTGGAAGTGCCGGACCCCGAGCATGTCGCCTATTTGACCCAGACCACGCTGTCGCTGGACGAGTCGCACGACATCATCCAGGCGCTGAAGCTGAAGTTTCCCAAGATCGTCGGTCCGCACTCGCAGGACATTTGCTATGCAACCGAAAACCGCCAGGTAGCCGTAAAGAACGTCGCTCACAGCGCGGATCTGGTGCTGGTCGTGGGCTCCAACAACAGCTCCAATTCGAACCGCCTGGTTGAGGTTTCGCGCAACCTGGGGACCATGGGGCACCTGATCGATAACGCCGAGGCGATCAATCCGGAGTGGCTCAAAGGGGTCAAAAACGTTGCCGTGACCGCGGGTGCTTCGGCGCCGGAGATCCTCGTTGAGGGGGTCATTAGCTACCTGAAACAAAACGGGTTCGGGGCGGTGGACGAGGTTGAGGTGATGCCGGAGAATGTCCGTTTTGGGCTGCCTCCGGAGATTGTGCAGGCCATTCAGTCGGCTCCCGGATCAACTCCGGCGAACGTATAACTGCCAGATCGTTTTCCAGGGTCGGGCATCGTATTGGTCAGGACTGTTTTGAGCGCATGAGTACACCAGCAGACACTGCACGGCCGGATGGAGGGAAGAACCCACGCAGGGTGGGTAGGGCAGACTCTCCGGCGGTGGCAGCGCATGCTCCGGCTGGCGTCAGATTTGGGCGGATCGACGCGGCTCTGGAAGACGTGGAGCTGGCGATCGACCGGGC
>Ga0210391_10003697_pt1 | contig 12888 bp, 8 predicted proteins | sample IncBWC12OmetaG_FD_160573 | JGI IMG/M metagenome (GOLD analysis project Ga0210391, IMG submission 160573) | Forest soil microbial communities from Barre Woods Harvard Forest LTER site, Petersham, Massachusetts, United States - Inc-BW-C-12-O ... | reverse complement strand
TGATCGCTTCAACCAGCCACATTGTTGCGCCGCACGGCGGGGAACTTGCCGACCTGATCGCGACGCCGGAACGCATCGCAGAACTGAAAGCCCATTCGCGAGAATGGCCGTCGTGGGATCTGACACCGCGCCAGACCTGCGATCTCGAACTGCTCATCAGCGGAGGGTTCTCGCCTCTGCGAGGATTCATGACGCCGGCGGATTACGAGGGCGTTTGCCACAACATGCGTCTCAGCAGCGGGGTTCTTTGGCCGATGCCGATTACGCTCGACGTTAAAGAGGATTTCGCAAAGTCGCTGACGCCGGGCAGCAGCAAAGTCGCATTGCGCGATGCGGAAGGTGTCATGCTCGCGGTTCTGCACGTCGAAGCAGTCTGGCAACCCGACCGCAAAGCGGAAGCGCAGTCAGTTTTTGGAACCACCAGCGCCGTCCATCCGGGCGTCGATTACTTATTGAACAAGGGGAACCCGTGGTACGTAGGCGGCCGGCTAGAAGGCGTGCAGGCTCCTTCGCACTACGACTTCCGGACTTTGCGGCTTACACCGGCTGAATTGCGCGCCGAATTTGCGCGTCTGGGCTGGCGACGCGTGGTTGCGTTTCAAACTCGCAATCCCATGCACCGAGCCCACGTGGAACTGACGTTCCGCGCTGCCAAGCAGGTTGAGGCCAACCTGCTGATACATCCTTCGGTCGGAATGACCAAGCCCGGCGACGTTGATTACTTTACTCGGGTGCGCTGCTATCAATTGCTTCTTTCCAAGTTTCCCGCGGGCAGTGTGAAACTCTCCATGCTGCCGCTGGCAATGCGTATGGGTGGACCACGCGAGGCCATTTGGCATGCCTTAATCCGCAAGAATCACGGAGTCACGCATTTCATCGTGGGCCGCGACCATGCGGGTCCAGGAAAAGATTCCGACGGCAAGAACTTCTACGGCCCCTACGATGCCCAGGAGCTGTTCAAGAAGCACGAAGCCGATATCGGCGTCACCATGGTTCCGTTCAACATGATGGTGTACCTCGAAGATAAGGATCAGTACGTGCCGGATAACGAGGTGACCAACGGTTCGCGCGTGCTGAACATCTCCGGCACTGAACTGCGGGATCGCCTCAACGAAGGTCGGGATATTCCGAGTTGGTTCACCTATCCGGAAGTGGTGCACGAACTGCGCCGCAGCTACCCGCCTCGCCACAAGCAGGGGGTAACGATTTTCTTCACCGGACTTTCGGGTTCGGGCAAATCGACCATCGCCAATGTCCTCGTAACCAAATTTCTAGAGGCAGGCGGCCGTCCGGTCACGCTGTTAGACGGAGATCTGGTGCGCAAGCATCTTTCGTCTGAACTCGGCTTCTCCAAAGAACATCGCGACATTAACATCCGGCGTATTGGCTATGTCGCTTCGGAAATTACCAAGAACGGTGGGATCGCCATCTGTGCCCCCATCGCTCCGTATGACGCGACTCGCAAAGCCGTGCGAGGCATGATCGAGCCGGCTGGCGGCTTCATCCTGGTGCACATCGCGACGACAGTGGAGACTTGTGAGCAACGCGACCGTAAAGGTCTCTACGCCAAAGCTCGCGCCGGTATTCTCAAGGAGTTCACTGGTATCTCAGACCCATACGAAGAGCCAAAGGACGCCGAAGTTGTAATCGACACCGCAGAACTGAGTCCCGAAGAAGCAGCGCAAGAGATCATTTTGCATCTGGAGCGCGAAGGCTTCATCGGGGTCAACGGACAATCGGCCTGATCGGATAACGAAAGGGTTACGAGAATTGTATGGGATTTTAATGCTTATCGAAAAAGTCCTGATCGGCTTCGTAGTCGGTACTCTGATCGGAATGACGGGGGTGGGAGGCGGTGTGCTCTTGCTCCCCGTCCTGATTTTTGTTCTGAAAATACCGCCGATTATTGCGGTAGGATCTGATGCCCTGTTCAACTTCGTTACCAAAATTGGTTCGAGCTGGGTTCATCTCAATAAGGGAACCGTTCGCAAGAAAGTCGTTGTGGCCCTGGCCTCAGGCAGCGTCCCGGGATCGATTCTTGGAGTAAGTCTGCTCGGCCATCTTCGAACCGTGTACGGCACGGGCGTCAACACCTTCATTACGACGGCAGTTGGGGTGCTTCTGATTTGCATTCCGACCCTTCTGCTGTTCCAGAGCCGCATTGAGGAGCACGTCGCGCATCGTTCTCCGACTCTGCAGTCTTTCGTCGGCATGTCCGCCATCGGGCTATTGGCGGGCTTTCTGGTGGGCATGACATCGGTCGGCTCAGGCAGCATCATCATGATGCTCCTGCTTCTCTTCTACAGCTTCTCGCCCAAGGTCATGGTCGGCACCGACATTGTCCACGCCGTGATCCTCACGGGCGTGACCAGTCTGCTGCATTTCCGGCTTGGCAACATTGATCCGTACCTGGTGGGTTCTCTGTTGATAGGTTCCATCCCTGGTGGATTGCTTGGTTCGCACTTGAGCACCCGCCTTCCTGTACCTTGGCTAAGACGTTTGCTGTGCGCCGTATTGCTGGCAACCGGCGCGCGCATGCTGTGGGCCTGAGCCAACCTCGAAAATATTAATGAGCGATAACTCCAATGCCGAAACTCTGCAACGCATTCAGGCCGCGATAGAAGCGGCTCGCGTGGTTTTCAGCCGGTTCACCGCGGGTGCGATTGAAACGGAATACAAGATTGGACACGATCCTGTTACCGAAGCCGACCGGGCGCTCGACGCGGTGCTTCGCAAAGAATTGCTGCGCGATGGCGAAGGCTGGCTCTCCGAAGAAAGCGTGGATGATTACACACGCCTGGACAAGAGCCGGGTTTGGGTAGTCGATCCTCTCGATGGAACCCGAGAGTTCGTCGCTGGCATTCCCGAGTTCTGCGTTTCCATCGCCATGGTCGAGAATGGCCGGCCCATCGCTGGGGGAATTTGCAATCCGGCGACCAACGAGGTGTTCCTAGGTTCGCTCGAATCAGGCGTGACCTACAATGGCAAACCCGCGCAGCCTAGCCAACGAACGACTCTCGATGGCGCCACGGTGCTGGCCAGCCGCAGCGAAACCAAGCGCGGAGAGTGGAAGCAATTTGAGGGCGCGAATTTCAATGTTCGCCCCATGGGGTCGGTCGCTTACAAACTTGCCCTGGTCTCAGCTGGTCTGGTCGACATCACTTTCACGCTGGTTCCGAAAAATGAATGGGACGTAGCTGCCGGAGTCGCTCTGGTAACCAGCGCCGGAGGATTTGTCAGCACGCTCGAAAACGGTCCGCTGCGATGCAACCGCCGTGACCCGCTGATCTCAGGCCTGATCGCCTGCGGGCCTGATCTGCGTGAGCCGCTGCTTCGGTTACTTGAAAATCATATGCGGCCGGTTGGTTCTCAGCCGACTACAACGCAGCGCTGAGCCGTGGTTCAGGCGTTGTCGCTAGCATCTGGTGGCTCCAGCAGGGCATCCGCTTCGGAAGCATAAATCTCTTTCTGTCCCCCGCGAACGAGCATTTCGCAACGAGAAATCGTTCGCTTATAACTGAGAACCCGCCGTCCATCGATTTCCACATAGCTGCCATTGCAGAAAATCAACAGCTCTTCTTCACTCTCGTGCTTTTTTTGCCAGCAAACGAATTCGGCGTCGCTAGCGAATCGGCCGTGATTCCAGGGCCGTCCATTCTCGGCAAAGAAGAACCAGTGTTCTTCTGTGGGCGTGCTGTAGACATACGCTTCGACGGGTATAGCCGTGGCCTTAGTTGCGTCCCGCGTCAGCTTGCCAGGAATTTCGCGGATTTCTTTCAGGGGGATCAGCAAGGTCACGAACTCGGCGGGCAAAGAAGTGTTGGCACCGAAAGTGAGGACGGTGATCGGCTCTTTTCTGCCATAGACCGGCGACCAGACATCCTTGCGCACCTCTTCAGACCATCCATGTTTCTCTGCGCACAAAATCGCAAATCCACTGGAAGTCCCTCTCCCTCCGAATAGATGTTCAGCGCGCATACGCATTTCAGGCCCTAAATGCCAGTCAATATCGAGGCGATGCTTGCCTGAGCCCTGAGCCAGATCACGCACTAGAAAGAACCCAGACTTCGACGAGAAGACCCAGCGCTGATGCACAACCGGAGACGGAAGGCGGCCATAACCATCGTGGCTTCCGACGAAGAGATCGAAGTGCTCTCCGTTGATCCATTGTTCAGTCTTGGCGCGAGCGAGTTGCTTCCACGCAAACGGACCTGCTGGTTCCGATTGGCTCTCGTCGTCTACTCTTAGTGTGTTGTGCATCGCCGTGCTGCGGAAAAGATCGCGTTCCTTGCCGTCGCCGACGTACTCGAACGTGCCCGGATCAATGAGCAGAGCGTGCCCCGCGGATTGCAGGCAGATGCCAAGTGCGTCGGCGTGGCCATGGCCTTTGCCTTGGACTCCATCTGGGCCGCCATCAATCATCAATTGGCTTATGGGATTTGAAGTGACAAGCAAATGCAGACCTGCGGACTGCAAGCTGGCAGAAGCCATGCTTCGTTGTTGCGTCTGCAGGCGATCCCATTCAGCAACGCCCTGTTCTCCCAGCAACCAGATCGTCTCCTCGCGTAGCTCGCCAGCGGCAGCTTTGAAATCTTTCTGATGAAAAAGCACAGCTCCCGTGGCAAGCGGATCCAGCAGGTGCTGGCTTCGATTGCGTGTGGGATCGAACAACCGTCCTCCATCGTCGTCTCCCAGGAGTGGTGGCACGCCCGCTCGCCCCAGCAGCAAGAGAGCGTTCATCATCTTCTCGATGGTCGTCTCGAATTCAGGTGGCATGGAAAGTTCATTGAGACTGGCGAGAACGATGGCGTGTAAAAACAAGTCGATCGCGTAAACATGATAGTAAGTCGATTGCTCGAAGTGGAAACCGTCGGCCCGGATCTGACGCCCTGCTTCTCGCAAAATGATTTCCCATCCCAGGGACTTCCAATGTTCTGCCCGAGAGATTTCCGGGCACATTATCCCGAGAAAGAGCAATGCGACCGCTTCTCCCGCCAGATGCGTATTCGGTGAAAAAAAGGTCGACAGGTAACGCTCGATATGGCGGCCGTTCAGCGCCTGGGCACGAAGCCATTCTTCTCGGAATTCTCGCAGCATGACTGGCGTGCCTTCCAGCAACTGATACATCCAAATCCAGGAAAGACTACGAAACGCGACCTCCAGACTGCTGACCCAGTTAATTCCAAACGGGTATGGATTCTCCGCCTGCCAGTTCCGCCATTGCCCAAATATCTCGTCCGCGTAACGCCGCTCTCCGGTAAGACGGTAGGCTTTGGCCAAAGTGACCAGATGCTGATGGCGGTTCAGTTCCCATGTGACCTTGCAATCCCCAACCTCGGCGAAGTCGAGATAACGGATCTGGTGGAAAGCCTTTCTGGGAGCCTGTTTCCCATGCACCGCGTCAAAATGCCAATCGATGGGATTGTCATATTGCAGATCCTCGTAGCCGAGAAGATCAAAATGGTGGCGGCAGATTTTGTCGGCCTGGCGAATGATGTGCTCAGCCTTTTGCGGAAGCCTTTGACGAATTAGATCCAGCACGCCTGGAAGAGATTCCGACGCGAAGAAGAACCGCCCGGGCTTGACGTTTGGGGAACCAACCAAACCTTCGGCAAAATCGAATCCGACACGAGAGAGAAGAGTATCGTATCGTTTGGCCAGTTCCTGCCGAGTCCGACTCAGGAGTTCGCGTCGATCCATGGCCGCCAGACGCGACACGGTATGACGCCAGCTCTTATCCGGCATGACGAAGTCCGAACTCAGCCGCGTGCGGCACAATCATAAGTTCATCATCGCATAATGGTCCGACCGTGATAGATATTAGCTATGTCGTCAGAGGCACGGAGCACGAAACATTCAGCCAGGCAACAGAATGGCGTCGTGTTTCTGATGTATCACGAACTGGAGATTCCGGGTCGTCCACTCAGCCGGCCCGAAGCGGGCTATTCGCGGTATGCGGTGCAGGAAGCGAAGTTTCGCTCTCAGATTCATTGGCTACAAGAGGCCGGATGGCGTGGCCTGAGCGCGGGTGAAGCGCTCGCATTCGCGCTGCGGAATGGCAGCGAGCCCAAAAGCGTTGCGGTCACCTTCGATGACGGCTGCGAGTCTGACCTCATCTCTGCGGCACGGATCTTGAAGGAAGCGGGTTGCAATGCCACTTTCTATATCACAGTGAGGTTTCTCGGGCAGCGCGGGTATATGAAGCAAACCCAGCTCCGTCAGCTAAGCGCTTTGGGATTTGAGATTGGCTGCCACTCGATGACGCATGCCTATCTCACTGACCTCGACGACCGCGGACTGCAGCGGGAAATCACCGAGGCTAAAGCGGAGCTGGAAGAAATTATCGGCAAGCCGGTCGAACACTTCTCTTGTCCGGGCGGACGTTGTGACGCACGTGTCATTCAAGTTGCCCGGCGCGCTGGCTACCACTCTGTGGCCAACAGTCGAGCTCGTCAGAACAGGCCTGTGACGGACAGCTTTGACCTGGGGCGCATCGCGATTTTGCGCGAAACCGAACTGCAGGCCTTTCAGGAAATTTGTCGAGCCGAGAGCCTATGGAAGATTCAAGCGCGCAACCGGCTGCGAGGTGCGGCTAAACAGGTCCTGGGAAACTCTCTCTATGATCGCGGGCGTGCGTTTCTGCTCCGATGAAAGATGTCCTTCTACGGGATGCTAGACTGAAGCCGATGGAGACGTCGAGCCCAGTAACGATCTCATCGCGGCGCACTTCGGCGCCCGATTCGAAGATTTCGCTGGAATGTAGTTCGTCTGTCGAACGAAAGTTGCGGCCCGTCTTCGTCATCGGCTGCCATCGCTCAGGCACAAATTTGCTCTACGACACGCTGCTCTCTGCGGGCGGCTTCGCCATTTATCGCGGGTACTTGCCGGTCTACAAAATGCTCGTTCCTCGATTTGGAAGCCTCGCCAAACGGCGCAATCGGAGCAGGATGATGAATGCGTGGGTTCGCAGCAAGAGCTTTTGCCGGTCGGGTCTCGATGCCGGGCAACTGACGGCCAGAGTGCGGGATGAATGCCGCAGCGGGGGAGATTTCATACGTATCGTGATGGGTGAAATCGCCCGCAGCCAGAACGTCGTTCGCTGGGTGCTTTACGATCCCGATAATCTTCTCTACATCCCGAGGATTCGGGCGGATATTCCCGAAGCACTTTTCGTTCACATCATCAGGGATGGGCGAGACGTCGCGATGTCTCTCAGTAAGATGGGCGGATTCAAACCACTCCCGTGGAATCGAGCAGCGGGCCTGTTGCCGACCGCGCTTTATTGGGAGTGGATGGTTCGCAGAGGACGCCAGCACGGTCTGCGCATCTCCGGAGATTACATCGAAGTGCGCTATGAAGAACTGGTCTCCGATCCGCGCGCAACAGTACGAAAACTGGGGGAGTTTCTGGATCACGATCTGGACTACGCCCGCATCCAAAACGCCAGCTTGGGTAGGCTGCGCGAGCCCAACTCTTCTTTCTGGCAGGAAAATGAGCAGCGCAGCCCACTCAACCGCTGGAGTGCAAAACTATCACGCAGCGAAATTATGTCGGTTGAGGCAATGGTCGGCGAGTTTCTCGAGGAGTTAGGTTATTCCTTAAGCTCGCCGGGAGAAGCACCGAAATGGAGCCTCGCTGAAAAAGTCATGCGAGCTTTTTACTTCAGCCTGCTCAATACGAAGTTGTGGCTGAAGACCCAGACTCCGGTGGGCAGGCTGGCGAACCTCGGAGCGTTGGAAATCTCGGACCACATAGAATCAACCGAAGCAGAATGACTCGTATCGTGACAGCGGTGATTCTTGCGAGCGCTTCATTCGTGGCAATTTCGCTAACCACGGTAGCCGTGCAGGTGGGCAGTTCCCCGGCAAAAATCTGCGGTCCTCCGAACTACTGCGCTCGAACCGATGTGCGGGTTGAGCCCTATCCAAAAGCGACGCCGGCGATAGGACCAGCCGGTTCTATTGTCAGCGATCCGACTTTTGGTTCGCGCATAGTTCGCGCGACGGATGCGAAAACCGACTCGCGACGACCTTCCGAGTCTTACGCCACGCCCTCATCCGCAGAACAGAATTCGTGGAACACGCACGACACAAAGTTTTACGTGCGCAGCATTGACGGTGGCTTGGAATTGTTCGACTTCAATCCCGACACGCTCGCGGTTCACGCGAGGGGCCCGCTCGATGCCTCCTGGATCGGAGAACCGCAGTTCAGCTACTTACATCCGAACGTGCTTTACGGGATCGCGCGCAGCCAGCCGGTATTTCAGCAATACGACATCTCGACAGCTCGAACCACGAATCTGCATGATGCGTCGGGGTGTATAAAGCTGAAGTCATCCGACGCCGGTCATGCTATTTCCGTAAGTGCAGATGACCAGCGAATGGCGATGGTTTTGGGTCCGCGACAAGACACCGACTACCTGGTTTACATTTACGACCGCGCCAAGCGTTGCCGCTGGTACAACACACAGACCGGCGACATTGGCGGGGAATGGGGCGCCAAAGGAGTCGTCTCAATCCCAGATCGTTTTCTGATTCACGACGCTCGTATCAACAAATCCGGGCAATTTATCGAAATCATCAGGAGCGGCGCCTCGGTGCGCGGAGTCGCCCCGCCGCTAGACCTCGTTCCTACGTACGTGTGGAATGTAAATACGATGGAGGTTGCGCCTTGTGGTCCGAAAGGATGCAAGGGGCACCATGCGCTCGGCTATTCGCATCTTCTGAACCCTTCGGAGCAGGAACATCCTATGGACTTATGGATCCGTCCGTTGAGCCAGTTGGATGCACCGTCTGCATTGATCAAGCAGTTGCCGGCAGTTCAAGGATGGTACGACCTGCATGTTTCCTGGAACAACGTGGACGCAAACGATTCGAACCCCGCATGCCTCTCCACGTATCGCCGGGACAACCCGAATACACCAGGAGCGCCACCGAAAGTCGTCGGGCCTTGGGAAAACGAAATCCTTTGCATCGAGACGGATCGAAAGGATTCCAAGGTCTGGCGGTTTGCTCACACCTACAGCACCGCACAGAATGGTTTTTGGTCGTCGCCTCGGGGAAACGTTTCGCAGGATGGCCGATTCTACATGTTCACTTCCGACTGGGAGGATCAATTGGGACGGGCGAGCGGAACGCCGGCGTATCGAACTGACGTGTTCATCGTAGAGTTAAAGTAATTGCATCTGCGGCATTCGAAGTTCACCTCTTTGGAGCGGAAGTACGATGTTAAATACGCGGGACGTCGCAGAACCTAAGTCTGACCATCCCGCGGCAGCATCTCCAGCGGTCACTGCCGAATCGACACGCAGGATGGATCGCTCGCTCGCCCACAGCTTGGCCTGGAGGGCGGGAGCCGACTGGTTCAGCCAAATCTTGAGTTGGAGTTCCTTTCTCATTGTCGTCCGGTTGCTGACTCCGGCGGATTTTGGAATTGTGGCGATGGCGATGGTGCTGTGGGCTTACCTGCGTTACCTCGGCGAGTTTGGTATTCCCCAGACGATTGTCACGTTGCGTGACTTGACCGAGGATGAACTCGCACAATTAAACACGGTCGCTCTTTTGCTTGGTTTAGGCTGCTTCGGACTGGCATCCCTGCTCGCCTACCCTTTGGCGGCGTTCTTCAAAACTCCGCAGTTGGCGTGGGTGGTGGTAGTGACTTGCAGCGGCCTGGTTCCGCTGGGGCTTCGCGCGGTTTCGGAAGGATTGCTGAATCGAGACATGCGCTTCCGAACACTCTCCTTGCTGGATGCAACCACTTCGATCATCGCTGCAACGGCAACACTGGTCATGGTTTTTCTGGGATTGGGATACTGGTCTTTGGTTCTGGGAAACTTGGCCGGTTACGCAGCGCAGTCGGTGTTGACCGTGGCTGCGCGACCTCACCGTTTTGCTTTTCCAAGATTGCGTACTCTCCGCAGGCCCCTGCTTTTCGGGTGGCACGTTTTGGTGTCGGTGGTTGCTTCTTCGGCTTACGAGAAACTGGATAATGTCACGGCAGGACGAGTGCTGGGCCAAACCGCTCTCGGCGTCTATGGCATGGCCTGGAATCTAGCCAACGTGCCGATGGAAAAGCTAACGACGCTCGTGACCACTACGATTCCCACTTACTTCGCCGCGGTACAGAACGAGCCTGCCGCATTGCGACGATACTTGCGCACTTTGACCGAAACTCTAGCGATGGCTACTTTCCCCGCGACCATCGGGCTGGCATTGGTTGCGCGCGATCTTATTCCTGTTGCACTCGGGCCTAAATGGAATGGTGTGGTCGCGCCCCTGGAGATTCTTTCTGTTTATGTAACCTTCCGATCTATCGTCGCGCTTCTCAGCAAACTCCTGACCGCGGTGGGTAATCCGCGATTCGTGATGTGGGACGATTTGGCCGCTCTAATCATTCTTCCCACCGGGTTCTACGTAGGCAGTCACTGGGGAACGCAAGGAATCGCATGGGGCTGGGTGGCGGCCTATCCTCTTGTTGCCCTGCCGCTCTACTGGAAGACTTTCAAGACCATCGAAATGCCGGTTGGAGACTACTTGCGGGCTTTGCGCCCGGCACTGCATGGAACTGCAGTGATGGTTCTGGCCGTGACTCTGCTTAAGTGGACGCTTGCCGCGCAACCTTTCCTGTTGCGACTGATCCTCGAGATTGCAACTGGTGCAGCAGCGTATGTTACAACCTTGCTGCTCTTGCACCGCGAACGCATGATGACATTCTTGAGCGCGGCGCGAAACTTTCGCCAAGCCCGTGCGCAGGGAATCTAACAACGCTGGCGTTCACCGTGGAGCCAACCCAAGAATTTCTGCTTTCGGTTGAACATTTTTTTGGCTTCGTCGCGCAGTTTTGAAATCATCTCGAAGCGCGATTTCGTGAACCACGGTACTCTGTGCGGCGCGCATCCATATTTCTCTTTGTATTTTCCTTCGCCGCCCCAATCGTAGATCTCAATTCCACGTCGTTTCCAGTAACGCATTGCGTACCAATGGATCAATTCGTTAGGACGCAGGTTCTGGCTGGACCGGAAGCTGGCATTGCCCCAGAACTCGGCGATTTTATTGAAACCGGGAAAAATTCCACTGGCAATGCAGTTCCCGTCTGAGTCTCTTGCTCGCAGCAGTAGAATTCTGCCGGCAGGCTCGAGGTGTTTGATCAACGCCCGCACACGATCCACGGTGTAGGTCGGGACCAGCCTCTGCTTGGCAAATACATCGATTAGCTGTTGGTAGTATTCGTCAGCGAAGGCGAGATCGTGCGCCTCTTCGATCGTCACGCCGCTCTTCTCTGCTTTTCGAATGCAACGACGGCAGGCACTGTCCATGCCCTCAAACAGCTCTTCTTCCGATTTTGTTAAATCAGTTCGATAGGAAATGTAAAACTCACGAGCAAACCCCGGCGGCCCGTCCTCAATCGTGAAATAGAGGTCGGACACTTCCATGTGCAAACACTTGAGATTGCTCCAGGCCATCTCTTCCACCGCAGCGAGCGCCATCACTCGCGATGCGCCAGGCCGGAGATTGAAGCCTATGTACGGGGTAGTCCAACCGGGGAACGAACTTCCCAGTATTTTTATTCCCAGGCGGGTGAAGGTGAGGCCGGTAAAGTAACCGGCGACTTCCCTCCCCTCGCGTAATTCGGCAATCACCGGCGTGGCATTCTGCGACTGACGGATGAATTCAATCCATTCGCGCGTCTGAAACACGGTTCGGTCCGCGAATCGGTCGAGAACGCTCCAGTCAACCGCGTCAAATTCGATGATGTGGCACTTCATCCGTTGTTTGCCTCTATTGTCGTGTCGCTCCTACTTATCGATAAGACTGGCCGAGTAGTCAACCATGAGACGAGACAGCGGCGTATTGATCTTTGCCCACTGCTTGAGATCATAGAAATTGCGATAAATAAACCGCATTCTCCCTACAGCGGACGATTGGTTTGTATTTGGACTGCGATTATCGGAGAGAGCGTAGCCTAACTGCTGCAGATAATCTCCTACCAGACTCTCGAACAATACCAACTGGTGGGGAGGAAACTTGCTCCGATGTTTCCATCGACCCACTGGCTCGAATTCACCCCGCTTCAGATCTTCTTTGAACGAAGTCAAGGGAATCTTGACCGAACCAACAGCGGACTGCTGAATGCGCGCATAGTTCAAATCGTGCTCAATAAAATCGGCTACCCGATGAAGCGTTTCAGCTGGTTCCCGGACCAGATCCTCATACATTATTTCCAGGTAGTCAGATTGAAGCACAGAACCGAACCCTCGGCCTTTGCGGACGATCCACTCCCAGTAGAGGCCCGCGGCCAACAATCCGTTGGCTCGGTCCCAGGGAAGCGGACGACTCCAACCGCGTTTGTGCAGAGACAAAGCAACGTCGCGACCGTCCCGAATGATATGAATAATGCGCGCGTCGGGAAAATCCTTCTTGATCCGCAAAAGGTGCGGAATGTTGGTTGGGGTTGAATCAATCCAGCGGTCAACTCCCTGCTTGCGCCCAATTTCTTCCATCACGATTCGAAGAAAATCGCTGGCGCTCCGGCATTCCGATAACACCTTGGCTTTAATTTCGTCCGCATCTAACCCTGAAAGGACGAAGGCTTTGCTCCGCAGCCATGCGTTCATCATTTTAGTTTTGTTCCCGACGACGCCGAGATCCCCATAAACAGGCTCCAGAACGTCGAAGACATTCATTTGGGTGCGGAACTCGGCGAACCCGCCGGCGGAGAGCAGCAAGTGATACAGATAACTGGTGCCCGAGCGCGGACAACCGACGATGAACACGGGCGACTTCATGGCGATGCGGTCACCAGCAGATGCCTTGATAGGAAGCAGGTTTATCAGGGCGATTGGCGCGATCCAGATTAACCAGATCCAGAACAATCTGATTTGGCTGCAGG
>Ga0210391_10003695_pt1 | contig 12893 bp, 9 predicted proteins | sample IncBWC12OmetaG_FD_160573 | JGI IMG/M metagenome (GOLD analysis project Ga0210391, IMG submission 160573) | Forest soil microbial communities from Barre Woods Harvard Forest LTER site, Petersham, Massachusetts, United States - Inc-BW-C-12-O ... | reverse complement strand
CAAGAGATGCTGTGCCAGCACATCCAATCCGCCCGGCCGTGGACGATCGCCATCCAGTTCGCCGGCACCGACGCCCAGCACGGCGGCTTCGCACTCCAACACCTCGAACCGGTTCGCCGGCACCAGAATGGCGCGGCTCGGCTCATCCATCCGGTGATTGGCGCGGCCGACGCGTTGGAGCAGTCGGCTGACACCTTTCGGCGCGCCAACCTGGATCACCTGGTCCACGCCGCCCCAGTCGATACCCAGATCCAGCGACGACGTCGCCACCACCGCGCGCAACTTGCCCTCGGCCATCGCCGCTTCGACGCGGCGGCGCTGCTCCACCTCCAGCGACCCATGATGCAGCGCGATCGGCAATGTGGGGTCATTTAACTTCCACAATGCCTGGAACATCAGCTCCGCCTGCGCGCGGGTATTGACGAACACGATCGTCAGCCCGGCGGTACGGATGCGCGCCATGACCTGTGGCGCAGCTTCCAAGCCCATATGGCCCGACCAGGACAACCGACCATCGGGCAACATGATGGACAGATCCGGCGTGGCACCACCCGCTTCCTCGATCACGCGGTCCGCGCCCACATAGGCAGCGATCGCATCCGGATGCGCAACAGTCGCGGACAACCCGACCCGGCGCAGTCCCGGCGCCAGGGTGGTCAGCCGCGCCACACCCAGAGCCAACTGATCGCCACGCTTGCCCCCGGCCAGCGCATGGACCTCGTCCATCACAACGGTCGTCAGGCCGGAGAACATTGCGGGCGAGTCCGGCAGCGACAGCAGCACCGCCAAACTCTCTGGCGTCGTCAGCAGAATCTGCGGCGGGGCCGCGCGCTGGCGCGCACGACGGTTGGCCGGCGTGTCGCCGGTGCGCGTCTCGATCCGCACGGCCAACGCCATTTCTTGCACCGGCGTCATCAGATTGCGTGCGATATCGGTGGCAAGCGCTTTCAACGGACTGACATACAGCGTGTGCAACCCCGCACGTGGCCGCCGATGCAGATCAACCAGGCTGGGCAGGAATCCTGCCAGCGTCTTGCCACCACCCGTGGGCGCGATCAGCAGTGTGCTTTCACCGGCCGCGGCCGCTTCCAGCATCGCGAGCTGATGCCGCCGCGGCGTCCAGCCACGCGCGGCGAACCAGTGCGCGAAGACCTCAGGCAGCGTCGGGGTCATGCGCCTCGGCCAGCAACATCGTCAACTCGCGGCCCACCCGTTCCAACACCGGGCCCCAATCGCCCTCGGCCTGCTGACGGAACAACCACATCGTAGGACACCACGGGCTGTCCTCGCGGTCCGCCATCCAGCGCCATTCCGCGGGCTCGGCGAGCAACAGCCAGGTCGGCCAGCCCAGCGCGCCCGCCAATTGTGCCACCGAGGTATCAACGCTGATCACCAGATCCAACAGCGAGATCACCGCCGCAGTATCGGCGAAATCGCCGAACAGCGTGGAGTGATCCGACAGATGTGTCAGCCCATCCAGCAGTGCCTCGTCGCGCTTCTGCACGTCGTTCTGGATTACGTGCAGATCGCAATCCGGACGGTCCAGGATGCGGGCAAAATCGGCCAGTGGGGTCGACCGTTTCGTATCGTCGGCGAAATCCGGATTGCCCGACCAGGCGATGCCCACGCGCACGCGCCGGCGCAACCCGAACCGTCGCCGCCATCGCGCCATCCGGTCGCTGGGCACTTGCAGATAAGGAATATCCGCCGGAATCGTCTCTAGCGTGGTCTGAAAGGCCGGCGGTAGACTCATCAGCGGACGGTGCACATCAAAATCGGGTAACGGCTCACCAAGTTCCCGCAGCTCCGCCACCTCGGACATCGCCGCGACGAAGGGAAGCAGAGGGCGATGGATCTCCACCACGATCCGCGCATCGCGCGCCGCCACCAGAGGGATGTAGCGCAGGAACTGAATGGCGTCGCCGTGGCCTTGCTCGGCGTGGAGCAGGATGGTCTTGCCGCTGATGTCGGTGTCGCCATACCAACGCGGGCGGGGGAATCTGCGTTTGGGGATCACATCAGGCGCGGCAATCACGCGGGACTCGTACTCCTCCCACAAGGTGGCATGATCGCCTTTGTGCAACGCCTCGAACGACTTGATCATGCGCAACTTCGCCAGCTCCGGATCCAGCTCCATCGCGCACATGCGGCTTTCGCGCGCCTCGTCGTGCCGCCCCGGTTTCTCCAACGCCTGGCCCAGCTCGTCGTGCGCGCGCGCATGCAGTCCATCCAGTTCGGTCGCCGACTGCAACAGGAATTCGGCCTCGACCGGATCGCCCTGCAGCAGGCGCAGCAGCGTGTCGGCCTCGGCATGCTGGCCGCGCTCATAGGCTTGCTGCGCCCATTGCAACATCAGTTCCGCGTAATCGCTCATGCGTTCAGCGCCTCCATCACGGCGCGCACCACGCTGTCCCAATCGCCCGTCCTGGCCTGACGAAAGAGCCGCGCCGTGGGGTACCACGGGCTGTCGGCGCGGCCGATCAGCCAACGCCATTCAGCACTGAACGGCAGCAGCACCCAGGTGGGCCGCGCCAGCGCACCGGCCAGATGCGCGACCGAGGTATCGACACTGAGCACGAGATCCATGTGCGACAGCAGTGCCGCCGTGTCGGCGAAATCCCGCAATGCCGCGCTGTGATCAATCACCTGAGGCAACGCCTCCAGCGCGGCGCGATCGGCCGGGGCCATCGGCGTCAACGCGACATGGAACTCGCAATCGGTCCGGTGCAGCAATGGCGCCAACCGCTCCAGTGGGACCGAACGAGCGCGGTTCTGCGCGTGGTCCGCATTGCCGGACCAAGCCAGACCAATGCGCCGCTTGCCGACAGGGCTTGGGCCCAGGCGCTGCTGCCATGCGGCAAGCCGATCCGGCGGTGTGGCAATGTACGGCACCTCCGCGGGAATGGTCTCCAGTGTGGTGCGGCAGGCGAGCGGCAGGCTCATCAGCGGGCAGTGCAGGTCGAAGGGCGGCAGGTCCGCATCCATCGGCACTACGGTATCGACGGCCGCCAGGCTGCGCAGCAACGTCACCAGCGATTGCTGCACCTCGACAATGACGCGCGCACCCTGCCGCGCCAGCAGTGGCGCGTAGCGCACGAACTGGATGGTGTCGCCGTTACCTTGTTCGGCGTGCAACACGATGGTGCGGCCCGCCAGCCGCCCTCGCCCCCGCCAGCGCGGGTGATCGCCGTGGCGGTCGACCACGGGCGACCCGTCGGCGCGGGGAACCCAGCGCGCCTCCAGCGCTTTCCATCCCAGCGCGAAGCGGCCGAGCGCCAGCAGCACCCAGGCCTCGCTGAGCCGCGCCTTGGCGACATCCGGATCCAGCGCCAGGCCGCGGCGCAGGGCGCGCAACCCCTCCTCGTGCCGGTTCAGCCCGACCAAGACGAGGCCCAACCGCTCGCGTGCCACCAACAGGTCGCGTTTCAACGTGATGGCGCGGCGATGGTAGGACAGCGCTGCCTCGGGCTGGCCGCGCATGACCAGGGCGCAGCCCCAATTGTCGTACGCCTCGGCGTAGTCCGGGACCAGCGTGGTGGCACGGGCGTAGCAGGCGATGGCCTCGTCGTAGCGATCCTGCTGGCGCAACGCCTCGCCCAGGTTGTTCAACGTGGTCGGCTCGTCGGGCTGCAGCACCAGGGCGGCGCACAACCAGCCTTCGGCGGCTGCGTGATCCTTGCGCTCAATGGCGATCAGCGCCAGCACGCCGAGGGCGGCGAAGTCGTTGCCACCGGCGCCGAGGCACATGCGCAGCAACGTCTCGGCCTGCGCGGCCTGATTGGCGAGGAAGGCCTGCGCGCCTAGGGTGAACAGGGTTTCGCTATAGGCATTCAGGGGCGGCGCGGCCGGCCCGTCCGCGTGCGCTGGGCGGACACCGGCGTGGAAGCGATCCCAGACAGGACGGTCGGCGGGCGACAGGGCGTTAGCGTTGGGCATACGCGGCCAATGTGCGACCGGGCGGGGCGCCGCTCAACTACCCATTGGCCGACGCCAGTGGGCGTGCTTCAAGCGGAACATGAGCGAGAGGGGGAACCACCTGCTGGCGGCGGATGAGCCGGATCCCGTGCAGGTACTGCGGGAGACAGGGACGTCGGACCTGTTCCTGACGGCGGACCATGCCGGGCGGGTCATCCCACGCCGGCTGGGGCGGCTGGGCGTGGCGGCGCACGAACTGACGCGTCACATCGCATGGGACATCGGGATCCGCGGGGTGACCGAACGCGTGTCGGCCGCGCTCGACGCAACCGCGATCTTTCAGATCTATTCGCGGCTGGTGATCGACTGCAACCGCAACCCGCAGGTGCCCAGTTCGACGCCGGAGGTGAGCGAGCTGACGCCGATCCCAGGCAATATCGGGCTGAGTGACGACGATCGCGCGGCGCGGGTGCGAGAGATCTTCGACCCGTACCACGCGCGGATCCGAGCCGTGCTGGACGCGCGGGCGGCGGCGGGACGGCGCACCGTGTATGTCGCGATGCACAGCTTCACGCCGGTGTTCAAGGGTGAGGGCCGGGCGATGGAAGTGGGCGTGCTGTACAACCGACATCCGAAGCTGGCGCATATTATGCTGGAACTGCTGGGGGCGGAGGGCGATCTGACGGTGGGCGACAACGCGCCCTATGCGGTCAGCGACCTGACGGATTACGGCGTGCCAGTGCACGCGGAGGGGCGCGACCTGGCGCATGTGGAGATCGAGATCCGGCAGGACCTGATCGCCGATACGGCGGGAGAAACCGCTTGGGCGGCGCGCATGGCTCGGCTGCTGGTGGCAGCGGACGCACGGTTGAAGGCGGCGGCGTAAGGGAGGACTTGGAATGTTGCAGACCACGATCGCCGGCAGCCTGCCGAAGCCGGAATGGTTGGCCGAGCCAAACAAACTATGGGCGCCGTGGGCAGCGGAGGGCGCGGCGCTGGCGGCGGCGAAGCGCGACGCGACCCTGCTGTGGCTGAAGCTGCAGGAGGATGCCGGCATCGACATTGTCACCGATGGCGAGCAATCGCGGCAGCATTTCGTGCATGGGTTCCTGGAATGCGTCGAAGGGATCGATTTCGCGCACAAGGTGGAGATGGGCATCCGGGCCAACCGGTACAAGGCAATGGTGCCGACGGTGACCGGCGCGTTGCGGCTGACCGGGCGGGTGCACGCGGTCGAGGCGCAACTGACGCGCGAGCACACGCGGCACAAGCTGAAGTTCACGCTGCCCGGGCCGATGACGATCGTGGATACGATCGCGGACGCGCATTACGGCGACAAGATCGCGATGGCGATGGCCTTCGCTGACCTGCTGAACCAGGAAGCGCGCGCCCTGGAAGCCGACGGCGTCGATACCATTCAGTTCGATGAACCTGCCTTCAACGTCTACATGGATGAGGTGGCGGACTGGGGCATCCGCGCGCTGGAACGCGCCACCGCAGGACTGAACTGCACGACGGCGGTGCATATTTGTTACGGGTATGGGATCAAGGCGAACATTGATTGGAAGGGCTCGCTGGGGTCGGAGTGGCGGCAGTATGAGCAGACCTTTCCGGTATTAGCCCGCAGCCGGATCGATCAGGTGTCGCTGGAGTGCATGAACGCACACGTGCCGCTGCGGTTGCTGGGGCTGCTGGCGGGCAAGGACGTGCTGGTGGGCGCGATCGATGTCGCGAATGACGCCGTGGAAACGCCGGAGCAGGTCGCCGCGCTGATTGAGGACGCGCTGGAGTTCGTGCCGGCCGAGCGGCTGTTTCCCTGCACCAATTGCGGCATGGCGCCGATATCACGCGAGGTGGCGGCGGCGAAGCTGGTGGCGCTGGGCCAGGGTGCGGCGCTGGCGCGGCAGCGGCTGCGCTAGCGCGCGGATCAGGGTTTGGGCGCGGCCTCGACGTAGCGGCCGGTGGGCGTCTGGTCCGGTGGCAGATCGACCGGCATGGGTGCGCCGGCGGGGCCGAGGCTCTGGATGTAAACGTACATCGCTGCCAGGTCGGTGGGGCTCATGGACTGCATGTTGAACCAGGGCATCGGCGGCTTGGGATGCATCGTCGCGATGTAGGCGATCCATTGGTCGGGCGTGAGCCGACTGACCAGCAGGCGCAGGTTGATGGCGTAACTGGTGCCCCAGGGACCATGCCAACCGATGCGGCTGCCGGTGAGGCGTTGCGCGGGCGGGATCTGGCCGGGGGCGCGGTTCCAGCCCTCAGTGTGGCAATCGTTGCAGCCGCCGATGGCGACGAGATACTCGCCGGTGGCAAGCTGTGGGCCGCCGGTGACGGCGAAGGGTTGCGCGGCGGCGGCATGGCCGGCAAGCGCGAACACTAGGGCCGGCAGGGCGCGCAAGAGGCGTGCTGTCATGGGGGGGTCATCCGGGAGGCTGGGATGTCAACGGGAATGTATGGGTGGGGATGATCCAACCGCGTTCGTTGATGGGGCGCAAGCACGGAGGGATGAACCTTGCCAAGGGGAGATGAAAGCCTGGGTTGTGCAAGCGTCGTGCGGCGGCGGTGTAAGCGCGGAGCGAAGCGCCTGCCACGAACTGCCTTGGCAATGGCGCTCGTACTTGCGTAGAAGCCGCCCTTCCTAACGATATCGAGACATCATATCGCGACGAGGAAGCGAGGCATCCTGACATCCGTTGCGCCGTGGTGGAGGCATCTGCGCGACTGCAAACGACCGACGAATTCCGCGATCTACTATAGCGCACATACTCATTGGCTGAGACGCACCAATCATTAGGCCTCGTTGCACGGCGAGCCACGGCGACGCAGCCTCTATTCAACCTTCTCACGAAACACCAATATTTCTGCGAGCGATTTCCAACTCTTGCCACGCAATATGACACGCCGTCATGTGGCGCTATAGATCCTCGGAACCGCAGTTGGCTTCTGGCGCAGCGATCCTATCGAGCCGAGCAGATCGCAACTTCAATGCCGGCGCCTCGTGTGTCAGCGCGTCGTTGCCGGCAGTGCTCCGCTTCATATTGATCAGGACCCGCACCCGCTCACTGGCAGGCCAAACACTCCTCATAATTCGTCGCGTTCCCCGCCGCGGCCGCCGCCACCAGCGGCAACGGCACCTGCCCGTCATTCGCCGGCGCAGGCACGCCCATCACCCCGGTAAACGCCACCGGCGCCACCGCCTTCTCACTCACATTGTCCGCCCGCGCGATCGACAGACTCCGGCAGTAGTACAGCGACTTCACGCCCCGCTTCCACGCCATGAAATGAATCTGGTGCAGATCCCGTTTGCTCACATTCGCTGGCAGGAACACGTTCACCGACTGGCTCTGGCAGATGAACGGCGCGCGATCCGCCGCATGCTCGATGATCCAGCGCTGATCGAGCTCGAACGCGGTCTTGTACACCGCCTTCTCCTGCTCGGTCAGGAAATTCAGATGCTGCACACTGCCCTTGGTCAGCGTGATGGACGACCATACCTCGTCATTGTCCTGCCCCTTCTCCGCCAGCAACTGCTGCAGATGCCGGTTGCGCACGGAGAAACTGCCCGACAGCGTCTTCTGCAGGAACACGTTCGCCGCGATCGGTTCGATCCCCGGCGAGGAATTCCCCGCGATGATGGAAATCGACGCGGTCGGCGCGATCGACATCTTATGGCTGAACCGCTCCATGATGCCGTACTCGGCGGCATCGGCGCAGGGCCCGCGCTCCTCGGCCAGCATGTGGCTCGCGGCATCGGCCTGCGCGCGGATGTGCTTGAACATCCGCTTGTTCCACACCTTGGCGATCACGCTCTCCCACGGCACGCCCTGCGATTGCAGGAACGAATGGAAGCCCATCACACCCAGCCCCACGCTGCGCTCGCGCATCGCGGAATACTTTGCCTTCTCCATCCCCGCCGGCGCGCGCTGGATGAAATCCTCCAGCACGTTGTCGAGGAACCGCATCACGTCCTCGATGAACGACGGATGGTCCTTCCACTCGAACCAGTTCTCCAGGTTGAGCGAACTCAGGCAGCACACCGCGGTGCGCTGCTTGCCATGCTGGTCGATGCCGGTCGGCAGGGTGATCTCGGCGCACAGGTTGGAGGTCTTGACCTCCAGCCCGGCCAGCTTGTGATGCTCCGGCCGCGCCCGGTTTACGTGGTCGGAGAAGATCAGGTACGGCTCGCCGGTCTCGATCCGCGCCGTCAGGATGCGCACCCACAGCGCGCGCGCCGAAATCGTGCGCACCGGCGCGTTGTCCTTCGGCGAGACCAGCGTCCAGGGCTCATCGGCCTCCACCGCGCGCATGAACGCGTCGGACACCAGGATGCCGTGGTGCAGATTCAGCGCCTTGCGGTTTGGATCGCCACCGGTCGGGCGGCGGATCTCGACGAATTCCTCGATCTCAGGGTGCCACACCGGCAGATAGACGGCGGCGGACCCGCGGCGCAGCGAGCCCTGTGAGATCGCCAGCGTCAGGCTGTCCATCACGCGGATGAACGGGATCACACCCGAGGTCTTGCCGACTGCGCCCACTTTCTCGCCGATCGAGCGCAGGTTGCCCCAGTAGGAGCCGATGCCGCCGCCCTTCGACGCCAGCCACACGTTCTCGTTCCACAGCCCGACGATGCCGTCGAGGCTGTCCGACGCCTCGTTGAGGAAGCAGGAGATCGGCAGGCCGCGCTGGGTGCCACCGTTCGACAGCACGGGCGTCGCCGGCATGAACCACAGCTTGGACATATAGTCGTAGATGCGCTGGGCATGCGCCTGGTCGTCGCCGTAGTAGCTGGCGACGCGGGCGAACAGGTCCTGGAAGTCCTCGCCGGGCATCAGATAGCGGTCGGACAGAGTGGCGCGGCCAAAATCGGTGAGCAGCGCATCGCGCGATCGATCGACCCGCACCTGGTGGCGACCCGTCATCTGAACCGCGTCTAGCATGTCTGCTCCCCCTAGCACGTTCGCCCCCATCAACCGTCCAACAGGCTCCTATTCGGCATCCGGTATCGCCGGTTCGTCAACTACATATTGGCGTCGGTTTGCCGGCAACACACAACATACCGGGTTGTGGCGGCCTCGCCACATTTGGGCACAAACCGTGAAAACGACTCGCCGGAGACTGTATGTAGCGAGTCGGAGCGGGGTTCCCAAGAGGAGTCGTGGCCGATTCCCCAGGTTCCACAGGCGGGGGACAAGTGGGAGATGAAGCACCCTGGCTCACGGTCGACGGGCCGCGGCGATGCAAGATCGCAAGAATATTTCACCGCAGAGGCGCAGAGCACGCCGAGGGGGAGGGGAAGGTTCACAGCCGGCATTTGTGGCAATCACGGCGATGGCGCTTCGCGCGGAGCGCCGGCAAATCCGATGCGGCGCCCCGATGGTCAAATGGCCCCGGTCCGCGGCGTGCGCTATGCCTTTGTGGTGAATTTTTCTGGCGGCGTCGACGCACCCGAGGCCCTTCCATGACCCCCTACGGTTCCACCCGCAACCGGCTCGACAGCAGCTCCCCCTGCCCTTCCAGCACCGGATAAGCCGCCGCAGCCACCAGATGGCTGTTCAGCCGCTTCAGCTCCCGCAGCAGATCCAAATGCAGTGCTGAGCCGTCCACTGCGTCAGCCCCCTGCCCGGCCCGCGTCCGCAACCCCTCAAAATGCGCCGTGGTCGCCGCCGACTCCAACTCACGGAACGTTTCCTTCTCCGCCATCAACAGGCGGGCGGCGCGGGCATCCTCAGTCATGAATACCGCCGCCGCAGCGCGCACCGTGCCGGCCAGGCGGGTGAGTAGACGTTTCGCCTCGTCCCGCTCGGACGGCGGCATCGGCAGGCCACGCTTCAGCCGCTTAGCCAGATGGCCGGTGACGTCGCGCGCAACGACGTCGCCCGCCGCTTCCAGGTTGGTGGTGAAGACGAGGATCTCGGACAGACGGTGATGGTCGGCCTCGGTCAGTGCCTCAGCATCCAGCGCGCTGAGGTAATCGCGAATTGCTCGGTTCAGTCGATCCAGCACGTCATCCAGCCGCCGCAGTTCCCCGATCCGTTTGCGGTCGCTGCTGTCCAACACACCGGTGGTGCCGCCCAGCATGGCCTCCAGGGCGTCGGCCATCCGCAGCGCTTCGCGGGACGCCGCAGCCAGCGCGATCGCCGGCGCTTCCAGCGCGCCCTGGTCCAGATAGCGCGGCCGGGAGGGATCCTCGGCCTCCACCCGGGCGGGCAGCATGCGGCGCAGCAGCGTGGCGAACGGACCCAGCACCGGCAGGCAGACGATGGCCAATATAAGATTGAACAACGTGTGGAAATCGGCGACGGCCCGGCCCGGGTCGGGATCCAATTGCACCATCACCAGGCCGATGCGATTCAGCAGCACCAGCCCGACGATGCAGCCCAGCACACGGTTCAGGAGGTTGCCCAGCGGCAGGCGGCGCGCCACCGGGTCGTCACCGGAGGCGCCCTCCAGCACCGGGTTGATCGCGGTGCCCAAATTGGCGCCCAACACCAGCGCGAAGGCGGCGTCCGGTGGCACCACCCCGCGCGTGGCCAGCGACATCACCAGGAGCACGACGGCGACCGAGGAATGCGCGGCCCAGGTCAGGGCGGCGGCAACGAGCACGTCCAGCACCGGTTGGGTGGTGATAGCGCCCAGCACCAGACGCAGGCTGACCGTGTCCTCGAACGGAGTGATGGTGCTGACGAGCTGATGCAGCGCCATCAGCATCAGGCCGAGGCCGATCGCGACGCGGCCCAGGTCGCGCGTGCGGGTGGCGCCGGCACGGCGGAACAACAGCACGCCGACCAGGATCAGCGCCGGAGCGATAGCGGCGACGTTGAAGGATAAAACCTGCACGATCAGCGTGGTGCCGACATTGGCTCCCAGCATTACCGCGAGTGCTGGGACCAACGCCACCGCACCGCCGGCGGCGAAGCCGGTCACCATCAGCCCGGTGGCGGTGCTGGATTGCAGCACGGCGGTCACACCCAGGCCGGCGGCGAAGGCGGCGAGCCGTTTGTTCAGCGCGGTGCCCAGAAGCCGGCGCAGGTCGGGGCCGAAGGCGCGCTGGATGCCGGTCTGCACCATGTGCACGCCCCACAGCAGCAGAGCGACGGAACCGGCGAGGTCGAGAAGAGTCCAGGTCGTGTCCATGTCTCCCCCCTTTGACGTCCGCACGGGCGGATGCCCCGCAAGGTTTTACCACGGAGAAAACCGAGAACCACGAAGGGTTGGGAGAGGTGCGACACGCGCGGCCTTGTGTGGGTGGCAGGTCAGTTTGATGTGCTCCGCGCGAAGCGCATCAAACCTACGTGCCACGGCGCCACGGCTGAGGCCTCCCCCCGACTCTCAGCTCTTCGTGGTTCTCGGCCTTCCCTCTGGTGAATCCTTTCTGTTCTGTCTGCTACGGCAGGATCCGCGCCTCGAACGGCGGCCGCAGGTCGGGCGCCTCGAACTCCACCACCCACAGGTCGGGGTCAAAGCGGAGCTGCCGCGCGACATAGGCATCGACGGCGTCCTGGTCGACCGGCGCGACCCCCGTTGCTCGCATCCATACGGCATCTCCCTCCGCCGTGCGGGCTTGCGACAGCACACACAGCCCCTCACGTCCCCGCAGCACGGCCAGGATACTCCCGGAGTCGGCGTCGCCCTTGCGCAGCACCGCGCCCGGCCGGCCTGCGATGTCGGCCATGCGCAGGGCGCTGCTGACCCAGATGCCGGCTTTCACCCGCGCTTCGGTCATCGCCTCTTTCCTGATCCGGTGCGGCGGTCATTATGCGCGCCGGGACAGGGCGAGGCACTGGGGAACGTCGCATGCGTTGGATCATCGCGCTGCTTGTGGCTGTGCTGGCGCGGCCGGCCCTGGCGCAGGATCACATCACCTTCGGGCTCGATTGGTCGGCCGAGGCAGAATACGGCGGTTTTTACCAGGCCGTGGCCACCGGGATCTACGCCAAGCACGGCCTGATTGTGACGATCCGTCCGGGCGGGCCGCAGGTGAACCAGATGCAGCTCATGATGGCGGGGCGGCTCGACTTCAACTTGGGCGGCGGGCGGGCGATCGAATTCGCGCAACAGAACCTGCCATTCGAGGCGATCGCGGCGATCTTCCAGAAGGACCCGTCGGTGCTGATCGCGCATCCGGGCGTGGGCAACGACAGCTTCGCCGCGCTGAAGGGCAAGCCGATCCTGATCGGGGCCGACACGCGGGTGGGCTGGTGGCGCTTCCTGGCGGCGAAGTTCGGCTACAGCGACAGTCAGATCCGCACCTACACGTTCAACCTGGCGCCGTTCCTGGCAAACAAGAACGCGGCACAGCAGGGGTTCCTCGGCTCCGAACCGTTTTCCATCAAGCAGGCGACGGGCGAGGCACCGGTGGTGCTGCTGATCGCTGATGCCGGGTATCCGGGCTACGCCAACATCATCACGACCAGCGACAAGCTGGCGGAGCAGAAGCCGGATCTGGTGCAGCGCTTCATCGATGCGTCGATCGCGGGATGGTACTCGTATCTCGATGGCGATCCGACGCCGGCGAACGCGCTGATCAAGAAGGACAACCCCGAAATGACCGAGGCGCTGCTGGATTACGGGCGCGCGGTGATGAAGTCGCACCGGACGGTTGAGTCGGGCGATGCGTTGAAGCTGGGTATTGGCGCGATGACCGATGCGCGTTGGGCCCAGTTCTATGACCTGACGTCCTCGCTGGGGATCTATCCTAAGGGCATCGACTACAAGAAGGCGTATACGCTGCGCTTCGTCGATCGCGGCGTTGGCCTGATGAAATCGCCCTGACGATGCTGCGCATCGACGCGGTGGGTCGGCGCTTTGCCGGCGGCGTCGAGGCGCTGCGCGATGTGTCGTTGCGGATCGACGCGGGCGATTTCGTTGCGTTGCTGGGGCCGTCGGGCTGCGGCAAGTCAACGCTGCTGCGCCTGATCGCGGGGCTGGACCAACCGGACAGTGGCGCGCTGCGCTGGCAGGAGGGGCATGCACCC
>Ga0210391_10003693_pt1 | contig 12899 bp, 9 predicted proteins | sample IncBWC12OmetaG_FD_160573 | JGI IMG/M metagenome (GOLD analysis project Ga0210391, IMG submission 160573) | Forest soil microbial communities from Barre Woods Harvard Forest LTER site, Petersham, Massachusetts, United States - Inc-BW-C-12-O ... | reverse complement strand
CGTTTGCGTGATGAGGGCCGCATTCGAGGTGATGGTGCTCGCGCTTCCATTGCCCGGCACGTAGGTCCACTGCATCGCGTCCCGCCGCAATCGCTCTACCCACATGCGCGCAATCGAATTGGCCACGTCGGTCTTGCGCGCCTCGAGATTGGCCTGGATTGCAGTCTTCTGCATCGTCATGACCGCCGCGGCGCCAATCATCATGAGCGTCATGGCGATGAGAATTTCGATCACGGTGAAGCCACGCGCCGCGCGCCGCGACGGCCGCGCAAGGGCTTGGCGCGTAGAGGCGGGTGCGTCCCTCATGGCGTACCCACGTGCGAATAGATACGAGTGGACCCGTTCGGTAGGATGATCACGGAGCGCCCGCCCGTGGCGCTGCCTCCCGCTCCCAGCCGCTGCACGAGAACGGTGATCGGGTTGATGTTGATATTGGCCGACGCGAAAGAGGTAGTCCCCGAGATGTACGAGTGCCCCAACGGCGTGAAGCAAACGTACGCCGACCCCACCGACGTCAGCGAGCCGGAGGTCGGCCCGGAACTCCCCGAAACCGGGAGGAACGCCTGCAGCGTCGTTTCGATGTCGGCGTCCGACTCGGCCGTCCCGTTGAGATTGACCGACTCGATGAACCGCGCGTTCTGCGTGAGGTCGCCGGGCTGGGGCAGCGCCACCGGCCACACCATCGGGATTTTGCACCCTCCCGTGGGCGTCTGCGCCTCGGCGGAGTCTGCACTCAGCTGAGCGGAGGAGAGGCCGCCCGGACCGACCACCGCTTCGTACATCGTGAACGTGCCACGGTCCGTTGCCCCCTGCGACGACATCGCGACGAGCACCGCCGATCCGCGTGCGACGGATCGCGTTCGCGCGTCGCGAAAGAGCTGCATGACGGCGCCCGCGTCTTCGTACGCGTGCCGGTCGAAGGTGGCGAGGCGCATCGAGGGGATGGCGAGCGCCGCCATGACACCCACGATCACGACGACGACCATCAGCTCCATCAGCGTAAAGCCGCGTGTGCGCAAGGATTGGCGGTGCACCACCCCGTTCCCCAGAGCAAGCGGCATGCCCCCGCTGCAGAGGTCGCGCGAGGAGCCACACCCTCCCGAAAATGCGCAAAAAGCCGCGCTTCCTCGTCGCGTTCCGCTCGCCGTTGGGCACGGCCGCGAGCGGAGGTAGCAACGTTTTCTTCGAGTCTGCAAAAGGTGCGGCCTTTTGGCGCCTCGAGAAGCGGCGCGGGTGCGGTAAAACGCGGTCCTCTATGCGCCTGCATCGACCGAGGATTCCCTCCGTTCCCACCGTCTGCTCCGCGGCTCGTGCTCTGACGGCTCCTGCGGCTCGCGCCTCGATGGCCCCGATGGCTCGTGTCGCTCTCGTCGCCGCGGCCTTCGCGAGCCTCGCCGCATGCAAGAGCGACGACACCAGGAACAATCCGCCGCCGCCCCCGCCACCTCCTACGGCGGCTCCGGGGCAGGACGACGTTTGCGCGGGCGGTGGGGGCCAGGACACGGACGCGGTGAGCGCGCCGTTCGTGACGCGAAAGGTGGGCGCGTATTGCCTCGATCCCCAGGGCCAGCCGAAGACGTACGGCGATCAGGGCAAGTTCTCGATGGACGAGGTCTGCACGACGGCGTTCGACGGCGAGTGCGAGGTCTACAAGCGCTTCGGGCTCGATCGGGTCGTCGTGCTCCGGTACGTCGACGGCAGCGGCGCGCCGAACAGCGTCGAAGTGAATCTCTCGCGCTTCAAGACGCCTGAAGGCGCGTACGCGATGTTCACGAAGCGGGCCGTTGCTGACGGAGACCCGGCGCGGGCTTCCGTCAAGCCGCTCGCCGCGGGGGCGGCGGGCGCCACGAGCAGCAGCAACGCCTATGTCTGGCGGGGTCAATACCTCGTGGAGCTCACCTTCGTCACCGAAGACACGAAGATGACGCCCGCGGCCATGGTGCACGCGAACGACGTGTCGACCAACGCGATCGCGAGGGATGTCGGCGCGAAGCTCCCCGGCTCGGCGGATCTCTTGCCCGCGGCCGCCGCGCTGCCCGGGGCGTCCCGACTGCCGCTCGGGATTGCGTATTATCCGAAGGACGCGCTCGGACTCACGGCGATCGGCCCGCTTGCGGTTGGCTACTACAAGGACGGCGACAAGCGTTGGCGCGACGTCGTGATTCTCCGGTCCGACGCGGAAGGCGCGAAGGAGGCGTTCCGCGCCTTCAAGCTGAAGCAAGGCGCGTCGGCCCTTAAAGCCGTGGGCGACGAAGCCGTGCAAGTCATGCTGCAGGAAGCCGAAGACCGCGCGAAAGCCGAATACGTCGTCGCGCGGAAAGGAACGCGCGTCGTCGCTGTCGGCGACGAAGAGCTGGTAATGGAGCCGGGCATGTCGAACGACAAGCTCGCGCCGCTCAAGTTGACGAAGGACGAGAAGCTGCAAAAGCTCGTGGCGCTGCTCGCTCCGTAGAACCCCGTACGCCGGACGGCCCGCGCGCGAACGCGAGTGACCGCGAACGGGCGAGTCACCCCTTCTGGGCCGCGAGCTCTTTCTCGGCCGCGCACGACCGGCGCTCGAAGCATTCGTCCGGCAGCGCGCGCTTCTTTCGCGCCAGCCGGGTCGCCTTGATGAATCGCGTCGTCACCGGATCGTAGTAGCCACTCGCCTCGGGAAGGTCGGGATCGACCGCCTGGTGATACCGAACGACGCGCGCCATCAGCAGATCGCGCACCCACTTGCCCACGAGCGACGCCATGCTGACGAGCAGGCACGAATCGTCGGCGTCGCGCACGAACGCGAGGCGTCCGAGCCCCGGGATCGCGTACTCGCTCCGCGCCCGTCCTTCTGCCGTGACCGCGTGGAGCCACCCGCTCAGCGGGCCGAAAGCGGCGGGGTATCTGTCGAAACCGCCTACTTTTCCGCAGATGGCGACGACATCCGCGCTCTCGCGGCCGCGCCGATGCAACGCGAGCCGCTCCATCGCGTGCAGATCGGCGTGAAAGCGCGTGAGCCCTGCGCGTACGCCGTCATTGAGGCGCCGCGCGCACACCACGACGCACGTCGCGCCGATCACTTCGATGCCTTGCGCGGCGAGCTTGTCGAGGTCGCGCCCGATGGTGGAGACGAGCTTTTCGTCCGCGACGAACGCTTCTCCGGCGGCGTTCCAACATTGATCGGCGTGCGCCTCGGGGCAGGGGGCTCGGAGCACCTCGGGGCTGTCGAGCGACAGGCCACGAACGAGCGCCTCCGGGGACTCGGCCCCGAGAATGCCCGTGCGGCGAGCGATGGCGCGGGCCCACGCCTCGCCGAGGGCGGTATCGCCGTGCCCCACGAGCTTCTTCGAATCGCCGAGCCGGGCTCGCATCGCGCCGCGCGGCTTTCGTTCGCTGCGCTCGTGGCCCGCGCCGGTCGTGCGGGCGGTCACCGCCGTGACGATGAGGGGGCCGAGGCGCGGTCCGAGCCCGTTTTCGTCGATGCCCATGCGGAGCTCAGCGTTCGTCATCGGATGAAGCCGCGGCCAACCTGCCACACCCAGCGCCGCGCCGCGAGACGCGCCAAGGACAACGACGAAGTCCGAAGGCAGAGCCGCCCTGGCGAGCGCGAGCGCGGGTACAGCGCGATACAGGGAGAGAGACGTCCAGCGCGGCGTGCTGCGTCAAAGACGCGGGATTGACTGCGCGAGGTCGGATGTTTAAGGTACCTGCCCCCCGTCGGGGGGCGAGCCGTTCGAGCTCGCTAGCAACCGGCGGTCATTCGAGGTCAACTGTGAACAAGGCGACCCTCAAGAAGTTCCGGACGCTCCTCACGGACAAGCGCGACGAGATTCTCCGAAAGGCAAAGCAGACGCTCGAGCAAGACATGGCGCTCGACACGGACGATTTGCCGGACGAGATGGACCTCGCGTCCAGCGAATACCTCCAATCGTTCACGTTTCGTCTGCGCGGGCGCGAGAAGAGCTTCCTCGACAAGATCGAGAAGGCGCTACGCAAGATCGACGAAGGCACCTTTGGCGTGTGCGAGGAGTGCGGCGAAGAGATTCAGGTGAAGCGGCTCGAAGCGCGCCCCGAAACGACTCTTTGCATCCGTTGCAAGGAGGACCAGGAGCGCGCGGAGAGGGATTACTCGTAGTCTTTCGAACGGTGCGCGCCTCTACGGCGCGCCCACGAAGGTCGTGACGCTCTGCGCCGGCACCGTGGCCGAGAAGCGCCCCGCCGTCAGCATGACGGGCGTCCCCGCTTCGAGGTTCTGGGTGCTCGACGTCACCCAGGGCGTGACCGAGGACGGCCAGTTGTCGCCGACGACGAAGAAGGGCACCGTCTTGTCGGCGGTGCCTGCGTTGATGGCCACGATCGAGACCATGCCGCTCGTCGCGCTCACGAACGCGGCGATGGATATGTCCGTCGGACCGCCCTCGACGTCGATGCGATGGTCGCCGGGTCGCGCCCATCGGCTGAAGTTGCCCATGACGTAGAGGCGCTTCGCCCAGCCGTTGATGCCCTTGTCCCAGAGACCCTGGTTGTCGCCCGGGCCGCCCGGATAAAACCACCAGTAGTGCCATGCGTTCACGCTGGCGATCGTGAGCGCTTGCATCATTTCGTTGCCGACTTCGAGGCCATCGACGATCGTCGCGTCCTCGTCGTCCATCGGGTAGTACTCGGTTTCCCAGAGCTCCTTGCCGGCAGCGGCGATCATCGGATACGGCGCGGGCGTCCCGCCGTATTCGTGGACGGCGATGATGTCGCTCGCCGCCCACGCCGCCGAGTCGCCGACGTTCGCCGCGAGAAATTCGTCGAACGTCTCCCAGCTCTGGGTTTCGGGTGTCATCAGCTTCACGCCTGTACCCGCGAGCGCGGGGCCCATGCTGGATCCGACGAAGGTCGCCAGGGTCGAAGCCGAATACGAGCAAGACTCGTAGTTGACATTTGCGTCGGGCTCGTTTTGTGAGGAGATCGCGTAAATGTCGATCCCCGCATTCTTCATCGTCGTGACGTAGCTCGCGAGGGACGCCGCCCATGCCGACGGATCCGTCAGCGTGCCCTCGACCATGTTGTCGTTCGACTTGTCCGCGCTGGGCGGTGTCCAGGGGGTCGCCCACACGGTGACGCCCATGTCTTGGGCAGCCTTGGCCATGGCGATCTCGCCTTGGCTCGTCGTACCCGGCGGGTTGGGCTGGATGCGTACGCGAAACAACGTGAGCCCCGCGCTGCTGCCGGTCGTCCCGAAGAGCGTTTGCGGGTCATTCGTCGGATCCAGGTAGCCGCCCTCCCATGCGGAGGACGCCCCGAATCCGGCGATGCGCTGGTGAGCGGTTCCGGGGTCGATCGTGACGTCGCCCGCCTGCGCCGAGCCAGGCGTCTTGTCTCCGCCGGTGCCGGAGGTAGTCCCGGATGTGCCGGCCCCCGTTTGGCCCGATGAAGCCCCGGAAACCGATAGCGACGCGGTGGGCGAAGGTGTGATCCGTCCAGAACAGCCCGTGCCAAACGCGACGGCAAGGCCAAGAAGGCAGGAAGCATAAGAACGCATAAGATTGTGGCGTGTTTTAAAGGGAAGACCGACGCGGCGCCACAGCCAGAGTGCGTTTCGTACGCCATGCTCGGAACGCGGCAGCGGCGCGTGGCCAAGGCGCAAAAGTCGTCGGGTCGGCGGCCTCCCGCTCGCGGCCGAAAGCCGGCAGATCCGCTTTCGTGCGCATGGCGCGGTGATAGGGTGGCGCCCCGCTTGCGAGCGCACGCACCTCCGCCGCGACTATTGTTCGCTCTTCTCTGGGCCGGCGGGGCGGGCACGGGGTTGGTTGTTCCCCGCGTTTTCGCGCAGGCGTCCAGCGACTCCGCAGTGGGCGTGACCGCCATAGGGAGCTGTCCCGACTCCGCCTCCGTGCAGAGCGTCCTCGCGACGCTTCTGCCTTCGATCGCGTCGAACTCCGGGGGCAGCGTGGCCGGATCCAGCGCGTCGCCGCTCGCCGGCGCAGGACCCATCGCGATCGTCGACCGCGGCGACACCTATGTCGTCACCGTGGGCGACCGCTCGAAGACATACCCTGACACGACCCACGATTGCTCCGAACGGGCGCGCGTTGCGGCGGCGTTCATCGCGCTTGTCCTCGCGCCGCCGCCACCGGCGCCCGCTGCGACGGCGAGCCCGCCGCCCGTCGATGCGGGGCCGCCGGCACCGACCGCCCGTCCACCCGTTTTGCCGCCACCCCCGCCTCCGGCGCGGGGCCATTGGCTGGCCCTCGATCTTCACGGAATCGCCGCGCTGTCGAGCCCGGAGTCTTTCGTGATGGGCGGAGCCGCACTTGGAGTCGCCGTGGCGAGCGGGGCATGGGGCGCCAAAGCGCAATGCGGCTGGCTAACCGGCGCCATCGGAGGGCCCCGCTCGACGGAAACCATACGCCTCGAGCGGATTCCTTGCGCGCTCGGGCCGACATTTCATCTCACACCATCTCACAGTAGCTTCGACTTGGAGTTCGAAGCGGGCCTTGCCGCGGGATCGGTTCGTGCGAGTGGGCAAGGTTTTGCTACTAATCTTCAACCGACCCGTTTCGAAGCCGGAGCCCAAGCCGCGGCCGCGATCGCCCTACACGGGATCAGCCGAGGCGACGTGTTCTTCCCCCTGTTCGGTTTCGAAGTGACGTACTACCCCATGGTCTACGATCTCAAAGCCAGTCCTTACGGGGTCGTTTCCCAGACTCCTGGTTTCTGGGCTGGCCTTACGTTGGGGGCGGGATGGTGGGTCCAGTGAGCGCGCATCGGTCGGCGGCCCCGACGCCCCTAGCTGCGGCTGAGAAGGCGGCGCACGCTCCTCGCGTTGCCGAAGCGGATAGAAGATTTTCACCGGGCGATTCCATCACTCCATCTGTGGACCAAGTCATTCCGTGGCCCCAGGCGGATGCGTACGTCGCGCCGACAACCTCGGAAACGCGGCTCTCGCAAAAGGAAGCGCCGCCGTCGTTCGACTGGGTCTACCGGCACTGTTTCGTCGACGTCGCCCGCTGGGTTCGGGCGCTCGGCGCCAACGATGCGGACATCGAGGACCTCACGCAAGAGGTCTTCATCATCGTGCGCCGTAAGCTCGATGTCTTCGACGGCCGCAACCTTCCGGGCTTTCTGTATCGAATTGCGCAGCGAACGGTGCGCGATCATCGACGGAGCGCGTGGTTCCGCAACCTGCTCGCGAAGCAGGCCCCGCTGACCGATCTGGTCGCCCCCGAATCGAGCGGCTTTCAGACGATTCACGAACGCGAGAAACGCCGCGTGCTGGAGAGCGTGCTCGCTCGTATGAGCGAAAAGCGCCGTACGACGTTCGTGCTCTTCGAGATCGAAGGATATAGCGGCGAAGAGATCGCGCAGATTCAGTCTTTGCCAGTCAAAACGGTTTGGACGCGCCTTCACCACGCGAGAAAAGACTTCTTGCGCATGGTCGCCGAGCTGCCTTCGGCCCAGGGAGAGAAGTGATGCGCCGGCTGCGAGACGAGATCGATTCTTCCGATCCGACGCTGGCCCGCGCCGCAGCGATTCTGGCGTCGCGCCCTCCGTTGAATACGGAACGTATGTGGGGCCGGCCGTTGCCGCCGCTCGAGTCGTCGAGGCACCGGAGGCCGGTTGTTCGCGTAGCGCTCGTGCTCGCGATCAGCCTCGGGAGCGTCGTGGCTGGCGCTGCGACCGCGCTTCCGCAAGGCAACTGGTGGGCGGAACCGTGGACGGTGGTGCGCGCGCTGGTCGGCGCCGGCGCCGGTACGGACACCGCGCACCGTGGGCCCGCGCATGGGCCTTCCGCGGCCGACACGCACGGCGCCCCCACGTCGGCGCCCCTGGCCGTCGCGGAGCCTGTGGGTGCACCGCCGTCGATCCCGGCGCTGCCGGCTCCGGCGTTTCCGCGCGATACGATGATTCCCGTCGCGCCTGCGCCCGTCGGCGCGCTTGCGCCGGCGATGCGCTCGGCCCCGGCGAACCGCCTGGCGCAGGGCGCTCGCACTGCGAACGATTCGTCGCGAAGCAGCGCGGATGGGGAATCGGCACTCATGCTCGACGCGGTGCGCGCTCTGCGGCGCGATCGCGATCCGGTGCGCGCTCTCGCACTCGCCGAGTCGGCGCTCGACCGGTATCCGCACGGAGCGCAGGTCGAAGAGGCGATGGCACTGGGGATGGAAGCCGCGAACGCGGCGGGTGACGGCGCGACCGCGCATAGACTCGCCGAGCGCTATCTCGCGAGCTTTCGCTCGGGTCGCTTCACCGATCGCGCGCAGCAGATCGTCGCCGCGTCGCAGCGCTGACCGCCCTTTCGTAGCTGTTCTCGAAGTCCATTCACGCATACGCCGCGTGCCGGGGCCCCGCGATTTCGCAGAACGCATACGGCCCTGCGGTCGTCGGCAAGAGTGCCGTCGATCTCTCCTCTCGTGCACGGCCCTGGATCGTGCACGGCCTTGGCGATCGAAACGCCGTCGCGGCTTCGATATCGCTCTTGGCTCGCATCTCGTCTTGAAACAATTCGATTCAAAGGTCTGCGATTTCCAAGAGCATGTAACCATGCCGCCATCTTGGCGAAAGCGAACTGAATTCACCTTTCGCCTACGTGTGGACTCAAGGGCGACTGCTGCCCGGGAGGAATCATGCGTAAGCATACAATCGTGTTTCTTTTGGCTCTTTCATCGCTCGCCGTGTACGGCTGCGGCGACGACACGACGGGGTCGCCGCCCGCATCGACGCCCGACGCCGGGCCGGATGCGACCACGCCGTCGGACGGCGGCGGCGGCGACGCGGCCGATTCCACCGCGCCGGAGACCGACGCCGGCGACGCGAGCGCGCCCGATGCAGGCGAAATCAGCGACGGGGGGACTTGGGACGCGGGCGACGCCGCACCGGCCGACGCGGGCGAAGACGCCGCGAAGGCGGACGGCGGCGACGCGGCGGTCCCGGTCGACGCTGGGTGGGACGCGAGCGATGCGGCCGCGACGGATGCGGCCATCGAGGACGCGTCCGACGACGGAGGCTGAAACACGAGCGAACGTCTACCCCCGCGCCGCTCGCTTCTTGGGCGGCGCGGCTCTTTCGAGCACTTCGAGCAAATAGCGGGCGGTGTGGGATCGCGTGCTTTCCGTGACCTGCTCGGGCGTCCCCACCGCGACGATCTCGCCACCGCCCTCGCCGCCCTCGGGGCCTAGGTCGATGACCCAGTCGGCGCATGCCACGACGTCGAGGTTGTGCTCGATGACGACGATCGTATTGCCCTGATCACGAAGGTCGAGGAGCGCCGACAGCAGAACCTCGATATCCGCGAAGTGGAGGCCGGTGGTCGGTTCGTCGAGCACGTAGAGCGTGCGGCCCGTGGCACGGCGCGAAAGCTCCCGCGCGAGCTTCACGCGCTGCGCTTCGCCGCCCGAAAGCGTCGTCGCGGGCTGGCCGAGCGTGAGATAGCCGAGGCCGACCTTGCGGAGCGCTTCGAGCCGATCGGCGATGCGCGGGACGGTTCCGAGGAGGTCCGAGGCCTGCTCGACGGTGACATCGAGTGCGTCGGCGATCGAGAGCCCCCGGTATTTCACTTCGAGGGTTTCGCGGTTGTACCGACGGCCGCCGCATGCATCGCACGTGACGAACACGTCCGGCAGAAAGTGCATCTCGACGCGAAGGACGCCGTCCCCCTGGCATGCCTCGCAGCGGCCGCCTTTCACGTTGAACGAGAAGCGGCCCGGCTTGTAGCCCCGCGCGCGCGCGTCCGGCAGCGCCGCGTAGAGCTCGCGGAGCAGCGCGAAGATCCCGGTGTACGTCGCCGGATTCGATCGCGGCGTGCGCCCGATCGGAGCCTGGTCGATCGACACGACCTTGTCGATGTTCTCGAGGCCCTCGACGCGATCGCATTCACCGACGGGTGCCGTCGCGTTGTAGAGCTTTGCACGCGCGGCCGGCAGGAGCGTGTCGACGACGAGGCTCGATTTGCCGCTGCCGCTGACGCCGGTCACGCACGTCAGAAGGCCGATCGGCACTTCGGCCGTGACGTCGTGCAGGTTGTGCGCGCGGGCTCCGACGACGCGCACGCACGCCTTCGTCGGCGCGCGGCGTTTGTTCGGCACCGGGAGATGCCGCGCGCCCGTGAGCCACGGGCCCGTGATCGACGTCGGCGACGCCATGATCTCCGCGGGCGTACCCTGCGCAACGATCTCACCGCCATGGCGGCCGGCCCCCGGTCCGATGTCGATGACGTGATCGGCCGCGAGGATGGCCTCGCGATCGTGCTCCACGACGAGCACCGTATTGCCGAGATCCCGGAGGCGGACCTGGGCCTCGAGAAGACGGGCGTTGTCGCGTGCGTGAAGGCCGACGCTCGGTTCGTCGAGCACGTAGAGGACGCCCACGAGTGCGGCGCCGATCTGGGTCGCCAGCCGGATGCGCTGACCCTCCCCCGACGACAGCGTCTGCGCGCTGCGGTCGAGTGTCAGGTAGTCGAGGCCGACGTCGATGAGAAATCCCAAGCGCGCGGCGACCGCCTTGAGGAGCGGCTCCGCGATCGCGCGCTCTCGCGCGCCGAAGCCGGGATCGGTGGCGGGGCGCGGGCCCTGGCTCGCCAGCGCCTCGACGAACGAGCGCACGTGGCGGAGCGGCATCGCGCCGACCTGCGCCACGTCCTTGTCGCCGAGCTTGACGGCCAGCGCTTCGGGGCGGAGGCGCTTGCCTCGGCACGCGTCGCAGGTGCGCGTGACGAGGAACCGCCCGAGCTCGTCGTCGGCGATGCCTCCTTCGCTGGCGTCCGGGTCGTCGCCGTCATCGGCGGCATCGCCTCGCCCGTCGGAGAGGCACGCGTGCCGTTGCGCGATCCGCGGGACCACGCCGTCGTAGTTCTTGCGCTTGGCCGACTCGCGTTTCTTGCCGGAACCGCCTTCGGTCCGGGCGGCGCCGGCTCCGAAAAGGATCGTTTTTCGCTGCTCCTCGGGGAGCTTGCTCCACGCGACGTCGGGGTTCACCCCGAGCTCCTGCACGGCGCGTGCGACTTCCGACGCGAGCGCGACGCTGCCGCGGCGGCCCCACGCGAGGACCACGCCTTCGCGAAGCGACTGGCGCGGGTCGCCCACGCAGCGTTCCGGATCGACGACGTCGCGCGCCCCGAGCCCGTCGCACGTGGGGCACGCGCCGTGCGGCCCGTTGAACGAAAACATGCGCGGCTCGATGGGAGGCAGCGAGATGCCACAATCGATGCATGCGAAGCGCTCGCTCATCCAGAACGGCTCCTCGTCGGCCATCTGAACGAGGAGCCGCCCTTCGCCGAGCTTGAGCGAGAGCTCCACGCTGTCGGTCAGGCGGCTCTTCATCCCGTCCTTGAGGACGAGGCGATCCACCACCACGTCGAGGTCGTGCACGCGCGTCCGATCGAGGTCGATCTCGTCCCCGAGATCGACGACCGAGCCGTCGATCCGCGCGCGCACGAAGCCTTCGCGGCGGAGGCGCTCGAGTTCGAGCTTCAGTTCCCCTTTGCGGGCGCGCGCGATGGGCGCCAGCACGCTGAGGCGCGAGCCCTCGGGCATCGCGAGCAGTCGATCGACGATCTGCTGCACCGTCTGCGCTTCGATCTTCTTTCCGCAGTTCGGGCAATGCGGGACGCCGACGCGCGCATAGAGGAGGCGCAAATAGTCGGCAATCTCCGTCACGGTACCGACCGTCGAGCGCGGCGACTTCGAAAGCGGCCTCTGCTCGATCGCGATGGCGGGGCTGAGACCGTCGATCCGCTCGACGTCCGGTTTGGCGAGCTGCTCCAGGAATTGCCGCGCGTACGCGCTCAGCGACTCGACGTAGCGGCGCTGGCCTTCCGCGTAGATCGTGTCGAATGCCAAGGATGATTTGCCGGAACCGCTTGGCCCCGTGAAAACGACGATCTTGCCGCGAGGCAGGCTAACACTCACATTTTTGAGGTTGTGCTGCCTGGCTCCGACGACGACGAGACGGTCCACGGTTTGGATTCCCTCGTAAGGCGTTAGCACGGGACCCTTCGCCGGACACACGCCTCCCACATGGATGCCCAAGCGCGCACGCGGGCCGGTGACCGCGAGGGCGAGGGCGGGCGGGAGGGCGAGGGTGCCGGCGATTGCGCGCGAACGCCGCCGATCGTGCATGTGATACGCTCGTTTGCGGATGTTGAAGGTCGAGTGCGAGTCGTGCAAAGCGCCGTATCCGGTCGACGAGCGACGCGTCCCGCCGACTGGCCTCAAAATGCGATGTCCGCGGTGCGGCCATTCGTTCATGGTGACGAATCCGAACGCGGCGCCTCCGCCCGCGTCCGCTCCCTCGGCGGGCGCCGATCTCCCGGCCGTTCGGTCCTCGTCGGACGCCTCGGCGGGCTTGCCCGCGACGGTCGCCCGCCCTGGGCCGCAACTTCCCGCGCGGGGAGGTCGCCCGCTCGGCGTTCCCCCGGCGGCGCCCCCGCGACCTGCGGCCGTCACTCCCGTTCCCCCGGCCGGTCCGGCGTCGATTCCCGCGGCGCCGCCTACAGGCTCCGCGCCGCTCACGCCGTTGCCTCCAGCGCTCGGCTTCGCTCCGACGCAGAGGGCTCTCCCCACCCCGGCGCCGCACGCGCCGCTTCCGTCGGACTTCCCCGCGGCTCTCGGCTTCCTCGAGGAAGGCGACTTGCCCGTCGTGTCTCCCGACTTGCCCGCGGCCAAACGGACCGCGGGCTCCGGTGCGGCGATTCCTCCCGCGTCGCCCGTCCCGTCGCTTCGCCCGCGGGGGCCCGGCGTCCCGCCGGCGTCGCGGCCGACCGAACCGCACTTTTCCTCACCGGCGCCGCCCTCTTCGCTCGAGTCCCGCATCGATGCGCGCCTCTCGCGCGACAGCGACTTGCCGGCGGCCGCCGTGCAGCTGCCCGCAGTGGTGACCCCCGCCTCGCGCGCGGCCGCGAACGCCGCGAGAAACGCCGCGACCCTGCCGGGGTTCGA
>Ga0210391_10003692_pt1 | contig 12900 bp, 11 predicted proteins | sample IncBWC12OmetaG_FD_160573 | JGI IMG/M metagenome (GOLD analysis project Ga0210391, IMG submission 160573) | Forest soil microbial communities from Barre Woods Harvard Forest LTER site, Petersham, Massachusetts, United States - Inc-BW-C-12-O ... | reverse complement strand
CCATTTTGGAGAACCCTGCGGGTTCGGCGGCCGGAAATGATTCCGGCTTGAGCTAGCCAGTTTGGCAACCGTCACAGCGCGGATTCCAATCGGACTCCCACTTGAATTACGCGTTCAACGGTTGAGCCAGCCGTCGCGAAAACCTGCGCGCTGAAGGCCCTTCACGATGTAGGGGCATCGCTGCATGGTCTTCCAGATAAGCTCCGTGTGATAGTTTTCGATCATCATAAGAATCGGACCCTCATTCAAGCCGAAGATCCACGGAGACGCCCAGGCATTTAGATTGCTGGTGGTGTCAGGGTAAGTTGGATTGAAACTGGCAACGAATCCATACGGGCTGTGCCCTAGCGATTTGAGACGCTCGATAATGTGTCGGATCGTTTTGATCACGATGTCAGGCGCGAACGGGAGTGACGTCGCCACTGCCCACGGCGAGATGGTGCCGTCATCCGGACCAAATGGAGCGCCTCGTGCTTCATAGCCGAAAAATGTTCTTTGGACACCGTTCAAGTCAAGGGTGGCAGGTCCCGGCCCGTCGCTGGCGGTCAGTCCCCACACGTACTCGTTATAGTGGGCAAACTTCATTGGATTCTCGATTCCATATTGCCTGTGAATCTGTGTGGCCCGGCGGCTGTTCTCAAAATAATCGATCCCGGTCTTCCTGTTGAAGTCGTCGTGTATACCGCGAAAATCCACCCACAGATGAGACATCTGATGAATGAATAGCGGTCCGGCATACAGGTATTCGATGTCGTAGACTTTTTTCCATTCAAAAGTGGAGATCCAGTCTTTGTAACCTTGCGGATCGATGGGGAACGTCGGTGATCCCAAGGCCATCGCGTAAAGGATGATGGCTTCGCTGTAGCCCGTATCCCACCGGTAGGGAAGAAACCCCGATTCGGGCATCCAACCGTGAGAGATCGTTGTTCCTTTGTCGAGAGCCCATTGCCAATCAACGCGGGCGTAAAGATTTTCAGCGAGTTTTCGGATCTCGCTTTCCTTTGCACTGTTCGCAGAGAAATAGCTTGCCGCGGTAAGAACGCCTGCCATTAATATCGCAGTATCAACCGTCGATAATTCACATTGGACGGCTCGGCGGCCGGTCTGCATGTCGAGGAAGTGGTAGTAGAAACCTTTGTATCCCGTGGCATTCGGTTCTGGGCCTTGATCGCTGGAATGTAAGAACCGCAAAAGCGCCAGAGTCCTATCGACTGCGTCCGCTCGCGGAAGTGTGTTTCGTTCTACTGCCACGATATAGACGCTGAGCCCCATTCCCACCGCTGCGATGCTCGAAGGTGACCCGGGTTGGGTCCTATCCGCGATCAGGCCGTTCCGGAGATTGGCCTCGTTGAGATAATAATCGACGATGGCGCGCCGGAGATTGTCCAGCATTTCCGAATCCGGCGCTTGCGGATCCAAGTTGAATAACTCGTGTGTCAACGAAGTCTCCTTCGCAGATAATTCTGTCACCCTCGAGAACGCAAGCCCCGCTGATACGGTGCTCGCTGATCGCAGAAAATCGCGACGGTTCACAGTCCGCCCTGGTTAGTCATAATTTCCTTTGTGCGTTTTCCGCCAGACACAAAGTACACGAAAATTGGTTCATGGGTGATCTTACCGGGGCGGCTAAATGAAGTAGTGCTTTTGAAAGCCGAAAGGAAAGTGGCCGCATGACCCTGATATGTCGCGAAATCGGAAACTGCTTTCGGCAGACGGACCCTGACGCTGCCGTGCGGATAGATGCTGACGTCATAGCCCTCGAATTGTTCCGGCTCGAGGGCTGCGAGAGGAGCGGGCTCGCTGCCCGAACCACTCATCGGTATCGATATCCTGGTTTGAGCTCGCAGCGATAGTCCTTTACTTGATTTTTTTCCACTCGGACGTTGCACTCCGCCCAGCTGAGGACGGGACTAGGCCCCAACGGAAAGACAATGCGCGATCCGTTCATTTCAGCCTCGATGCTCGGGCCTTCCGCTTTAGCCGGCAAAGTGAAATTCATTGATCGGCCGAAAATCACAGGAGCAGACTCGCGAACAATATCGCCGACCTGGGTGCGAGATACGTCGGCCTGTAGAACAAGGGTTGCGGTATCGGACCAATTGCGAATTAACACCTTGATGTTGCGCCCGCCGGCGGAAAACCCATCGGTATCAACACGAGTGAAAGGACATGGCCCTGCGATACAGGTAACCCTTGCGTTGCGGAATAAATTGCCTTCGCCGGCGTCGAGAGACGCACCGCCCACTTGCGCCTTCCATTTTCCATCGGGCGAACACGGAGAATGCCGGTGGCAGGGAACGTTACCTGTATTCACTACTTGAAAAACTTTCACTGCGCTTCCAACGTGTTCTGTTGTCGTCGTCTCCGTGGAATATCTCACCAAGACATTCCCAACCGCGACCGTCGCCTCATTGGGTCCCGCTTCGGTTTCCTCATGAAGTGGCGCCAGACGAATGACGTATAGATTGTCACTGATGACTTCCTGCACAGTAAGTGGTTGATAATCAGGATGCCGAAACGTGAGGGTGATCGGTTGCCCCCGGCGTGATCCCGGACGCAAACCTAGCGTGAATGCACCGGAAAAATCAGACTTGGAATCCAGGACGGCCAATCCATCGTCCGCACTCACCTCCACATCGGCAATGGGCGATTGATTTCTAGTGTCCACATTTTGTTTGACAACGGCGCCTCTCAACGTGATCGATCGGTGCCGTCTGTACAGGCGAACCGCAATACGTGTTGCGACTAGAAATCCGCCGAGAACTATGATCACGGCGGACCAGATGGCAATTTTTCGCCAGGATGTCGCGGCCATTTCTCTTTCAACTTAGCTCTCCTGCAGACCCAAATCAAGGTAGATACGGTTCGCTATCGGCGCCTCTGCAGTCAAAATCGAGGTGGTCAATTCGACGCAAGCCTTTCACTTCGCTTCATCTCGGTGCTTCCTCAATGCCAAAGGCGTTTATAATTATGCGGATGAACGATATGCGCATCGCGAAGGGCAGGATGTCGCGCCGGGAATTGTTGAAGAAAATCGCTAGCGCAGGAGCTTGTGTCCCATTCGCGCACTTGGGCGCTCTATCTGAGCCATCGGCGTTGCAGCAACAGACCGCTAAGTCGGCTGTGGCTCCTACCAAGACGCCTTTCTCCAGCGCCGACGACGCATTTCTCGAAGAACTGGAGAAGGCCAATTTCCAATATTTTTGGGGCCAAGCGCATCCGGAAACCGGCATTGTGCAGGACCGATGTCATGCACGCAATCCCGTAACAAGTGATCTGGGAAGCATCGCGGCCACCGGCTTCGGCCTGACCGGTCTTTGCATTGGAGAAAAGCGCGGATTTGTGTTGCGTGCTGAGGCTCAGTCGCGTGTTCTGAATACCTTGCGCTTTTTATGGAAAAAATTGCCCAACCATCGAGGATTCTTCTACCACTGGGCCAATATAAATACAGGCGAAAGAATATGGGATTCAGAAGCTTCGTCCGTCGACACGGCCATCCTGCTGTGCGGAGTTATCACTTGCAAGGAACATTTCATTCATTCCGAGATCAGTGAATTGGCGCTCGAAATCTTTAATCGAGTGGACTGGAAGTGGCTCTCGGAAGACACGCCTATACTCCCGCACGGATGGACGCCCGAAAGTGGCTTTCTGCAATACCGCTGGGGCGATTACAGCGAATTGATGATGATGTACCTCTTGGGATTGGGCTCCTCCACGCATCCGCTGCCGGCCGAAGCGTGGAACACTTGGAAGCGAACTATATTCGAATACGACGGTATTCGTTACATCGGATCCTTCGCGCCTCTGTTCATACATCAGTACTCGCAGGCCTGGTTTGATTTCCGTGGCAAGCGGGACCGGTACGCAGACTATTTTCAGAATTCAGTTCTGGCCACTGACGTCCACCGCCGTTTTTGCCTCGACTTGGCAACACAGTTTCCCGACTACAGTGATGACCTATGGGGAATTACTGCCTCGGATTCGGTGAAGGGCTATGTCGTGTGGGGCGGTCCCCCTGCGACAGGACCGATCGATGGCACCGTGGTTCCTTGCGCGGCAGGAGGTTCTTTACCTTTTTTGCCGGCACCAGCCGTGCGTGTCTTGCGAACGATAAAGGATCGATATGGAGAAAACGCTTGGACCCAATATGGATTCGTGGACGCTTTCAACCCGCTGAATAACTGGTACAACATCGATGTGGTCGGGATCGACACAGGAATCACCATGGTGATGGCGGAGAACGCCCGCACGTCCTTCGTGTGGGATACCTTTATGAAGAACCCTGAGGCTCGACGCGGCATGGAACGCGCCGGATTCAAGGCCTATCTACCTTCGCCGACCTAGCATACAAAACGTCTGCCTACCCGAATATGAACTGAGAGGAAAGTTAGTGCGGCGGTTGGTCCACCTTAAAGCCGATGCGCTCAAGCGTCGGCTTCATTTCCGGATTGGACATAAACAGTCTCCACAAGAGGCCCGTGCGGTAATTTTCCACCATCACGGTGATGGGCGTCTGGTTCAAACCCATGTAGATCGGCGCAAACCAGTTGTGGTCAAGGTCGAAAGCGTCGCGCGGGCCGTAGATGCCCCACAAGCGATCTCCTAGATCGCGGTAGAAGTGCTTGAGGGCGGCCATCGAAGCTTCGGGAACGTAGGGAAATGACGCAAGCGCGCCAGTGGGCGTCATCGTTCCAGTGTCATTGTTGGGGTCCGGCGCATGTGCCCTGTAGCCCGAGGGACCATCGCTGGCTGTGAGGCCCCACGAGTCCGGACCATAACCCTTGTAATGCTTGGGATTCTCGATGCAGTACGCGCGATTGATCAGCGCCAGATTGCGATTGTTTTCGAAGTAATCCGTAAAGCGGTCGCGGATTCCGCGCGGATCAAATCCCATGTAGGAATAATGGGCAAAGAATAGCGGATTTCCTTCTTTCGTGCCCACCTCGAGTTTGATTCCATAAAAGGTCTTGCCGTTGAGGAAGTCGTTTTCATGTGAAGCCTCGCCGGCGCCATCCGCCCAGCCCGTGTAGTAAAGGTCCACTGGCACGGCATGAGTGGGCGAAGCAATGGCGAGCAGATAGACAATCATCACTTCGTTGAACCCGGCGAGGCGATGATTGATGTGCCACGACCATTGAGGCGACCAGTGCCAGTAGAGCGCGTCACTTTGCGGCGTCTGGCGATACCAATCCCATTCCACGGTTTCCCAGAGATGAGAAATGCGATCGTACAGAATCTTTTCTTGGCTGCTAGATTGATTCAGATATTGCCGCGCGGTCAGGAGCCCTTCCATCAGAAAAGCGGTTTCAACCAGGTCGCCGCCGTCATCGAACATGTTAAACACCGGCAAACTCGCACCCGTGGCGTCGTCCATGAAGTGCGACCATGCACCGTGATAACGCGGGGCTTTTTCCAAGAAGCCGACAATTTTGTGCAGGCGAGCGATCCCTTGCGTGCGAGTGATGAAACCTCGGTCCATCCCGACAACTAAAGCGAGGATGCCGAAACCGCTCGCGCCGGTGGCGACGATGCGGTCATCGCCGGGAATATTTTCTCGCGCCATGCCAGAGTGCGGACCGGAGGATTCCCAATAGTAGCGGAAGCATTCGATCTGCAGCATTGTGAGCAGTTCATCGTCGGACAGCGGGCGCGTGGAAGCGCTGGCGGCGGAGGACATCGGCGAGCGCAGTCCATCGGAAGAAAATGCAGCAACTTTGTAGGACGCTGTTTGATCCGTCTCGCCAAGGAAGTCGGTGTAACGCCGCAATCCGCGTGCCTGGATTCCGATCGGTTCGAACGACTTGCCGTCCATGGAACGATAAATTACATAGTGGCGGAGATACTCCGAAACAACCGGCTTCCACGCAACATCAATATGGCGCTCGTAGCCAGTTGCCGTCACCTCTTGGGGCGCTGGCAGCGCGCTTCTCGCAGCTCCAATCCGCGAATCCTCGATTGTGATCTGGTCAATGATTAAAATATGCGGCGCGGCATCGGCGGAAGCCTGAGAAAAAATCAACTTGCCCAGGTAATTGGTTTCCAGCCGGTGGATCGAAGCCGTCGCAAAATCCCGCAGCGGAATTTTCACCTGAACCCACCGCCCGGCAGGCAAAGCACCGGAGAATTTCGCAAGTGGAAGCGGGCCTGAAAAATTCTCGCCGATGTCCGCGATCCTAACGAGCGGCAAGCTCGCGGAACCGATCTGCCGCGGCGCAAAGCACCAGAAGGAAAGCACGTCGCCGGCAAATTTTATTTCGCGGTTGCGGAATTTGAGGACGCCAATCTGCGCCACCCAACCTCCGCCGGGCTGTGAAGTCCATTCGAGGCGCAGCGCGTTCGGCGGGGTGAAAAATGCGCGAGTTTCGACCGGAAGCTTCGAGTCGAGAAGCGTGAGGAGGCTTGGAGCCGTGGCTTTGCCGGCGCTGTAAAAATAAGAATCTGGCGTCAGGCTGTTGTCGAAGAAAACGTGGCGGTAATATTCCGTGTCCGCGCGGACCGAAACGGCGACCACAAATATCAGAAGGTGTGCGGCGGCCCGCCGGACAAGTCGAAAGCTCGCACGAACTCCTGGCTTCGGCAAATGCATCATTATTTGTTTGAACGCCGGCCGCTATCGTCGGCGGGCGCCACTATAAGCGTCAAACCATCTGACCGCAGCGTTCAACACGCGATCGCCTCGAATCCAGATATCAAAGATGCGAATCGTTGACAACAAAAAAGCTACCGATACGCCGAAACATAAGCGGTTTAGCTGGGTTTGGGCAATCAAAGAGTGGACGCAGCTGGTTTCGCCATCACTTCGACGCCAGCCAGCAATCGGCGGCATAACGTAAATCCCCACGCAGCTCTACTCCCTTTCGTGTATGGCACGCCCTCGTAGCATGGAGTAGCGTGCCGGGACTTAATACGGGGTGATAGATGAAAACCTCAAGAATTCTGCTCGCCTTGGCAATTATTGTGTCTTCTTTGAGTCTAGTTCCTCCGGCGGCGTGGGCGCAGTACCGCGCCGGCCTTCAGGGGGTCGTAGTCGATGCGCAGGGTGCGGCCGTCGAGGGTGCCACGATCACGCTGACGAATTCGGAAACCAATCATTCGCAGCAAACCACTTCTGGATCGGGCGGCGTTTACTCCTTCTCCAGTCTTCCTCCAGGCAGCTACACAGTTTCAACGGAAAAAAAGGGCTTCAAGAAGAATGTCCTTGAAAATATCTCGATCGCAGGAGAACAAGTCCAGGCACTCAACGTCACGTTGACGCTCGGGGAGATTACTTCTTCCGTGGTAGTAAATGCCTCGGTGGCCGCTGCGATTGATACCGAAACAGGACAACTTGGCGGCACTCTTTCCTCCACGGAAGTGCAGGACCTTCCATCCTTCGGCCGGGATCCGTTTCAACTGCTTCGGCTCGCCCCGGGCGTTTTCGGCGACGGCGCCCACAATAATGGCGGGGGAGCGCAAAATATTCCCGGCAGCGCCGGACCCGGCGGTTCCAGTGCGACCACCAGCATTTTCCAGATTGAGAATCAGGCCCAGGCGTTCGCCGGTGGGCAGCGCAATGAAGCGAACAGCTTTCAGATTGACGGAGTCTCGGTGAACAGCCTTGACTGGGGCGGAGCCGCGATCATCACTCCCAACGAAGAGTCGGTTAAGGAAGTCCGAATTACCTCTAGCTCTTACGATGCGGAACTGGGACACGGCAGCGGTGCGCAGGTTGAAGTCGTTTCGCAGAATGGCACAAACAGTTATCACGGCAGCGCCTTCATCAAGATCGATAGGCCGGGATTGAATGCTTTCCAGGCATATAACGGCCCGAGCGGTCCGAGTGCGGATGAGCGCGTAAACAACCGCTTCAATCAGTTCGGTGGCAGCGTGGGCGGACCGATCATCAAGAATCACCTGTTTGTGTTCTTCTCATACGAAACGCTCAGGAACAATTCGGTGGAGACTTCCAACCAGTGGGTGGAAACGCCACAATACCTCGCATCGGTGCAGGCCCTGGGGTCACCGTTTCTCTCGTCGGCCATTCTGAGTTTTCCTGGCGAAGGTGCCTCTTTCAATAAGGTGCTTCCGTCCACCTGTTCGCAGGCTGGCTTCACAACTGCAGCGAACTGTCAGCCGGCGGGTACGGGCTTGGATATCGGCTCTTTATCGACAAGTCCCCGTGGAACGCTTGATCCAACTTTCGGAACGGCTGCTACGCCCAACGGCGTGGGCAACGGCCTCGACGGTGTTCCGGACATCCAGTTTGTGCAAGCCACGAATCCGACGACGATTACCGACTCGCAATACAATGGTCGCGTGGATTACCTGGTTACGAGCCGGGATTTGGTGACTTTTAGCATTTACTGGGTGCCTACGGAGACGAATAGCTTTAACGGTAATATCCGTCCGGCGAATTTGTTTCACCATAATCCGCTCAATTACGCCGAAGGTTTGGTGTGGAACCACACCTTCGGTCCAACCTTGATCAATGAAGCGCGCTTTAACGTTTCGCGTTGGTATTTCGACGAGCTGGCGAGCAACCCGCAGGAGCCTTGGGGCCTGCCCGAAGGCACGATCACCGGCCTACCCAGTGGCGTGAATAATATCAACCAGATCGTTTACGGTGCCAATCCTCCAGGGATTTTCTTCAAGACTGGCTACAACATACGCGATACGGTTACAAAAGTTCTGAACAGGCAGTCCCTCAAATTCGGCGTTGATATCTATAAGGAACAGAATACGCAGGTCCAAGGATCGGGCGCTCGTCCAACCTACAACTTCAACGACCTTTGGGACTTCGCCAACGACGCTCCGGTTCTGGAAAGCGGCAACTTTAATCCTGTGACCGGCGTGCCCACCACCCTCACGAGTTACGTTCGTGATAACGACATTGCCCTGTTCGTCCAGGACGATTACAAACTGAAGCCGAATCTAACCATCAATCTCGGCCTGCGCTGGGAGTACTTTGGCCCCTTCCACGAAAAGGACAACAATCTCGGCGTAGCCGTCCTTGGAGCACCCCCTAACCAGCTGGCGGATATTAGCGTTAGGTTGGGCGGGAATCTCTACAATGCCGATTACCACAATTTTGGTCCTCAAATTGGCTTCGCGTGGAGTCCGTATTCCTTGCCTCTTCTCCACCGCGACCTCCAGAATCGGCTGGTGGTGCGTGGCGGTTTCGGTATCGGCTATAACCGGACGGAGGACTCTGTTCCGCTCAACGCCCTCATGAACCCTTCTCCGATCTTCGCAAGTTTTGGCATCCTCGCCGGCTCGGACATCGTCTATGCTGCACCTTCTGATCCGCATCAATTTGCTCCCTATCCCGCCAATTCGAACGCAGTGCTTACCTTTGACCCGACTACGAACATCCCGACAACCGGTGCTCCGATTACTTTGAATGCACTTCCGAGGAACTTGCTGTCTCCCTATACCTATCGCTACTCTCTTGAAACCCAGTACGACTTGGGGCACGGCATGGTTGCCACGGTCGGTTACCAGGGCAGTTCATCCCATCGCCTCCTGCGATGGAATTTCAATGGACAAATCCTCTTTGAGCCTCAGAATCCCCAGGTTAACAACCTTCGTTTATGGACGGACGACGTTAACGGCAATTACAACGCGCTCCTAACCGAATTTCAGAAGCATTTCTCGCACGGCTTCCAATTGGACGCTCAGTACACGTTCAGCAGAGCGATGGACGACGCATCAACCAACTTCTATTTTGACGCTTTTCCGTTTAACGCCAAGGCGGGATACGGCCCTTCGGACTACGATGCCACGCACAATTTCAAGCTCTGGGGATTGTGGACTCCGCAAATCTTCAAGGACCAGCACAGCTGGGAGGAAAAGATTATCGGTGGATGGACATTCAGTGGCATCTGGAACGTACACTCCGGCTTTCCGTGGACGCCGCTCTATAACGTTCAAGTTGTCGGCGACCCCAACACCTGCAGTTTGATCTTTGAGAACAGCGGCTATTGCTCGGTAAGGCCAGCGGCTTATCTGGGTGGCGCGGGCACCGATTACAGTAACTCGACTTTCAAGCAGCAACTTGGCAACTTCCCCAACGGCCCGACAACCTATTTCACGCCGCCAACCCTCACGACGACCAGCATTCCGCCCGTGCCAGGCGTCGCACGCAATTCGTTCCGCGGTCCGCGTTATTCTTCCGTCGACTTTACCGTTGCCAAAGGCTTCGGATTGCCTAGCGCGAAGGTGATCGGGGAAAATGCAAGATTGGAGATCCGCGCCAATTTCTACAATCTGTTCAACCAGGTCAATCTTGGTCCGCTCGGCAACCAAACCATCGGGAACATTGCGCTGACCACCACGGGCCAGACGGTGACTGGAAGCACTACGTTTGACCAGGCCCAATTTGCATTGGCGGGCCGCGTGATCGAAGCGCAGGCGCGGTTCAGCTTTTAACCCTCACCCCACTGGGCGCATGCGTTTTTCATACCGTCTCAAGTCAGCGTCAGCCGCAAACCTGTCGCGTGGGGAACGGTGACGGAGCACTTGCCCTGCTTGAGCGAGTCGGCTTTCATTGAGGTTGTGATGTGCGCTTCGCGGCTGTCCAGCGCCGGCGCGTGCAGTTTTTCGGTTTCCCCCGCTCCGCTGATGCCTCGACCGAAATCGAGCTCCACATCAACGTCCGCCGCCGCGTCCTTATTTAAAATGATCACCGAGGTCTGGCCGCCGGGCAGCTTCGCGGCATATGCCGTTGCATTGATTCCTGCAGCCTGCAGCTTCGTCGAGAAGTCGGTCTTCAACAGTGTCCCGCCGCTGAACGAACCCGCAAACTTCAGCCCATACGCGACGGGCTCCAACACATAGTCCGAACCAAATGTCGCGACCGGTGCATAGAAAGGATGTCGATGCGCGGCAATCTGTTCGGGAGTTTCGCCGTTCGCTTCGAGAAGCGCGTCGCCGGGCAGAAATCCACCAACAGAATTCGCCACAGATTTGCCCGTGCCCCGTGCAGATTAACGCCCGCATAGTTATTGCTGGCCAGCAGCAGGGAATAGTCGGCTGACCAAAGCGCGGCAGCAAACACGTCGGAGACGCCCGGCTTGCCTCCGCGATAACATGTGTTGCCTTCGGTCATTCTTACGCGCGCACCCATCTTGCCGGCTGCGGCCGATGCGATTTTCGCCGTGTTCTGCACCTTCTCCATCGTTGCCGGTTTCAGCAGATTAGGAATGTTGACGTCGGGGTTCGTCGCCGGGCCGCCGAAGTAATAATGATGAGTCAGGGTCGTTACCCGGGGTGGGGCCTGCATGGAAGGCCATTGATCAGCAATCTCGGTCAACCACGAAGCGTTGCTCGTAACATCAGGCATGCCGAATTTTGCGGCGGGCACCCGAGTTGCGATAGCGCGCGCTAGTGTGAGCCATTCTTCCAGGTACGCCTTGGCAGACCATGTCTTCGGATCGCGCAGGTGATGGCTAAACAGATCCGCCTCGTTTCCGATCTGAAAGTACTGCGGGCGGTCGCCGAGCGTCGCCGCTACGAAAGCTGCTTCTTCGGCGGCGCGTGCCGGCGTATTCGTGCCCATCCCGATGCCGTACACGCAAGTCCAACCGGCGGCTTGGAGGAACTGCGCCAGATTTCTGACCGCCTCCACCGTTACCGCGTAGTAATGAGCCCTCGGCTCGCCCACGACCTCGCGGACCTAACGGTGCTCTGGCTCGGGAGAATCGGGCGTGGGTCTCCAGTACGCGAACTCGCTGGTGTTGCCTCCGAGGCGCAGAACGCCAGTCGAAGATAGCGCTTTGAACTCCCGAATCAAGCCGCTGTTCTGCGCCGAAAAGAAACTCGAGTCCGTGAGTTGCTGCACTTCATAAGACCAGCCGACAAAATCGATCGGCATATGCGGACCTGTCGCTTCGCTGGGAATGGCGAGGGTAACCCGGACATTGCTTTGGCCCTGCGCACGAAGACGCGCTGCAGCTAGCGTGCCGGCTGCGGTGACAAGAAATTTTCGTCGTGTGAGCATCGAGCCTCCCGATTCATCGCCGCTGGGCCTTCAGCACCCACAGTTTTAGGTCACGAAGGATACGACAAGTTGCCGTAATCCAACCTGAGTATTTTGTCGCGACTGAGCGCGATCGCTGTGGGCGTTGACTCTTGAAGTTGGCCGGTTCGCATCAGCTTTGGATCGAGCGGCGTCGCGTTACCCGACGACAGCCTTTTCCCGGCAGGCGCCAACTCAACGGAAGTCGAATTACGATCCACCGAGCGCCAACCTCAAACGCGCACTGTGGGTTTCGGGACCTCTCAGTGGACGGGAGAATCTCGAGCCTACAGGTATGTACAGATTTCCTTGTAGGTTTGATAAGTTTGGCCAAATGAGCTCAATGACTTGCGAGCCACCTGCATCGTTTCCAGTACTAAATGATTGAACACTCCAATTAGGTACTTACCCGGTACGTTGTCGATTGCGTCTTGGTACCGTGCCCGCATCCGCCGACTTTCTGGTGAACTTCATTTGGTACGCTTGCGTGAACCCTAATTGAATCTTACGTTTGTCAGCATCCATCCCCATACTGCTCCGTAAATATTCCCGGCTTTGCGGAGGATCTTTATGAGCCCCATCCGAGTGCTCGTCGCGAATCGACCACGGCTGATCCGTGAACTGGTGACCGCCACGATTTCCGATGAGCCGGACATTGAGGTTGTCGGCGAGGTTCAGCAGGAAACCGAGTTGGAACGAGCCATTGAAGAAACACGCCCCGACTTCCTGATTGTTGCGCTGGAAAGATCCAACTCTCTGCCAGCTATTTGCCAATCTATATTGCGAAATCATCCCCAGCTACGAGTGATTGCGATCGCTTCTGATCGGAACAGTTCGATGTTTTATTGGACGTCCCTGCGCATCGAGTCGAATCCAATCGAGGCTTCCGAAGCGGGCGTGCTCAG
>Ga0210391_10003690_pt1 | contig 12916 bp, 6 predicted proteins | sample IncBWC12OmetaG_FD_160573 | JGI IMG/M metagenome (GOLD analysis project Ga0210391, IMG submission 160573) | Forest soil microbial communities from Barre Woods Harvard Forest LTER site, Petersham, Massachusetts, United States - Inc-BW-C-12-O ... | reverse complement strand
GCCGCGTTCTTGAAGTGGAGGTACACTTGGCTGGGTGACGTCACAGATCCGAAGATCTACTTGCTCGACATGAACAGCAAAAGGTTGACAGCGCTCACAATCACCGGCCTTCCGTAAGCAACGAGAAGGCGCGCTTAACTCAGATCTTTCCTCTTGCGCTTCGACAAGACCCACACTACTCTCTTGTCGAAGCAAAAGGGGAACCCATGACCGCCAGCGCCATCGACCTCCCGCAGGGCACTCTCGACCTGCTCATCCTCCGCACTCTCGCTCTCGGCCCCGAACATGGCTGGGCGATCTCCGAGCGCATCCATCAGGTGTCGAGCAAAGTGTTGCAGGTCCACCAGGGCTCGCTCTATCCCGCCCTGCATCGTCTCGAACGCCGCGGCTGGATTTCCTCCAAGTGGGGAACCTCCGACAACAATCGCCGCGCGAAGTACTACGAACTCACCAAGACCGGCCGCAAGCAGCTCGAAACCGAAAAATCCGAATGGAAAAAGTTGGCCGCCGCCGTCGCCCAAGTCTTGGAGACCGCCTGAGCGAACGCGATGCTCTTCGACGTCCTAATTCGTCTTCGATCGCTCTTCCGCCGCAAACAGGTGGAACACGAACTCGACGATGAACTCCGCTTCCACTTCGACAAACACGTAGCGAAGCTAGTCGCCCACGGCACGCCGCACAACGAAGCTCTTCGCCAATCCCGCCTCGCCTTCGGCACTCCCGACTCCATAAAAGAAGAACACCGCGACGCTCGCGGCACGCAGCTCGTCGAAACTCTGGCGCAGGACGTTCGCTACGCCCTCCGCGTCCTCGCTAAATCTCCCGGCTTCACCGCCGTCGCCATTCTCACGCTCGCCCTAGGCATCGGCGCCAACACCGCCATCTTCAGCGTCGTGAATTCGATCCTTCTGCGCCCGCTGCCATATCCCGACGCTGCGCGCATCGTCACCACCGACGGCAATGAATCGATGCCCGACCTCGACGACATTCGCGCTCAGGCTGAGTCCTTCGACGCCGTTGGCAGCCGCTCGATGCAGCGCCTCGACTACACCGGCGGCCGCGAGCCCATGGAAGTCTTTGTAATTGCGGGTGATGCCGGAATGTACCAAGTGCTTGGCGCGCGCCCGGAACTCGGCCGAATGATCGGCGCACAAGACGATACGTTCGGTGCCGCACCGGTTGTGGTTCTCAGCCACGCATTCTGGATGAGCCAGTTCGGCGGCGATCCCGGAGCAGTGGGGAAGCAGATCAACCTCAGCGGCAACCTCTACACAATCGTCGGCGTGATGGTGCCGGACTTCTGGCTCCCGCAGCATCATGCCGACGCGTACTCCACGCTCCGCATCGTCTATCCCATCGAAGCGAAAGAGCGCGGCGTCCACGTCCTCACCGCGTTCATGCATCTGAAGCCCGGCGTCATTCTCGATCAGGCGCAAGCCGAGATGTCCGCGATCGATGCGTCACTCGCGAAAGCACATCCCGATCACGATGCCGGCGTTCACCGCAAGCTTGTCCCGCTTCTCGACTCCATCGTCGGCGACACGCGTGCCGTGGTTCTGATTTTCTTCGGCGCTGTCGGTCTGGTGCTCCTGATCGCCTGCGTGAATTTCGCGAATCTGTTGCTCGCCCGCGCTGCCTCGCGCCAGCGCGAGATCGCAATTCGTTCGGCGCTTGGAGCAAGCTCGAGCCGCCTCGTCGCGCAGATGCTCACCGAAAGCGTGCTGCTCTCGCTCGCCGGCGGCACCGCCGGAGTCGCGCTCGCGTACGTCGGACTTCGCGGCCTTCTGGCGCTTGCACCCAGGGATCTTCCACGCCTCAGCACCATCGCGATCGACGGCCGCGTTCTCGTCTTCACCGTCGGCCTATCGCTATTCACGGGCGTGCTGTTCGGTTTGCTCCCCGCATGGAGCGCAACGCGGTCCAGCGCCGGCGACACGCTGAAAGAAGTTGGCCGCACCATCGCGGGCAGTCTCGCGAGTCTCCGGCTCCGTCGTCTGCTTGTCGTTAGCGAAACAGCGCTCGCGTTGGTTCCTCTCGTCGGTGCGGGGCTGCTCATCCGCAGCTTCGTCGGTCTCGCCTCCGTTCCGCCCGGATTTCGCCCGGACAAGATCCTTACGATGAGCCTCAGCCTGCCAGCCTCGCACTACAAGGATCTCCCAGAACAAGTCCGCTTCCGGACTCAGCTCCTCGATTCGCTCAATGCCATGCCCAGCGTTCAGGCCGCGATGATCAGCGAGCTTCCCCTCGGCGGCGATCAAATCGACCATGAAGCTGCGATCGAAGGCCGCCCGATCATCCCTGGCAAAAATCCCTCTGTGCAAACGCGGACCGTCCTCGGCGACTACTTCGACATCATGGGCATCCTCCTGTTGCAAGGCCGCACGTTCAGTGCGGACGATCGCACCGACTCGCCCGAAGTCGTCGTCGTGAACCAAGCCTTCGTGCGCAAACTTTTTCCGACCCAAAATCCCATTGGCGCGCGCCTCGGCTGGGCGCTCGAAAATCCGATCAAGTGGAAGACGATCGTCGGCGTCGTCGGAGACGTAAAACACTTCGGCCTCGATCAGCCGGATGCTGCCGCAGCCTACGGTCTCTACACTCAGTCCGACGAAGACTGGAAGCGCTGGATGACGCTCACCATCCGCAGCCCGCGCGACCCATCCTCCCTCGCACGCGACGTCGAGCAAAGAATCTGGGCCATCGATAGCGCCCTGCCGCCCACAGACATACTCAGCATGAACGCCGTCGTATCGGAAACGCTCTCGCCGCACCGCTTCAATCTCATCCTGCTCGGAATTTTTTCCATCGTTGCCTTGCTTCTGGCCGCCGTCGGCATCTACGGCGTCATCGCGTACTCGGTCACGCAGCGTACGCACGAAATCGGTGTCCGCGTAGCCGTCGGCGCCCAGCCGCGCGACATCATCGAGCTCGTGCTCGGTGAAAGTGGACGCCTCGTCGCTGTGGGAACTCTCATCGGCCTCGCCGGCGCGTTTGCCCTGACGCGTTTCATGTCCAGCATGCTCTTCGGAGTCACGGCGCACGATCCGCTTACCTTCGCCGCCGTAGCTGCGCTACTCGCCGGCGTTGCGTTGCTCGCGAGTTACGTCCCAGCTCGTCGCGCACTGCGCGTCGATCCCATGATCGCCTTGAGGCACGAATGAATCCGCACGAAGGAGTCGCCCATGCTCACTGACCTGAAATCGCGCTGGAAATCTCTCTTCCGCCGCACCGCCGTAGAGACGGACCTCGACGCCGAACTCCGTTTCCACCTCGACGAGCACGTTGTAAAGCTCGAGAAGTCCGGCCTCTCGCACGAGGACGCTCTTCGCCGGGCGCGCCTCGAAATCGGCACCGCCGACTCCGTCAAGGAAGAGCATCGCGACGCCCGCGGCATCCGCCCGCTGGAAAATCTCGCGCAGGACCTCGCCTACGGCCTGCGCATCCTGCGCAAATCGCCCGGCTACGCCATCATCGCGATTCTTACGCTCGCTCTCGGCATCGGCGCCAACGCTGCCATCTTCAGCTTCATCGAAGCCTGGATCATCAAGCCGCTTCCATACCCCAACGCGCAAAGCCTCATGGTGCTCGAAACTCACAACACCAAGAAGGGCTGGACCAGCACGCAAGTCTCGTCGTCCGCCGATCTCTTCGACTACGAAAAGCAAAACTCTTCGTTCGAGCAGCTCGCAATTTGGACTGGCTGGCAGTACAACCTCACCGGCGGGGGCCGTCCTGACCGCGTTGACGGCGGCCTGGTCGGCTGGAATTTCTTCCAGACGCTCGGTGTTCAGCCCATCATGGGCCGCGCTTTCATCGAGCAGGAAGGCCAGCCCGCGAACAGCCACGTCGCCATCATCAGCCGCGGCCTGTGGGAGAGCCGCTTCGCCGCCGATCCGAAAATCATCGGCCGCGAAATCACGCTGCAGGGCGAGACATACACCGTCGTCGGCGTGCTTGCGCCCAATTTCCAGTTCCCGATTCTCGGCATCGCGAATGTCTGGACGCCACTCACTCTTGACGACAAAGGCCGCGCTGATCGCGACACCTCCTGGTTCTCCGCCTTCGGCCGCTTGAAGCCCGGCGTCACCGAACAGCAAGCCGCCGCCGAAGCCGCCGCTTTCTCCGCGCGGCTCGAAAAGCAGTATCCGAAGTCCAACACGGACATCCAGATTCATGTCCGCTCGCTTGCGAGCCGAATCGGTGAGAACGAAGGCACGCCACAGCTCGAAGTTGCGTTCTGGGTGGTCGGACTCGTCCTCCTCATCGCCTGCGCCAATGTTTCGAACCTCATGCTCGCCCGCGCTTCTCGTCGCACGAAGGAATTTGCCGTCCGCGGTGCGCTCGGTGCCACGCGCGGCCGTCTGGTTCGCCAACTTCTCACCGAATCGGGGCTCCTATTTCTTGTTGGCGGCGCCGCCGGAGCGCTCGTCGCGCACACCATCCTGAAAACCATCGACCGCGGCTTTCCCGATAAAATTCGCGGCTACCTGGTTAACTACGGCCACGTCGATCTTGACCTCACCGCGCTCGTCTACACGTTCGGAATCGCCGCTCTCTGCGGCATCGTCTTTGGTCTTATTCCCGCGTTTCAGAGTTCTGGCCTCGACGTCAATCGCACCCTGAAAGAAGCCTCGGGCCAGTTGGCAGGGAATCGCCACGTCGCGCGCACGCGCCGCATCTTCGTCGGAGCGCAAATCGCGCTCGCCGTCGTCGTGATGATTTGCACCGCACTGCTAGTCGAAAGCTTCATCCATATGACATTCGATCGCGTCGGCTTCAATCCGTCGAACCTCATGACCACCCAACTCGTGCTGCCGAAGTCGCGGTACGCGGCCGACGCCGACGTGAGGAATTTCTACGATCGCGCTATCGCACGCATCCAGTCGCTGCCCGAAGTTGCTGGGGCCGCCGCCGGCGAATTTATTCCTTTCGGTGAAGCGAGCCAGACGAAATCGGTCCACGTCGCCGGACGTCCTCCCGCCGAACCGGGCGAGGATGTCGGCGCGGTCTATTCCGCCATTACGCCGACATACCTCGCCACTATGCAGATTGCGATTCTTCGCGGTCGCGGCATTAATCCGAGCGACGGTCCTGACGCGCCGAAAGTCATGGTCATCAACGACACGCTCGCGCGTAAAGAATTCCACGAAGAAAATCCCATCGGCCACCAACTCGAAATCGGCGAGGCAAAGGATTCATTCACCATCGTTGGCGTCGTCTCTGACGTTAAACGCTGGGCCATGAGTCCCGAACCCGAGCGCCAGATGTACGTCGCCGCCGCGCAAGCGCCGTCGCCTTACATGGCCATCGTCGTCCGTTCGAACCGCGATGCGCCGACGCTGCCCACCGCGATCCGCGACGCGATCTGGTCCGTCGATCCCGACCAGCCCGTCTCGCTCGTTCGCCCCATCGACGATCTCATCAGCGAACAGAACACCGGCTACCGCACGCTCAGTTCCCTCTTCGCCTTTTTCGGCGTACTTGCACTTTTGCTTGGCGCAATCGGAATTTACGGAGTGATGGCCAGCGCCGTCGAACAGCGCCTCCACGAAATCGGCATTCGTTTGGCACTCGGCGCGACGCCCCGCAGCGTGATTCGCATGATGCTACGCTTCGGTCTAAGCATCGCGGCCGTCGGCGTGATCATCGGCCTCGTGGTCGCAGCCGCCGCGAGCAAAGGCCTCACGGTCATTCTCTATAAGGTGAATGGCCTCGACCCGCTCACCTTCCTCGGCGTCGGCTTACTATTTGCGCTCGTCACCGCCGCCGCCTGTTACATTCCAGCGCGTCGGGGCGCCAAAGTCGATCCCATGGAGGCGCTCCGCTGTGACTAGCATCGGCTCGCAAATTCGCACTCGCCTCCAAGCTCTCTTCCGCCGCACAAAAGTGGAAAGGGAACTCAACGATGAACTGCGCTTCCACTTCGAGCAACACGTCGAGAAGCTCGTCGCAACAGGTGTCACGCGCGACGAAGCCATAAGACAAGCCCGCCTCGCCTTCGGCACAAGCGATTCCGTAAAAGAAGAATGTCGCGACGCCCGCGGTCTGCGCCTTCTCGACGCCTTCTCGCAAGACTTCCGCTTCTCGCTCCGCATCCTCGCCAAAAACTGGAAACTCGCCGGCATCGCTATCGTGTCTCTCGCCGTCGCGATGACCCTGGGCACGATCGGGCTCGGCGTCGCGAACGGCGTCCTGTTTCGCCCGCCTGCCGCGACGCACCCGGAGAAACTCGTCGAAATCACGTCGTCGACCCCCACATCGCCCATCGAAAACTTCTCCTACGTCGATTACCTCTACTACCGCAACCACGCTCAGTCTTTCGACTCCCTCGCGGCCTTCCCGTATCAGATCACCAAGGCTCATCTCGCCTTCGGCGATCGCAAAGAAAGCGGGATGATGGAGACCGTCTCCGACAACTATTTTCAAACGATGGGCCTCGCTCCCGCGCTCGGCGAGCTGTTCCATCCCGGAGCCGACGAATCGCGCGCGTCACTCGCCGTACTTAGCTATTCGTGCTGGAAGCGATGGGGCTCCGATCCTCAGGTCGTCGGCAAAACGCTCCTCGTCAACTCTCGCGCAGTAACGATTGCTGGCGTCGCTCCCGAAAAGTTCACCGGCACCGTTTTTGGCTTTGGCGTCGATGTCATCGAGAATCTCGGCGCGCAGGCGGTCGCTGCCGATCCCCACTTTTTCACCGACGGCCAGAATCGCTGGCTCGCGCTCATCGGCCGCCTCAAACCTGGTGCCTCGCGCGAAAGCGCTGCAGCCGAGATGCGCGCTCTTTCCACGCAACTCGCCTCCGTGCATCCGGACACCAACAAAGACCGCGTAGCAAACGTCGGTCCCGTCAGCGTTCTCCCGCCGGATTCGCGTTCCGCCGCTACTCTCATCGCTGGGCTTCTGGTCGCCGTCGTTCTCCTCGTTCTTCTCATCGCCTGCGCCAACGTCGCCAATCTGCTTCTCGGTCTCGGAACTGGCCGCAAACGCGAAATCCTCGTGCGCACCGCGCTCGGCGCCACGCGCGTACGGTTGATCAGGCAGCTCCTCACCGAAAGCGCCATCCTCTGCGCTGCAGGCGGCATTTTCGGATTCGTCATCGCGGCCGCGGTTCTCGCTCGCTTCGCGCGCTTTCAAACGGCGGTGCCGGTGATCGGTTCTTTCGACATCGCTCTGAATTTCCGCGTCGACGCCTCGGTGGCATTCCTCACCCTTGTTCTCATACTTCTTGCAAGCCTCGCCGCTGGACTTGCTCCCGCTCTGCACGCTTCGGTTCCGAATCTTGCCGGAGCGCTCAGCGGCGAAGGTTCCGTCGGCGGCAAAGGAAAGGGCATTCTCCGCGGTGCGCTGGTCGCGCTCGAAGTTGCTGTCTGCGCTCTCGTCATGATTGGCGTCGGCCTCTGTTTCCGCAGCGTCCGCAATCTTGAAAATGTTCGAACGGGTTTCGACGCGCATCGCCTTGCGGGCGTGGGGGCGGATCTCGCTGACAACGGTTTCAAAGAGGACCAGTGGCCGGCTGCTTACGAGCAAATCCGCGCCGCTGCCCGCGAAGTTCCCGGTGTACGCTCCGTTTCGCTTTCGAGCGATTTTCCGTTGATGAACGACAGCTGGTACGGTGACGACGTTGAAATTCCTTCCGCCACAAGCGCGAACTCGGGAGCGAACAAGCCTCATATCGCGCGCACGATCGTGGATGAAAGTTATTTCGCCACGCTTGGTATTCCGCTCGTCTCTGGCCGCGCTTTTCTGACCTCGGACACGAAGTCCGGTCCCGCCGTTGCTATCGTCAATCGCACCATGGCTGAAACTTTTTGGCCCGGCGTCTCAGCTGTCGGTAAACAGTTTTTTCTCCCCGCTTCTGGCGACGCTCCGAAAAAGCCCGTCACCATCGTCGGTGTCGCCGCCGATTCGATTTACAACACGCTCGACGAACAACCCCATCCGGTCATTTATTTGTCGCTCGCGCAGAACAATGAAGGCTTCGTAATCGCTGCCATTCGGTCGGACGGAAACCCGCGCCCGCTGTTGGCTCCACTCTCACAGAAGCTCGGCGCGATCGGCATCAAGACGGATTTGCTTCCGTTCACCGGACGCGACGTCCTCAACATGGCGCTGCTCATCCCGTCGATCACCCTTTACGTGATTCTGGCGCTCGGCATGCTTGCGCTGATGCTCGCCGTGATGGGCCTTTACGGTGCCATCTTTTATTCGGTGAACGAACGCCGCCAGGAAATCGGTATTCGCGTCGCTTTAGGTGCCGGACCGCGCAATGTGCTCGCAATGTTCCTCCGGCAGAGCGCCGTTGTCGCAGGGCTCGGCGTCGTAGTAGGCCTGGGACTCGGCGTCGTCGCCACCATCGCTCTGCGCTCGCAACTCTTCGGCATCGCCTCGTTCGAAGTTCCGGTTCTTTCGTCCGTAGCGATCGCGATGATGGCGATTGCGCTCAGCATTACGTACCTGGCCGCGCGTCCGTGGATCGCCGTCAGCCCTATGGACGCCGTCCGCCACTCCTGATTCGCTGAAAATCCGAACCCCGGTCCGATCCAGTTTCCTCCGCGCAAAAAAAGACCAGCATGTACTAGCACTGTTCCAAATCCCGACTAAACCTGTCCCTTTCTCGAGAGCGCATCCTGCTATGATGCATCCATGAATCGCGAACGGGACGCCCGCGCAGCGACGCGGCACCTTCGCGCTTCCATATCGATCGGAACCGTCTCTGCTCCCCGTTTCTCTCGCGTCAGCAAATGCAGCGCCCCAAATCTCAAGGCGGTTCGGCGCAGATCCTTGGCCCCGCAGCTCTTGTTTTCGTCGATTTCTAATCGCAACTTTCAACAATTAGAATTCCCGCTAACTCCAACAAAACACTGACCCGGCACCAAGTCTAATCGCAACTTTCGCAGCACATTTCCACATCCACCCACACCGCCGTTCACATTCGCGATCCGGGCGAATCAAACGCGAACCCGAATCACGATTTCATCGCTGCACGATTTGTAAATTCGATGGTGAGCCAAACGGAATTTCACGCTTGCGCTGCGCCCAAAGTGCTACTATCCGCCGCCTGCGGCGGGGAAGTCGTCTTGGGGGCCCGTTCGCGATCGGATTGTGGTGGGTCACTTCCGGTCCGTTCGCTCTTCGCTTCCTTTCCTGCCGTCCACGCTTTGGGGCACTCCTGTGCAGAGGAACTACTTCGTTCTGGCGTCCGTTCGCAGATCGACCCCGCGGATCAGGCGCACGTACGCGGTCGGGCCGGGGTCCCGCAGAAATTCAAAGGAGAGAGCATGAGACTGCAGCAATCATTGAAGAGGTCCGTGAACGCAGTAGTGCTTACGCTGGCCTTCATGGCAGTAGCGGCTGTGCCCGCGCACGCCGGCGGCACCGGTGCGGAACAGCAAAAAGTCGCCCCAGCGCGGCAGAACGCTAACGATCTCGGTCTGGTGAGCCCCTCGGACGAGATGAACGTCACCGTTTTCCTGAACATGCACAATAAGCCCGAGTTTGACTCGGCGGTCGAAGCTCTCTACGAGCCTTCGTCGCCGACGTACCGCAAATGGATGACTGGCACGGCGCTGGCGAAGTACGCTCCCACCGCCGCCGAAGTCGAAACTGTGAAGAAAGAACTCCAGAACCACGGCCTCACGATTGTTTCCGTCGACCCCGAGAATTTTTCGGTTCGCGCGCACGGAACAACGGGGAACGTCGAATCGGCGTTCCAGACGCACATCCACCAGTACTCGCTCAACGGCAAGACGTTCCGCGCGAATCTCGAGCCGGCGCACCTGACTGGCGCTGCGGGCTCGCTAGTCGCGCACGTTTCCGGCCTCGAAGTTCACACCGCGCACCCGATGATCAAGTACGCGATCAACCCGAAAACTGGCCAGCCGTTCCCGAAGGTTCCACTGGCAAAAGTTCAGCAGTCCTCCAGTGGCCTACTCGGCTTTATCACCGACCAGTGCTTGCAAGCTCCAACGACGTCCACGTACTCGACACCCGGCGCGTCGCTGCCAGTGGGCGTTTATTACGGCAACGGCTATATGTCGACGCCCTCACAGGTTGCGAATGGCATCGTTTGCAGCTACACATCGGGACAACTCCAGACTCACTACGGCTTGAACGCCGCCTACAAAGCCGGTCTCTCTGGACAAGGCAAGGCCATCGTACTTCTTGAGGCATACGGTTATCCGACGATGCTGCAGGATGCCAACGCGTTCTCGAAGTTTGCCGGCGCTGACCACCGCGAACTTCTCCGTGGTCTACCCGCAAGGGCCTCCGGCCGATCCGGACGCTGGAATACTCTTGGGTTGGGACGGCGAAATCGCGCTCGACATTCAGTGGGCGCACTCGATGGCGCCGGACGCCAGAATTGTAGTCGTGGCGTCCTCGGGCCAGGACAACGAAGACTTCCAGGACTGCATTCGCTACATCACAACGCACACGCTGGGTCACGTTGTGTCGAACAGCTGGGAACTCGATACCGATATCATCGCGGGCGCGGACGAAGAGAACTCCTACAGTCAGGTTCTCGAACTCGCCTCCGCCGCGGGAATCTCGGTGAATTTCTCGAGCGGTGACGGTGGCGACGGAGGCCTCGGCAGTCCAGAGGGTGCACCCGGCGTTCCGTCGAACAATCCGTGGGCGACCGCGGTGGGCGGCACGACCATCATCAATCAAAACACTGGCGCCAGCGGCCGCGTGGAACTCGGGTGGGGCAACAACGGCGTGTTCCTCAATGTCGGTGGCGTGCTCGATCCTCCGGAACAGCTCGGATTGCTCGGCGGCGCGGGCGGCGGCGAAAGCATTTTCTTCGCGAAACCCTCGTGGCAGTCGGCACTGCAGGGAACAGGTCGTCAAGTGCCGGACGTCGCGGCACTGGCCGATCCATACACCGGCGTCCCGATCGTGCTCACCGAAAACGGCGAGCAATTCTTTGAGCCCGGCGTCGGCGGCACCAGCCTCGCTTGCCCAATCTTTTCGGCGATCTGGTCGCTGGCCATTCAGGACGCGAACGTCGGCCTCGGTCAGGCGGCTCGCGTGATTTCGAAGTTGCCTGCTGGCACAGTCACTGACGTGGTTCCGCAGGGGAGCTCGACCAATCTTGCTGGAACCATCTTCGACGCGAGCGGCAGCACTGCGTACTCGTCGAACGATCTGTTCTCGGGGCTACTCTTCAGCCAGCAGACGTACCTCGACGCGAACTGGACGGTAGTAGCCGGTGAAAACATAGCGATCAGCTTCGGCACCGATTCGTCGCTGACCGTGACGCCGGGCTGGGACAACGTAACCGGATGGGGCTCGCCGATCGGACTTGCGTTCATCAAGGCCGCCGCGGGCACCGCGTCCAAATAACCAGTACCCAACCAGCAGCGCAGCAACGCCGGGCCGGAGACCTCAAATCTCCGGCCCGTTGCTTTATAGGGGAGTGAATATGCAAAAAAGGCGGAACTCATCCCCGCCCGGTAGGTGAATTAGCGAAAACAGGTGAGATTTTTTCCAGGGATGAGGGTTACATCAACGAACGCACGGGGGATAATTTCGTTGCAGACCCAATTTGCCGGTTTTATAGTTTTTGCGTTCGTAAAATATTTTTGCGCACGAATCCCGCAGTTCAATCAAACCTTTACCCACAGACTTTCGGAGTCTTCAGAGGAGCTACCGTGAAAGCGATTCGTCCCCTACTTTGCCTTCTTGCCGTCAGCTTGCTTTCCATTCTCACCGCCTGTGGAGGCGGAGGAAGCGGCCCCAATCCGACCGTTCCCGTGGTTTCGATCAGTGGCCAGTCATCGACCGTCGCACCGTCGGGAGCAATTAACCTCACCGCCACGGTGTCTGGCGACTCCACTAATTCCGGCGTGAGTTGGACCGTGAGCGGCGACGGCACTTTGTCGAACTCGACCACCACCGGTGTTACCTACACTGCTCCTTCCACGGTGCCCTCGAGTCCCAACGTCACGATTACCGCGACCTCGGTTGCCAACAACCAGGGTGCATCGTCGGTTTACTTCATCGTGCAGCAGCCGCCGGTGCAGGCTCTCCAGTCCTTCATCGGGCAATACGCTTTCGTGATGAGCGGCTTCGACTCCTCGGGGAACCCGCTGACCGTCGGCGGCAGCATCAAGGCGGACGGCAATGGCCACATCACATCGGGCGTAATCGACGTGAACGACAACGGCAGCAACGCCAGCGTAACGACGATCACCGGCAGCTATACGCTCAATTCCATCGGTCGGGGCACGATCACGCTCAGCAACGCGCTGCAGGCGTTCAGCTCGACGCCTGAGTTCTCGTTCACTCTCGACACAGCCACCAACACCGGCGCGATCATTTCGCTCGACGCCTCTCTTCCCATGGTGTCCGGAACGATTGATCAGCAGAATTCCGGGCTGTTCGGAACGATTCCGTCCGGCTCCTTTATCTTCCGCGGTTTCACCGACAATCCGCAGCGCGGCAGCGAAGTTGGGCGGCTCTCGATCGTCGGCGGTGGCGCGATCAGCAATGGCCTCCTCGACATCGCGGACATCTACAACGGCAACGACTATACGAACCAAACGTTTACCGGAAACAGCTTCACAATCCCAGACACGAACGGCAGGGGGAGTTTCTCGATCTCAGTCGGAACCACGCCCGCGGACTACGTCTTTTATGTCGTGAGCGCGACCAAGATCTACTTCTTTGAGAACAACAATTCGACGACGGGATCGAATACGCAGTTCATCGGTCAGTTGCGATCGCAGAGCCTCTCGTCACTGACCGCGACATCGCCGAATGGCCCCGGTATCTTCGGGACCATCGGGGGCGATTACTACGTGTCAGCCGGTGTAACTTACCTTCTTTCGAGCGTCGCGATTGGAAACCTCAATATCAGTGGTGCCGCCGTTTCAGCCAACTGGGACCTTAACGATGCATCGCAGGTTACGTCGTC
>Ga0210391_10003689_pt1 | contig 12917 bp, 12 predicted proteins | sample IncBWC12OmetaG_FD_160573 | JGI IMG/M metagenome (GOLD analysis project Ga0210391, IMG submission 160573) | Forest soil microbial communities from Barre Woods Harvard Forest LTER site, Petersham, Massachusetts, United States - Inc-BW-C-12-O ... | reverse complement strand
CCGGCAATTTTTCCCGCGCCAGACGCAACGCTTCATCCCCGTCGGCCGCACTCGTGACGTCATAGCCCGCCCGCGCCAACGCCCGCTCCGTCGCCAGTCTCAGAAACTTGCTGTCTTCCACCAGCAATAATTTGGTCATGAGCGCCCGCACCTCCGCTATCCGGATGTCGGTCAGCATCATCAAAGCACCGACGTCCACGATGGAATTCGCCATCCCAAACAACCATCGGCAGATTTCGCAAGAAGCCCAGCCCGGTATCCATGAGTGTTCTTTAACCTCTAACTCCGCATTCGCGATCCCGGCGGCTGCGGCTGCAGCAGCCTCGCCAGCAGCGCCGAAAACACGCGTCGCGCTTCTGCCGCTTCGTTCGGCCGGATCGTCTTTTCGATCAGCAGCATCGCCGTTCCGTGACAAAGCATCCACAATTCGATCAGCAGAGCTTCGTGATTGTCCGGAGCCGGCCCCAGCGTCTCCAGCAGCTTTTTCCGCGTCGCCTCCCGCGACAGCCGGCCCACAGATTTCGCTCCGGCGCGGATCGCCCGCGGCGAATGAAACAGTTCGTAGTCTCGTTGATGCAGCAGCGTGTACTCGTGGGGATGTCTCAGCGCATAATCCAGATATCGTTCACAACCCTCTGCCGGAGTCGGCGCGCCTTCGAGTTGCGCCGCCAGCTCCCGCCGGGTGTGGTGCAGCAGCGCGCGAAGAATATCCTCTCGCGTCCGGAAGCGCCGGTACACCGACGGCGTATTCGTCCGTGCCCCTTTGGCCACGGCCCGCATCGTCAGCGCTTTCTCCCCGCCCTTTCTCCACAGCTTTTGCGCTGCTTTCAAAATCAGGGCTTCCAGATCCGGATCGGGTCGCCGTGGCATCTCTTCGTCCTTCAGGAGAGTGAGCCTCTCTCCGCCTCGTCTACTGCTGTATATAGTACCTACAACCCGTTCCCATTCCTAAAGTTGCGTGCAGGCCGCTCCATGGCAGAGATGTTCTTCTCCGAATATTATGTTGACATTGTATACGTAACGCTGTAGAAAGTATGGGCAGCGGCCCTCCCCCACGTTAACCTTATGTTACGGGCCACTCATGCCGCCCGATCGCAAGCGGGCCGCGCATTAGACTTACCCCCACGCTCCAAAAAGGGACGGCGCAAGCCGTCCCGCGTCTACAACCCTCAGGTCTTAGAGTCTATGCGCCAAGACCCGAGACCACCTGCTCGTGTGGAGCGGACACTCTTTTCCGCTGTCTTTGACCTTGATGTTGATCTTGACTTTGACCCTGACCCTGACCTCCAGCGATACCGAGCGCAGAATCCTGCAATCGACTCAACCCCCGAAGATCAGGAACCCGGCTTTAAGCCGCCGAGCTCCGTCTTCTTCCTGCTCTTCCCCAAGACCTAAAACCTAAGAACTAAGGCCCGAAACTTCCGCCCGCACCTCACTCCGCACCACTCCCGCCCTTTCTCCCCGCAGCAAATGCCACGCCTCCAAATACTCCCCATATTTCGATTTCTCCAGCTCCGGATACAGCCCCACGCTCCACATCCCTCGCACCCGCTTCTCCGGCAGGATGTACCACACATCCTCCGGAATCACATACGCCGCCACAAAATCAAACGAATTCTTCTTATACGGCCCCCGGCTGTCTTTCAAGGTGCAGGAATACCCATTCCCCTCCCGAAAGATCGTCGACTTCACCTGCACCCGCATCATCCTCCCGCCCGCCGGATATGCCACCCAGTCGTATCCCGACGACTCTCCCCAAGGCCGCGCCAGCCGCAACCCCTCCCGCAGCGCCCGCACCGCAAAACACAACTCCGCCCACTCCCCCCGCTTCTTGCAATTCTTAATCCTCATCCCCGCATTTCGATTTTTCCTCATACCACTCCTTATTCGATACTTGTCACTCTAAGATAATCTTTGTCATTCCGAGCAAGCCCGGAGCGATAGCGACGGCGCCGCCGAGGAATCTGCTGTTCGCTTTACGCCCCAACAAAAAACGCGGCCGCCAGTGGCCGCGCAATTCTTGAAACTTATTCCACTTTCCCATGCAAGTGCGTCAACGCAAAGTCTACGAATGTGGAGCCTACTTTAGTAGGTATGCGGGGAGAACAACCAGGAAGACACGAATTCCGCTTATGCCGGTCACCTCGCTCGTGTGGAGCGGACACTCCTGTCCGCTGCTTTTGACGTTGATCTTGATTCTGATCTGATTTTGATTTTGACCTTGATTCTCGACCTTGATCCTCCAGAATGCGTGCACAGATAGGATGTGTGCACGGACCCGGTGCAATCCCGTGGAAGGGCGGCGCTTCAGCGCCGCGTCGGCTTTGAAAGGTGCGACTTTCAGTCGCGCCGTAAAACCCCAATCAATATCAACCGCGGCTTCAGCCGCTGAGGTCTGCTCAACCGCGCTGTCATCCTGAGCGAAGCATGCGGATTCGCCCCACGAATCCGCATGCGCAGTCGAAGGATCCCTGCACTCCTGCTCGTGCCTCAGTCATCTCAGGGAGTTCTCCCGAAATCGCGGGGAGGTGGGAATCATCCAAGCGGGACACGGCCCGTGGAATCCAACCCTTCAAAAAACGAAAGGTGGGCCGCCTAAAAATCGACTTCGAGCGTTCCAAGGTCAGCTATGGTTCGACCCACCTTGTCTCGCAAAAACGACGCTAAACGCTCCGCAAAACCAGCGTCATCGATGAGCAAATCACGCGTGTGATAGTGGCCTTGGTAAACAGTTTTCAAGGATACATTCGCTTTTGCGTGACCCACCGGAGCATAGTAGAAAACCCGCTCCAAGACATCGACTCCTCCTAGTGGAATCACCAAGCTAGGAGCATACCCCCCGCCCGGTTCTGGCGGCCAGATGCCACGGAGCTTCGGATGCGATTGCAATGTTACTTTGCTGGAACTGATTTTGGTTTGGAGTTGCATTAAGGGTTTACTATAACGCAAATAGAAAGAGGGTGCGTCCTCCACCGTCAAAAAATTGACGGGTTTGGAAACACCCTCGGGATAGATCTCGGGCATTTAGCCCTGGAAGAACTATAGCGTGATCGATGTCAATTGTCGACCCCTTCGGAAAGCGAGTAGCAGCAAGACTCCTGGACTTCTTTGGGAGCGGCATCCCATGGTACCGCCGTCTCTGGTGTTCCAGCTCTCTTCTCGCCCTGGAGGAGGTTCTAGAAGCCAGCTACGCAGTGCGCGCCGGAATTCTCAGCGAGGATCTTTTCGGGGCGACTGTTCAAGTTGCATTGTCACTTGTAGGCCCAGACCCTGGTGTCGGAACAAAGGAGGCAAAGAAGGCCGTTCAACAGGCGTTAAAGAAGAACATAGTCCCCGATGGCGTCGACTTTGGACTAGTCAAGCTCGGAGCTGAAGCGGTTCGTGCAAACTATCTTCATCTTTGGGCAGAGGCCATTGATCGGGGAGAGAATCCCGGTCCAGAGCGCACCGCTAGGTCAATTGCTTCACACCTTTTGGACGCCGGATTCAGTCCTCGATACCTCCATCGTTGGTGCAAGTACCAAGCGCAAAATGCCGCAGGAGCTACTTCACTTTCCCAACTCGTTGAAAGTGCGCACGCGATGTTCAGGAAGGCTATCGAGGAATTCAGCGTATTGGTCCCGTTCGAGGAGTGCCCGAGAGCAATTCAGGGCGGCCCTCGAACTGGGTGTCCGCCAAGGACGTCGTGAACTGGCTGACCTCGCAAGGATTTGATGCTGGTGGGATCCAACAAAATGGAGCGTTGCTCTTCCGCCTTCCGGCAAGAGATCCGTGGGCAGCAGTCGAAGCAGCCGTTGACACCGTCGATCAGCTTTCTTCTCGTGTCGCGCTAGGAACCAATGGGCACCTAAGACCGTCACGATCAGCATGGGTAGAGGGCATTCCCCAGGCATTTTCATTTGGTCGCCAGCGGAGGCGCGTGGAAGTCCACGCACTGCATCGCGAGGACAAACTTTACAGTCTTGAGGAGGCGAGCATTGTCGACGCTGCCCTGCACATGATGGGAGCTTTGAACTCGGCCCCGGCGAGCACGGCGATCACAACTGGATGGGCCGCTATCGAAGCTCTTCTGAGCGGTCCCGGAGATGCGGACGTCGTGGCCGGAACTCGCCTTGCTGCTCTGGTAACCTGTTCCTTCGTCAGGGCCGAACTGACGACTCTCTCGTACAAGCTCCGCGGTGAGGATCCTCTGATACCCGCCTTGAAACGATGCGGTACGAACCGAGAGCGCGCTAAGGTAATCGCCAATGCAATTAGCACCAATGCCGCGCTCACGCTGAGCGCCGAATCCGATATAGCCGCGGCAGACAGAATGCGCAAGATTCTTGCCAATCCGCATAGCAGCCTGCGAGACATTCACAACCAGGTCGCCGCCGTGTTCACCCGCATGTATAAGAACCGAAACCTAGTGATTCATTGGGGCAAGATTGACGCAGTGGGACTTTCCCCGAATTTACGGGCCGCGGGTCCACTCGCAGGAGCAGGATTGGATCGGATTGCACACGCTTGGTTTGTGAACAAGGTGCGTCCAATGGAACTCGCGGCTCGCGCTCTCTTCGGCCTCGAGACAGTAGGCTCTCACGGCGGACCTGAACCCGTCGATATCCTCGAATAGGGTCTATGGTCGAGTGCCGGAGTTGTCGGCGGCTTTGTTCAAAGAAAAAGGGGCGGCTTGCGTCGCCCCGCTTCAAAATCAAAAGCAGCGGGCGAGGGTGCACACTCTACACAACTACGTTCCCTCGCTCCACCCCGCCAAATACTCTTCCTGCTCCGGACTCAGCCGATCGATCTTGATCCCCATCGACTCCAGCTTCAGCTTGGCGACGCGCTTGTCGAGTTCGTCAGGAACCTTGTAAACTCGCTTCTCCAGCGTCTTGGCATTCTTCACCATGAACTCAACCGACAGCGCCTGATCGGCAAAGCTCATATCCATCACTGACGCAGGATGCCCCTCCGCCGCCGACAGGTTAATCAGCCGTCCATCGCCTAGCAGGTTGATCTTGCGCCCGTCTTTCAGCGAGTATTCGTCGACGAACGCACGCGTCGTGCGCTTCGACGAGGCCATCTTTTCGAGCGCCGGAATATCGATCTCCACGTTGAAGTGTCCGGAGTTCGAGATGATCGCGCCATCCTTCATCAAGTCGAAATGTTCTTTGGTGAGCACGCTCTTGTTGCCCGTAACCGTGCAGAACACATCGCCGAGCTTCGCCGCTTCGGTCATCGACATCACACGGAAGCCGTCCATCACCGCTTCCAGCGCCTTCGTCGGATCGACTTCCGTGATGATCACCTCCGCGCCATTGCCGCGTGCCCGGCTTGCCAACCCGCGCCCGCACCAGCCGTAACCGGCCACCACGAACTTCGATCCAGCCAGCAGGAAATTCGTCGCGCGGATAATTCCGTCGATCGTCGACTGTCCGGTGCCATATCGGTTATCAAAAAGATGCTTGGTGTCAGCATCATTCACTGCAACGATGGGAAATTTCAGCACGCCTTCCTTCGCCATCGCCCGCAGCCGGATCACCCCCGTCGTCGTCTCTTCCGTCCCGCCGATTACGCCTTCGAGCGCGTCGGTCCGCTTGGTGTGGAGAATCGTTACCAGGTCGGCGCCATCGTCCATCGTGATGTGCGGCTTGTGATCGATCGCCGCCAGAATATGGTTGTAATACGTGTCGTTATCTTCACCTTTGATCGCGAACACCGGAATGCCCTGATCGCGCACCAGGCTGGCCGAAACGTCGTCCTGGGTCGAGAGCGGATTCGAGGCGCATAACACCACGTCCGCTCCGCCGTCACGCAGGCAGATTGCCAGGTTCGCCGTCTCTGCTGTTACGTGCAGGCAGGCCGAGATGCGAATTCCCTTTAGCGGCTGGTTCTTGATGAATTCCTTGCGGATAATCTGCAACACCTTCATCGACTGGTTCGCCCATTCGATCCGCTTTTTGCCCAGTTCCGCCAGTTCCAAACTCTTAATGTCGCAATTGATCTGTGCTGCTGTTGACATACGCCTCCTGTGGCGTCTTCACTGCTGAAGATGTTTGTTTACGAAGTTATTGGTTACGAAGAGTAGTCCGATTACCAGTGCCATGTCAGGATACACGATTCCGCCCCGACATCGAAAAACCGAAAATACCCTTAGGGGAATAAGACTTCCGGTGCATCAAAAACGCTGCAATTCTCCGCACATCATCGCACACGGATTTTGTTCGTCGTTACCGGTTTGTCATCTCGAGTGAAGCGAGGGACCTTGGTTTCCGCATGCAGCGCCACGACAGAGGGTGCCCCACCCTTACGTTCTGTGTAAGGGTGGGATTCCACTGCTGTTTAATCCGTGCCCTAGAGCCGCGCTTACTTCCTTCCCGCGTGCGCCGGTTCGTGCACTCCCGCGTCACTTGCCAGCTTTGCTGCCTTATCGGTCGCTTCCCACGTAAAGTCCGGATCGTTGCGGCCAAAATGTCCGTACGCCGCCGTCTTCTTATAGATCGGCCGACGCAATCTCAGAGAATCGATAATCCCCCGCGGCGTCAGCTTAAAGTGCGCGCGAATCAAATCCGGGATGATAGCGGGATCCACCTTCTCCGTGCCAAACGTATCCACGCGCACACTCACCGGATCCGCCACGCCGATTGCATAAGCCAACTGCACTTCGCAACGGTCCGCCAGCTTCGCTGCCACAAGATTCTTCGCAATGTAACGCGCCATGTAAGCCGCCGAACGATCCACCTTCGTCGGATCTTTTCCGCTGAACGCTCCGCCGCCATGACGTCCCATGCCGCCGTAAGTGTCGACGATGATCTTGCGTCCAGTGAGCCCCGTATCGCCCATCGGCCCGCCAATCACAAATCGTCCCGTGGGATTGATGTGATAGTTCGTATCTTCATCCAGCAGGTGCGCCGGAATCACCGCCTGAATCACATTCTTCAAAATCCCCGCACGCAAATCGTCGTTGGTCACGGTCTCCGCATGCTGCGTGGAAATCACAACTGCGTCCACCCGCAGCACTTTTCCCTTCGCATCATATTCAACTGTCACCTGGGATTTTCCATCCGGACGAAGGAAGGGAAGCGTTCCATTCTTGCGCACTTCCGAGAGTCGCAAGGTCAACTTGTGCGCCAGCGAAATCGGAGTCGGCATCAACTCCTCATTCTCATTCACCGCATACCCAAACATCATTCCCTGGTCGCCGGCGCCGCCGGTGTCGACGCCCATGGCGATGTCGCCGGATTGTTTGTTGATGCTGGAGATGACGGCGCAGGTGTTGCAGTCGAAGCCATAGACCGCGTTGTCGTATCCGATGGTTTGGACGGTGCCGCGGACGACTTGCTGGAAGTCGACGTAGGCTTTGGTAGTAATTTCTCCGGCGATGACGACCAGGCCAGTGGCGGTGAGAGTTTCGCAGGCGACGCGGCTCGCAGTATCGTCTGTCAGGCAGGCGTCGAGGATAGCGTCTGAAATCTGGTCGGCGATCTTGTCGGGATGGCCTTCGGTCACAGATTCAGAAGTAAACAGAATGCGGTTCTTTGATGTGGCGGCCAAGATTTTTCTCCTTAGAAAAGTGCTGCGGATTTTGCTTTTGGCGAGACCTGCCGTCGGGGTAAGCGGTCGCTCAGGATGACACTAAAAGGCTACCAGACGGGTCGCGGTCACGCAATGACTTTAGCTTTGACTGCATCATGTTGTATCCAATCGTGCAGTTGCGATGTTGAATGGAGGATCGGGGCGTTGAGCGAATCGCGAGCAGGTCCCACATATTCTGATCCCACATAGTCTAAAGAGCGGCGTTTCTTCCACTGTTAAGCCTTGCTCAAGGCAGAGGGTCTCGCAAAAAGAGGCGAGAACCGATCACATAAGCGTCAATGTTTATCGTATCGACCGGCACGATATAACACGCTGAGCTGGTTTTTTCCGGAATCAGAACATCAACGGGCTTGTAACTCGCAAGTGATAGCGAACAGTACGAGATTGCCGTTTTGAAAACCTGACCTAAACGGGGAGTAATCCATAGACCGGGGGTTGAGTCTTGTTCGGAAAGTGAAACGCCTTCCAATTTTGAAAGCTAAGTAGTTACGACGGAAATGTAAGGCATTGCTTCGGACCGACGGCCGAGAACGGAGGTGCCGGGTCTTCGGCGGGGCGGCGGGAGTTTTTCTGCTTCGCTTGTTTGGAGATGGGAACTGCGTCGGAAGCGGGCATAGGGATCCTTCGACTGCGCATGCGGATTCGTTTAGCGAATCCGCATGCTTCGCTCAGGATGACAACGGTGAGGAATGGAACGGAAACCAAACCTCAGCGGCTGAAGCCGCGTTCTAGCCTTGGAGAATTGATGCGGCACGAGTGGAACTCGTGCCCTTCCCGCTCTCTTCGCTTTGAGGCGTTTAGCGGAATTACTCTCGAAAGCCCGGGAGCGGATGCGATAAGATGCTCCGGCCCTATGTATTTTCTCCTGTGGTACATTCCGTCGGGGCTCTTGGCTCTCCTGATTTTCCTCATGGTCCGGAACTGCGCGTACAGTGTGTGCCCGTGGTTCTTTTCTTATGTTGCTTTTGCGGTGTCTGCGGGCGTGGCCCGATTCGTCGTTCACAGCCGCCCTGGCGCCTACTACGCGACCTATTGGATTACCGAGGCGGGCTTCTGTCTTCTGGGAATTCTCGCGATGTACGAAGTGTTTCGCGTCATCATTCGATACGTTGCCCCGCGCTGGTGGACCCACTTGATATTTCCGGGTGTCGTTGTCGCGGGTACCTGTTTGAGTCTGGCCCGCGCTCACGCCGTCCCGCCACGGGTTAGCGGTTTCCTCTACTACATTGTCATCGCAGAAATCGCCGTTCGGTTCGTAGAGGTGTTTGCCGTGGTGTTGACGGTCGTCCCACTTTTTGGTTTTCGCAGACATCGGTACGCTCTTGGTGTAGCCGCAGGGTTTGGGTTTTATTCCGCTGTTGAACTCTTGAATACGATCAAGTTTGCGGACTTAGGGACAGCGTTTAAATTTTGGTGGGGCGTGACCTCAGTTGGGGCATACTCTCTTGCCGTATTGATTTGGATTGGGTTTTTCCACGTGCGGCAAGAGGATGAGCCTCTCCCGACTCTCGAACAGGCGTACGCGTCCGATGCGCCGCGCAAGAATCCAGGCCGACTAGAGCGAGTCCGCCATCCGGCGCTTCGTATCAGGGCCGGCCTGTGAGAGTCTGCGTGCGAAGCTTTCTTTCGCCCTTCAGGGCTTGCTCGTTTCTGTAGCTCAACCCAGGGCTTGTGAGCGTGGGTGAGAACTCAGTCGTCCCTACGGGACGAGGTTTTCTTTTTCCACTTTTCCCAGCGCCAAAGGCGCTGGGCTACTGTCAATCGCCCCGCCGGGGTGGTGTGCTCGACGACTTCAGCCGCTGAGGATCCATCAAAACAGTTTGACGGACGCACTACGCCCCTTCGGCGAGATCAGAGCAGGCTCTGGGCTGCACTCTGTCACCGACCTTCGACTGGCTCAGGGCAGGTTTTTGCGACTGAAAAGAGCGAGTATCTTTTCCGACGTGACTCGTGGGTCGGCGTTGCACGCAGACTCTGTGAAGCCCGTCCTGTGGGGCTTTCGGGCTTCTGGCGCTGTCCGTTTCTTAATGCTCTAGTTCAGGAATTGATTCTTAACCTGTTGGGTACGATCCTCGATTACCCCGCACGAAACTACACACCATTGGGCCTGCCGGACTAGACTAATCTCTGAGGCGCTCCGGCGCTTCCCCCAATAACTAAACCTAAAGGAGAAAGAAACACCATGAAGCGAATTTTCGCAGTCGTGCTTTTGCTGTTATCGCTCGCCTCGGCAGCATTGGCCGACGGAGGGGGTGGGTGGCCGCCAACGGGAAATACAACCAAGCCGCCCCAAGTGAGCGTTGCGGCCTAGACAAATTACCCTCGAAAGCCGGGAGCAGGTGCGATAATCTGCTCCCGGCGCTATGAATCTTCTCCTGCGGTGCATCCCGTCGGGGTCTGGTGCTGTTGCTTTTCCTTATGTTCCGGAATCGAACTTGTTCAGGAAGCGAGTCTTAACCTGCTAAGGTTCGGGCCTCGATTACGTCGCACTAAAATCCGCCCCAGCGGGGGCGCCGAGCTAAACTACTCGCGAGGCGCTTCGGCGCTTCCCCATACTAACGACTAAGGAGAAACACCATGAAGCGAATTTTCGCAGTCGTGCTGTTGCTGTTATCGTTCGCCTCTGCAGCATTGGCCGACGGAGGGGGTGGGAAGCCACCAGTGAAAAAGCTGCCCCAAAGGATAGTCGTAGCCTAATCGAATTACGCTTTATTCTCGAAAGCCGGGAGCAAATGCGATAATCTGCTCCCGGCTCTATGAACGTTTTCCTGCGGTACATCCCCTCGGGGCTCTTGGTGCTGTTGCTTTTCCTGTTGCTCAGGAATCGCGCCTACAGAGTGTGCCCATGGTTTTTTACTTACGTGGCCTTTGGAGTGGCTGCGGATTTGGCGAGGTTCATCGTCCATAACAACCCGCCAACCTACAGGGCAACCTATTGGATTACCGAGGCAGGTTACTGTGTTCTTGGAATCCTCGCGATGTACGAAGTGTTTCGCGCTGTTCTCCGCGCCCGCTTGTGGTGGACTTATCTCATCTTTCCGGCCATCGTTTTTGCGGCCGTTGCACTCAGCCTGGGTCGCGCTCACGCCGTTCCGCCACAGTTTAGTGGCCTCCTCCTCTATATTGTCACTACTGAAATTGCCGTCCGGTTTGTGCAGGTATTCATGTTCGTTGGGCTGGGTGTCATAGCGGTTCTTTTTGGCCTTCGCTGGCGCCAATATGCTCTGGGTATAGCTGCGGGCTTTGGGCTTTACGCCACAGTCGCCCTGTTGACCACAACAAAATTTTCGGATTTCGGAACAAGATTTAGGGATGTTTTCAATCTGATCTCACTTGTGGCATACTCTGTTGCCGTATTGATTTGGATCTGGTTCTTTCGTGTGCCACAGGAGGAAGAACCTCCTTTGGATCCCAAACTGGTGGCCCACTACATCGCCGTGCTGGAGCAGTATATGGGTTGGATGCGAAGGATGCGTTAGGCATGATTTTTTCGATTGTGACGTGGTTGATCCTCTCGTGCAGCGCGCTGGAGTTGGTTTATCTTTTGTATTTGGCCTGGTCGAGCACCAGGGGTCCCAAGCTTGTTCTTGGCGATGTGATCCATTTCTTGTACCCCGTCGATTCGTCTCTGCTGGCGTCGTTGGTCGATCCCGCTGCCGATTTTGAATTGCGCTGGAGCCTGAGTCCACGCAGCTTCCGCGAGGAGCAGCGGCGGCGCATGCGCCTCTATCGCGAATTGCTCGGGCGCATGGCTCACAATTCCGCGGTTCTCGCCGAGTTCGATAATGCCATGCGCGGCAACGTCGCTGGACCTGGGTCGAAGTTGCAGGAAGCGGCCGTCAAGGTGCGACTCTACTGTATGTTCTCCCGGGGAAGGCTTCGCTTGTGGTTGTGGCTTCCAAATGCCTTCGGCGTGGTTGTACCGCCTAGGCTTGCTCGTTTGCGCATAGCCGCGAACCTTGACGGGCTCCAAGTCTATGAGGAGCTTAAGATGGCGGCTGCGGAGGCGTTCGCACAGTTGCGGCCTGCGGAACTCGAAGCTTTGACCCACAATTTGTGATTGTGGGGATTCCTTCCTTGCGTTGCTCAATGCTTCTGATCCGTGTTAGCAAGTCCTGTCTGGCCTCCGGAGAAAGCTCGGGCTGAAGCCCGATAGTTTTTCAACGCCCTTACGCGGCCCTAAAGGGCCGCTCTTTCACGGTCGTGGCTCAATTCGTCGTAGATCGGTCAAATGAGTTCTCCTGCAACCTCCCAGATGGCATTTCTAAATATTCCACAGCAGCAAGGTCGAGGTCCCTCAGCGGCTAAAGCCGGACTCAAGAGCGAATGATTTATCGCAGCGGTGAACCGCTGCGCCACCCTAAGGCGAGGTCCACCCCAAAAGCATCGCTCTTATGGATTCGTGGTGGGAGTTTGCGCTGGAAGTGAATCGCGGAGGCCGGTGGAATCGAAGGTGAAGGTTTTTACTTCGCCTTCGTTGCCCTCGGTGGGGATGGTTTTGCCTTTGAGGGCGAAGCTGAGGCCGGCGGCGTTGCCGGTTTTTACGACGATTTCGTGAGTGGCGCGAACGGAAGTGCCCGCGGGTGCGATCAGGGTTTCGGTGGCGACGGGACTGCCATCGGCGGTGATCGAGATCCAGGAGGTTTCGTTGGCGCGAATGACGAGAGTGAATGTGGGAGCAGGTTTCAATGCGGCGGCGTGTGCGGCGTTCTTTGAAGCTGATGTCTCGAGCCGGGAATCTGCGTCGTCATCGGCGGAGTTGGGAGCAGTGGATTTTGTAGATGTGGAAGATGGCGGCGGGGTAGGTGTGCTTGTCGTCGCTGACATTGGGTTGGTGCTTTGACTTGTCGCCGCATTTGTTCCTGCGGAACTTTTCCCTGCGGGTTGCTCGACGGAGGGCGTGTGATCTGGCGCAGCGACCGCAGACGGAGCCTGAGATTGAGGGATCGCGACGGTGGGATGCGCTGCGGCGATTTGCTGTCGGTGGCGGCGATAGCTCCAGAAGGCGAGAACGAGGGCTACGAGCAGCAAAGCGACGGCGAGTTTTTCCCACGGGATGGGAGTGGAATGCTGGCTGGTGTCGTCCGCTAAAGCCGCTGCGGGATATTTCTTGGGGAAACGTTCGACGGGAGTTGCGAGCGGCTCGGACGGAGCAGAGAGCTTTGGCGCGCGCGGTTTGGGTGGACGATCTTTGTTAGGACGATCTTCGTTAGGACGATCTTCGCGCGGACGAACTTCCGGTGGACGATCTGGGGGGCGAACCTGCGCAGGAATTTTTGCGGTGGCGATGGCGGAGTCGGCGCGATTTGTGGCGGGAGTGCGGGGGGCGGGGAGATTCT
>Ga0210391_10003688_pt1 | contig 12919 bp, 14 predicted proteins | sample IncBWC12OmetaG_FD_160573 | JGI IMG/M metagenome (GOLD analysis project Ga0210391, IMG submission 160573) | Forest soil microbial communities from Barre Woods Harvard Forest LTER site, Petersham, Massachusetts, United States - Inc-BW-C-12-O ... | reverse complement strand
TGGGTGCAATTCATGCTCGATCGGCCCATCGTCGCGGAACCAGGCAGCAAATTTGAATATTGCAGCGGCAGCATGCATCTGCTCTCTGGAATTGTTTCTCAGTCAACGGGCATCAGCGCGCTCCAATTCGCGCGACTTGAACTCTTCCAGCCCTTGGGCATCGACGACATCCGCTGGCCTTCCGATCCTCAGGGAGTCAGCTATGGCTGGGGCGATCTCCACCTCCAGCCACGCGATATGGCCAAAATTGGTTACCTTTGGCTCAACAAGGGGCGCTGGGATGGACGCCAAATCCTCCCGGTGGACTGGATGCCCGCAGCGTCGCAACCCCATTCGCACCCCAACTTTGGCAGCGGGGAATATGGATATGGATTCTGGGTCTATCCGGAAAGAAATCCACCTCTATACGAAGCATTGGGACGCGGAGGCCAACGTATAAGTGTTGTGCCAGGCAAGAATGTCATCGTCGTATTCACTGGCGGAGAATTCGAACCGGGCGACATCGGAAAATTCATCGGCGAGTCGATCAAGTCCGACCATCCTCTACCGGAGAATCGGGCCGGCGACGCTCACTTGACCGCGGCCGTTGGCGCCGCTGCTCGGCCCCCGGAAGCGCCCGCGACTTCAATGTCCAACGCGATCTCCGGCAGGAATTACGCCGTTGAAAGCAATCCGGTGAGACTGAAATCGTTCTCACTGAACTTTTCAGACCGCAAAAAAACAATGGTCAAGCTGGAATTCAACGACGGACGGGTTGAACAACGGCCGCTCGGTCTTGATGGAATTCCCCGTCTCTCCCCCGGCGGTCGGTTCGGACTTCCCGTAGCATTGCAAGGCTGGTGGAGGGCAACAGCACATTTGTCTTTGACTACGATGAAGTTGCCAACATCAACTTCTATCGCTTCCGACTCACATTTGCCCACGACAACGTCAGCATAGAGCTGACCGAAAAAACTGGCTTGGTGGACAGCAGGTTTCAGGAGAAATTAGTCGGTAACTGAAGCCTCGATCAAGTGTTTGGAAAGGTCATCATGCTCAAGATTGCGATGCTTGTTCGTTCGGCGCCGGGTGCTGATTTTCCGTCTGACAAACCGCTGCCACGATCTTGGACCCGGGTAGGTTTCTTGTGTGTCCTCATGGCTGCTTGCAACGCGACTGCACAAACCGCACCCATGGACGCGAACGACATCCACCGTCTTGCAAGCCGCTCGCGCTCGATGGCAAAGTGGGGGACCCGGGCTCGAAGTCGGCCATTCTCTTCACAGATTTCAAAATGCGCCACCCCGAGCCCGGGAAACCACCCTCGGAGCGGACCGAGGGCTTCATCGACTCGTCCCCCACGGGAAATCCCATAGCGCCCGGCATTGCCGCATCCGCCTGAAACGCAAGCGGTTTAGTGCAAGAAGAATTATCGTTCGTGGGACGTTTGTGGAAATCTACGCACTGGAAGGGTGTCATTTGCATTTCGTGCGGAACTATACTTTGCTTTATACCTGCTACCGCGTTAAACAGGACTCGAACACCGCGAGCATCTAACGTAATGAACGATGCGTCTTGCTAAGCCAATTCTTCTGGCGTCGGACGGGTGGCCCAGATGCACTGCGGGGTGCCGCATCCTTTGGTTTTTAATTGAATTGACGACGAACACTCGTACGACGTGGGCTGGCTTTTGTTTTCTGCAAGCTTGCGCGGTCGCGGGCTCGACGCTTGCGCAGCAGGAGCGATCCGAGACGCAGTGGGAGCGGGAGCACGGAATTCAGCACGAGAAGAGGTTGCTCGAGAACAAATTCGTGGCAGTAGAGCGGATAACCTTCCCGCCAAACAACGAGGGCTTTGGGTATGCGCGTGAGAGTGAGCCGGCGCGTATCGTCTTCCTGCGATTCCGGGCCGCTGAGCAGGATGCGACCGCATCGGGCGGTTGGCGGTTCGAGAAAGTGAGTTTCTTTTCGCGTGAGGCCGGGCGAATGATTGTGCCGCCCGGTGCTGGGGCATTTCGTCTCGTCAACATTTCCTTGAGCGACCAGCCGGAAAGGGCGCCCTTCGCCGATGACGCGGTGAGGCTGGACCCGAAGCACAACGAAGTGCTGCTGGAAAACAGCCGCGTACGGGTGGTGCGGATTCATTTTGCGCCCGGAGAATCGGGGCCGATGGTGGATAAGCGGCCGCGAGTGATTATCGTGTTGACGGATTCGCATGCTACCGTGACGCTGCCGGACGGTCACAGCGAAGTGCGCGACGCGAAAGCAGGCACTGTATATTTCGGCAATGCCGGGCGGCAAACGACGAACAATATAGGAACGACGCCGCTGGAAAATGTCGTGGTGGAGCTGAAGAGCAAGTAGCGTCTTATCTCAACCATCATGCGACACTGCTCCGTTCGCCTCACGCGCAGCGTCCGCCGCAGGCGGCTTCGTTTTGATGGGCTGCCCCGAAGTAACTCCACTTGCTTGGTAAGTTACCGGCAAAGTTCCTGCTGGTACCCAGTTGGCGTCCAAGGACGGTGGTGAACGTGACCTCAATAGATGCCGTTGATTTCTACAAAACCGTCACGGAGTTGGGCGTCGAACTGTGGATCGACGGTGGATGGGGTGTTGATGCGCTGCTCGGTGAGCAGACCCGGCCACACAGGGACCTGGACATCGCTATTCAACAGAAGGATGTTCCGGTGCTCCGGCACCTCCTGCAAGCACGAGGTTACACCGATACAAAGCTCGGAGATGCCCGAACTTGGAATTTTGTATTGGGTGATGAAAGCGGCAGAGAGATTGACGTCCATGTCATCGTGCTAGACGACCAAGGAAACGGAATATACGGTCCGCCAGAAAAAGGAGAGAAGTATCCGGCTGCATCCTTGACGGGAACTGGGAACATAGACGGCCAAGCCGTTCGGTGTATTTCACCCGAATGGATGGTCAAGTTTCACTCGGGCTATGATTTAAAAGACAAGGATTTTCGAGACGTATCTGCTTTGTGCAAGAAATTCGGAATTGATTTACCAGCAGTGTACAAACGGTTCAAGCAGCGTTTTTCAAAGCTATCTTGAGCGAGTAAGCATTTTTAGTGTGCAAGCTCTGGAGGCCTGTTCAGTTTACCCAACCACCTTGCGATCTGTACCAAACACCTTCCACTACTCTCAGGAAATCACCAGGTAGGGACGATTTGGTTGGTTTGAGAGGGATGTTTGGTTTCAAAACTTGGCATATGGCGGTTTCTAAATGTTTCCATAACTGTTCTTCGCGCTGGTGGCGTTCACGTCCATACCGCTCCCACTTTTGCCTCGATTCTTCGTAAGTCAGGCCCTGAGACCCGTTGGGATATTCTCGTTCCCATGTTTCCTTGGTCCGGCCCGACCACATCCCCGCCTGTTTCTTCCCTTCCATGGGCGATTGCAGCCGACGCAATTCTTCACGCTCCTGCCGGATATGTTCGCAAATCGCAGCGATAACCTGATCGTTGGTCACCTTGAAATGACGGGCGATGTCGGCGATTTGCCAGCCGATGTTGAGCATTTGGGCTGCGTCCACGGGGGTCATGACTCTCCACAAAACGATATTTCTTAGGCGGCTACCCAAGCGTGAGCGTTAGGGGGGAGTTGCGCCATGGTACTGTCAAAGTACTTGCTCCTCTGTTTCCCAAGCTTACAACGCCGGGTTCGGCGTCGGCGAACGCTTGGCTCCAGAGGCGCTCTTGTATTCGCGATCTGCCTGTTCTTTTCGCCCACCGGAAGTACCATTGCCATCCTACGTTGCCCAGAGGAACATGGTGGGACAGTTGGCCCTTCCACAGCGTTTTTGGCCATGCAGGTCTGCTTCGGAGAAGATACATGAATGCAAAAACGAAGGCGGAGGGAAGGCCTGGAATGTTTGCGGCAAATACCGCCGCGCCCGGATTCAATCCCAAGGATGTTTGGCGCTACGGCGGCTGGCTCCTCCCCAATACAAATATAGTTCCTTCCGTGAAGGACGAGAAAGCAGCTCTAGAAAGCGGTGCGATAAAGTTCGATCTCGACCTCAAGGGGGTCATGCAGATCGAGCGGATGAGCAGCGACCGCCACGCTGAAGCCCGGATGACGGACTTCCTAAAGAAGTTCCCCCCGCCCGAGACCCTCGATTTGAAATTTCGGAGCTATGGTGTGGATGAGGAAGCTGCGAAACTCATGAAAGAAGTGGGCCTCATCGGTTGAGGTCTCGGCAGACATCCTCGCCCTTGACGCTCAAATTCAGCACCATCTCCGTTATCGCTCCGGTCTGCTCGATCCGAACAGGTTGTGCGCAGAAATGTTCACACGAACTCGGATGAAGAACGTTAGTTCTTGCGTGTGCCTTGTACGTGAATCTCACAAGCGCTTGGCAATGTTTCTGATCCATTTTCGTCCGTGTGCGTCACTAGTCCGTTGTCAGGACAGATGCAACGGGGCAGATCTCATGCCGCAGGTATATGTAATTCCTTAATCACGTAGGTCTGCCAAGATACAGGGCGTATCTTGAAGTTGATTCCTACTCGGATGAGTAGGTCATTCTTTCTTGGAGGTGCCGGTCTTGATCCATCTACGTCTCTTGTTTTTCTCCTCGGTGGCGTTTTCTCTGCTGGCCAATGCTGCGCAAAGTCAGACGAAGCCCATTGTGATCGCGGCTGACCTTACGGACGCTCCCCGTAAGCTCTTCCATGCGGAGATCGATCTGCCGGTACATGCCGGTTCGCTTGCGCTCGTCACGCCGGAATGGATTCCGGGTGCGCATGGCCCGCGTGGCCCTGTGGCGAATATCGTTGGTATCGTATTTACCGCCGACGGAAAGACGCTGCCATGGCAGCGCGACGATGTAGACGTGTACGAATATCATCTCGAAATGCCCGCGGGCGTCACCACCTTGCATGCGCACCTTGACTGCATCAATACTCGTTCGTCTCGCGTTTCTGCAGTGCTTGAGTGGGAAAGCCTGATGCTGTATCCGGCCAATACGCCGGTCCGACAGATTGCGATCCAGCCGTCGGTCAAGGTTCCCGCGGGCTGGGGCATCGGTACTTCCCTGCAACCCCTTTCCGCTTACGATCCGGCCCACCCGGCCGGTGGAACCGTTGCCTACGCCGCGACCACCGTAGAGCTTCTAGAAGACTCACCGATTATGACCGGCGCCAACTTTCACGAGTACGCGCTTGCCCCAGATGTCAGGCCCAAGCATTTTGTCGACTTTGTCGGCGCCGAGCCTGCCGACGTCAACGTGCGCCCGGAAGTAATCGCCCAGCTTTCCCGCCTAGTGTGTGAAGGACTTGCGATGTACGGTCCGCCACACTACACGAGCTATCACTTCCTGGTGCTGATCCCAAGCCACGGCGGCGGAGGCGGTCTGGAACACCACGAATCCTCCGACAACAGCCTGCCCCAACACTCTCTCGAGCAAGATGACTTCGCAATGATCGTCGCAGACATCCTGCCGCACGAGTTCACGCACTCTTGGAATGGAAAGTATCGTCGGCCTGGCGGGCTTGCAACACCGGATTACTCTACACCGATGAGGAATGAGCTCTTGTGGATCTATGAGGGCCTGACGGACTATATGGGCAACGTCATGAGCGCTCGCATAGGCTCGACGACTCCGCAGCAATACCGCGAATACCTGGCGCTCACGGCTGCACAGATGGATGGCACGAGTGGCAGGGCCTGGCGCAGCATAGAGGACACGACTTACACGGCCGCGATGCCTCGCCCCACGGGAAATGCCGAGACCTGGAGCAGCTGGCGGCGAGGCGCCGACTACTATCCTGAGGGCGATCTTGTCTGGCTGGATGTGGATACAACCATCCGCCGGCTTACGAGCAATCAGAAGAGCCTCCATGACTTTCTTTTGATCTTTCTGCAGAAGGGCGGATCCGGTGTGCCACGCGTGCTGCCCTACGAATTGAAGGAGATCACGGCGGATCTGAATCAGGTTGTGCCGTACGATTGGGCCACGTTTTTCGACGACCGAGTGAGCCATGTGACTTCACACGCCGACCAGGAAGGGATCGAGCAGGGTGGCTACAAGCTCGTCTACACGGATAAGCCAACCGCGTACGAGAAGGCCTACCTTAAGCACCGGAGCGATTCGCCGGAGTTCTGGTTCTCGGTTGGGCTGGCTCTCGATCCAGACGGCACGGTGACTGACGTTCGCGTCGGCGGCCCGGCGGACAGGGCCAAGGTCGATCCAGGCCAGAGGATTACGGTAGTCGATGGCAAGGCGTTCACGCGCGATGCTCTCCACGCCGCCATTGCCGCCAGCAAGGGATCTGCGCAGCTGCTGGAACTGATGGTTCAAGACGAGAACAATGTATTTCCTGTGACGCTTGATTACCACGGCGGCGAACAGTACCCAATGTTGGTGCGGATGGAAGGCACGCCAGATTACCTGGCTGATATCACCAAGCCTCTTACCTCAGCCGACAGATCACCGGCTAAGTAGCGGCAGTCTGTCCTCGCTTTTCGCGAAGACCGTTCGCGATGGAAGAGATTGGTCCCGATAAGCCGGTTGGGGGAAATGTGGTGCTACGGAGCGTTGCCCGTGTTCCGATCTCCTCGAACCGCGTTTCCGGATAGCTTCCGGATTAAGCCGACTTACCGGGATTTGACCTCGAGAAAAGGGGCCTTGGCACTGGACACTGTTGCGCCAAGAGCCAAAGCTTAATCGCTGCGTAGTGCCTCGATTGGATCCAAGGATGAGGCTCGGCGCGATGGTACGTAACTAGCGGCCAAGGTGGCCGCCACAATAACCGCGCATGAAACGCCATACGTTAAGGGATCACCTGGCCTAACCCCAAAAAGTAGGGAGGCCATCCAGTGGGAAACCCCTCGCGCTGAAACCAATCCAATCGCACCACCAAGGCATGCAAGTATTAGGCCCTGCCGCAAAAAAAGAGACTTGATCGTTCGGGGCCCGGCACCCACAGCGACACGGATGCTTATCTCTTTGCGGCGCTGTGCAACGGCATAAGCCAGAACACCGTAGACTCCGATGATCGAAAGCGTCACGGCCATTACAGCGGCGATTCCAAGCAGAACAAGCGCAAAGGCCCGGCGTTCCATCGCGAGCCTATTGAGGTCGCCTAGAGTTCGAATATTCGCCAAGGGCAAGCTGGAGTCCACGGCGCGGATCTTCTCTGTGATTTCTTTCAGCAGGCCTTCCGTGCCGGCGCGACTGCTGCGCAACGCGAAGGCGACGGTGCGGCGAAGACCCGGGAAATAGACGATCCCAGGGGGCTGCCGATCGACACCGTCGTCATAGACGTTTTCCGCCACCCCCACTATGACGCTCCACGGGCCGTCTGTGCCGATTCGGATACGTTCGCCGAGCGCGTCCGGTGGGTCGTCCCAATTCTCGCGAGCCATGTTCTCGGAAATTATCGCCACGCGATGGGGGCTGACCAGGTCGCTCCATGCGAAATCCCGGCCGGCGATCAGCCGCGTGCCGAGTGCGGCAAACAGGCCTGGGGAAACGTACTTGATCGTTCGGTTCGGGGGGATTCTGCCAACTGGGGTCTTACCGTTAACAGAGACGGGATTGCCGTTATGGTATTCCAGTTCGAGCGGCAAAGCGGTGCCGAAGCCCGCCGCCGTAACTCCGGGAATGGCGGCCACTTCGTGGAGAATATCGGCTTGCATTTGAGCCACTCGCTCCGGCTCTCGTATCTGAGCTTCGGGAATAAACAGCCGGATGGTCTGAATTTGCTCGGGGTGAGTAAAGCCCGGCTTTACGGCGCTCAACGCGATGAAGCTACGAACCAGCAACCCTGCCCCGACTAACAACACCAGAGCAAGCGCCACTTGCGCCACGACCAGTGCATTTTGTGCGTGCAACTGTTCCACACTCGGGCTGGAGCCTCGCGCGTTTTGCGGCCTGCTGCTAAGACCCGACTTCAGGACCGCTATGAATCCAAACAACGTGCCCGACAGCAAGGAGCAGGCCAACGCGAACAAGATACTCGTTGAGTCGAGCCCTATTTCGCTTATTCGGGGTAGAGTTTTCGGTCCATGGGTTACGAGCACCCGCAGTGCCGCGTACGCAAGAGCCAAACCGCCAGCGCCGCCGAGAGTAGCCAGTGCGAGGCTCTCCACGATGAGTTGACCAGCGATTCGCCCCCGCCCAGCACCAAGCGCCGCCCGAATGGCAAACTCCTCGCCTCGGGCTTGCGCCCTCACCAGCACCAGGTTTGCCACGTTCGCACACACCAGCAACAACACGATCAGCAGCGCTCCCATCAGAATCTTGAGAATGGCGCCCACGTCTCCGACAACATCTTGCTTCAACGGATGGATGTTGGGTTTGACGCGCAGCTCCTCCAGTGCTTGCCCCCATTGGGCGTTCCCCGCTCCCCAAATACTCAGCACTCGCGCCAGGTCTTGATTGGCTTGTGCAAGACTGACACCGGGTTTGAGCCTGGCGACGCCGAAGTTATCGGCGTCTTCGGATCCCGGAGCCCCGCTGGCTACGCTTTGTGCCAGGAACACGTCAGGGTCAACGTTGAGGAATTCGAAGCTGCGAGGCATTACACCCACCACTTGATAAGAGACGAAATCAATAAGGACCAACTGACCCAGTACGCTCTCGCTACCGCCGAATCTGCGCTGCCAATATTTGTAGGAAAGGATGACAGCTTTCTGCGCACCCGGCACCTCATCCGCGCTGGAGAAGCAGCGGCCCGAATAGGGCTGCACGCCGAGCGCAGGGAGGACTCCGTGCGTCATGGATACGATCGCAACCTGTTCAGGGTCGCCGGCGCCGGTGACCGCTGCCGCGCCAGGCGTCCAAACGCCGAAGTCGGCAAAGCTCTGTGCCTGCTCGTTGTAGGCGGCGTACATTTCTAGTGAGAGAGGCCAGTCGTTTACGACTTGGCCTGAAAACACCGCGGAGTTAGAAACACCTACCAGCTTTTCCGGCTCAGCATAAGGGAGGGAGCGAATAAGCACGGCATTGACGACGCTGAAGATCGCAATATTGGCGCCGATTCCCAAGGCGAGCGTTAACAGCGCAGGCACGCTAAAACTTCGTTTGCTGCAAATCATCCGCAGCGCGTACCGCACATCGCGCGTGAAATTGTCGATCACATCTACGCGTCTCGTATCGCGACACTCTTCCTTCGTCTTCTCTAGCGGTCCAAACCGGCGGCGCGCCACCACGCGAGCTTCCGATTCGTTCATACCGGAGGCTACGGCTTCCTTGACGAGCTGCTCCAAATGAATTTCGATCTCGTGTTGCAGCTCGGTATCTGCCCAGGATTTCCTGAATATCGAACGAAGGCGATGCATGAACACGCGATAGACTCGCATAAGCATTGTTCCTAAGCGGTTTCGATTAAGAGTTGGACTGCGGAGGAGAGCCTGCTCCAGCTATCAAGTTCTCGCTCGAGTTGTTTCCTGCCCGCACGCGTCAATGAATAAACCTTCGCGGGACGCCCAAGATCAGAGTCTTTCCACTCGGCGCGAAGCCAGCCTTGTTGTTCGAGTCGATGTAGTGCAGGGTATAAGGAACCCTGGCCGACCGCGAGGACTTCGCCGGAAAGCACTTGAATGCGCTTTGCAACCGCCCAGCCGTGAAGCGGCACCGTCGCAATCGTCTTGAGGATCAGGAGATCCAGTGTTCCCTGCAGCAGGTCTGAAGGCTTAGGCATGCTGATGCCTCGACTATCGACAGCATATCACCTCGACTATCGACAATACAACAGATCTGGAATGTCTAGCGCGTGAAGTGGAAATCTACCGATCCAACCAGTCATGTCAGTACACAATCGGTTGGCACAGGCCACTAGTACGAACCCGGCGTCGGGCCAGCTACAATGCAGGACACCAGTACCCCGAAGTAATCTTGACAGCCGCGGCGGCAAATCTGAGCATGGATAATTATGAGAAGGACAATTATCGATCCTTTACGAGCGATCCTGTCCCTGTGGGCGTTGCTTCTGGCGGGTGGAACGGCGTTTGGCGCAAGCCCGAATTCCTACCAGATTACGCCTGACAAAACGACGATGGCGGTCGGAGAGTCCCGCTCGTTCCGCATGGTCGACGAAAATGGGCAGGCACAGCACAAGGTGAGATGGACGCTTTCGGATGTGGACGCCTTTCAGGAGACGGAGGGCGATGAATTGCATTTGTACGCGAGGCGCGCTGGCGAGTTTCGGCTGATGGCTCGAACGGATTTTGCGACAGCGGAAGCCTCGGTCAAGGTGGTGGAAGCGAAAGACATGACGCAGGGGACGATGCGATGGCAGTCCGGAAAAAAGGAAGGATGCACGACGACTAAGATCCTGCCGGCAAGACCAAACGGGAGCGGTGTTTTCGCGTATCAACAAAGCCAGTGCGAGGATGGCGTTTATCTCGCGGCGTATGGGGCCGATGGGGTGCAGCTGTGGCGGAGAAAAATTAATGACAGCCCTTCTCAGACCGGCAGCAACGACTATGAAGTTGAGGGGGAACACCTGGAAGCGCGCCCGGCGTCGATTTGCGACGCGGTGCAAGTGGGAACGGAACAGGAGAAGATTCGCGCGATGCTTAGAGACCAACATCTTTCGTTTCGCGAGCAGCCGGGCGCGGTGCATGTGTGGCTGGTGGAACAATCCAACACGCAGTGCGGGTTGCAGTTCGACGACAAGCTGATGCTGGTCAAGAAGAAGAAAGTGTTTGTGGTGGAGTAGATGAGCAAAACGAAATGGGGCGTGCCACGACGGAGATATTTCGGCGTGATTCTGCGATGTACCGCGGGCCTCTGCGCTTTTTTGCCGGCATTTCCGATGAGCCTAGCGGCACAGGAACAGCAGCAGCAAGACCAGAAGCCTTCCGCGGACAAGACCACAGCGGACGGCGCGGCGCAGGCGTCCACGACTGCAGCGACCGGGCAGCCGGCGAGCAAACCGAGGCATGTCATCACAAACGACGACATCAAGCCCTCGCCCTACAGCAGCTTCGGCGGGCTGTTTTACATGAGCACCGGCTCGATCAACGACTGTGATGCGGGCTGCTTCGATCAGGTGCGAGCAATGGCGATGGTTAACTCCGAGACAAATCCGAATTGGCGAAGAGATGTGCTGCGACAGCTCGACCTGGTGCGGTCGGACGGGGAGTGGCAGGCGTATCTGCACGATGTGTACAGAGCGCACAATAAAGTATGCCAGTCCACGTTCGACAAGCAGGATGAGTTGAGACGGTCAGGCGGTTCGTTTCGCAACCTTGGGCCCCAGCAGATTGCGATCACCGAAAAATATGACGAGCAGGCGAAGGCCGCGCAGGACGAAGTGTCCGCGCATGTGGCGCGGCAGCAGCAGATCCAGAAGAAGTTTGCGGAGAAGCCGTATGCGAACGCGTTTGCCACGATTCAGGGAACGCGCATGATGGGCGGGTTCTGCTCGCAGGCGAAGGTCATCTACCCCGAGATTCGTTGATGTTGGGTTGTCCTCTGGAGTTAGGGGCCAAAGCGGATTTGGGCAGCACGAGTTGCGCGGTTTCGAAGGAAATCCTTATGATCGGTAGCGTTCATGATCCACCTTCAATCAAGCCGGGAGAGGCCTACACGTCTACGGTTTTTCTCAATCGAGTGTGCGACCTCAGTCGGCCGGGTCGCTATGAGATCCAGTTGTCCAGGGGCGTTCCCATGGGGCGACACGACTTTTTTGTGAAGTCTAATAAGATCACGATTACCGTGATTCCATAACCTGTTGCAGTAACTAAGTGCTATTGTTCGGCGATGGCGCTGAAGATTTCCAGCTCAACAGCAGTTTTCATTGCCTCGGTCTGTTCATAGGCATTGATCGTGTTGATAAAGCGCTCCGGAGTGGGCTGCTGATGCAGCGCCGGGGTGGTCATGGATTCCTTCTATTAGTCAGGGTGTCGGCCATTTAACTCAATTATTGATCTTGGTCCTGCTGTAGGCCCGCCAATAACTCCTTCACTCCTTCTACGTGGCGGTAAAAGCCCGGGCACGTATTTGTCGCGCGAGCCAGCGGTCAGTGTCAATGCTCGCGCGTTCCTCTGTCGATACTTTTCCAATCTCCAGATAAGCCATTTGGTTTTAACTGCTTAAGAGCACTCCGCTTCCTGAAGCGGAATGATAAACTCCGTGATAATTGCATGTAACTACTATGACGTCCACCTGAGTCAACACCGATTGGATGACGGGCAACCCTGACACAATCCGGTAAGGTAAGTTTCGCCGACGATTCGCCAGTCTGAGAGAATCTATCTCCAGGCGATGGCAGGTTTAGACTGACCCGCCTGTCGGCACAAAACAGTACGGCAAGTTCTGGGATAACCGGTTGTATTCAAGGTCGGTCTAAACAAGAACTAGTCCGCAGAGGGGGACCCGATGAGGCGCACGTGGACGATCATAGGGGTAGGCGACGTGCCGGGCAGCTTCAAATGGTACCAGGCGCTGTTCGGTCAGCCAGCTACCCTTCCTGCCCATGATCACTTTGGGCAAATCCTCGATTCAGATGGAACTGTTTTGCTCTGCCTCCACCAGTGGGGCGCCCACGAGCATCCCTCATTGATGAGCCCCGATCGCGGGACACCCGGCAACGGGCTCCTGTTGTTCTTCCGCGTCGATGATTTTGACCTGGCGCTTCAAAGGGCATGCTCTCTCGTCACTCGGCTCGAAGAGGAGCCACACCGAGGGGAGCGCGGTCGGGCGCCGACCGGCGGGTTCTTAGCGGATTACGGGCATAGCCGGAAGCAATCGGATTGTCGGTCGACGAGGCACATCGTCACCATATGCCGGTCTTCGCCCAACCAACGAATGTAGCCGGAAATCGCCAAAGAATGCTTCCGACCCCAACTCCTTGAAAGAGTAATTCCAACTCTCTCGCATTTCTTTGAACAACCCAGCTCCAGTTTAGAGAAATTCTTCGTAAGTTTTCAGTGGCTCGTCGAACAAAGTGAGACGCACGGCAGTGTGTCATCGCG
>Ga0210391_10003687_pt1 | contig 12926 bp, 12 predicted proteins | sample IncBWC12OmetaG_FD_160573 | JGI IMG/M metagenome (GOLD analysis project Ga0210391, IMG submission 160573) | Forest soil microbial communities from Barre Woods Harvard Forest LTER site, Petersham, Massachusetts, United States - Inc-BW-C-12-O ... | reverse complement strand
GAAACGAATATGAATCCGTTGGCCTTGATGGCTTGCGAATACGGGCCGATGGCTTTGGGTCCTTTTTCAGTGAAAATCACTTCCCTCACAACGCCTCCTCAAGGCAGAAGATCGAAACTGGAAATTCGAAAAGAGAAAATGGAAAACGAATCTAGCCGTGCCAACTCATTCGAGCGTGCTCGCCGTCCTATTTCCCATTTTTACTCTTCTATTTTCGCCTTTCTAATTGTCGGCCGCGTACCGATTGCGAAAATCCTGTGGCATTCCCGTGCTATACAGCCACACGCGAAACGGCTCGGCTAAATTCTTCCCGGTAGTTTGCTCAATCGCCGCGCGCAAGTCATTGAAGCCTACTTCCTTGCCGCGCAGCAACGCAACCACCCGCGCCAGTCCGCCCCGCACCGCAGCTTCGCCACAGGCGTCTTCCAACGCGATAAAAAATAGCGCAGACTTCGCCGCGGCGATGCGGCGCTGCTCAAACGGGTCGTAAAGCATCGTCGTGATGATCGACTTTTCGGCGTTCGGGGTTCCAGCGGTGCCCTTCACCGCTGCGTCATACGCCTCAAGAAATTGCCGAATGCGGCGCCTGCGTGCCGGCTCCCCGCCCGTGGATTCATCCACCACGATCGTGGCGTAGTTCGGCAGCCCTTCGCCGATTCCCACCGCCGCATCCGGCTCCGGATACATCTCCACTCCGAACCAGCTGTGCGCCAGCGCCTGATTAATGTCCTGCACCACTTGATCGCTCTGAAATCCCAGCGCCAGCGCGCCGGAATTCACTAGTGCGCCGCCGGGAAAAGAAGCCGCCGCGGCCTGACCTTCGTCTGCGGCGCGCGCTCGCAAGTCCGGCGACTCCACAATATGGGGCCCGGGAATATTCTTGTCGAGCGGCCCGAAATATTTTTGCAGCGCGGACCACGCCGCAGCAATGCGCTGCGCGGCAGCTGCAGGATCCGATTGCAGCGGCTGCAATGTCCAGAAGGCCACATCGGATCTGTCCGCCGATTTCCCACGCGACGAGGAATCTACATAACGCCCCGCCACAACGTACGCCGGCAAATCATCCTTGCGCAATTCAAAGTGATACTCGACTTCACCGCCATCTTTTTTCCGGCCAGCGGGCGCCCCACCTCCAAGCACAAGAAAATTCTCCGGCACGCGCACAGTATAAAAAGTTTTCGGAGGCCGCGCCGGATAAGGAGCCAGCACCCGACCCGGTGGCTGCGGCAAAGGAATCCATCCGCGCGAGCTCAAGTGGAAATTAGCTGCTCCGAGGGTGATGCGCGCGCCCTGCTCGGCCGGCTCGACGAAGTTGTAATCAATCTGCAGACTGCGTTGTTCCCTGCGCGCCCAGGGCGGATCGCACGGCAGGCGTAAAGTGTCCGGATGCTCCGCCTGGTAGTCCGCGGGCAGTTTTTCGGGCGTCACTTCATGCCCGTTCCATTCCACGCGCACGCCGGTCCGTCCGTACGCCTTTTCGTCGGGGAAAATAACATCGACGAACGCCAGATCGCTAAGGCCGGAATTCTGCAGCGTATAACTTGTGCGAATCCGCAGTTCCGGGGGAGGCCCAGCGCTGAAACGCACTTCGCGCGATTCCTTCAGGATCGTGTAGCCGGGAGCCAGCGGCACGGTGCAATTGGTAGCGCAAAACAAGCAAAGCAAAAGGAGCACAACCGGGAGCGATGCACAAAGCGAACGAGGCGCGACGCGAGTCAAGATGCAAGGATTCTAGCTGTGACGACAGAAAATGGAAAACGGAAAATCGAAAACTGCCTGAAGTATTGCCCCCAACGTAACGCTGTTTCGCCTGGACAAATGCCGGGGCCTAAGACGCACTGAAGTGGCGCAGAATTTCCGCGTCCGTGGAACCGTGGCGGCGTGCCGCGATAATTTCGGGCGCCTCGGAATCCGGAATCCCGCGGCGAACCAATTCCAGCAAAGTGTTGTTGTCCATCCGCAGATTTCGCAGCGTACCCAACGACGCTCCCGACAGCGCCGGCGTACCTGCCGCATGACGGCGCGCCACTTCCAGCACGATCGCGTCAGAAAGCCCAGCCAAGTGCATCGCTTGCAGCTCCCCGTAACCCAGTCCCACTTGATCCATTCCCGCAAGCGCCAGCACCGTGCCTTCGCTCATCCCCGACTGATGCAAAGACGCGATGGCATCGCCCGCAGTAAACGATTCGTTGCGTCCATGAAAAATCTGCAGCAACATCACGCAATCTTCATCGGAGAGTCCCGACTGCCGGACTTTCACGATTTCACCGATCTCCGCGGGCGTGATATGCCGCGCTCTCAGTTCCTTGATAGTGCTGTAGCCGATCCCCGCGTTATCGAGTGGTTTGGTGTCCAGCGGCTTCAAGCTCTCGCATGCCAGCTGAGACATCACTGCGACGCATACGAAAATAGCCGCGAACGAACCTCTGCGGCGCACAACGCGGCCGAACCCGCGGGCGGAACCGGTAGCCGGGACCGTCCCCATTGCTTTCATTGTACAGAGTGAACGCCTGCGCGAAACCGGGTGACGCGCAAAGATTACTGGTTTTCGAGGATTGGAGCCTGCGGAAGGAAAACGAACGCGCGGCGAAAGTCGGAAGCGCCCAAAAAATTAAACATTGTAAACACGCTCGATATCGAAAACGCCAGGAATCCGCTTCACTCCGGAAAGAATGCGCTCCAGCTGCTTGCGATCCTGCACATCCAGCGCGACTTCGATGCGCGCGCGCAAATCCTGCCCGCCGCTTTCAAATGTGCGAATGTTCGCGCCGTTGTCGCTGATGACAGTAGTGATGCTGGCCAGCATTCCCGGCCGATCCTCGGTGAGAATCCGCAAACGCACCGGAAAAGTCGCTTGCGTCTGTCCCGCCCACTCGACGGCGATGCGCCGCTCCGCGTCGTAGAGCAAGTTCTGCACGTTCGGGCAATTCTTCCCGTGCACCGCGATCCCGCGGCCGCGCGTGACGTATCCGATCACGTCATCCCCCGGAATCGGATTGCAGCATTTGGAGCGATACACCATCAGATCGTCGTGCCCGCGCACCAGAATCGCGCCGTCGTTCATGCCCAGCATGCGCTTCACGGTGTCCACGATCTTCGGCTGCTTTTCTTCGGCGGGATCGGTCAGCGGCAGCCCGCTGGCTTTCGCCAGCACTTGCCGCGCCGACCATTTTCCGTATCCCAGGTCGGCATAAAGATCGTCAATGCGCCCGCAACCGTACTCCGAAGCGACGCGCTGCCACACTTCCGGCGCAATTTTCTTCAGAACGATGTCCGCCTGCCGCGCTTCCTTCTCCAGCAACCGTTTGCCGACGTCCTTAGCCTGGTCGCGTTCGTGCAGATTGATCCACTGCCGGATTTTGCTGCGCGCTCGCGAAGTGTGCACGAACGAGAGCCAATCGCGTGATGGCTCGTGCCCTTTTTGTGTGATGATCTCGATCACGTCGCCATTCGCTACCGAATGTCGCAGCGGCACAATCGCACCGTTCACCTTCGCGCCCGTACACTGGTGCCCCACCTCGGTGTGCACCGCATACGCGAAATCAATCAGCGTGGCGCCGCGCGGCAACACCACCACTCGTCCCATCGGCGTGAACGTGTAAACCTCTTCAGGATAAAGGTCCACGCGCAAGGTCGAGAGAAATTCGCTGGGCTCCTGCATTTCCTGCACCCACTCGATCAGCTGCCGCATCCACACGATGCGCTGGTCATCGGCGCTGGAGGTTTCCGTGCGCCCATCCTTATATTTCCAGTGCGCGGCCACGCCTTGTTCGGCGATGCGATGCATGTCCTGCGTGCGGATTTGCACTTCGAAAGCCTGGCCGCCGTGAATCACCGTGGTATGCAGCGATTGATAAAGGTTGGGCCGCGGCATCGCGATGTAATCTTTGAAGCGCCCCGGCACCGGCGGCCAAATCTGGTGAATCACACCGAGCGTCGCATAACAATTTTTTACGGTGTCCGTGATCACGCGGATCGCCAGCAGGTCATATACCTGATCCAAAGTGCGCTGCTGCTTCTGGCTCTTCAGATGCAGCGAATAAAAACGCTTCACCCGCGCCTGCACTTCCGCAGGTATTCCGGTCTCTATCATTTTGTCGCGAATGGAATCCTTCACTTCGGACAGGAATTTATCGAACACCTTCTGCTTGTTGGCGAGTTTCTTCTGCAATTCAAAAAACGCTTCGGGCTCCAGATAACGGAAAGAAAGATCCTCCAGCTCTCCGCGAATCAAGCCCATGCCCAGGCGGTTCGCAACGGGCGCGTAAATATCAATCGTCTCGCGTGCGATCCGCTGCTGCTTCTCCGAATCCAGATATTCCAATGTCCGCATATTGTGCAGGCGGTCGGCAAGTTTTATCACCACCACGCGCACGTCGTTCACCATCGCCAGCAGCATCTTGCGAACGTTTTCCGCCTGGCGCGCTTCGGGCGCCAGCAGATCCAACCGGCTGATCTTCGTCGCGCCTTCCACCAGCCGCGCCACGTCCACGCCGAAATGTTCGGAGATTGTTTCCAGCGGAATTTTTGTGTCTTCGACTACGTCGTGCAGAAGCGCCGCGCACAACGAAGTCACATCCAGCTTCATGTCCGCAAGGATGTGCGCCACTTCTACAGGATGGGAGAGAAAAGGCTCGCCAGAGAGGCGCGTCTGCGTCTTGTGCTGTTCCGCCGCGAAATCGTAAGCGCGACGTAACAATTCGAGGTCGTCGCCCGGGCGGTTGCGGCGCACCTTGTCCATCAACTCCACAAACCGCAAATCCACAGTCCGCCGCGCAGCCTGCGAGATGGCGGGTTTACCAGCCGGGTCCATAAACTATTATATTCGCAGCGCCGCCCCACCGCGAGCCCTTCCTGCGCCCGACGGCAGGCCAGTTTCTGCTTGCTCGACCCACCAAGAGTTGAGAGCGCTTCCTGCAAATTTGCTATAAGATTCCCGGCATGCGATATCTTCGGCCGATTTTCACCATTGGTGGCCTGCTAATTTTGTTATCCCCAACCTTACGCTGCGAAGAACCCGTCCGAGTCACGGTCTGTGAGCTCAAGGCTGATCCCGCGGACTATAATCACAAACTGATTGAGGTCATCGGATTCGTGTCTCTCGGGTTCGAAGATTTTAGATTGTTTGACCCAAGTTGTCCTTCATGGCCTGACGTATGGCTGGAATACGGCGGAACGAAGAAGTCGGGCACGATCTACTGCTGCGGCGTCTCTAACAATAGAACCCGACCTCAAGAGCTTGTCGTGGAAGGTACCGCGGTTTCGCTTACGACCGACGAAACGTTTGACGCGTTCGACAAACTCATTCAGGCTCGGCCAGATGCCGTGATCCACGCAACACTTGTTGGCAGGTTTTTTGCGGGAAAGGACACTCGACTCCTGATGGGCCGCGGTTACGGACATATGGGGTGTTGCAGCTTACTGGCCATTCAAACAGTCGTCGCGGTCGACCCGCATGACCGACAGGATCTAGATTATCGATCCTCTCCGGACGAGCCGAACATCGAAAAAACTGGCTGCGGCTACCAATACCTCGTTCCACCGTGGCCGTATTCGGATTGGGTGAAGGCACAACAGACCGCAGATTTGGAAGGAAGCGACTCCGCCTTCGACAGCCCCAAGCAAGTCGCGGCTAATGCCTTGAATCGTCTTGCGCAGATAGACGCGACGACCCTAGCAAATCTGAAAGAGACTCAGCGTGCTCAAGGGCAAGTAACCTACACATTGAAAACCGACGACGCCAAAACGACCTACGTCATTGTACTGAGCAAGCCATATCTACTGTCCTTCTACGCCAAGGACGCAAAGAGAGTCGCTTGGGTCGTCATAGGTGCCTACAAGTCTTCCTGTGAAAAAGACAACTCTGTCAGTCGGATCAGATGACACAGACTAGCCGAAGCTGCAAAGTAATGCTCCGCGGTCGGGCCCGGCTCCTCATTCCCGGGGGGAAGGCTCAGGAATTGCCTCGCCATCCTTTCGCGGATCGGACGCTCCGTAGTTCACTCCCGTAGAAATATCGCGCTGCACGGCCTGTCCGCCGCCCATGACGGCTGAATACGCGCCGTGAAGATCAATTTTATGGCCACGCGCGGCAAGCCCGTCACGAACAGCAAGCGGAACACGGTCCTCCAGATACACATCGCAGCCGGCAAACGTGTATTTGCTGAACCGCGCAGCCTCCAAAGCTTCTTGAATATTCATTCCGAAATCTACGACGTTGGAAACGAATTGCGCGTGCGCTTGCGCCTGATTGAAACCGCCCATGATTCCGAACGCAATCCGTTCCTGCCCGTTACTCATGAAACCCGGAATGATCGTATGCAAAGGCCGCTTGTGGCCGGCGAGCTTATTGGGGGAATTGGGATCAAGACTGAAAAGCCCTCCGCGATTTTGCAGCGCGAAACCGGTCCCGTCCGCCACCAGGCCCGAGCCGAACCCGGAATAGTTGCTCTGAATCAACGACACCATGTTGCCGTCGCTGTCGGTGACGGTCAGATAAGTAGTGTCGCCGCCTGTCGCAAGCGGCGGCTCGCCGGGCAGCACATCGCAATTCGCTTTAGCCATATCAACCAACTTCGCGCGCCGCGCGGCGTATTCCTTGGAAAGCATTCCCTGCACGGGAACCTGGCTGAACTTGGGATCCGCCACGTAGCGATACATATCCGCGTAAGCCAGCTTCTTCGCTTCGATCATCGCGTGGAGTGCATCGGTGGAGTTATGTCCGAACTGCCCGAGAGAAAATTGTTCCATGATATTCAGCATTTCCAACGCGGCAATTCCCTGTCCGTTCGGCGGAATCTCATAGACTGCCCACCCGTGATACGTGGTGGAAATCGGCTCGACCCATTCGCTGGAATAATCGGCCAAGTCCTCCGGCGTCATGGTGCCGCCAAGCCTGCCGGACAGCGCCACGATGCTCTTCGCAGATTCGCCCCGGTAATAGGCGTCTCTGCCGCCGGAAGCAATCGCCTCAAGTGAACGCGCGAGATCGGGATTGCGGAAAACCTCGCCCATTCGCGGCGCGTGGCCACCGGACAGATACGTCGCCGCGGCATTCTTGTCCTGCTTCAGCAGGTCCACCTCGTCCGCCCAATACGCGGCATCCCATTCGGGCACAGGAAACCCTTCGCGAGAGTAGTAAATCGCGGGGGCGAGGAGCTCGGCGAATTTCTTCGTACCGAATCGTGCAATCAATTTTGCCCAGCCATCAACGGCACCCGGAACCGTGACCGACTGGATTCCTTTTTGTGGCATTTTCGCAATGCCCTTGGACTTGAGAAATTCGACGGAGAGCCCGGCGGGAGCCCATCCACTCGCATTCAGCCCATACAGCTTCCCGGACTTCGCGTCATAAACAATCGCAAAAAGATCGCCGCCGATTCCGTTCATCATCGGCTCAACCACGCCCATCACCGCATTGGTTGCGATTGCCGCGTCCACCGCGTTGCCACCGTGGGCCAGCACGCTCGCTCCAGCCTGGGCAGCCAACGGATTTTCCGCCGACACCACTCCCCTGCGCGAAATAACCATCGAGCGCCCTTGTGTGCGGTCCTGCGCGTCGACTTGCAAAGCAGATACGATCACCGCCAGCGGAAGAAAAAATACGCAAAGCGTCACGCGCACGAACTCTCTCATGTGTCTCCTAGGTCAAACAGCCGCTGCCGTAGAAGCTCCGGGCGCCCTTCGAGCTACAGACTCCACGCGAATCCGACCAGAGCCTAGTGTGAGCGGTGAACGATGTCAAACTCGGAACAATTACCGAAGTTCCCAAGCCGACAGAGGTTTGCCAATTCCCTTCGCCTTGCGCCTGATTATCGCGGCAATCAAAAAAACCGGTCTTTCACTCTGCCACCGAAACATTGACACCCGCGCGCCGCAGAAGTACCGTGACTGCCGAAGCGCGGGGCAGGAAAATTGAATCCACCGGAATTTAAAATTGATGAGGCGTCGCAACCGCAGGGCATCTTCGCGCGCGTCCGCCTGCTGGACCAAAGCCTCACATTTTTCCTGGCCATTTTGATCCTGATAATTTTTGTGGTCTTCCCGCTCGCCGGCCTGGGCTGGCTCGGGAAGATCATCGTGGACCTGGTGCTCTCGATTCTGCTGATATCCGGCGCGGTAGCCACCACGCGCAGTCGCACGCTGACGATCCTGGTAGTTTTGTTGACGATCGCGGGCCTGATTGTGCACTGGACCGGCGCTTATGCTCCGAAGTTCGGCCATCCAATTCTCGAATCGGCTCTGTTGCTCGCTTGCCTGCTGGCGTTTGCCGTGATAACCCTCATTCAAGTGTTCAGTCCCGGCGCGATCACCGTACATCGCGTGCTCGGGGCGATTGCAGCGTACCTGCTGATCGGCCTGATGTGGTCCTACGCCTATTTTCTGGCGGACATGATCATCCCCGGCTCGATTCACCCAACCGTAAACGCGCAGGAAGACGTGGCGCCCATGGCGCGTTACGTCTATTTCAGTTTTACCACGCTCACCACTCTCGGTTACGGTGACATCGTCCCTGTGCATCCCATCGCGCGTACTCTCGCGGTTTGCGAAGGGCTGATCGGCCAGCTCTATCCCGCCGTGCTGATCGCCGGCCTGCTGGGCATGGCGCTGCAACCGCAAAAACCGCCCGACAGCAAACCGTAGTCGGACTTAGAAGCGCGTAGCTACGAAATTCCGCGCCAGGAGTAACGCCGCTACTTCCCCTTCTCGATGGGATAGCCCTTCTGAATCCAATCCGTGTTGAAATCGTTCGGCAGAATCAAGACACGCAGATTTGTAAAACCCATATCGCGCATCGCCACAAACGCCGGCCGCAGATTCGGGCAGTGCGCCATCGGGCAGCAGCCGCAATACAAAACCACGTTCGAAGCCTTGGGAATCTTCTGCGCCCAGCTCTTCAATTCGGCCAGTCCCGCGTCAGTGGAAGCAGCTCCGTGAAACACAGCATGAGGAATGTGCGCACCCTGATACAAAGGACGAAAACCCACACACACCACGGCGGGCTCGTCAGGATGAGGCGGGGCCGCGAGTTCCTTCACCAGATCCGCCGGCTGCACCGTTTGCGCGCTGGACCAGGGATCGTCGCCATCGTCAGCGTGTGCTGACGCCACAACGCGCGTAGCGCGAGAACTGATTACGGCTAGCGCCACGAATAGAAAGCAAAGCAGTGCCGCCGCGACGCCGCGATTTATTTTTATCTGCAAGATTCTCTCCGATCACTGCCGGATACTAGCGCCGTCACGATTCTAAAACGCGCCCCCAAAAAAAGAAAAGCCGGCGGGTGCAAAACCCGCCGGCTCGAAATGCTGCAACCGCGAAAAACCGCCGCGACTAAGACGCCGGCTGCGGCGCTTCCATTTTCTTCTGTTTGATGGCCTTCACCTTGTCCACCAAGTCTTCCGCCGACTTGATGTCCGCATCATGCGCCGCGGGCGTAGTTTCCATGTCCGCCTTCTGCCGGTACATCAGGTTCAGGTAGGCCATCGCGTCGTCGTAGTCCTCGCGCAACTGAATCGCTTTCTGCAGGCTGGCGATGCCTTCATCCACCACCGTGCCGTATTTCTGTTGGAACTGCGCCGCGAGCGCGGGTGGCATCGGGTCCGTGTCCGAAATGGACTTCTTGGCGGTCTTGTTGTAATCCTCGCGCATCTCCCGGTTGCCGCGGAACGCCAGCGACCAATCAATCACGCCCACCCAGTAATACGGCTCCGGATCGTCGGGCTTCAGCGAGATGTGCTTCTGGTGGTAGCTCTTCGATTCCTCCATCATCTTGGGATCGAACGGCGGGCCGCCGGCCATGTTGTAAAGCACCGAGCCCAGCCCATCAATCGCGGAAAGATTTGGATTAGCGGAGTCGGCCGCCAAGATGTCTTTAAATTCCTGCGCGGCCTGCTGCCCATTGCGCACATTTTCGGGAGAAGGAGCGCCCGGAATGTACTGCGCGGAATAAGCCGTCGCCAGATAAAGCCGCGCGTTGGTCAGCCCCGGGTCCAGGTCCTTGGCCGTCTTGAAATCCTCAATGGCCAGATCGGTCTGGCCGGCCTTATAAGCTTGCACGCCCTTGTTGAGCTTGTCGCGCGCGCGCAGCTTGTCGCATCCAGCGCCTGCGCCGAGTGACGCCACTACCACGGCGAGAAGAATAACTGTGTGAGGCTTCCGCTGCATCCCTTGCTCTCCTTGATGAAGGCCGCGCCGAAAACGAAAGCACCCGCAAATTCGCGAGGTTTCCGGCGCACGCAACCGCCGATTAGGAATTACTGCCCTGCTTCGATCTTCGCGGTAATCAGGCCGACGTTGTCAATCCCCGCGCCGCGCATGATATCAATGGCGCGAGCCACCTGCGCGAATTCCACCGCGTCGTCGCCCTTCACGAAAGCCACTTTCTCGGCGCGCTGCTTAAAAATGTCTTCCAGCCGCGGTCCCAGTGCGTCCCAGGTGGTATCGTCCTGGTTGATCATGACTTTTCCGTTCGAGGTCACTTGCACCACGATGGTCTTCGCCAGCAGCGCGTCATCCTGTTTCTGGTTCGGAGGTGTCGGCTGCGGCACCAGGGCATCCAGCCCCTGGGGAATCGTGGGCGTAATGACCATGAAAATAATGATCAGCACCAACAGCACGTCAATCAGAGGCACGATGTTCGGTTCGGACATCGAACCTTTACTGCCACCTACTGCCATTCCCATGGGAAAACTCCTTATTTTCTCGCGCTGAAGCTGAACCTCGCGCCGAACTACAAACGGGTACTAACTGCCCGGCGGAGGTGCTGGCGGAGCCGCTCCGCCCTTGGCCTTGATCTTTTCCGTGAGCAATCCCAGATGATCCACGCCAGCTGCGCGGACCTCGTCAACTGCCTTGACCACGTCGCCGTACTTCGCGCGCGAATCTGAACGCACGAATACGGTCTTGTCCAGGCGGTTGGCGATCAGGTCCTTGATCTTCGTGGTGATGTCGTCGAGCGAGACGCTGGTGCTGCCCAGGTACATCTTGCCGTCGCGGGTGACCGCCAAAATGATGGCGTCATCCTTGTCGGCATCCTGCAGGTCCCGCGCGTTATTCACCTTCGCCATATCCACGGAGACGCCCTTCTGCAACATGGGCGTGACCACCATGAAAATAATCAGCAACACCAGCATGATGTCCGCCATTGGAATCACATTGGGCGCGGCCATCACCGGTGGTGCTTTGGGCTTGTACGCCATGGCTTACTTCTTCCCGCCGCGGCGTGTGATGAAGTAGTTGATCAGCTCCATCGAGGAGTTGTCCATCTCCACGTCGAAGGCTTCCACTTTGTTGGTGAAATAATTGAACGCCCACACAGCAGGAACCGCGACGACCAAACCGAGCGCCGTGGTGACCAACGCTTCAGCGATACCGCCGGCGACCGCCGACAACCCGGTGGCCTTCGATGCCGAAATGCCTTTGAACGCGTTGATGATGCCCATCACCGTGCCGAACAGTCCCACGAACGGGGCCGTCGAGCCGATCGTCGCGAGGCCCGAAAGGCCGCGCTTCATTTCGGCGTGCACGATCGCGACGGAGCGTTCCAGCCCGCGATTCGCCGCTTCGATCACTTCTTCATCGCCCACCTGCGCCGAAGCCGCCTGGAATTCAGACAAGCCCGTGGCCACTACCTTGGCGATGTGGCTCTTCTTGTTGCGCTCGGCGATCGAGATCGCCTCGTCGAGCTTGTTGTCTTTCAGCGCGCCCGCCACTTGCTGCACGAATATCCGCGATTGCTTGCGTGCGGCGCTGTACATCAACGCGCGGTCAATCATGATACCGATCGACCAGGCGGACATAATGAATAGAATGGCCACAACGGATTTGGCAGGGATGCCCATGTTGTGCCACATGCTGACCAGGTCCCAGCCTACTTCACCCGTTGGCTGCTGAAACATCACCACACCGGCAAAAAGTAAATTCGCAAGCATTATCTGATCCTCCGTTCCTGTGAAACGACCTTAGCAGCAAGTTTCTGCCGGTCGGATTTTATTTCCGCTCCACCCCAGCCCCGCGAAGGACTAGTAGCAAGCCTTGCCTAACCGCCCAAAGTAAAGACCACCGAAATTGTCGTGTCTACTTCCACCGGTTCACCGTTCAGCAAGGTGGGGCTGTAGCGCCATTGACGCACCGCATCCATCGCATTCTTCATCAGCAGTGGAGGACCGGAAACATACGTCAATTCCTGGATCGTGCCATCCTTCGCGATCACGGCATGCAGCATCACCGTGCCGGAAATATGCGCTGTCTTGGCAATCGGCGGGTACAACGGAGTGACTTGGCGAACCAGCTTGGCCGCCGCCACGTTGCCGCCCACACGGATGCGCGAAGGTGTCGCTTTCGGTGGGGGCGGCATGCCGCTGCCCGATCCACCGATGATGCCGCCCAGCACGCCGCCGGCCTGTCCGCCCGGAACGCCGCCTGGCACACCGCCAACCACTCCAACCGCGCCCACATCCGGCGGCATCTCTTCTTCCTTAATCATTTGCACTTTCTTCGGGACCACAGTTGGCGCCATCATCTGCCCGTTGTGAATCAGGCGCACTACCGGCTTCACGATTCTTTGTATCGCCGCCGCAGGCGGTGGTGGCGGAGGCGGCGGAGGTGGAGGCACCAAGAAAGTCGTCAGCAACTGTTTCGGCAGCGCTTCCGTATAGATAAGCGGGATCAAAATCAAGATGCCCAGCAAACTAGCCTGAATGATGGCCGAAAGAACCACCGTCCAGGAGTTGTTCGTCCTTTTCGGATTGGCGCTGGAGACAACTAGATCGTCAAACATGGCACCTACCTCCTAGCAGCTGCCACCACGCGCTTGTCGGCTGCGGATCCGGCGCGAACGGCAGTTCCCTGACCGCGATACTTGTTCCAAACCACCACTATCGGCGCGGCAATACCGAAACTGGAGTATGTTCCTACCACAACTCCTA
>Ga0210391_10003686_pt1 | contig 12927 bp, 9 predicted proteins | sample IncBWC12OmetaG_FD_160573 | JGI IMG/M metagenome (GOLD analysis project Ga0210391, IMG submission 160573) | Forest soil microbial communities from Barre Woods Harvard Forest LTER site, Petersham, Massachusetts, United States - Inc-BW-C-12-O ... | reverse complement strand
CGACAAACAGAAAGCCGACGACGCCTTCGCGGCCGCCGCCTGCATCGGTTGCGGCGCCTGCGTAGCCGTATGTAAGAACGCTTCCGCGATGCTCTTCGTCGCGGCTAAGGTGTCGCATTTGTCATTGTTGCCCCAGGGCGACCCGGAACGCAAGAACCGGGCGTTGGCCATGGTGGCTCAAATGGACAAGGAGGGCTTCGGAGGCTGCAGTAATACCAGCGCTTGCGAGGCTGTTTGTCCCAAGGAGATTTCAGTCAATACGATAGCTCGCCTCAACCAGGAGTACATGCGGGCGGGCTTTGCGGCCGAAAGAGAGGAGACCTTATAGCCCGCAGCGCGGGCACGCCTGCCCCCGGCGGGGATGGCCATAACGAGCCGCTGTTATCCTGTGGTTAATCAAGGACACAGCCCTGTAGCGATTCTGCGGCAAATGCACTAACTTTGGTTGTCCCAAAATGCGCGCTTTTGCTGAGAGTACTAGCCCTCTGCCTCATAGTAAGTGCAATAGCAAGCGTCTCCCGGGCCCAGGTCATACAATCCGTATCCTCAAATTGGAGAACCAAAAAGATTCCGGTTCGTTCGGATACATTGAGCTTGGACTCGATGAGCGTGGTGCCTGGTACTGTCCGGATCGAAGGCGTTGACGAAAGCGCATACGGCGTAAATGCGCCCCGCGGCAAACTCTGGTGGAAGCAAAAGCCGACAGCGGACAGTGTACAGGTCCAGTACCGAGTTTTCCCTTTCCTTATTCAACATTCCTACTACCGTTACCGCTACGACAGCGTTGCCAAGTACATGGTGGTGTCGCCCTATTTCCGGAAGAACAGCCAGGACGATCCTGCCAATTTCAATTTCGGTAACCTTCAATACAACGGGAGCTTCGGACGGTCCATCTCCGTCGGCAACAACCAGGACGCGGTGGTGAACTCTTCCCTCAACCTACAGATCAACGGGATGATCGGGGACAGCATCGAATTGTCGGCGGCCATCACCGACAATAACCTGCCCGTGCAGCCCGATGGGACGACGGCCCAGCTCAACGAGTTCGACAAGGTGTACATCCAGTTCCGGAAGCATGGATGGCAGGTCGCCCTGGGCGACCTGGACATCCGGCGGAGCGAAGGCAGTTATTTCAACTTCTACAGACGCCTCCAGGGGATTTCGGTGGAGGCGGACACCAAGGTCTTTGCCAGCGGGCACAACCACCTGATCGCAAGCGGCGCGGTATCGAAGGGTATCTATGCGCGGAACGTGTTCGCGGGACAGGAGGGGAACCAGGGGCCCTACCAACTGCAAGGGAACAACAACGAAACGTACATGGTGGTCCTGGCGGGGACGGAAAAAGTGTACATCGACGGGGTGCAGATGCAGCGGGGGGAGGATCAGGACTACGTTATCAATTACAATACCGCGGAGGTCACCTTTACGGCCAAGCGCATGATCTCCAAAGACCAGCGCATCCAGGTGGAATTCGAATACGCCGATCAGAATTACCTGAATACCCAGTTGTTGTTGGGCGACGATCTGGATGTGAACAAGCGGCTCAAGTTCAAGTTCAACTATTATTCCGCGACGGATGCCAAGAACAGTCCTTTGAACCAGGTGCTCACCGATGCGCAAAAACAATTCCTTTCCGGGTTGGGGGACAGCATCCAGCAGGCCTATTATCCCAGCGCCGCGCAGGACACTTTCAGTTCCACCACGATCATGTATGCCATGCGCGACAGTCTCGTGGCGGGGGTCTTCTATGACTCGGTGTTCGTGTATTCCACCAACCCCGACTCGGCCATCTACAACGTGACCTTTACCGACATGGGGCTGGGGAACGGGGACTATATACTTCAGGGCGACGCCGCGAATGGGAAAGTTTTTCAATGGACGCCTCCCCTGGGCGGGGTGCATACCGGGGAATACCAGCCCGTCATCCTGCTGGTGGCGCCCACCAAAAAGCAGGTGGTCGAAGTGGGCGGGGCCTATATGTTGGATCCTCATACCACGCTTTCAGGGGATTGGGCCTTTAGCGATTATAACCCCAATACCTTTTCCGTGACGAATGCTTCCGAAACGGGGATGGCGGGGAAGTTGGGGCTGGTGCGCGAGCAGGCTTTCAATCCGTCGTTGAGCGTTGCCGCCAATGTCGGTATGGAATGGGTTCAGAAAAACTTTACCCCCATCGAACGACTCCGGACGCCCGAGTTCTACCGCGACTGGGGCCTGCCCCTGGTGGTGGATGCGGAGGCCGAGCGCCTGGGGACGGCGGGGATCGGACTGAAGGGAAAATACAACGTCATCCGGTACGACGTATCCTACTTCACACGGGGCTCGGGTTATTCGGGGGAACAAAATACGGTGAGCCAAACGTGGAAGCGCTATGGCTGGAGCTGGAACGCCCAGGTGCGCCTCACGACCTTTGACAGTACCTTCAACCGGGGGACGTATTGGAAGCCTTCCTTCCAATTGGAAAAACTCCTCCCCGACATGGGTAAGGTCACCATAGGCGGAAAGTACGACCTCGAAAGCGACGCCATCATGAACCGTTTCGCCGACTCCCTGAATGCCCTGAGCTATTCCTTCAATACCTGGCAGGTTTACCTCAAGTCCCCCGAAGGGAAAAAGCGCTGGGGCATCAGCTACGCGGTGCGCCAGGACCGGACGCCGTTCGGCAAAGATCTTGTGTTGTCCGATCAGAGTCGGAATTTGAACGGATACTGGGAATATACCGTGGACCCCCACCAGCAGATCAAACTGAACGCCACCTACCGGGTGCTGGAAGTACCCAACACCAAGATCACGACCCAGGTGCCCGAGAACAGTATCCTGGGCAGGGCAGAATACCTCGTGAACGAGTTCAAGGGGGCCGTCACGGGTAACGTCCTCTACGAACTGGGTGCGGGACAGCAGCAACAGATGGAGTTTACCTTTGTTCAGGTGCCCGCGGGTCAGGGTCAGTACACCTGGGTCGACTACAACCATGACGGGATCGCCGAGATCAACGAATTCGTGATCGCCCAGTTCCAGGACCAGGCCGACTACATTAAGGTCTACCAGCCCACGGGGAACTACGTCAAGGCGGACTATACGCAACTGAACTACAGTCTCTCCCTGAACCCGGCTTTGCTGTGGAGGAATCTTAAAACCGCCTCTCCTTTTGAGAAGTTCCTGAGCCGCTTCATGACCCAGTCGAGCCTTCAGGTCAACAAGAAGGTCATTTCCAACGACGCCATCAATTGGAACCCCTTTTCCTCCGGTATCATCGACACATCGCTGTTGAGCCTAAACCAGGTGCTCAGCAACGCCCTTTTCTTCAATAAACTCAGCCCCAACTGGGGTGTCGATATTACCCACGTCATCAATTCCAACAAGGCGTTTTTGACGTATGGCGCCCAAAGCCAGCGTCTGCGGGACCTGGGGCTGCGTTTCCGCTGGAATATCTCGCGGCTATATGCGTTCAATATCTTTAATAAGCTGGACGCAAATAGCATGCTTACGCCGGCCTTCGCCAACCAGAACTATTTCATTCATTCCTTCCAAACGGAACCCCAGGTCAGCTACACCAAAGGGACAAAGTACCGGCTGGCGTTGGGGTGCCGCGTGCTGGCGCAGTCCGACGAGCCGCAGTATGGCGGGGAGCATTCGCTTTCCAAGGCCCTTACGCTGGATACCAAATACAACGTGGTCACCAATACCTCGATCACGGCGCACTTCGAGGTCAATGGCATCGATTTTTCCGGGGCGGACCAAACGACTACCGTGGCCTATACCATGCTCCAGGGGTTGACACCGGGGACCAACTATGTGTGGTCGATCGATTTTACGAAGCGGCTCCTCGGAAACATCGAGGTGACCTTATCCTACGATGGGCGGAAGCCGGGGGAGGGGGCGACGGTCAATACGGGACGCGCGGCGATCAGGGCGTTATTTTAGTATCTTAGGTATTATGAATCTAGTTCAGGCGGTGCCCTTCTATGGCATCCTCAATATGGAGACCTCCTTGAAGTTTTACGTCGACGGCCTCGGCTTTACTATGTTGAATAGCTGGACCCCCAGGGGGCGTATTGAATGGTGCTGGCTTGACCGCGACGGCGTGGCGATCATGCTCCAGGAGTCCCGGAACAAGCCAGTCACCGAAAAGATCGGGCTGTGCATCAACTTTACGTGCCGTGATTCCATTGCACTTTACCATGAATTTCGTGAGCGGGGGCTTACCCCAGGCGAGCCCCAGGTGGGTAACAATCTATGGGTAACCACCGTCACGGACCCCGATGGGTATAAGCTGTTCTTCAATAGTCCGACGGATGTGCCGGAGGAGACGCTCTATTCGGAGTGGCTGGCCATGACCAAAAAAACATAAGCCCCGGATTTCTCCGGGGCTTTGTGTAGGTATTAGACACAGGTTGGCTCGTAATTAAACGATTGAATTTTTTTATAGGATGCGGATCCGGCGTTATCCGAAGATGCCGCCCTTTCTCAAGGATACGGTGCCGGCTCCGATCTTGAAGCCGTTATTGTAGATTTCGACTTTATACTGACCCTTTGCAAACTTGGAATTAGGCTTCCAGGTTATTTCCACGGGCAGGACCTGTCCCTGAACATAGTCTACCGATTTCTTCACGGTGAACACCTTGTCGCCCGTATCGCGGGTGGTGAAGGTGCCGGAACCCAGGGCCTGTACGGAGACGGGCTGACCGGCGGGATCGGTGATGCAGATGTAGAGGTCCTTGGAGCCGGTTTCGGCGATCCTGTTTTCATCCAGTTGGAAGGTCAGCTTCAGGGCATTGGCCCTCTTGGCACTGGTAACTTCCTTTTCCTTGCCGTTGGACTTTTCATCCCAGGCGGCGATGGCAATGTTGGATGCGTGCAGGGTGGAACCGATGTCAACCAAGGTGGCCTTGATCGTGGAAACCGAGTCGTACCCCTTTTGAACCTGGTCCCTTTGGGCGGTTACGGTTGCCTTATCCTGGGTCAACTGAAGGTTTTCGCCTTTCAGCCGCTCGATTTCGGCAATGTACCCGTCGATCTGACCATTCAATTTGGCGATCAGGTTGTGGGCCTCGGCAAGTTCGGCGGCAGTTGCGTGCTCCTTGCTCAAAATGGATTTGATGCGGCTTCTCATCCCGCCGATTTCGCCATCGTCCTTTTTCAGGAGACTGTCGAGCTTGGCGTTCTTTCCGGTCATTTCATCCAAACGGGCGTTGGCTTCGTTGAATTGTTCCTGGAGGGCGCTCTTGGAAGAGTCGGCCTGGAAAAGCTGCGCTTGCGTTTGAGCCTTTTCTTCACCCGATTTGGATTTATCGTAGATGATATATCCCCAGGTGCCAAGCAAAGCGACAATCAGCGCAACATAGATAATGGCGCGATTATCCTTTTTATCCTTGGGAGGCTGACTTGAAGGCGAAGCAGAGGGGGCATTAGAATATGTCATAACCTTGGTTTTTAATTGAACAAAAATTGAGTTATTCTCTTTATTATTGGAAATTATTTATGCACTTGATGTGAACCCATGAATGATGCACTTTTCATTGATATTGAGACAGTTCCAGGGCAACCCGATTTTCATCTACTTGATACTGACTGGCAATCACTCTGGATAGGCAAGCTTTCCAAAACCATGCCAGAAAATTTTTCAGCCGAGGATACCTACCGGGATAAGGCAGGGATCATGGCCGAATTCGGGCGCATCGTTTGCATCGCCTGCGGGTATTTTTCGGAGGACAAGGGGACGCGTAAGACCGCTTTCAAAGTCAGGGCCATCGCAGGTGAGGACGAAAAGAGCCTGCTCACCGAGTGGATCGGGATGGTCGATAAATTTCACGCCGTTTTTCCCGCTTTCCGGTTCATCGGACATAACATAAAGGAATTCGACATCCCCTATCTTTGCCGCCGCCTGATGGCCCTTGGCATCCCTTTACCCCGCTACCTCCAGATCAGTGGCATGAAACCCTGGGAGACGAACCTGGTCGATACCATGCACCAGTGGCGCTTTGGGGATACCCGTCACTACGTGTCCCTCGATCTGCTGGCGCGGACCCTGGGCATTCCCACGCCCAAGGAGGATATGGACGGCAGCCAGGTGCAGCGCGTGTTTTACGAGGACCGGGACCTGGAGCGGATCAAGAAGTACTGTATACGGGATGTGGTCACGACCGCCCGGATCATGCAACGCTTCCGGGGGTTGGAACCGGTGCCGGAGGACCAAATCCTGGTCGTATGAGCGCATCCAAGATCATAGGCGATTGGAAGCGGGGCCATTTCAAACCGGTCTACTGGCTGGAAGGGGAGGAGGAATATTTCATAGACGAGGTGACCGCTTACGCGGAAAGCCGGATTCTGAGTGAAGCGGAGGCTAGCTTCAACCTCAGCGTTTTTTACGGCAAAGACGCAGATTGGGCCGCTCTGATCAATGCCTGCAGGCGTTACCCCATGTTCGCCGATCGCCAGGTCGTCCTGCTGAAGGAAGCCCAGCAGATGCGTGACATCGACAAACTGGAAGCCTATATCGAAAACCCCCAACCCTCCACGGTGTTGGTGGTCGCATACAAGGAAAAGAAGGTGGACGGGCGGAGCCGCCTGGCTAAAATTCTCAAGGAAAAGGGCGAAGTCCTCAGCACCAAAAAACTCTACGACAACCAGCTCCCCGATTGGGCCCGGGACTTGATCCAACAGCGGGGCTTCACCATTACGCCCAAGGGCCTCCTCCTCCTGGTAGACCACATCGGAAACGACCTGAACCGGATCGCCAGTGAAATCGACAAGCTTTCGGTGAACATCGGAAGCCGTCATGAGATCAGCGAGGAGGACATCGAAAACTACGTCGGCATCTCCAAGGAGTATAACGTCTTCGAATTGCAGAATGCGCTGGCCCGAAAAGACCTCGCGGCCTGTATCCGGATCATCCGGTATTTCGACGCCAATCCCAAGGCCGGACCCATTCAGATGGTACTACCGGCCCTGTATAACTTCTTTAGTAAAGTGTACCAGCTTTTCGGCCTGCCGGGTGCTTCGGATAAGGACGTGGCCACCACCCTGGGGGTTAACCCCTTTTTCCTTAAAGACTATAGGCACGCGGCGTCCGTCTACCGATCCGATGGCGTGGAACGGGTCCTCCTGTTACTTCATCAGTATAACCTCCGCAGCCTGGGTATCGGCAGCATCAGCACCTCCGATGGGGAGCTGATGAAGGAGATGGTTTACCGCATGGTGGCGGGCTAGAAATGCCCTATCTTTGGGCGCGAAAACGAAGCTTTGCATGGCCTTGATCAAATCCATTTCAGGTATCAGAGGTACCATCGGCGGCAAACCCGGAGAAACACTGAGCCCCCTGGATGTCGTGAAGTTCACAGCCGCCTTCGGCACGTGGTTGATAGAACAATATCCAAACAATAAAAAGGTGGTCATCGGCCGGGACGGACGCATCAGCGGAGAAATGGTCCGGGACCTGGTGGTCCCCACCCTGAATGCGTTGGGCCTGGACGTGGTGGATGCGGGGTTGAGTACGACCCCTACGGTGGAACTGGCGGTGACCTGGGAGGAGGCGGCCGGCGGCATCATCCTAACGGCCAGCCATAACCCCAAAGACTGGAATGCCCTGAAGCTGCTCGACAACAAAGGGGAATTCATCAGCGCATCGGCAGGTGCCCGGGTCCTGGATTACGCGGCGCGCGAAGCCTTCACCTTTGTAGGTGTGGACAAGCTGGGAACCCACGTCATAAATGATTCGTTTGTTGCGCGTCACATCGAGTCCGTAGTCAACTACGAGCTGGTGGACGTCAAGGCCATCCATAAAAAGAAGTTCCGGATCGTGGTGGACGCGATCAACAGTTCGGGGGCGATCGTCATCCCCGCTCTGCTGAGGGCTTTGGGGGTGGAAGAGGTCATCCTCATCAACGGGGAAGTGAATGGCAAATTTGCGCACAACCCCGAGCCCCTCCCCGAAAACCTCTCCGAGCTTGCCCGCGAGGTGAATAAGCACAAAGCGGATTTGGGGATTGCCGTGGACCCGGATGTGGACCGTCTATGCTTTGTTTCCGAGGATGGAAGCATGTTCGGGGAAGAATACACGTTGGTGGCCGTGGCGGACTATGTGTTGTCTAAACGCAAGGGGAATACGGTCTCTAATATGAGCTCCACGAAGGCCTTGAAGGAGGTGACGCTTCGCCATGGAGGGGTATATTACCCCAGCGCGGTGGGCGAGGTCAATGTGGTCACGAAAATGAAGGAAGTGAATGCCGTCATCGGCGGAGAAGGCAACGGGGGCATCATCGTTCCCGACCTGCATTACGGCAGGGACGCCCTGATCGGCATAGGATTGTTCCTCAGCCACCTGGCGCACCATAAGAAAAGCATCAAGAGCCTGCGCATGGAGTATCCCGATTATTTCATCTCCAAGAACAAGATCGAACTGGAGCCGAATGTCGATACCGCGAGCCTCTTCGCCAAGATCGGGAACAAGTACCGGCACAACCCCGTCAACACCGAAGACGGCCTGAAAATCGAATTTGAAAACGACTGGGTCCACCTCCGCCCCTCGAATACCGAACCCATCATCCGCATCTATGCCGAAAGCGATTTCGAGACCAAGGCCAATAACATCGCCCAAAGGCTGATGCAGGATATTCGCGAAGTCATGAATGAATGAATATGCCCGACAGAATATACTTTGACAACGCCGCTACCACGGCCCTGGACCCGGAAGTGCTGGAGGCGATGATGCCTTACCTCACCGAAAAATTCGGAAACCCCAGCTCCATTTACTCCTACGGCAGGGAAAGCCGCCTGGCCATCGAAAGCGCGCGCAAATCGGTGGCCAAAATACTGAACGCCCACCCCGCCGAGGTCTTCTTCACGAGCGGGGGGACGGAAAGCAGCAACACGGCGATCACGGCATCCGTCCGGGACCTGGGCTGCAAGCACATCATCACCAGTGAAATAGAACACCACGCTACCCTGCACACGGTGGAATATTTGTCGCACGCGGGCGAGGTTGAATTGAGTTATGTGCGGCTGCTGCCCAACGGGCACATCGATATGGAGGATTTGGAGCAACTGCTGGCAGGGACCGAATCGAAGAGCCTGGTGACCCTCATGCACGCCAACAACGAGATCGGCAACCTCCTGGATTTGCACGCCGTGGGGAACCTGTGTAAGATGTACGGGGCCATCTTCCATTCGGATACCGTGCAAACCGTGGGACACTATCCCTTCGACCTGCGCAACACGCCCGTCCACTTCATCACGGGCGCCAGCCATAAATTCCATGGACCCAAAGGGGCGGGGCTGCTCTACATCAACGAGAACGTCCGCATCAAACCCTTTATCAACGGGGGCTCCCAGGAGCGCAACATGCGCGCCGGTACCGAGAACCTCTACGGCATCATCGGATTCGCCCGGGCCCTGGAGCTGGCTACCCGCGACTACGAAGCGGACAGCTCCGCCATCAAGGGCCTCAAGCTCTTCATGATGGAGCAGTTGAAGAAAAATTTGCGCGGCGTTTCCTTCAACGGGGACCCCGTTGGTCAAAGCTTATATACGGTTCTTTCGGTTTCCTTCCCTAAGACCGAAAAGTCGGAGATGATCCTCTTTAACCTGGACATAAACCACATCTGTGCTTCCGGGGGCAGCGCCTGTACGTCGGGGGCGGACCAGGGGTCGCACGTGATCAGGGCCATCAACAACAACCCTAACCAGGTTACGGTCCGGTTTTCGTTTTCCAAACACAATACTAAGGAGCAGGTGACGGCCGTCGTAGAGAAGCTCCGCGAGCTGATCTAGCACCCTCGCCTTTACTTGTTGAATCCCAGGTGCCGGATCAATTCCATCGGCAACGCCGGTAAATTCCTGCGCTCGATCAGGAAGGTAGACAGGGCGGCCAGGTCCCTGAAGACGAAGTGGCTGCTCATGGCTCCCTCCAGGTATCCCGCTCCGGTGGTATTCCCGGTGCCCACGCGCATACCGATCATGCGGCGCACCATCGTCAGGTGCTTGTGTCGCCAGCCGGCCATCCAGTGGTCGATTTCGATCAGGCTATCCAGGATTTGGAAGGAGGTCTGGAAGACGGGGAAGTCCCGGTAAAGCATGATGAAGAGCGCCGCGCGCAGGGCGGCGGGCGAAAACCGCCCCGCGGGAGCACCGAAAAAGACGGTGTCGAAGTCATCCAGCTTGCCCTTTTCCCTTTCGGTCAGGCTTTCCCGGTAGCGTTCGCGATAGTCCTCCCAAAACGAGCCGGGATATGCCGACCAATAGAGGGGTTGAAAGAAGGGCATGCGTTCCAGCCAGTCGTTTACCTGGTCCAGCAGGCTCTTGTGGCCTTCGGTACGGGTTAGGGTATCGTACTCGGCGGTGGTCAGGCCCCCTTCGTTGGTGCGCCGGTAGTAGTCTTTGCCGTGACGCTCTTCCATGCGCAGGCCCAGGCGGGCTTCCACGAGGCGGAACTGGAGGCTTTGGAAGCCCGAAGCGGGGGTCAGGAGGTTCCGGAATTCCAGGAAATCGAGGGGGGTCATGGTATCCAGGAGGGTCACCTGCTGGTTCAGGAGCTCCAGGATGCGGATGATCCGGTGGAGGCGGTGACGGACGAGGTTGAGGTCCTCGTCGTTGTCATTGATCTGCGATTTTCCGAAGACCCTTTGAATGAAGTCGAGTTCAAATTGGATTTGTTTGAACCAAAGCTCATAGGCCTGGTGGACAATAATGAAAAGCATTTCATCGTGGGCCGGTTGGTTGCCGGGTTCGAAGCTTTTGGGGTGCTGGCTGTCCAGTACTTTGTCCAGTTCCAGGTAGTCGTGATACGTCATAATTTTATAAAAATGCTTTTAAGGGCCGGGTAAAGGTCTTGATACAATCCCGCAAGCCGGATGTAAGGCTCCCGGAAAAGCGGCTCGAATGTACGACCTTCCCTGATATGACCGCGCGCCTCTTCCAGGCGGGAAAAATAACCCAGCGCCAACATACCAAGTAGGGCCGCGCCGGTGGCCGAGGCATCCCCTTCTTCGGTCAGGCGTATGGGTTTGCCCAGGATGTTGGCAAGCTGTTGGACCCAGGCCTCGCTTCGCGTGAAGCCGCCACTCGCGTGGACGAGGTGGATGGGTTCCAGCAACCGGAGGATTTCGCCCAGGGCGAATCCGATGCCCTCGGTGACCGACCTGAGCATGTGGGCCCGGGTATGATGGGAGCGGAGTCCGACGAAGGCGCCCCGGGCGTTCGCATCCCAGATGGGGGCGCGTTCGCCATACAGGTAGGGCAAAAACAGGAGTCCTTCCGATCCGGGAGGAACGGTGAAGGCTTCAGCCAGCAATTCCTCCAACGGAGCGGACACGATCCCGCGGAACCATTCGACGACGTTACCCCCGTTATTGGTGGCCCCGCCGCGGACATACATCCGATCGAAAAGGTAGTATTGAAAAAGGCGCTCCTGCGGATCCGGCTGCCAGGAAGAAGTGACCACGCGCACCGCCCCGCTGGTGCCTATGGTCAGGGCCGCCTCCCCGGGAGAAAGTACGCCCGTGCCCAGGTTGGCCAGGCATCCGTCGGAGGCGCCGATCACAAAGGGGACGCCGAATTCGGAAGACACGCGCGAAAAAGTGACGGGGACGGGGGTGGAAAGTTGAGCAGGCGAAACGCAAGCGGCCTCTAGCGCCGGTGCATACCAGCCCAACGAAGGCGTATCGAATAACCCGGTGGCGGAGGCCAGGGAATAGTCGATTTCATAGACCCCGAACAAGCGATACCAGATGTATTCCTTGATAGAAATAAAACGCGTTGCTCGGGCAAAAACCTCCGGAAAAGCAGTGCGAAGCCAAATGAGTTTCCAATAAGGGGACATCGGGTGGAGGGGAACGCCTGTGTGTGTATAATAACTTTCGGTAACGGGTACCGTTGCGGCGCGGGTGTCCGCCCAGGTGATCAGGGGTGTGAGGGGGGTATCCCCTTCGAGGGCGATCAACCCGTGCATCGCGGCACTGAAACTAACGGCCTTTAGTTTGTGGCCTTGTATCGACTGGATTAATTCGTGTAGCACCGTTAAGGTGTCGCGCGTGATCCGCTCAGGGTCTTCTTCATATTTTCCGCTCGGGTCCGTATCGGCGGGGTATGCCTTTTGAGCCGTCCCGAGTAGCTCCCCGCGCGGGTTTAGCGCCAGCGCCTTCACGGAAGAGGTGCCTATATCCACACCGACGACGTAGTCCATGATAGCGCAATGTAGACAAAAGATGTAGTATGTTAACGATTGGCAAAGAGTATTCGATTACACAGCCCCGTGCCGTTATATTATATAAATTTGCATAGCTTACTTCTGAGACAACGTTACGGGTCATACCCTCAGCTCCCTTTCCCGTTGCAAACTCCCGGTTCCTTTGTTCAGTAGTAAACTAGAAAATGGTTAATCCCTTATCCATGAAAATTGTTTACTACCTTATTCTAAGCATTTCTTTGCTCTCCCTTTCCCTGTCTGCGGGTGCGCAGTGCGCGGTGCCCAGCCCTCCGGTTACTCCCGCCTGCGGAGCCCCGGGTCAGACGTTACTTTCGGCCAACGGAACGACGATCAATTCAGGAAGTACCTACTTTTATAACGGGGGAGCCCATACCTTTTCCACGTTCACGCTGAACGGGGGAACCCTGCTGGTTTGCGGGACCATGACGCTGAATTTCCCGACCATGTGGAGCGGGACGATCGTCGTCGAAAGCGGCGCGACCCTGACCATTTCGGATATTCCCGTTCCCACCAGCGGCGCCACCAACGCCATTCAGGCCACGATCGTCAACTACGGCACCCTGAACATCAAGGCGATTACGAACAATACCGCCATCAGCGTCAATGCCTCCGTATGGAATTATGGCACGATGACCGCTGGTGCCACACTTACCTTCAACAGCAATCCCTTTTATAATGCGCTGTCCACTTCCTCGGCGACCTTCTCGGGGGGACTGATCAGCTAT
>Ga0210391_10003685_pt1 | contig 12928 bp, 9 predicted proteins | sample IncBWC12OmetaG_FD_160573 | JGI IMG/M metagenome (GOLD analysis project Ga0210391, IMG submission 160573) | Forest soil microbial communities from Barre Woods Harvard Forest LTER site, Petersham, Massachusetts, United States - Inc-BW-C-12-O ... | reverse complement strand
GTGCTGGCGCTGGTAGAGCAGCCGCACAGTCCGGGTGGAGTAGTGGGTTGCTGCAACAGAGTGGGATCAACGTGGGCAGCCTGCATTGCACTTTGCACCGCAGTCCAGGCGTTCGCCGACGGATCATTCGAGCCCGCGCACGTTGTGCAAGCCGGAGCCACAGCGGCGCGCGCGCCTTCCCGAGCCGCGCGCGTCATCGTGCCATAAATGCGAAAGCCCTGCCCAAACCAAAAGATGCCCAGAAAGATCATGAAGAACAAGGGCAGGATCATGGCAGTTTCCGCGATTTCAGAACCCCGCGCATCGCGCGCTGCACCGGACCATGCTCCACCGGACCATGCTCCACCACACCCTGTTGTCGATCCCGGCTTTGCCATCGCTAGCACACTCCCCACATCTTCCCGATGCCGAAAAGCAAAGTGGTCAAGGCCAATGCTACGCCATATGGGACCTTAAGCGATTGCGGATTATCCAGCGAAACCTCCGCCCCCGGCATACGAAGAGTCAACATCGACGCCAGCAGATGGCCAATATTGCGTAGCGTTTCCTTGAATCGCCGTTTGTAGATCACCAGTCCCACAGCCATTGCACCGGCCACGAAGACGGAGCCCATGAGCAGATCCACGAGCACCTGCCACCCTACAAACGCTCCCAATGCGCCTGCCAGCTTCCAGTCGCCCGCCCCGAGGCTGCGTAGAAGAACGAAAGGCAAAAGCACCAGCAACCCCAATCCGGCACCGAGCAGGGAGGTCTTCAATCCAGCCCTGCCGTCAGCCAAAACATTCACCAAAACTCCGATCACAAACCCGGGCACGGTGAGCCAGTTTGGGATGCGGCGGCGGCGCCAATCCGTCCACCCGGCAATCAGCGCCAATGCGACCGCCAGTCCCAGAACGGCCGCTTTCAAACCAACCCCGATTCGCAATGGGAACGTCGACGTCTCACCGCAATTTGCCAAAGTAGTTGCAAAATGCTCCACCTCGGACGACTGACCATGCGGAGAGAAAGAGGCTGCTCCCAGACCTCAAAAGCCAAGCTACAAGCCCTTCTGCCGCGGATTTTCACATAGCTCGGGAGCGAAGTCAATGAAGCATGAAGAAGGTTTCAGGGCTTCAAAGTTTCAAGGTTTCAAACTCCATAACCCTAAACCTTCCGCGAAACTTCGAAGCTTAAGATCTTGGGACTGCGCCAACAACAAAGGCCCGGAATCTATCCGGACCTATTGTCTTGTCATTGAAACCTTGAAACCCTGAAACTTTGCAACCTTGCCTGCGAACCTACCGGTTGAACGCTCCCGCTCCGTTGTGCTCCGCCACGATGCGCTTGGCGCTGTCAGCCAGCGCTTTTGCTTGGGGAAGCAGTTCCAACCCTTTCAGCACTTCCGGATCCGATTCCGCACGCACCTTCATGCCCTCATCCTGACCGTAGGCATCCACCAGAATCTCGGCCTTGATGTTGGATCTGATCCAGTCGTTGTTATCGACAAGATCAGCCTGGGTGTAGGAGATGTCGGCCTCGTCGAGCGACTTGCGGAACTCCTGCAGGATGGCATCATCGACTTCCAGGTTTCTCGCCGGATGATGATTCACCACATAGCGCTTGGCAAAATTGAAGAATGCATAGTGCTGCAGGAGCGTGTCTTGAAAGTGGTTGCTCTTGATCGGAGGAATCGCAACATCGGGTGTGATGCCGCCGCCGCCATATACCGTGCGACCGCTGTCGGTCAGCTTCACTTCACGGTTGGCATTGCTGCCGGGTTCGGCCTCGCGGTTATAGTAATAATCGTAAAGCGAAATGTTGCTGTAGTCGCGTTGAATCAGCCGCCCGCTCGGCGTGTAGTAATGCGCCGTGGTTAGAGCCAGTCCCGTGTTTTCTGACAGAGGATACACCGTCTGCACCAGGCCCTTGCCGAAGGTGACTTCACCCACGATCAAACCGCGATCGTGATCCTGAATCGCTCCGGAAACGATCTCTGCCGCCGAGGCAGTTAAACGATTTACCAGCACCACCAACGGATAATCCTTACCTCCGTTGCCGTGCTGCGCAACGTAACGCTTCTCCGCTGAAGCGCGTCCATGGTGAGAAACGATGAGTTGGCCTTTCTTCAGGAACTTGTCGGCCACCCCTACGCCTTCGCTCAGCAAGCCGCCGGGATTTCCCCGCAGATCAAGAATTAGACCCTTGAGATCGCCAAACTCATCCAGAGCTTTCGAGACCTCTTCTTCCGTGGTCTCGTTGAACCCGGTCACATGCAGGTAACCGATTCCGGGCCGAATGAGGAAGTGCACGTCGACGCTGTAACGCGGAATCTCGTCGCGCACCAGCGTGAATTCCATCGGCTTCTCGACGCCCTCGCGCGAAATGCTGATGTGGACTGTCGTTCCCTTGGGTCCCTTAAGCAGATCGGCGACATCGCCGGTGCTCATATTCTCGGTCGACTTGCCATCGACTGCGATGATCACGTCACCCGGATGAATACCCGCCTTGTAAGCGGGCGTGCCAGTGAAAGGGAAGATCACGATTACTTTATTGTTGCGGGGACCTACCGTCATGCCCACGCCGTAATACTTGCCGCGCTGGTCCTCGCGCATCAGGGCGTAAGACTTGGGATCGAAGAAATTCGAGTGCGGGTCAAGCGCGTGCAGCATTCCCGGGATGGCGCCGTTGTAGATGGCTTTGTCCGGATTGACCGGCTCGGCGTAGTTATTCTCGACGATGGCGTAGACGTCAGTGAACTGCTTAAGGCTGTCTTTGACGTCGGAATCGCCCGAGAGAGACGACTGTTGCCCCGTGCGCTGGGCGAAAAGAATCCCCAGAAAGCCGCACGCAAGAAGAAACAAAACTACTAGGAAGAGTGATCGGCGTGAACTACGTGCCATCTTGAATTTTTCCTTCGGTTGAGGGTTGTCGGACCAGCCCAGCTACCGCGCTGAATACACGCAGTATATCACCACTTTAGACTGCCCTGGACCCGGATAGTCACCACGGTAACCATCCTCGGACCATCCCTATTCTTGAGATGCGCCCGGAAGAGGATAGGGTTCCCGGCTAACCGAACGCTCCTTATGAAGGGATTTGCGAAAACAGGGTTCTCGGACCTGTCTGCGTCGGCTCCGCAAAGTGCTATTGACGCGGAGGCCATATCGCTATACTGTGGCCGTCACCAAACGTGCAGGGGGCCCGTCTGGTAGAGGCAAGTGCTCGGGGAGTTTACCGTGCCATTTCGTCGAGTGGGCAGTGTTGTATCCTGCGCGTTTTTCCTGATTCTAGCCACCGCTGAGTATGCTCCCGTGGCGGTCCATGCCGGAGTGGGCTTTCAGCCTATTTCTTCTGAAGAACTGAAAATGACGAGCGAGCCGCTCGCTCCCGGCGCTCCTGCCGTCATCCTCTATCGCCAGGTCGACCGCGATGACAACGGGCGGACCTCTCACGAAGACAACTACATCCGGATTAAGATCCTCACCGAAGAGGGCCGGAAGTATGCCGATGTAGAGATCCCATTCTTCAAGGAAAGCCAGGACGTTTCGACCATCAGGGCGCGAACCATCAAGCCCGATGGCTCAATCGTTGCATTTGATGGGAAAGTCTTTGAAAAGGCATTCGTAAAGGGCAGAGGCTTGAGGTATCTGGCGAAAACCTTCACGCTGCCCGATGTCGAGGTCGGCGGCATCATTGAGTATGCCTATACCTACGACCTGAAAGAGCATTTCATCTACGATTCGAATTGGATCCTCAGCGAGGAGCTCTTCACCAAGCAAGCCAGGTTCTCCCTGAAGCCGTACCAGGGCACTTACGTGCCTATAAACCTCCGCTGGAGCTGGCACGACTTGCCACCTGGCGCCGATCCCAAACAAGGTCCCGACCGCGTCGTCCGCATGGAAGCAAACAACATTCCCAGTTTCCAGACGGAAGATTTCATGCCACCGCCAGACGAACTGAAGTCACGCGTGGATTTTATTTACAGTGAGGACCTCCCCGAAAGAGACGCGGACAGCTTTTGGAAAAAAGTAGGCAGGAAGCGGAACGTCCAATTGGAAAGCTTTGTGGGGAAGCGCAAGGCAATGGAAGATGCCGTGGCGGAGATCGTTTCGCCGAGTGACTCGCCAGAAATGAAACTGCGAAAAATCTATGATCGGGTGCAAACCATCCGAAACACTTCCTACGAGTTGCGAAAAACCGAGCAAGAGGAAAAGCGCGAAAAGGAGAAACCAGCAGAAAACGTTGAAGAAGTTTGGAAGCGGGGGTATGGCAACGGCATACAACTGACCTGGCTTTACCTGGCTCTTGTCCGGGCGGCTGGGTTTGAGGCCTACGGAGCCTGGGTCTCGGATCGCCGGAACTACTTCTTCACTCCGGTCACCATGCAAGACGCAAGACTGGACGCGAACGTAGTGCTCGTCAAGCTGAACGGGAAGGATCTCTATTTCGATCCGGGAGCGCAGTTCACACCGTTTGGATTGCTGACTTGGACTGAGACAGGAGTGCAGGGCTTGCGGCTCGATAAGGATGGAGGGACGTGGATCAGGACCACGCTTCCGGCGAGTTCGGAATCCCGCATGGAGCGCAAGGCGCTCCTGAAGCTTTCCGATACTGGCGACTTAGAAGGCAAGCTCACGGTCACCTATACGGGGCTCGAAGCTATGTACTACCGGCTCGATATGCGGCATGCGGACGAGGTGGCGCGGAAGAAGTTCCTGGAAGATCGCGTGAAAACGCAGCTGCCGGTCGCAGCAGAACCAGAGCTTACGAACAAACCTGACTGGAATGGTTCGGAAACCCCGCTGGAGGCGGAGTTTGACGTGAAGATTCCGGGTTGGGCGTCGAATGCCGGGAAGCGCGTGCTGATTCCCGCAGGAGTCTTCACCGAGATGGAGAAACACATCTTCGAACATGCCAACCGCGTCCATCCCATCTACTTCGATTATCCCTACGAGAAGGTGGACGATGTAACTATCGAGCTTCCTCACGGCTGGCAAGTCAGCAGCTTCCCGCCGGAGCAAGTCAACGATGCCCATGTAGTCAGTTATGCTCTGAAAGTGGAGGGAGGCAAGAACACGCTGCATCTGACGCGCAAGCTTAGCGTGGATTTCATGTTCTTGGAGGCAAAGTATTATCCGGCGTTGCGAAACTTTTTTCAGGTAGTGAGGAGCGGAGATGAAGAACAAATCGTCCTGCAGCCCGTCGCGGCGACGGCGACCAATTAGTCGACGGGGACTGCTGCTTGCCGGTTGCATGTTCGCGTTTACATTGGCATGGACGCCGCGGGCGGCGGCCGGCGGCGATGCTCCGCAGTGGATGCATGCGTTGGTGAATGCGCCGCTTCCTTCCTACGATGAGAAGACGGATGCCGTGCTGCTGTATTCAGAAACCAACGTCACAGTCATTTCGACCGACAAAATGCGCACACAGGTTCGGGAAGCTTACAAGATCTTGCGGCCCGAGGGCCGGCACCACGGCACCGTGAAAGTGCCTTTCGATGCTCAGACCAAGGTCAATGGTCTTCACGGCTGGTGCATTCCGGTTCAGGGCAAGGATTATGAAGTCAAGGAGAAAGACGCAATCGAGAGTGCTTACATGCCAGAGTTTGTACTTGCGTCAGACGCAAAGGTGAAAATACTGCAGATTCCAGCGCCCGACATTGGCAACATCGTTGGATACGAGTACGAAACGGAGGAGCGACCTATATTTTTGCAAGACGTCTGGGAGTTCCAGGAACATGACCCTGTACGGGAAAGCCGTTATTCTCTTCAGGTTCCCGCCGGGTGGGAATACAAGGCGTCATGGCTTAATCATCCAGAGGTCAAGCCGACCCAGACGGGGAGCAATTCCTGGCAATGGGTGGTCAGCGACATAAAAGCGATTCGTTTCGAGGCTTTCATGCCTCCCCTGGACGGAGTCGCCGGTCGAATGGTGCTGTCCTTTTTTACATCGGAAAAGATCGCCCTCAATTCGAATGTTGACTGGGACGCGATGGGAAAGTGGTATTCGAATTTAATCGGACAGCGAATCGATTCGTCGCCGGAAGTGAAACAACAGGTGGCAGCACTCACGGCTTCCAAAACCACACCACTCCAGAAAATGCAGGCAGTCGCCGGTTTCGTTCAACAAGACATTCGCTATGTGGCCATCGAGCTCGGCGTCGGTGGCTACCAACCGCACGCTGCGTCTGAGGTGTTCGCGCATCGTTACGGCGACTGCAAAGACAAAGCCACTTTAGTGCGTTCCATGCTGCGCGAGATCGGAATCGATTCTTACCATGTCGTCATCTATACCGAGCGCGGCGCGGTTACTCCACAAACACCAGCCCATCATGGATTCAATCATGCAATTCTTGCCATAAAGCTTCCTAATGGTCTGGCCGATCCATCCCTCATCGCCATCTTCGAACATCCCAAGCTCGGCAAGCTTCTTTTCTTTGACCCCACCAACGATCTCATACCCTTCGGCCAGCTGCCCGGCTACCTTCAGGCCAACTACGGGTTGTTGGTCACGCCCGATGGAGGCGAGTTGGTCGAACTGCCGCAGCAGCCGTCCGCGATGAACAGCATCCAGCGCACAGCCAAGTTGACTCTCAATACGGCGGGGATGTTGAAGGGCGAAGTGAAAGAAATGCGGCTCGGCGAGCGCGCATCCTCCGAGCGGTGGCGGTTGCGCACCGTCGCCAAGGACACTGACCGCATCAAGCCCATCGAGGACCTTCTCGCTAATTCGCTTTCCAGTTTTCACATCACCAGAGCCACTTTGATTAATCTTCAGCAAACCGACCAACCATTTGGCTTCAACTACTCCTTTGAGTCGCCGAACTACGCCAAGAATGCCGGCAACCTGCTGCTGGTGCGGCCCCGCGTGATTGGGGTGAAGGGTTTAGGATTCCTGGAGACCAAAGAACCTCGCAAGTTCCCCATCGAGTTTGAGGGGCCGGCTCGCGACACGGACGCATTCGAAATCACAATTCCAGCCGGCTACGTGGTCGACGACCTCCCGCCCGCCGTCGATGTAGACCTCGGGTTCGCCAGTTATCACGCCAAGACCGTCGTGAACGGTAATGTCGTCGACTACACCCGTACCTTTGAGGTAAAAGAGTTGAGCGTTCCCGTCAATAAAGCCGAGGATCTTAGGAAGTTCTACCGCATCATCGCCGGTGACGAACGAAGCACCGTTGTTCTCAAGCCAGCGCCATAACCGTCTAGGTCTCACTCTATCGAAAACCGTCACAATGATTCGAGAGGCCTGCGGACAAACTCGACATATCGCCGCAACTCTTCAATCGACGACTCGGCGACCAAGGAGAAGGGAATCGCGCGGCAACCCGCGGGCAGTTCCCTTGCCGTGACTGAATCACACAGCACGGCGGCGGTCTGCTTCAATCCTCGCTTCCAGTTTGGCTTCCGGGCGTCGCGGAACACCAGGCTGTCAGGAGCAAAACCGGCGGCATTCAGCATGGTGCGGGCCAGCTTTAGGAAATCCGGCCATCTTGAAGCAATTCCAACGAGAGCTCCGGAGGGAGCCGGCAGCCAGTGTCCCAAAGAGGAAACTACGGAACGAAAACGCAGCGTCAGGAGTTCGGTTCCGTCCGGCAGCGCTTGGCGCACCGCCGCCACACGGTTCGGAAGCGCGACTGGAATGCTGCCTTCCAGCGCTTTTGGGCAATCCTGCAGTCCGCAGCTCTGAACCGGCATACTGACAGCCTGCTGCATTTCCGCCGCTACGATTCGTCTTAGTTCTTCTTCCGGTTCGATCAGCAGAAAATGATCGGGAGGCTGCAATTCCAGCCACTGCCGGAGACGCAAGCGCAGGACCGGCAAAGAGACCCCTTGTTTGCGCGCGGAGTGGAACAGGATGGCGATCATTTGATCGAGTGCGAGCCCGGACGAGTCCGCCATTTCAGGCCTGTTCGCCCGCACAAAAACGCCGCTCCCCCGGCGTTGTTCAACCCAGCGGTCGCGCGCCAGTTGCCGGTAGCCCGCGCTCACAGTGTTGGCATGCAGGTGAAAGCGCCGCGCCAGTTCGCGCGTGCTTGGCAGGCGCTGGCCTGGAGCGAGGTCGCCCCCCAGAATGCCCAGTACGACCTGTGTCACAAGCTGCTCGCGAATGCTGACTTCACTTCCCCGGGCAAACCAAAGCTGCATGGCCGACCATGTTAAGCCAGCGGAGGAGCTGTGCATAGTGCGGTGAGGTGGATGCCGAGCAATAGCCGCGAAACCGCCGCCCCGTGGCGCCCGCGTTGCTGCCTTTGCTCCGCCGCATTATGATGAGGCCATGAGTTTTTCCGACACGGTCTTCCTGTTCTTCCTGGCCCTCATTCTTTTCGGGCCCAAGAAGTTGCCTGGGATGGCTCGTCAAGCCGGACGTCTGCTCGCTGAACTTCGGCGCGCCTCGAACGAATTCAAGTCGCAGATCGAAACCGAAATCGCCCACATGGAAACCGAAAAGGCTCAGACCGTCCTTCCACCCAGCCCGCCGCCGGAAGGGACTGTCGCCAGCCTGAATTCGAACGCTGCGGCCAGCGATGCCCTCCCGCACGAGCTCGAGCCGCCGGCCAGCCTGAATACTCCCGCGGGACAGGTTATCTCTGAGGAGGCAACGCCAGCAGATTCGAATCCAGGCGCGTCACAGAGTTCAACTGTCCCGGCGGAAGCCGTCGCAGAGCCCAGCACGTCGACCTCGCAGGAATCGCATGTTTGATACCGCGGCCGAGGTTCCCGGCGACGAACCCAAGCGCGACGCCATGCCTACCATGGGCTTTCTCGATCACCTCGAGGAACTGCGCCGGCGGCTGGTTTACTCCATTGCCTCAGTGGCTGTGGGATTCTTCGTCTGTTGGTGGAAGGTGGAGCGCATCTACGACGTTATGCAGAGGCCCATCATGGATGCGCTTCGCGCCAACGGGATGCCGGAGAAGCTGGTCTACCTGAACCCCACCGAACCCTTCAACCTTTACTTGAAGATTGCCGCGCTGGCCGGTCTGTTTCTTACTTCGCCGTTCGTGCTCTATCAGGTATGGATGTTCATCTCGCCGGGTCTCTACCGGAACGAGAAGCGCTACGTCGTACCTTTCATGGTGTCGACGATCGCCCTGTTCACGACCGGAGGATATTTCGGCTACAAAGTGGTCTACCCACAGGCGCTCGGCTTCCTGGTTCATTTCGGCAGGCAGTTCCAACCCATGATCACGATCTCCGAGTATACGTCGTTGTTTCTGAGCATCATCCTCGGGATGGGCCTGATCTTCGAGATGCCGATTCTTATCTTTTTTCTTTCGTTGATGGGGATTGTCAGTGCCGGTTTCATGTGGAAGAACTTCCGATATGCAATTTTGCTGATCTTCGTCGTAGCGGCCATCGTCACCCCCACCCCTGATATTTTGAGTATGTGCATCTTCGCCGCGCCCATGGTGGCGCTGTACGGAGTCAGCATCGGGATCGCTTACATCGTCCATCCCAAGCAACGGCGGGCGCGAGCAGAAAAGCAGGGAACCTGATAAGGAAGATTCCGAGGCTTTCGCGTTGATAATGACAAGAAAAAGATCCGCTTTGTTGATCACGTTGTTCTCTTTCGCGGTCAGCTTCGTTGCTTGCGGCGACCATAAGGACGCTGGTCAAGTGGGAGCACAGACTCCGCCGCGGACCGCAGCTTCTGTCGATACAACTCTCCCCAAGCTTTCACTTCCTCCGGACAATGGTCCGCCGCCAGCGATCGATTCTTCACGCGCTTTCCAATACGTGAAAGATATCGTGGCTTTCGGCCCTCGACCCCTGGGCAGCTCAAATCACACGAAGGTCGAGGACTACATCCTCGCTCATCTCAAAGGCGAGGAGGTCGAGAACGATACGTTCACCGCTGATACGCCCGAAGGCAAGTTTCCCATCCATAACATTGTCGCCAAGTTTCCTGGAACGAAAGAAGGCATCATCGTTATTGCGAGCCATTACGATACGAATTACCCGCTCCGTAAAACATCCTTCGTGGGAGCCAACGACGGCGGTTCTTCCAGCGCGCTGCTTCTGGAATTCGCCAACCAACTCCGCGGCAAGCCTCGCGCGGGCTATAGCATTTGGCTGGTATGGGACGACGCGGAGGAAGCGATAAAGCCCGACACCGAGGTTCCTTTCCTAGATGACAGCCTCTACGGCATCCGTCATCTAGAAGAGAAGTGGGAAGCCGATGGAACGCTCAAGAAGATCAAGGCATTTTTGTTAGCGGATATGGTGGGAGACTCCGATCTCAACATTGAGCATGATTCGAACTCAACGCCGTGGCTGGAGGACGTTGTATATGAAGCGGCCACTCGGCTGGGCTATCAATCGCACTTCTTCGCGCGGACCATGGGTGTGGACGACGATCACATTCCGTTCATGAAGCACGGCATCGCCTGCGCGGACTTCATCGATTTCAACTACGGCTATAACGATGTGTTCTGGCACACGACCCAGGACACGGTCGACAAGCTCAGTCCCAAGAGCCTGGAGATTGTCGGCGCGACCATGTTGGAAACAGTCGGCATCCTCGACAAAATGGACCCGCTGCCGCCGAAGTAAAGTTACGCTTTAGTTTCATTCGCGGGGAACTTTGCTCTTTTCCAGAATTTCGTTTCTAATGCACCCGATATGAAAATGAAAGCCTTGTGGCTCTGCTTCGTCCTGAGCGTCATCTCTCTTGCCGCGACACCTTCCTCCGACTCCGACGATGAGGCCCGCATCATTCAGACCGCGCTGCAACCTTCTCCACTGGAGAGCAACCTGCAGCACCTGACCGACGAAATCGGCGGGCGCGTGCCCGGCACTCCGGCCATGCAGCATGCGATCGAGTGGGGAGTCAAAGCCCTGACCGTTGCCGGGGCCGACAGCGTTCATACCGAAGGCTTCACGATCCCGAATTCCTGGTCCGCGGGCGAGACCGGAATGACCGTGAGTGCGTTCTACGAGGTGGGGAACGCAAAGGTGGGCGGATTGCTCCCCACGATTTTCCGTGCGCATGCGGTGTCGGTAGCATGGGCGCCTGCGCTGGATCCGGTGAAGCATGTGCCGGTGGTCGACGTAGGCAGCGGCAGTGCAGCTGATTTCGCGAAGGCCGGGAACATTTCCGGCAAACTGGTATTGGTCCATTCCGGAGTGCTCAAGACCTGGGACGATCTCTTCGCTGAGTATTCGAACGCGCCGCCTGTCATCGCAGCCGCGGTGAAGGGAAAAGCCAGGGCGGTCGCATTTATCGCAACGCGCGAACACTACATCCTCTACCGGCACACCAATTCTAACGAAGGAGAAATCGATCAAATCCCGCAGCTGTTGGTAGCGCGCGAGGATGGCGAACGGATCGGCCGCTTGCTGGCGTCTGGGCATCCGGTGTGGGCCGATCTGAGTATCCCGAATCAAATCGGGGGGCCGATCAAATCCGCCAACGTGATTGGGGAAATTAAGGGCAGTGAAAAGCCGGACGAGTTTGTCATCCTCGGAGCGCATCTGGATTCGTGGGAACTAGGCACCGGCGCCCTCGACAACGGCTGCAACGCCGCACTCGTTGTAGACGCGCTGCGGGCGATCAAGGCGTCTGGATTAAAGCCGCGCCGATCGATCCGCTTCATTCTTTTTTCCGGCGAAGAGGAAGGACTGCTCGGCTCGCGGGCTTATTCCCGGGCGCATCGGCCCGAGCTGGACAAAGCTGCCGGAGTCATCATTTACGACTCCGGCACGGGTAAAACCACTGGCTTCGCCGACGGCGGCCGCAAAGATGTGCTTGACACGGCCAAGCGCCTCATCGCCCCGCTGCAACAGTTCGGCGTCACGGAACTAAAGACCGACATGGAATGGGGCACCGACCACTTTGACTTCATGCTGGAAGGCGTTCCTACATTTGTGGCGGATCAGGAAGAAGCGAACTATCTGGAAAATTATCACGCGGTTTCTGATACCTACGACAAAGTAGACTTCACACAACTCAAGAAAGACGTGGCCGAGGCCGCTGAGTTCAGCTTCGCGCTAGCCAATCTTCCGGAGAAAATTGGCCCGCGCTTCACTCGGGACCAGATCGAGCAGAGCATGCGCGAAACCCACAGCGACGAAATGATGAAGGCCAACGGCTTGTGGGACGCTTGGGAGAGTGGACGCCTGGGCCGACAAAAATAATTCTTGATCCTTCAGGGATGCCGGTTGCTCTACTTCTGGATTCTCTTCAACCTGTTCGCGTTGAGCATGCTGGTGCTGGATCTGCTGGTCTTCCACCGCAGGGGCCGAGTTGTGCGCTCGCGCGAGGCGCTAGCTTGGAGCGCGATCTGGATCGCTCTCGCCGGCGCCTTCGCGGGATTGGTTTTCTTCTGGCAGGGACGTCAAGTCGCTCTCGAATTCGTGACCGGCTATGTCCTCGAACTGTCCCTAAGCGTGGACAATCTGTTTCTCTTCCTCTTGATCTTCCGCTTTTTTTCTGTGCCCGAGCAGCAGCAGCACCGGGTGCTGTTTTGGGGAGTTCTCGGGGCACTCCTTATGCGCGGCTTCTTCATTCTTGCCGGTGTCGGCCTGATTCACCGTTTCCATTGGATTCTCTACGTTCTGGGAGCGCTCCTGATTTACAGCGGCATCCGGTTGGGTTTTGCCGGCGAGCACCAGATTGATCCGGCGAAGAACCCGGCAGTGAAGGTTCTGCGGCGCTGGATACCGGTCACGGATGACTACCAGGGCGGCCGCTTTTTTGTGCGTGGATGGAAAGGCAATCCGGGACTCTATGCCACCCCGTTGCTCGTGGTCCTGGCGGTAATCGAAACCACGGATGTGCTTTTCGCCGTCGACTCCATTCCGGCAGTACTCGCGATCACGCTCAACGCGTTCATCGTTTACACCTCTAACGCATTCGCCATCCTCGGCCTGCGGTCAATGTACTTCGCTCTTGCGGGACTGATGAAAGCTTTCCGCTTCCTTCACACCGGGCTGGCGCTCGT
>Ga0210391_10003683_pt1 | contig 12931 bp, 10 predicted proteins | sample IncBWC12OmetaG_FD_160573 | JGI IMG/M metagenome (GOLD analysis project Ga0210391, IMG submission 160573) | Forest soil microbial communities from Barre Woods Harvard Forest LTER site, Petersham, Massachusetts, United States - Inc-BW-C-12-O ... | reverse complement strand
GGCTGGCGACGACGAGCGTATACGCGTCGATCACCCATTGAAGTCCCGCCAGAGTAGCCCGTAGGTCTTTTTGGATTGCAGGCAAGGCGACGTTGACGATGGTGACATCCATGCCAACCACCAGCAGGCTCATGCAGCATATTCCGAGAATGAAATTCGGATGGGTGCCCGTTCGGGCTTTGTCTATGTCGACTGTCGCGGTGTTGCGCGACGGCACACTTGCGGGTGCATCCAGGTTTGGCAAAGATCCTCCAGCGTCTTGGATGCGATCGCAGCGGCGCAGATTCAGAACTGACGGCTGGCAGGAGCCGCGCCGGTCTTTGGTGGGGGCAGCCCTGCCACAAGTTAGGGTAGGGCGAACGCGATGACGTCTGATCCAGCAGCGACAGCGACGAACTGCTTGTGATCAAACGTGTAGGTCATGGGAGAGGCATGCGGTGACTGATTGGTTTCAAACCTGTAAAGAATTTTTCCCGTCCTCGCATCAGCAACAGAGAAGCCACCATCGTCGGCGCTAAAAAAGACGACTCCACCGGCGGTGGAGAGCACGCCTCCCCAACTGGAACCGTCGCCGGTTTGCGCGATTTGCCATACCGCTTTGCCCGTGTGGATGTCGAGCGCGCGCAGAATGCGCTGTCCTGGATCCGCCGGGTCGCCGCTAAAAGATCCGGCCATATAACCGCGGCCCAGTTGAAATGGCATGTCAGTCCGGGTGTAGATGCCGCACTTGTCATTGGTCTGCACGTAGTACAGCTTGGTCACTGGGTTCCATGAGCTGGAGTACCAATTGGAAGCACCATTCAGCCACGGGCAGGCCAGCCTTCCTTCATGCGTAGGCTCCATATTCGGCACCACGATGGGGTGGCCCTGAGCATCAAGACCGGAAGCCCAGGTAAGCTTGCGTGTGTACGCAGTGCCGAAAAGAAATTTGCCATCCGTTCTGTCCAGCACATAAAGAAAGCCGTTGCGGTTGGCCTGCACCAACAACTTGCTCGGCTTGCCCTGCCAGTCGGTATCAATCAGAGCCGAAGGGGCCATCGCGTCGAAATCGTGCACATCATGGGGCGTGAACTGAAAGTACCATTTTCTTTTGCCCGTCTTCGGATCAAGCGCAATCACCGAATCGGTATAGAGGTTATCTCCCGGCCGTTGGTCCCCGATCAGGTCAGGGCCGGGATTGCCAACCGGCCAGATCAGCGTATCGGACTCCTTGTCGTAGTAGCCCGTCATCCAGGTCGCACCGCTGGGATGCGCCAGCGACGCTGCGGTCCAGGTTTCCGAGCCAGGCTCGCCCGGCGCGGGCACGGTCCATACCCGCCAGATTTCTTTGCCCGTCTGCTGGTCATACGCGGCGAGGAAGCCGCGCGCGCCGTCGTCGCCCCCGGCAATTCCGGCGATGACCATGTTGTCTACCACCAGCGGCGCGCCTGTCCCGTTGTAATTTTTGTGCCAGTCGATCATCTCGGTTTCCCAACCGAGAGCGCCGGTGTAGCGGTTGAGTGAAATCAAATGGGCGTTGTCGGTCGCCAGGAAGACCTGGTCTCCAGCCACCGCGACACCACGGTTCGCGCCGGTGGCGGCCACTCCGCCGATGCCTTGCGTCCGCGCACGCTGATAATGCCAAAGTGAACGGCCGCTGCCCGCATCAAAGGCATACACCTCGTTGACCGCGCTCACGTACATAATTCCGTCGACCACGACCGGTGTGGATTGCAGTTCGCGTGTATTGCGGATCGTGTTGATCCACACTGGAGCGAGCCGGCTGGCGTTGGCCGGCGTGATCTGCGTCGCGTCGCTGTAGCGATAGCCCACCGTATCGCCGTTATAGCTGGGCCAATCCTGCTGCGAGGTCACGGCGCGATAACGACCGTCGGCTGTCTTGCGCAGCAGGTGTATCTTCTTGTCTTCACCGAGTAGCTGGATGCCTGTAGCCGAGCGGTTGAGCGCTGAGCCGGTAAGGCTGCCGCCGCCTTCCAGTTGTACCGTCACCTGCGACACTTCTGCGGCGTCCGATGGGCGCAACGTGCGCAGGTAGCCAATCAGGCCGGCCCGGTCTGGGTCGACGAGATCTGGGAAAGCGGGCATGCCTGAGCTGGGCAAGCCGCCATGAAGAATGCGAATGAGATCGTCGTTGCTGCGCAAAGGAATGCGGGTGGTAATCCCGGGTGCAAATTCACCACCATTGCCGGTAGTGCCGTGACAGGACGCGCAACGGGTGAGAAAGATTTGTCTGCCTGCTGCCTGAGGTGTGCCAGGGGCTGGTGCTGGAGGATCCTGTGCGAATGCTTGTACAGCAACCGGGACAGCCAAAAGCGCTGCCAGCCTGGCAAGCACCCATAGTACTTTTATCCGCATCAACGGCGACTCCTTGGAAAATAGCACTCGTCTACGCTTAGGTTAGAACAAGGTCGGGTCAGCAGAAAGGGCGGCAGGTTATTGCGCCGGGTTTGAACGCATGTTTTGCATGTACTGCATCCACGGATACCACTCACGCCAATGCGATGCAAACTCGTCCCCGTCGACACGTTTGAATTCGATTCGGTAATAATGCAGCGGAACGACGCCGTTGTTGCGCATGGTGTGAGGCGGCCGTGGAGCGACGGTCGCGCAGGTGGGCGCGGTCATGTTGAAGACGCTCGGTGCGGGGCCTTCTCCGGCGAGTTTAGTGTCGAAGATCTCTCGTTGATCGACTGCTGCGGTATTGAACGCCAGCACCGATGGATACGGATTGCCATGCGTGGGCGTGATTTCGCTGGGGCGAACCGTCACTTCGAGAAGTCTTACGTGTCCGTCTTCATAGAGGAGGCGGTAGTTGTTGGGCGCGGCCAGTAGGGAATCGTAAGCCTGTGGGTACGGCCAGCTCTCGGAAAATTTGTCCCCCGGCGTCGATTCGTGTTGCGGTTTGGGTGACAATTTGCCGGGAGTCGACATCCATGGATACCAATCCTTCCACTGAGTTCGATAATCGTCCCCGTCCAGCCGGCGGAATTCGATGCGATAAAAGTGTACTGGCACCGAGCCGTGATTGATCGGTTTATGTGGCGCCTCGGGTGGCGCTGTCGAACAACGAGGAAACTGCAATCCGGCCGGAGCAGGTCCTTGGCCCCATCCTTTGCCAGCAAACGGACTGGTAGGGTCAAGGTGACTTTCTTTCAGGGGGATTCCGGCGACACCCTCGCCCCTTCCCGTATCGCGTGCGAACACGGACGGATAAGGATGACCATGCATTCTCACGTCCAGCCCGGGTGGGTTGGCGACCTCTAAAAACATGATGTTTTCGTTCTCAAAAAGCACCCGGTGAACGTCTGGATCGGCGATTTCGGCGTCGTACGATGCTGGGTAGGGATAGCCTCCCCATGGTGTTCGGGGAAATTCTGAGCCGGCCTGGCTGTGTACAGGCAAGCAGCACCACAATCCCCAGACCATCAGTGCCGGCCGCAGAACTCTGTGCGTCTTCATCGTCCTCGCACTCCTCTGCAGGGCATCACTAAGTCAAATATTCGGAGGCAGCCATCATAGCCCAATCAACCCATGCGAGGTGATAAATAGAATCGAGACGCAGAATCAACCCCAGCCTTACGCCGGAAATTCCTCGCATCCGACAGACGATCCATGTACAAAGAGCAAGACCCTTCAATTTAGGCTGGACACAAAACCATGAGCGCTGCACGCTTCGATGTGATTGAGAACCGCGAAAAAGGATTACGGCGCGGGCTCACTTCCGCGCAGCTCACCATGATCGCTATCGGAGGTGCGATCGGTACCGGCCTCTTTCTCGGCAGCAGCTTTGCCATCAGCTTCGCCGGCCCGGCGGTGATCGTCAGCTATGCGATCGGCGCGCTCATTGCTCTTCTCTTGATGGGCTGCCTGGCTGAAATGACGGTTGCCCACCCTACGTCGGGTTCCTTCGGCGCCTGGGCGGAGTTTTACGTCGGACCCCTGGCCGGATACCTCGTGCGCTATGCCTACTGGTCGGCTATTGTCTTTGCCGTGGGCACGGAAGTGACCGCGATTGCCGTCTACATGCGGTTCTGGTATCCGGCCGTGCCAGGTTGGGTTTGGATCGTCGGCTTCTCCTCGATTCTGATCGCCGTGAACGCGTTCGACGTAAAAGTGTTTGGTTCGATCGAGTATGCATTCTCCACCCTGAAGGTAACGGCCATCATGGTGTTCATCCTGCTGGGTGGGTGGTTGCTCGCGGGGATCGGCCTCGGCAACTACACGGCGCACGGAGGATTCTTTCCCAAGGGTGCGTGGGGCATGTGGGTGGCCGTCGCGGTCGCGATCTTCAGCTATTTCGGCATTGAAATGATCGCGGTCGCGGCGGGAGAAGCAGAAGATCCGCAAAAGGCTATCACCAAAGCATATCGCTCCACGGTCGCGCGCCTGGTGCTTTTCTATCTTCTGGCGATGGCGATCATCCTCGGCATTGTTCCCTGGGTTGAGTCAGGAAAAGGGCAAAGCCCATTTGTAACCGTGATGGCGCGGTCGCACGTTCCCTTTGCCGCAGGCGTGGTGAATTTCGTGATTCTGGTGGCAGCGCTCTCGGCCATGAACAGCCAGTTGTATATCACCGCCCGGATGATGTTCTCGCTCGCGCGGGCAGGGTACGCGCCGAGGCGATTGGGTAAGTTGAGCAGGCGTGGAACGCCGGTTGCCGCGCTCCTGCTGTCGTCGATCGGCATCGCGCTCGCGACCCTGCTCAGTGTGCTGTTCCCCAACACATCCTTTACGCTGATGTTGGCTATCTCGATGTTTGGCGGGCTGTTCGCCTGGATGATGATATTCGTGACCCACCTGTATTTTCGCCGCGCCCATGCCGGCAAACCGTTGGCGTTCCGCATGTGGGGATACCCGTATGCGAGTTTGCTGGGTGCCGGGTTGGTGGCGGCAATTCTGTTGACCACTGCGTTTACCAGGGAGTTCCGCATGACCCTCGCTTATGGATTGCCGGCGCTGGGCTTATTTTGCCTGGCGTGGAAACTGCGAAGGCAGCCCGTTTATGAATGATCCACTGTTGGCATGGCGCAAGGAATTCCCTATCCTTGAGCACACTACCTACATGATCAGCCACTCACTGGGCGCGATGCCGCGGCGAGTCTCTGAGCAACTGCAGCAATTTGCCGATACCTGGGCCACGCGAGGCATTCGCGCCTGGGAAGAAGGCTGGTGGCAAATGCCGGTGACCGTCGGCGATCTGATCGGCTCCATCATTGGAGCCGGGCAGGGCGAGGTGGTGATGCATCAGAATGTTTCCATCTGTCAGTGGATTGTGGCCTCTTGCTTCGACTGGCGTGGGCCGCGCAATAAGCTGGTCACCGATGGTCTGAATTTTCCCTCGAACGACTACATCTACTACGGATTGGAGCGGCAGGGAGCGCGGGTGATGCGGGCGGCATCGGCCGACGGCATGACATTGCCGATCGAAGCAATGCTGGAGGCTATTGACGAGCAGACGCGTCTGGTCTCAGTCTCGCACGTCGCCTTCCGCAGTTCCTATGTGCAGGATCTGGCAGCCCTCACCCGCCGCGCCCATGACGTGGGAGCGATGGTGGTGGCCGATCTGTATCAATCAGCTGGATGCCTGCCGGTAAACGTACGCGAACTGCAGCTGGACTTCGCAACCGGCGGTTCGGTGAAGTGGTTGTGCGGCGGACCCGGCGCGGGCTATCTGTATGTGCGGCGCGATTTGTGGAGCCAGCTGCAACCCGCGGCCACAGGGTGGCAGGCTCACAAAGAGCCATTTGGATTTGAGCCTGGGCCCATTGAATTCGCAGAAGATGCCATGCGCTTCCTTAATGGCACGCCCAACGTGCCCGCCATGTATTCGGCGCGATCGGGTTACGAGATTATTAACGAGGTTGGGGTCGAGAATATTCGCGCGAAGTCGCTGCGACAGACACAGCTACTTATTGATCTGGCCGATGAAGCGGATGTTCCGGTCCGCACCAGCCGCGAAGCTGGGCGGCGTGGTGGCGTAGTGATCCTTGATGTGCCCAACGGCAAAGAAACAGCCCAGGAATTGGCGCGGCGCGAAATCCTGGTAGACTACCGGCCGCAGGCCGGCATCCGTATCGCTCCGCACTTCTATACCACTGACGATGAAGTGGAACACACCGTGATGCAAATCCGCGAGATCGCTTCTGCTGGCGCGCGTCGCTGATCCGATCGGCAGAAAGTTTCATGGTGGCTGCGCACCTCGCTTGGAAGCGCGCAGCCACTTGAAATGCTACTGCTTTTTGGGGCCGACGAGTGCGAACAGCGCTCCCTGCGGGTCGTTGCCAAGAACAATCCACAGGTCTCCGGGTACCTGGTGGGGGCCCATACAAACCTGGCCTTTCTTGTCATGAATGCGGGTTACGGCAGCATCGATGTCTTCGACGTTAAAGTAGTAAAGCCAGAACGGGACAGGAGACTTGCTGTGGTCGCGCGTCATCACTGCGCCCACGGGGGCGCCGCCGTTGTTGAAAATGCGGTAAGTCCCCATGGGTCCCATATCCATGGTGCTGTCCTGCTTCCAGTCGAACAGTTCGGAATAAAAGGGCCATGCCGATTCCCCATCGTTTGCGGAAAGTTCGTTCCATCCGACGGTGCCTGGCGTACCCGCAGGAGGACGCGACGGCGCATACTCCAGGCTGCCCTTGAACAGGAGGAAGGTAGCGCCCTGCGGGTCTTCCGTCGACGCGAAGCGGCCAATGCCTGGAATGTCCATCGGCGCACAGTGCAGCTTGCCGCCGGCTTTTTCCACGCTTTTGGCATAGGCATCAACGTCGTCGACTCCAATAAATCCAACCCAGGCAGGCTTCATTCCTCCCTGTTGCATCTCGGGAGTGAGTTGCATGAGTCCAGCGGTGCTCAAGTCGCCGACAGATAAAAGAGTGTAGGGGATGCCGCTGGGATCTCCAGAACCTATCGCTTTCCATCCCACGACGTATGTGTAGAAGTCGGTGGCTGCCTTGGCGTCCGTCGTTCTCAATTCATGCCAGACGAAATCGCCGGTCTTGACCGCGACGGGTGCGGGTATTTCCTGTTGCGCTGTTGTGCTCATATTGCCCTCTCTTGTGGAAAAGATGTGGTCACCAATTTGCCAGGGCCCGGAATCCCATAGCCCGGGATAATGGTCAGCGGTAAGTTGGCACTCCCTGATCCTCCGCTGCGCGCTCAAGTTCAGCAATATCCAATTTCGTCATTTTCAGCATGGCCTGCATTGCTTTTGGATTCTTGATCAACTCCGGAAGCCGTGCGGGCACGACTTGCCATGACAGGCCAAACTTGTCCTTCAACCAGCCACACTGTGATGTGCTGCCGCCCGCCGATAGTTTTTCCCAGTACTTGTCCACCTCGTCCTGCGAATCGCAGCGGATGACAAAAGAGATCGCCTCGGTGAACTTGAACAAAGGCCCGCCGTTCAGGGCCACAAACCTCTGGCCATCAAGTTCGAAAGAAATGGTGAGAACGCTCGCCGGGGCAGGATGACCCTCGTGATTGTGCAGCTCGTCAAGCCGGCGGGAATTCTTGAAAACGGAGAGGTAGAAGTCGACGGCATCTGCCGCGTTGTTGTCGAACCAGAGAAACGGCGTAATGCGAGGAGAACTTTCAAAACTACTCATGAAGGTCACCTGTCCGGGGTTCGTTGTTGACTTTTTCAGGGAACCACAAGCCAGCTCCCCAATATGTGGACGCTGTCCACAATCAAAAATACAAGAGGAAAGGTACACTGTCCACAAGGCCGCATGAACAGCAAAAAAAAACCTCCACTGCCGGCTCGTATGACTTTTCGACACGGAGACTTACGCAGAGCCCTATTGGAGGCGGGGATAAAACTGGCGCGCGAGGGTGGTCCACAGGCTGTCGTTTTACGTGAAGCCACCCGGTCGGCAGGGGTTGCTCCCAATGCTGCATACCGGCATTTTTCCAGTCACAATGATCTGTTGCAAGCGGTCAGAGCGGCTGCTCTGTCTTCACTCGCGCTTGCCATCGAGGCGGAGATCGCCAAGGTGCAACGGAGGAAAGCTTCGCCGCCAGAATTGGCCCGGGCCACCCTACGCGCGGTAGGCGCAGCTTATCTAAAGTTCGCCCTCACCGAGAGGGGTCTCTTTCGAACTGCATTTTTGACTCCGGATCCCGTAGAGGGGGATCTGGACGCTGCCAAGACAGGCAAGAGCGGCCTCAACCCGTTTCAGCTGCTTGGCTCGGCTCTGGACTTGTTGGTGGCGACAGGCGTTCTTCCACAGGAACGAAGGCCTGGTGCGGAATACCTGGCATGGTCTGCGGTGCACGGCCTGGCCTTTTTGATCATCGACGGTCCGCTGAACATTGCATCTGAAAAAGATATTCGCGCCCTATCAGATCGCCTTCTACTGATGGTGGAAAACGGCCTCTGAGTTCCAAACGGATTTACGAGGAGATACAGAATTGCTTAAGTCACTTGGATGGTTACTGCTGTTATTGCTCCTGAACATCCCCGTGCAGGCTCAGCGCTACGTTATTGCGGATCAGGATGCTGCCGGCCCCGGCGGGTCGGGAATGACATCTCTGCTGGTGCTTTTGCAATCTCCGGATGTGAAGGTCCTCGGCATCACTGTCGTCACCGGGGATGGCTGGCGCGACCCGGAGGTCGCACATGCGCTTCGTCTGCTCGAGATCATTGGACGCACAGATGTGCGCGTCTATGCCGGCGCTTTGGGCCCTCTTGTTCGAACTCAGGAATGGACTGCGCTTGCAGACCAGATGTACGGGCGGTCGACCTACAAGGGAGCGTGGGGCAATGTGCTGGGTGACGACACTATGCCGGAGGGTAAACCAACCACCAAGGCTGCGGAGGAAGATGCCGCCCATTTCATGATCCGTATGGTGCATCAATATCCTCACCGGGTGACGATCTATGCGGCTGGACCGCTGACCAACGTCGCTCTGGCTGTCAGTCTGGATTCGCAATTTGCGGAACTGGCGCAGGAATTGGTGGTGATGGGAGGAAGCTTGAATCCTCAGACCGAGGCTGCTGAGTGGTCCACCGATCCAAGGCACGAGTTCAATTTCTGGTTTGATCCGGAAGCCGCAAGCATTGTACTGAAGGCCAGGTGGCCGAAAATTTCGGTGACCACCATCGATGCTTCTTTAACGACTCGCCTCGAGCCGGAAGTGCTTGACGGCCTCGCAAATTCAAAAGCTGTAGCTGCGCAATATGTCGTCAGGTACACGCGCAGGCCGGTGACCATCAACTATCTATGGGATGAGTTGGCGGCCGCAGCATGGCTTGATCCGTCCATCATCACGCGCGAACGTTTTGTCTATATGGATGTCAACATCGATCACGGGGCCAACTATGGGGATACCTTGACCTACACTGACAACACGCGCCCCAAAATCACATTGCAAAAAGTGCACGCCCAAATGGATGTTGACCTTCCGAGGCTGCAACAGCTGCTGATCCGTTTGCTTTGTTCCGAAACGCCAAAACAGTAAGTAATGGTTACGTTTTAGTATAGCTCCGACTTTAAGCCAGTTTTCGGTCCAGTAGAAGTAGCGTGTCTGCCAGCACTCGCGTGCCGTTCGCGCAATCCGCTGGTTCTGCCCACTCCTCCGGCGCGTGGCTTCTGCCGTCCCGGCAGGGCACAAAAATCATCCCCATGGGTGCGATGCGGCCGACAAAGACTCCGTCGTGTCCGGCCCCGCTGGGCAGATGGGTGCTGTTCAATCCTGCAGCTGTGGCTGCCTGTTCGATGGCCTCCTGAATCAGAGGAGAGCATGCGGTGGGGACCGTCTTACTCATGGGTGAGACCTTAAGATGCAATCCGCGTTGTTGTAAGTCGGGCTCGATTTTCTGCCAGAGTTGCTGCTCAAATTCTGCCAGCTCGGCGTCCTCGGTGCTGCGCGTCTCGAGGATCATGCGGACTGAGCCTGGGACAGCATTGATCGCGTTCGGTTCCACCGAAATTTTTCCTATAGTCGCGACAAGATAAGGCCTTTGGGAGGATCGTGTGCGTGCTAGTTCTTCAACCATGTGGATAACACCCGCTGCGCCCACGAGTGCGTCCCGTCGAAGAGACATCGGCGTCGTGCCCGCATGATCCGCTCGTCCCTCAACCGTCACTTCATACCGGCGAATCCCGACGATCGCCGTCACCACGCCAATCGCCGCATTACGTTCCGGCAACACCAGCCCCTGTTCAATGTGCAACTCCACATAGGCTGCCACCGAATCGTGAGGGCGTAGGGCCCTCGTAATCTGTTCCGCATGACCGCCCAGTTCGTTGATCGCGGAAGCAAGGGTAGTGTTGGAAGAAGAGCGCCGGGCAAGATCCGATTGTGTCAGCGCTCCGGCCCAACTCCGGCTCCCTATACAGGAGAGGCCAAAATCGCTGGGCTCCTCGGCAAGGAAGTCGACAACTTCCAGTGGATGGAGGAGTGAGATGTGCTGCTCATGCATGGACTGCGCGGCTTCAAGAGCCGCCAGCAGGCCCAGCATTCCATCGAAACGGCCGCCTGAGGGAACAGTATCTGAATGAGAGCCGGAGACTAACGCTCCTAAGCCGCCTCTGCTGCCTTCCCTGCGACCGATGAGGTTTCCGCCGGAGTCTACTGCGACGGACAGTCCGGCGGCTTTGAACTCTGCCTCGAGCCATGTTCTACCCTCGGTGAAGTTGGCATCGAACGAGCGACGCGTCCACGGTTTAGCGGGATCGGTGATGCGGCTAAGGGCCTCAATACGGCTCCACAGCCGGTCGGCATTAATCTGGATCGTTGGCTGGATCGCGCTCATCGATCCATTGTGCACTGTGCGCCGACCGAGCGACAGCCCCTGATGTTTCCTTGGAGGCGGGTACAGCTTTGCTGGTTCCCTTGACTGCTACCGAGGGCCATAGCGACTCTACCCTTTGTCATCTCGACCGGAGCGAAGCGCAGTGGAGAGATCTCTGTGTGGATGCTCTTTCTTGGGAATGTTTTTTTAAACCAATCAAAGCTTGACCGTAACCGTCTTCACCTCTGTATATTGCTGCAGTCCATATTCACCCAACTCGCGCCCCATGCCTGACTGCTTGTATCCTCCGAACGGCGCCCTTGTATCCAGCACATGGTAGCAATTAACCCAGACCGTTCCCGCTCGCATACTGTTCGCGACCGCGTGTGCCTTCTTGATATCCCGTGTCCACACGCCCGCGGCGAGTCCATAAGTGGTGCGGTTGGCCCGGGCGATGACCTCGTCCATATCCTTAAAGGGAATAATGCTCATAACCGGACCAAAAATTTCTTCCCGCGCAATTTTCATCTCATCTCGAACGTCGGAGAACACCGTCGGTTGAATGAAGTATCCACGGTCTCCGATCCGCTCGCCGCCGCAGGCAAGGGTCGCTCCTTCGCGCTTTCCAGCCTCGATGTAACCCATGATTCGGTCAAACTGTGACTCGCTTACCTGGGGACCCTGGTCAGTGCGTGGATCCAGCGGATCTCCCACCCTGCGTTTGCGCGCCCGGGCGATACTCTTCTCCACAAATTCGTCGTAGATCGTCTCTTCCACAAAGACTCTTGATCCAGCGCAACAGGATTGGCCCTGGTTAACGAACAGCCCCAGGTGCGCGCCTTCGACCGCGTCGTCGAGGTCGGTATCTGCAAAGATGATGTTTGGGCTCTTGCCGCCGAGTTCTAAAGAGATTCGCTTCAGATTCGATTTTGCCGCAGCCTCCATAATCAGGCGGCCAACCTCGGTAGAGCCAGTGAACGCCACCTTGTCCACGTCCATATGGCGCGCAATGGCTGCGCCCGCGGTCGAGCCAAAGCCGGGCAGCAGATTCACCACGCCCTCAGGGAAGCCCGCTTCCAAAATCAGCTCTCCCAGTCGAAGTGCAGACAGAGGCGTTTGCTCTGCTGGCTTCATCACGATGGTATTGCCCGTCGCCAACGCCGGAGCCAGCTTCCAGGCTTGCATTAGCAGCGGATAATTCCAGGGAATAATCTGCCCGACGACGCCGATAGGCTCGTGGCGTGTGTAGCAGAAAAAGTCTCCGTCAATCGGGATCGTCTTGCCCTGAACTTTGTCTGCCCAGCCGGCGAAGTAGCGATAGCAGGCGATTGTCTTCGTGACATCCACCGCCTTGGCTATCGAGAGGGGCTTGCCGTTGTCCAGCGTTTCCAGGCGAGCGAGTTGGTCGGCATTTTGCTCGATCAGGTCGGCGAGGCGGTGGAGCAGGCGTCCCCGTTCCGAGGCGCGCATCTTTTTCCAGGGGCCTTGATCAAACGCCGCCCGCGCCGCCGCAACCGCCTTATCAACGTCGGCCGCATCGGCTTCGGCTACCTGGCAGATTTCCTCGCCGGTCGAAGGATTGATGGTCGCGAAAGTTTTGCCCGATTCGCTCGGAACCCAGCGATTGTTGATCAGAAGCTTAGTCGCCGTCGGAGCCGTGTGCGTCTCCGTTGGCATAGGCAGTGTAGAAATCATTGCTCCTCCGTGTGAGCTGCCTCGCCGCAGCGAGCTTCTCAGACTCCAAAAACGCTGTTTTGTATCAGGGCAAGACTTTAGTCGGGCCGTAGTGGAGGGACCTGCCTTTACGGCCCGGTCACAAATTTTTCCGCAGCCTGACTATCCTGCATCTCCAAACGCAAGGGTCGGAATAAAGGGAGCGCCCAACCTCTCTTCACTATCTGCCATTACTTTCAGTCTCTGCGACACCAGCACCGTCTCTTTCTGGGCGCAGATGTGCCCCAGCCAATTTCTGTAAACACCAGCCGCACTGGCTTGCCATGTGTTCTCGATTTTCTTATTTCCGAGAATGGCGGTGAGCTCCGGCAGCAATTCCTCACTTTTCCGAGAAAGTGCTTTCTCCTGGAACGCCGTCAATTCCCGGGTCGTAGTCTCATCAAAATAGCTTTCAGGCATCAACGGGTATCGGGGTGCCTCGCCTTTGATGTAGCGTCCGACGTCGCGTCGATATTC
>Ga0210391_10003682_pt1 | contig 12940 bp, 14 predicted proteins | sample IncBWC12OmetaG_FD_160573 | JGI IMG/M metagenome (GOLD analysis project Ga0210391, IMG submission 160573) | Forest soil microbial communities from Barre Woods Harvard Forest LTER site, Petersham, Massachusetts, United States - Inc-BW-C-12-O ... | reverse complement strand
GCCAGCGTATCGCGTCCGCCCAGGGAGGCGTTGATGATGGATTCCTGCAGGGGCCGGAACTGCTGGAAGCCCCAATATCGGCGAAGGAGGTCAAGCGGGGACAACATAGGCTTTGGCGCTGCCTTCGATGATTACACCCCCGGCAGGGACAATCGCAGGGGGTCTCCAGGTTTGATCGCCTACCAGCACCTCCCCCGTCAGGAGTTTACAATCCCTGGGTATGGTTTCCCCAGCGTTCAGCAACAACAGGTCCCCGTCCCGGAGATCCCCGCTATCCACGGAAAAGACCAGCTCCCGGTGTTGATCGTCGAAGGCAATCATATAGGCGGTCACGTTCATCGGGCAAAGTTAGCAATATCTTTGCGCGATGGAGATCATATATACCCTGGACGACTTACCTGCCGCCGCCGCGACACTCCTGGAGTCGCCTTGGAAAGTGCTGGCGATTCACGGGGCAATGGGTGCGGGCAAGACGACCCTGATCCATGAGCTCTGCGGCCAGATGGGCGTCTCCGGGAACGTCAGCAGCCCTACTTTCGCCCTGGTGAACGAATACCGGACCCGGGACGAAAAGACGATCTATCATATGGACTGGTATCGATTGACCGGCGAAGCGGATGCCTTGCTTGCGGGTATGGAAGAATACCTCTATTCGGGGAATACCTGCCTGGTCGAATGGCCGGAGAGAGCGCCTCGTCTCCTGCCCCCCGATACGGTACACTTATTCCTGGAAATCCTGGGTCCGGAGACCCGGAAGGTCTCGTTAACGATTGCGTTGAAGCCATAGGATTTTGTACATTCGCAATTCGACCGCGCCAACGCAATAATCGACCTCGAATATGCCTGTCAACAAGCCCTTTCTGGCGACCTCCTTCACCTACGAAACGCTGGAAGAAACTCTGGACGTGAAGCCCAAGGGGACATCGCTGCACATCGGCATACCCAGGGAGACCTGGTTTAATGAGAACCGGATCCCCCTAACCCCCGAAGCGGTGAGCGTCCTGGTTTCCAATGGACACAAGGTGGTCATGGAATACAAGGCGGCCGACGGCGCGCACTACACCGATATGGAATACAGCGACGCGGGGGCCAAGATCGCGTATGAAAAAAAGGAGGTGTATCAAAGCGACGTGCTGATCAAAAGCGCGCCCGTGGGCGAAAACGAGCTGGAATCCCTCAAGCCGGGCCAGGTCATTATTTCTCCCATTCACCTGGCCGTCATGAAGTCGGAGATCCTCGAGAAAATGATGGCCAAGCGCATCACGGCCCTTTCTTTCGAAAACCTCAAGGACGATTCGGGAAATTATCCCATCGTCCGGTCCATGAGCGAAATCGCCGGCAGCGCCGTCATGCTGATTGCAGGACAATACCTGAGTAACGCCAACGACGGAAAGGGTGTTCTCCTGGGGGGCATTTCGGGTATTCCCCCGACCAAGGTGATCATCCTGGGGGCGGGGATCGTAGGTGAGTTCGCTGCGCGCACCGCGATGGCCATGGGGAGCAGTGTAAAGATTTTCGATAACAGCATTTACCGCCTCAAGCGCCTTCAGAACAATATCGGGGCCAGATTGTTCACCTCGGTGATCGAGCCCAAAATTCTCGCCAAGCAACTGAAGACCTGCGATGTCGCTGTGGGCGCCCTGTCCTCGGGTGGAGGACGTACACCCGTGGTCGTAACCGAAGAAATGGTTTCCCAGATGCGCCAGGGCAGCGTCATCGTGGATGTCTCCATCGATAGGGGAGGCTGCTTCGAAACATCGGAGATCACCTCCCTGGAAAGCCCTATATTTTTGAAGCACGGCGTCATCCATTATTGCGTGCCCAATATTCCCTCGGGCTTTGCGCGGACCGCCTCCCAGGCGATCAGCAACGTCATCATGCCCCTCCTCCTGGAAGCTGCCGAAAGCGGAGGCTTCGAAAGCCTCGTGTGGCATAAGGTGAGTATCCGCAGCGGGATTTACCTGTTCAAGGGTTCCCTGACCAATTTCCATTTGAGTCAGCGCTTCGACCTGAAGTATACCGACCTCAACCTCCTGATCGCCAGCAAGCGATAATTTATTACTTTCGAGCCTCCTAACGACCATTCACATGAGCGATAAAAAAATCATTCGCCCCTTTACCGAAAAACAGCGAAACAACCTTTCTATAGACGAGTATTTGCGCATCGAACGCGAATTCCACGACCACTATGCCGACGAATGCGATTGGGACGAGCCCGTCACGGACAACCTTAGTTATGACCGGGGGATATACGGTACGGAAGTAGAGGATTATTTTTTGAAGCTGCTTGGGAACGTGCGGGGAAAAAAGATGCTGGATATAGGCTCCGGGCACGGGAACACTGCGCTTAACCTGGCCATGAGAGGGGCCGAAGTAACCAGCATAGATATTGCCCCGAGGCTGATCGAAGGGTGCCGGTACCGGTCGACAAAGCACAGTATTCCCGTGGATTTCCGTGTAATGGATGCCACAAAATTGGAATTCCCTGAAAATACCTTCGATATTATCGTAGGGTTTCGGACTATCCACCATCTGCCCAATCTCGAGGAATTTTGTGTTAATGCCAGGCGTTGCCTGAAACAGGGCGGATTCCTCCTGTTGGTAGAACCCCAGAAATATAATCCGTTCGTTGAAGTGGGGCGCTATTTTATCAAAAACAAGGAAGACTCCAGAACCCCTACGGAGCACCCAATCGTGCCCAAGGATATTCGCTTGATTAAGAGGACTTTCGGGAATCTTGAAAAAAAGGAGTTCGAACTGTTTAAGCCCATGGCCCTGGCTTTTGAAATGCTCAAATGGCCCGGGATTTACAAAGTATTGGTACGGGCCTTCACAGTAACCGACCACACCTTTTGGTATTTGCCCTTTTTCAGGCCGCTTTATTGGCAGGTCGTGATGAAGGCTGTCAAGGAATAACCCCTTTGAAGGATTCCATCAAAAGCAATTCCCGGCAAAAATCATATTCCTGGGGATCGTTGCTGCTCACGATCACCGTGCGGCCTTCCGCATACACTGCGATCAGCCGCCGGTACAACTCATAACCCGCCTGATCGAAATTCGTGCAGGGCTCGTCCAGGAGGAGTACCGGAGTATTGGAGAAAAGGGCCTGAGCCAGCCGTACCCGCTGTTTCATTCCGCTGGAAAAGTTTTGGATCTGTTTATGGCGGCTCCCACCAAGGCCGATAATATCGATGATGCCCGGAACGTCCATGCCCGGGATCCAAGGTTTGAAGTCCTGATGAAAGGTCAAAAACTCCGTCAGCGTCATTTCTTCAATGACTTCCAGGTAGGGCGCCCCGAGGGCCATGTGGGAGTAGACCGCGTCGGGATCGACGGGCGCTGCGGCGTCGGGCGCCGCCCATTCCAAAATGCCCTCGCTGGGAACGAGTGCTCCCGCTATGATTTGAAGTAAAGTCGACTTCCCGGACCCATTGGGTCCCGTGATGGCGTACGTGCCTCCAGGTTCAAAAGTGTACGTGCAATGCCGGAATATCCATTCCCGGTTGAAGCGCTTCCCTATATCAGAGAGTGATATCCTCATCGGCGCTCTCCTTGATGTAACGCCGGATGATGCCGGCCTTGGACCCCTCGATAAAGGACAGGATCTGGGCGCGGATCGGAGTATCGGGCACCCTTTCCTTGATGATGTTCAAAGCGGTGGAAGTGGTGTGCCCCTGTATGAAGAGGATGTGATAAATATTGGAAATCTCTTCCAGGGCTTCTTTGCTGAAGCCCCGGCGGATCAGGCCGATCTTGTTGATGCCCGCGTAGCTGAGGGGTTCCCGGGCGGCCCTGACGAAGGGGGGTACGTCTTTTCGGATGGAGCTTTGACCCCCGATATAGGAATGAGACCCGATGCGGATGAATTGCTGCACGCCCGTCAGGCCGTTGATGATGGCAAAATCCTCCACCACGATGTGTCCCGCCAGCGTCACTCCGTTCACCAGGATGACGTGGTTGCCGATGATGCAGTCGTGGGCGATGTGCACATAGGCCATCAGCAGGCAATGGCTGCCCACCACCGTTTTCCATTTGTCAACCGTACCCCTGTTGACCGTTACGCATTCGCGGATGGTCGTATGGTCTCCGATGATGGCGAGGGTCTCTTCCCCTACGAATTTCAAATCCTGGGGAACTGCGCTGATCACCGCTCCGGGGAAAATCCTTACCTCCTTACCGATCCTGGCTCCGTCCATGATGATGGCATGGGACATGATATGGGTACCTTCCCCGATCTGTACGTTCTCATAGATCACGGCAAATGCGTCAATCGTCACATTGGGTCCTATTTTGGCATTGGGGTGTACTTGGGCTAATGGACTGATCATGATTTACTTTGTACTTTTTACAATTTGAGCTACCAGGTCCGCTTCGGTGACCACCTTGTTGCCCACGTAAATGGTTCCTTTCATTTCGCAAATGCCGCGCCTGACCGGGGCGACCAATTCCATTTTCAGGAGCATGGTGTCACCGGGCACGACCTTTTGCTTGAAACGGCAATTGTCGATCTTAAGAAAATAGGTCTCATAGTGGTCTTCCGGGTTGTCCTTGGGAATAGCAAGGATGCCGCCGGCCTGGGCCAGGGCCTCCACCTGAAGAACGCCCGGAACGACGGTATTCCCCGGGAAGTGTCCCTGGAAATATCCCTCGTTGTAAGTTACGTTCTTTACGGCGATGACATACTGCGAGGTCATTTCTATGACCTTGTCGATCAGCAGAAATGGGTAGCGGTGGGGTAATATTTTTTCGATCCGGTGGATATCGTACACCGGTGGTTTGTTCGGGTCGTAGGTGGGAATGCCGGCCTTGAACTTGTTTTTTTTGATGTGCTCCTTGATCTTACGGGCAAAAGCCACGTTTGAAGAATGTCCCGGGCGGTTGGCAATGATGTGCGCCTTGAAAGGGAACCCCACCAGGGCCAGGTCTCCCACAACGTCCAGGAGTTTGTGGCGGGCGGGTTCGGTGGGAAAGCGCAGTTCCAGGTTGTTCAGGTATCCCCCACTATTGACGGCGATACTTTCGCGTTGGAAAGCTCTGGCCAACTTATCTAGTTGAGAAGGTGTCACCGGGCGATCTACCACGACGATGGCATTGTTGATGTCTCCACCCTTGATGAGGTTGTTTTCCAGGAGAAATTCGAGTTCATGGAAAAAGGAAAAAGTCCGGCAGGGGGCGATTTCCGAATTGAAGTCCCCTACGTGCCTCAGGGCAGCGTGCTGGGTCCCCAAAACGGGCGAATTGAAGTCAATCAAGGCGTTCACCCTGAATTCGTTATATGGCATTGCCACCATCTCGACCTTCTTCTGGTCGTCGACGAAGGAAATATTATTTTCGATCGTGTAGTAGATCTTACTTGCTTTCTGGCGTTCGAGTCCGACCAACTCCAGGGCGTCCACGAAGGGTTTGGCGCTCCCGTCCAGAATGGGGACTTCCGGGCCGTCCAATTCTACCAGGACATTGTCCACCTGGGTGCCGAACAAGGCGGCCATCAGGTGCTCGACCGTCGATACCCTGGCCCCATTGTGCTCCAGGGCGGTGGCCCTGGTGGTATCCACCACATAATCACAATCCGCCTTAACTGTTGGAGCCCCCGGGAGATCAGTTCGTTTGAAAACCACACCATGGCCAGAATCTGCAGGAACAAGGGTCATATTAACAAATTTCCCCGTATGAATGCCGACGCCAGAAATCGTGATCCTCTCTTTGATAGTATGTTGAAAATGCTGACTAGCCCCGTTCGTGCTTTCCATGGGCACGAAAGTAGGAAAAACTGGGTAATCGCCCGATTTCAGGAGATACTTTCTTTTTCCGCGAGCAATTGACGGAGGGCCTGTTCCAGCTCAGCAATCCGTTTTTCTAACTCGGGCAGGTTCCTGAAAATGGCCTGGCTTCGAAGGGTGCTGGTATAGTCAAAGGCAGGGGAACCAGAGATGGCGGAATTGGGAGATTTTACGGACTTGGTGACGCCGCTTTGGGCATTGATCCTGGTACTGTCGGCAATCGAAATATGCCCCACGATACCCACTTGTCCCCCCATCATGACGTTCTTGCCGATTTTGGTGCTGCCCGAGATACCTGTCTGCGCGGCGATAACCGTATTTTCTCCGATCTCGGCGTTGTGCGCGATTTGAATCAGGTTGTCGAGTTTGGCGCCCTTCCTGATGATGGTGCTTCCGATGGTCGCGCGGTCGATGGTGGCGTTGGACCCGATTTCAACATTATCTTCTATGACCACATTTCCGATCTGGGGCACTTTCTTGAAGGTGCCGTCTGCCTGGGGAGCGAAACCGAACCCATCTCCGCCGATGACGGTGCCCGCATGAATGGTTACATTTTCACCGATTCGGCAACTATGATATATGCGGACCCCGGGGTATAGAATGGTATTGTCCCCGATGACGACCCCTTGTCCCAGGAAGACGTGGGGGTAAATCTTTACATTACGCCCGACGCTGACATGGTCGGAAACGTAGGAAAAGGCACCTATGAAAACCTGGGCCCCCAGGGTTGCCTTGTCTGAAATAAAGCTGGGCTGTTGGATGCCCACCATTTGTTGGTTTTGGATTTCCTGGTACTTGGCGAGCAGCGTTGCAAAGGCCGAATAAGCGTCCGGAACGCGGATCACGGTGCCTTTGACAGGGAGCCTCAATTCTTGTGCTGAATTGATGATGACCACCGATGCTTCAGTCGTGTACAGATAGTCCTCATATTTGGGATTGGCAAGGAAAGTGAGCTGCCGGTCCCGAGCTTCTTCTATTTTTCCAAACGATTCCACCAAGGCTTCCGGGTTGCCTTCGATCTTTCCTTGTATAAGGAGCGCAATCTGCGCGGCTGAAAATAACATACTTACGTGTTTGTCTGGACGTGTAGAGTATTTTTCTAAAATAACGTTTTTTGTCAATATTTATTGGCAAGGGCCCTTACCGGGCCAGGGTAACAAAAATAGAATTTTTTTACAGGGCTGGCTAAAGTTTGACGAATCAGGGCATTGTCCACCTCCGACACGCCCCGGACCCCCCCATCCTTGAACAGGATCCGGATCATTTCATCCCCCGCCTCGTAAGTGCTGTTCACCGCCGTCCCCTCGAATACAAAGAAGCCCGCCTCCTCCTCGCTGATGCCCAAGTTCCATGCCACCTCCCTCCTTTTTTCCTCCAGTTCGCCGGGAGGGACCGCTTCCGCCAAGAACCGGATTTTCAGCAAATGCCGGTCGAGCAGGCCTACGGACAGCGTGGACAAGACCCGGTCCGGATGATTTGTCCATCCCTTCATCGCCATTTCCACATCCGAATCGTCCAGGCTACAGAACCGGTCCAGGTTCAGGGTATCCCCCATGTCCAGGCCCCCCAGGACCTGCAGGTCTTTGGCCCTTTCCAGGACCTTGACTAACATTTGCTCCGCACTCAGTACCGTTTTATGTAGGTATACCTGCCAATACATCAGGCGCCTGGCCACCAGGAATTTCTCGATCGAATAGATCCCCTTTTCCTCCACCATCAACTCTCCTTCGTGGACCGCCAGCATCTTCAGGATCCGATCGTAACCGATCACACCCTCGGAAACCCCCGTATAAAAACTATCCCTGGTCAGGTAATCCATGCGGTCCACGTCTAATTGCCCCGAAATCAACTGATGCAGGAAACGTTTTGGGTATTGACCATCGAAAACCGAAATGGTTACATCTAAAGAACCGTTAAATTCCTCGTTGAGGCGGCGCATGATCGACCGGGAAATGGATTCGTGGCTGCGGTCCTCGATCAGGACGTTTTCCAGGGCGTGCGAAAAAGGACCGTGGCCTATGTCGTGGAGCAGAATACCCGCTTTGGCCGCCAATTCCTCTTCCGGCGTGATGCGAACGCCCTTGCTCTTTAGCTCCGTCAGGGCGCAGCACATCAGGTGATAGGCGCCAAGGGAATGGTGAAAGCGCGTGTGCACGGCGCCCGGATAGACCAGGGCCGCCAGGGCCATCTGCTTTATCCGCCTCAGGCGTTGGAACCAGGGATGATTCAGGATGGAGAAGATCAACGGATGATCGACGGTAATGAAACCGTACACGGGGTCGTTGATGATCTTTCTCAGCGCCATCGCCCAAAGGTACCCGAATATTATTTTCCCATGAAGAATTTAAATTGTAGCTTGATCCGATGAAGACGCCGATAGCCACCATCCTCTGGGTGGATGACGAAATTGAAAGTCTGCAATCCCAAAAATTATTCCTGGAAAATAAGGGTTACGAGGTGCACACACTGACAAATGGATTCGATGCCATCGATTTTGTCAGGGGCACTACCCCGGACGTCGTATTGCTCGACGAAAGCATGCCGGGGATCACCGGCCTGGAGACGCTCGCGAAAATCAAGGAGGTGAACCGCCATATCCCGGTGGTCATGATCACCAAAAATGAAACGGAAAACGTCATGGACGATGCCATCGGCTCCCAGATCAGCGACTACCTGATCAAGCCGGTGAACCCCAACCAGGTCCTCCTGAGCCTGAAAAAAATATTGGACAACAAACGCCTGGTTGCCGAAAAGACCACCGCCGCATACCAGCAGCAGTTCCGGAACCTGTTCATCGCCCTCAACAGTAACCCGGACTACAACGAATGGATGGAAATCTACAAGAAACTGACCTTTTGGGAATTGGAAATGAAGAAAAGCGACAGCCCTGAAATGCAGGAGGTCTTTCAAACCCAAAAGCAGGAGGCCAACAGCGAGTTCTTCAAATTTATTTCCCGCAATTACCTGTCCTGGCTCAAGGCAAAGGAAGCGCCCGTGATGAGCCACACCCTGATCCGGCACAAGGTTATCCCCTATATAGACAAGGAGGTCCCAACCTTTTTCATCCTCATCGACAACCTCCGCTACGACCAGTGGAAAATTCTGGAGCCCCTGTTTACGGACGTGTTTCGCATCGTCGAGGAGGATACCTTTTATTCCATCCTTCCCACCGCGACCCAATACAGCCGCAACGCCATTTTCTCAGGTATGATGCCCGCGGAGATCGAGAAAAAACACCCCAACCTGTGGAAGAACGAGGATGACGAGGGCAGCAAGAACGCTTTTGAAGAGGAGCTCTTCCGGGTCCAGTTAAAGAACCTGAAACGCGAAGACATTCGTTTCAGCTACACCAAGGTGCTGCACTACCAGGACGGGCAGCGTCTCGTGGAAAATGTGCACAACCTGCTCCAATACCCGTTGAGCATCGTCATTTACAATTTCGTGGACATGCTCAGCCATGCCCGTACCGAGATGGAAGTCCTCAAGGAACTCGCTGCCGATGAGGTATCCTATCGTTCTATCACGGCCAGTTGGTTCGAGCATTCTCCCCTCTACGCCGCCTTACGAAAAATCTCAGACCGGAAATTCAACCTCATCATCGCCACCGACCACGGATCGGTCCGCGTGAAGACACCGGTCAAGGTTGTCGGAGACAGGCAAACGACGACGAACCTACGGTACAAGCACGGGCGGAATTTGAATTACGATCCCAAGGAAGTGCTGGCGTTCCGGGATCCGCGCGAGGCAGGGTTGCCGGCTCCCAACTTAAACAGCGCTTATATTTTTGCCGGCGAAGACCACTTCCTGTGCTACCCCAACAACTACAATCACTACGCGAATTATTACCGCAATACCTTCCAGCACGGTGGCGTCAGCCTGGAAGAGATGATCGTGCCCGTGGTGCGCATGTCGAGCCGGGGCGGCGCCGGCTAGTAGGACCCGGCCGTGGCGCGGCGCCAATTCCTAATAAAGGACTATTTTTGTGGCCATGAGGTACAATCAGGCAACCCTGAACAGGATCGAGAAAATTTTGGAAGAAGCGTCTTACATCCTTCGCTATGAAAGGGGCAATTTCCAAAGCGGTTATTGTATCCTGGAGGAAAAGAAGGTCGTCGTGCTGAACAAGTTCCTGGATACCGAGGGAAAGATCAACACCCTCATCGAGCTGGTCCCTCAACTGTCCATATCCCCTGAATGGCTCACCACGGATACCCAGAAGATGTATGACGAAGTCATGCAGAAGCACGAAGCGGAATGAGCACGCCAACTTTGCACGTGACCTTTCTCGGCACGGGAACTTCCACGGGAGTTCCCATGATCGGTTGTCCCTGTGACGTATGCCATTCGCCCGATCCCAGGGACAAACGCCTGCGCAGCAGCATCCTGATCCGGACACCCAGGACATCCATCGTTATCGACAGCACCCCCGATTTCAGGTACCAGATGCTCAGGGTCGGCCTTACTTCCCTGAACGGGATCGTCTTTACCCATCCCCACAAGGACCATATCGCCGGGCTGGATGACGTAAGGGCTTTTAATTTCTTCATGCAGGAACCCATGCACGTCTATGCCAACGCCATGACCGAAGAGACCCTGAAGCGCGAGTTCGGCTATGCCTTTGCGGACAAGCGCTATCCCGGTGTTCCGGAAATCGTACTTCATACCATCGACGACAAACCCTTTCATGTACACGACCTTGAATTTATTCCTATTCAGGTATGGCACCATAAGATGCCGGTCTACGGTTACCGGATCGGGGACTTTACCTATATCACCGATGCGAGCCGGATCGACCCTTCCGAAAAAGAGAAAATCCGCGGCAGCAAGGTGCTTGTGCTGAATGCCCTCCGGCGGGAGTCGCACATTTCGCATTTTACCCTGGATGAGGCAGTCGCCCTGGCCGACGAACTGGGTGCGGAGCGCGCGTACTTTACCCACATTAGCCACCAACTCGGCCTACACGCGGAAGTCTCGCGGGAGTTGCCACCTGGTAAGTCCCTGGCCTACGATGGCCTCGAGATCGCGATCTAGCCCACGCGGTCACGCAATTCCCGCTACCCGGCCGCGCGCTTTGCAGCGATTTAATTTTGCAATGCTAACAATTGTTAGTATTATTGGGCCATGGATTTTCAACTCCCCGAATGGACCGCGCAGGTATCCGGCAGCGCACGCGACTTTGCCCGCACTCAGATTCTCCCTCATGTCATGGAATGGGATGAAGCCCAGACTTTCCCCGCGGAGTTGTTCCGTGAGATGGGCGCCCTCGGCCTCATGGGAGTGCTCGTTCCCGAAAAATATGGTGGCGCCGGTCTCACCTATATTGATTACGTGCACCTCATTACCGAAATCGCAAAAGTATGTGGCTCGATCGGACTCAGCATGGCGGCGCACAATTCCCTGTGTACGGGACATATTCTTCTTTTCGGAAACGAAGCGCAAAAGGAACGCTTCCTTCCATGCCTGGCTTCCGGCGCCTCACTCGGCGCCTGGGGCCTGACCGAGGCAGGCACGGGCAGTGATGCAGGAAATATGCAATGCACAGCCGTCCGGGATGGGGCCTATTGGGTTTTGAACGGTGCGAAAAACTGGATCACCCACGGACGCAGCGGCCATGTAGCCGTTGTTATCGCCCGCACAGGCGAACCGCGGACCCGCGATAATTGCACGGCCTTCGTCGTGGAAAGGGGCACACCCGGTTTTTCGGGAGGGAAAAAGGAAAACAAATTGGGCATGCGCGCTTCCGAGACGGCCGAAATGATTTTTTCCGATTGTCGCATCCCGGACACCCAACGCCTCGGCGAAGTGGGTGCCGGCTTCCGTCAGTCCATGAAGGTCCTGGATGGAGGACGCATCTCCATTGCAGCCCTTTCCCTGGGCATTGCTAAAGGTGCCTACGAAGCCTCTTTGAAATATTCACAGGAACGCCACCAATTCGATAAACCCATCGCTTCCTTCCAGGGTATCTCCTTCAAGCTGGCCGATATGGCTACCGAAATCATGGCCGCAGAACTGCTTACCCTGCAGGCCGCCGATCTGAAGGACAGGGGTAAACCCATGACCAAGGAAGCCGCCATGGCGAAATATTACGCCAGTGAAGTGTGCGTCCGCGTTGCCACGGATGCCGTGCAGATCTTCGGGGGGTATGGATATACCAAGGATTTTCCCGTGGAAAAGTTTTACCGCGACAGCAAGCTGTGTACCATCGGGGAAGGGACATCCGAGATTCAGAAGATCGTCATCGCGCGGGAGATCCGCGAGGCCTGACCGCGCGCCGCGGGCCGGCGCAGCAACCCGGTGCGCCCGCCTAGTGCTGCTTGAAAAATCCTTCTACTTTGCCCTTGAGCCCGTCGAGCAGGTCCTCCCCGGAGGCCTTCGCCTCCTTGAAGACATTCTCCACGGCTCCCTCGAGCATGGGATATTTTTCCTTTATGTAGTCCTTGACGGTCTCGATGACACGCTGGGCTTGTTCGGCGGTTAGGTTCGCCTCTTTCTTGAGGCGATCGATTAGCTCTTGCATATACTAAGCAACTTTTAGGAAATTAATCCTGTTCTTTTCGAATTTGCGCGTCGCATAATCCAGCGTCAGGTTGAACTGCGTCTCCCCCGACCCGGGAAGGTCGAACATGGCATCCGTCAGGATGCCCTCGCAAATGCTACGCAATCCACGCGCTCCGAGCTTGAACTCGAGGGCCTTGCTGACGAGGAAATCCAACACGGCTTCGTCCACGTGCAGCGCGATCCCCTCCATGTCGAACAACTTCTTGTATTGCTTGATCAGGGCATTTTTGGGATCGATCAGAATGGACCTGAGGGTTTCGGAGTCCAGGGGGCTGAGGTAGGTAACCACGGGAAGGCGACCCAACAACTCCGGGATGAGGCCGAAGCCTTTCAAATCCTGGGCATTGATGTATTGAAGGAGGTTACGTTTCTGGTATTCCTGCTGCTCCTTGTTGACGTTAAAGCCAATGGCGTGGGTATTGATACGGCGTGCGATAACCTTGTCAATGCCATCGAAGGCGCCCCCGCAAATGAACAGGATGTTCTGGGTATTGACTTTAATGAGCTTTTGTTCGGGATGCTTGCGTCCACCCTGGGGTGGTACCAATACTTCCGTCCCTTCCAGGAGCTTCAGGAGGCCCTGCTGGACGCCCTCGCCACTC
>Ga0210391_10003681_pt1 | contig 12943 bp, 9 predicted proteins | sample IncBWC12OmetaG_FD_160573 | JGI IMG/M metagenome (GOLD analysis project Ga0210391, IMG submission 160573) | Forest soil microbial communities from Barre Woods Harvard Forest LTER site, Petersham, Massachusetts, United States - Inc-BW-C-12-O ... | reverse complement strand
GCGGAAAGGGCTTCGGATAAGGGTTGCCGCCGGGATACGTCGCATAGGGGTTACTCAAGCCGCCGGCGGGATCCACCAGCGTAATCGAGTCGCCCCAGGGCGCCATTGCCTCATAATGCGATTGGTAATAAAGCGGTGGCTCCTGGTAGCCCAGCGTGTACGAAGCGCGAATACTCTCCTGCCCTAGCCCTCTGGGATCGAAAGCAACTCCAAACCGCGGTTCAAAGTGATCGTATTTTGCGTGGTGGTAGCCGTGCGGCACGCCAGGGTCGCCATAAAAGAGAAGTCCCGGAGGAGCTGTCGGATAGACGCGCGATACGATTCCCGCAGCAAAGTTGGATTCAGAAAAGCTGGCTCCGCGGCCAGTGGTTTCAATGGCCGGCAGCCCGGTAGACCAACGGATGCCTGCATTGATGGTTAACCGCGGGCTGATTTGAATGCTGTCCTGCGCGTACACACCGGTGTAGTTCTTGCTGAAGTCGACCCCGGTGTTGTTACCCTGGTAGAGCGAGTACAAACTGCCGATCATAAAATCGACCAGGGCGTCGCTGGTGATACTGCCATTGAAAGTAAACTGCCCGTTCGCATTGTTGGTGCCGTCGTACACCAGGTAGTTGTGTATATAGTTGGCGCCGAACGACCAATGGTGTCTGCCTTTGGTCAGGAAAATATCTTCAATCAGATTCACCGAGTTGGTGGTGATGTCTGTGCTCTCGCAAGTTCCACAAGCGCCGGTGAACGCGCCAGAAATTGTCATATAGAGATAGTTCTTCACCGGACTACTGACTGCGATGCCCACGTCGGTCGGATTAATCAGGTCAGAGGCAGCTGCGCGGGTAATGAAGTTCCTGGTTCCGCTAATGTGTACGGAGTTAACCAGGTTGGAGTTGATCGTACAGGTGTGACCAAGGGTAAAAGACTGAGCCTGGTCATTCAGATCTGGATTGGCGGTGAGCAGAAGATTGCTGTTGAAAAAAGCCGGCTGAGTGAAATGAGTGAGAAAGTATCTTCCGAAGAGAGTTTGCTTTTCGTTGATGGTCCAATCGATGCGGCCAATGAACTGATCTTCGTTTTGTGGTTGCGGTATTCTGTAAACCAGCTTGCCGCAAGGATTGGAAGTCTGGGGGACGTATTTTAAGAGTTGGAGAGCGGAAGTATTGAACTGCGATACAGGTATTTGGTTGTTGGGGAATGGCTGGCCGGTCAAAGGATTGGTCAACTGCTTGAACTCATGATTGCTCTGGCAGCTAGCCCCGTCATACACGCTGAAGTCTCCGTTGAACATGGCCGGCGTAGGAACGTAGCTGGTGATACTGTTTCCTTGCTGGCGAGTCCGGGTTCCCTGGTAGCCGCCGAAAAAGAACAGCTTGTCGCGGCGGATGGGTCCCCCGATCGCACCCCCAAATTGATTGCGCTTGAGGGTATCCTGCTTGGTCGAAAAGTAGTTTCGTGCATTCATGTCCCCGTTACGGAAGAAGTCGAACAGTGTTCCATGAAAGCCGTTGGTCCCGGCTTCGGTAACGATGTTGACGACGGCACCTGGATGCAAACCGTATTGCGCGGAGAGACCCGACGTTTGCACGCTGAATTCCTGGATAGCATCAGGAAACGGAAAGGGCAGGTTTACGTTGGTGAAGGCATCGTTATTGTCGGCGCCATCCATCAGATAATTGATGTTGGTCGCTTGCGCGCCGGCGACCGAGATGGCCACGGAGCTGGGATAGTTCTTGGTGCCGACCAGATCACCTAAAGGAGCAGCCTGTGCTCCCGGCGTAAGCAGGATGAGCTGCGTAGCCTGGCGGCCATTCAAGGGCAAGTCCACGGTCCGTTGCCGGTCGATCACCTGCGAGATCGACTGATCTTCTGTTTGCACCATGGAGGCTCCGGCGGTCACCTGTACCGTTTGCGATACGCCGCCGATCTGCAGCTTGATGTCGACACGCAGGTTGTTTCCTACTTCAATCACAATTCCAGATTGTTGGTAGGAGCTGAAACCGGGCGCGCTGACGTTGAGCTGGTAGGGACCCACCGGCAGATCCGGTAGGTTGTAACCGCCATCTCCGGAGCTGGCGACCGTTCGATGCAGACCGGATGCCTGCTGCACTGCCTCTACCGTAGCGCCGGAGACGGTTGATCCATTCGCATCAGTGATAGTGCCTTGAATCTGGCCGCCGCCAATCGCCTGTGCCTGCAGGAACTTGTTGGATGATGGAAAGAGACGAAGTAGCAGGAGTGGATAGGTTAGTTTCCAGGTCATTCTTGTCTGCCTGGTTGATTGCAAAATCGCCCGCATAAGGCCCCCCAAAATACATCGACTTCTTTACGGCTCCAAGGTTTATCAAAACGAACATTCGATGATCAACGGAATTCACGGATTGCTCCGCCAAATGCAACACCGTGTTCCGCTATCCGGGACGAGTGCTAGAGTAGTCGGGAGTGACCGCCTCAAATGCCGATATCCGACGATCTCGCCCGCATCGCTCTGCAGGAACACGAGCTTCAATTTGCCAGTTTTGACGAAGAGACAGCATGGAGATTGGGAGCGGGAATCCGCGCGTTGGCCGTTTCCCGCAAACTGAGCCTGGTAGTCGATGTGCGCCGTTTTGGACAGCCGCTTTTCTACACCGCACTTCCAGGGACCACGCCTGACAACGTGGAATGGGTGCGCCGTAAGAGCAATGTGACAATGCGCTTCCATCGCAGCTCCTACGCGATTGGGCGGGAGATGGAGCAGAAGCAATCTAACCTTTTCGACCGCTATGGGTTGCCGGTTGCCGACTATGCCAGCCACGGCGGCAGCTTTCCCCTGCGCGTCTCAGGTGCAGGGGTCATCGGTTCGGTCACTGTGTCGGGTTTACCCGAGCGCGAGGATCACCAGTTAGCTGTGGAAGCTCTCTGTACAGAGCTCGGCCGCGGGTTCGAGACTCTGCGCCTCGATTAACCATCCAACCAGACCTGGTTGTCGCCGCGTCCAATAGGGCGGATGGGGAGGAATTCAATGGCCAAACTAAACGAAGCAGCACGCGACAAAATACCGACAACCAAGTTCGCGTTTCCCAAGCAGCGCAAGGAGCCGCTGGAAAACGCCTCGCACGTACGCAATGCGGCGGCTCGTTTCAACCAGGTGGAGGGCGTCACCGAGGCTGAACGCAAGGCGGCGTGGAAGCGGATCGAGGCTGCCGCCAAGAAGTACGACGTGGAACTGAAGAGTTCCAAGTAGAGAATTTCCTCGCCCGGGATTTTGCGTCCGGGCGAGGCGCACTGCAGATCCCTCGGCTTCGCTCGGGATGACAAGGGGAGTGTGATTACTTACCTTAAGGTCTGCGAGTCGGATCGGGAAAAGCCCGTGAGTCGGATCGGGTGCTCTTCTGTGCCATCCGACTCGCGAAATATAAGTCAGTAGCCGTCCTCCCCTTGTCATCCCGAGCGAAGCCGAGGGATCTGCAGTGCGCCTTGCCCGGGAAGCAAAAATCCCGGGCGCGCAGGGGAAGGATCTGCGGTGTCTTTTGCGGCCTGTACTCTGAAACCGTTGAGTGGTCGGCGTTTATTACCAGCTTGCTCCAATCTGATATAACCACTACCATGGTCCCATGGCAAAAGTAGCTGAGGCCATCGCGCCAATTATCGCGGTGGACAGGAAGGCGGCCCATCCTCTTCACAAACAAATCTACGATGGCTTTCGCCTGGAAATCGTGCGTGGCAACTTGCGGCCCGGCCAGAGGGTTCCTTCCTCCCGAACGCTGGCCATAGAACTTGCCATTTCCCGTATACCCGTTCTCAACGCATATGCGCAGCTGTTGGCCGAGGGATATTTCGAGAGCCGTAAAGGCTCGGGGACGTTCATCTCTGACGCTCTGCCCGAAAGCCTGACGGTTTGCAAAGATCGAACGCTGCTGCTTAAGCAGGCAGATCCAGGACCGCGGCCGGTAGCGCGGCGTTTGTCGCTTTTCTCTCCGTTGAAGCGTGATGCGTGGTCCGGCGGTTGGGGCGCGTTCAGCGTACATCAACCAGCGTTTGACCGATTTCCATTTTCAGTGTGGTCAAGCCTCATCACGCGTCATTCTCGAGGACCTCGTCTCAGCGCTATCCACAACATCGATCCTCTTGGTTCGGAAACATTTCGCGATGCCATCTGCACCTACCTCCGCACGGCGCGCGCGGTCCATTGCGAGCCGCACCAGGTGATGGTGGTTTCCGGGTCCCAACAGGCGCTCGAGATTTCGGCTCGTGTGCTGTTGGAGCCGGGGAACGCCCTTTGGATCGAGGAACCAGGTTACCGGCTGGCCAGAAGAGCCTTTGAAGGAGCTGGTTGCCGCCTGGTCCCTGTTCCAGTCGACCAGGACGGCATGATCGTATCCGCCGGAATCAAGCGAGCCCCGAAAGCCCGTGCGGCCTACGTGACCCCGTCGCACCAATACCCCCTGGGTTCAACGATGAGCGCGGGGCGTCGTATGCAATTGCTGAACTGGGCGCAGAGTGCGGGCTCCTGGATCATTGAGGACGATTATGACAGCGAGTATCGCTTTGAAAGCCCGCCGATTTCTTCCTTACAGGGTCTTGATTGGAATGATCGGGTCATCTATATCGGAACTTTCAGTAAGGTCCTCTTTCCTTCCTTGCGTCTTGGCTACATCGTGATTCCAGAGGACCTGGTAGAACACTTCGTTGCTATTCGCTCGGCGATGGACATCTTTCCCGCTTACCTGTATCAGGAGGCCCTCAGCGACTTTATGCGCGAGGGACACTTCGCCCGCCATATCCGAAGGATGCGACTGCTTTACAGCGAACGCCGAACCGCACTCGTCCACAGCATTCGGGAGCAATTCGGCCCTGAACTGGAGATCCACGGAACCCAGGCCGGCATGCATCTGGCGGTGACGCTCCCCAGCGGTTACAGCGACCGGGAGATCGCAGTCAGAGCGGCCAGCAAGGGTCTCTGGTTGTGGCCCCTTTCCCCGTCTTATTTGAGTAAGCCTGACCGCGACGGCTTTATCCTCGGATTCGGCAACACGCCCGCGGAAGAAATGCCTCGGGCCGTCGGTCAACTCCGAACACACATGTTGGGTTAGAAGCTACTGCTTTTCTCTCATCTTTTCTCTCATCCAGGGTGTGAAGGTGAGCCCGACCAGGATGCCGTCCGGGTCCATAAATCGACTGACGGTTTGGCCCCACGGTTCGGCCTTATTGCGGATGAGCATGTGGTACCCCTGTGCCTCAAGTTCTGCCGTGGCGGCTGCGACGTTCTCCACATCAAATTCCAGCCATGACTGCGGCACCGGTAGGTTGGTGGGCCAGGATTCATGGCCAAAACAAGACTGCGCTGCCTGGGAGAGAGGCCAAAGAGCAAAGCTCCTCGCCCCCTGGACAGCATCCGTGTGCAGATAACCGCCCGCCTCTTCTTTGAAGGGGATTGCCAGGGTCCCAGCGTACAATTTGCGGCTGGCGGCAACGTCACGCACGATAGGGCCAAAACCGGCTATGAAAAGTACTTTGGCCTTTTCCAGTCCTTGCATAGCATCTCCTTTATTCGCAACCAAAGCCGTTCCGCTTACTGCCAAACCGGCGATGAATTGTCTTCGTGTCATACGTCCGAAGATAGGGTTGCCGGAGCAATTACGTCTTGAACAAATCGGACATGAGCAGAGTACTTTCTGCGGATCGCAGCAGTGTGGTCGGCGGCTCATTCGAAAAACGACGTACTTCTCGTGTCATATGCGCCTGGTCGCTATAGCCTGCGCAGGCGGCAAGATCCACCAGGCTTCGTTTGTGTTGACTGGCGATCCGGAGCAAACGCTGGAAACGAAGCACAGAGTGAAACGTCTTGGGGCCGTAGCCAACCGCCGCACAGAACCTTCTCTGCAACTGACGGGGGCTCATCCCCAGCACCCGGCTCAGCTCCTCCACCTTGGCCTGCGGGTTTCGCGCCAGCCAGCGGATGCCATGGGCTACCGCTGGATCATACGGGGTGAACTGCTTGCGATCGGCAAGCAGAGTTTCGCTAAGGGCTGCCGCTTGTTGTGCACTATCCGCCTCTCGAACGCGGTCGAATCGATCGTTCCTGATTGTGCCCCAGAGAGCCCGGAGCGGGGCGGTTTGGTTGTGTAGTTCCATGGCTGGTAAACCAAGAAGACCCGGCGCGCGGCCGGGATGCAGACGAGCGCCCAGGATTCGGGTGCCGGCAGAGAAGCTTACCGCAAATGGATCGGTCCATGGACCGACGGCGACCGGCGGATCCTGGTTGATGAAGACGATGTCCACGCAGGCATCGGGTAATACCTGCTGGGTATATTCACCACCCGTTCCAGAAATGGTCTGGGTCCAGAAGCACAAGAAATAGTCAGCCAGCGGTAGCGGCGCCGGGAATTCCCGGTACTCGGAACGTAGACTCTGGGGATAGGTATCAGGGCTCATCGAGCCGCAAGTCTCCCACCGGTAATGCCATCATCTCAGAGACCTGCCCCGCGGGGGAACGGAGAGCGGTGGCAATAAGGGCTGCGGCCACAAAAGCCGCGGAGGTCATGCAGAGCGCCCAGCTCAAACCAGAGTGTTCCGAGGCCCGCCCAATCAGGTAAGGAGCGGCGGCGCTCAACACCCGCCCGATGTTGTAGACGAACCCCATGGCGGAGGCGCGCAGCGCGGTAGGAAAGAGTTCGCTGGCAATTACGCTGAAGCCGGCGAAGTAGCCTGTGCCAAAAAAGCCGACCAGCGGACCGATCAACAACAGGGCATTAGGGTTGCGCACGAAGGCAAACGCCGGCACCAGCAGTGCCGCGATCAGGAGAAAGCCAATGTAGGTATATTTGCGGTTGAAGCGGTCGGCAAGAAAGCCAAACCCGATATACCCCAGGAAGGTACCGGTCTGCATCACGATCGTCCAGCCAGAGGTCTGCACGATGCTGAGACCACGTCCACCTTCTGCCGTGGACATGGACAGAAACCGGGGTAGCCAGGTGAAGAGTCCCCACCAACCGAAGAGCGTAGCCGCGTTCATGCTGGCGCATACGAGCATGCTGTAACCGAATGTCCCGTGAAAGAGCTGGCCAAAGCGCACCTCCGTTGTCCGCTCGTGGCGCCAGACCGCCGGCTCTCGCAGCCCGCGCCGTACCCAGAGTGAAACCAACGCAGGCAAAATGCCGGCGAAGAACACCGCGCGCCAACCGAATCGCGGCATCACCAGCCCGACAACGGCTGCACCCAGTGCGTAGCCTACTGCCCACGCGCTCTGCACTAATGCGAGCGCCTTACCTCGCTTGTGGGCCGGCCACGTTTCCGCTACCAGGGCAGCGCCGCAGGCCCATTCTCCTCCCATCCCGAGCCCAAGCAACACGCGACAAACCATCAGCTGAGTAGCCGTCTGCGTAAAGCCGCACAGGGCCGTCGAGAGGGAATAAAGCAGTACACTGCTCACCAGCGCGCGGACCCGGCCAAACCGGTCGGCAAACCAGCCGAAGCTCACACCACCCAATGCGGCCGCGACCAGGCTAGCCGACATCAAGGCCCCGCTCATGGTGGCGGAGAGATGCATCTCGCGCTGTACTTGCCCCAGAACCAGCGCGTACAGCATCACGTCCATGCTGTCGAGCATGTAGCCGAGAAATGCAGCCAGCAGGGTGCGCTTTTGTTCCCCTGACGTCTCAGCCAGCCAACCGTAAACGGAGTTCAACCCAGTCCTCTAGATGCTGATTTGGTTAGAGTAGATAACATGCTATCCGAGAGGAGTGCTTTGCGTGTAGCGATCGACACTGGCGGCACGTTCACCGATTGCGTCTATCTTGCTGCCGGAGAACTCGAGGTCCTCAAGGTTTTTTCCACGCCCGCCAATCCCGCGCAAGCCGTGCTCGATGGTCTGGCGCGCATTGGGGCCGGTCAAGCGCTCGATGTGCGTCACGGCACAACCGTGGGAACCAACACCATGTTGGAGCGGAAGGGCGCCCGGGTTGCGTTTGTGACTACGGCGGGCTTTGAAGACACGATCGCCATTGGCCGTCAGACCCGCAGCAAACTCTACGACTGGTTTGTGCCGCTGCCGGTATGCCTGGTGCCCCGCGCTTTACGATTTGGGGTGCCGGAGCGGGTGAGCGCGGAAGGGGAAATTCTTCGCGCTCCCACGGAAGAAGAATTAGACATCCTGGTGAATCACGTGCGCGACAGTGGGGCTGAAGCCATAGCCATTTCGCTGCTTTTCTCATTTGCTCAGCCGGAGACGGAAAAACGTGTAGAAGCCGCTCTCGAATGTCTCGGACTTCCCATCTCTACCTCGCACCGCATCCTGCCCGAATTTCGCGAATATGAGCGCGCTTCGACCATCGTCGTTAACGCCTATCTGGCCCCGAGGATGCAAAGCTATCTGCTGCATCTGGAGCAGAGCGTGGCCACGCATCACGCCGGGGCTCGAGTGGATGTGATGCAGTCGTCGGGAGGGATCCTCTCTGCCCGGCGCGCTGCGCCTGAGCCGGTGCGGACCGTGCTGTCGGGTCCCGCCGGCGGTGTGATCGGCGCCTGCCAGGTGGCTCGCTGGGCCGGCTTCGAACGCATTATCGGCTTCGACATGGGTGGTACATCGACCGACGTTTTCCTTTCTGATGCCGCGGGTCCTCCGCTTACCCGCGAGTCCACCGTAGCCGGCGTTCCGGTCAGTATGCCTATGCTCGACATTCACACTGCCGGCGCCGGGGGCGGATCCATTGCCCGGTTCGATGCCGGCGGCATGCTGCGTGTGGGACCTGAGTCGGCCGGCGCGGATCCAGGCCCAATTTGTTTTGGCCGCGGAACCATGCCCACCGTTACCGATGCAAACCTATTGCTGGGGCGGCTGGACCAGGAGAGCTTCCTGGGGGGTGGCGTGCAGCTCGATCGGCAGCGGGCGAAGCAAATCATGGACGAAAAAAGAGGACCGCTCAAGACAACCGAGGAGTTCGCTGCCGGCATACTGCGTGTAGTGGAAACGCAGATGGAGAAGGCCATCCGCGTAATCTCAATCGAGCGCGGGCACGACCCCCGTCAATTCACCCTGGTTGCGTTTGGTGGCGGCGGCCCGCTGCATGCCTGCTCGCTGGCGCGGGCGCTACGCATTTCCACCGTCCTGGTTCCCGCCATGCCTGGCGCACTTTCGGCCATAGGTATTCTGCTGGCTGATGCGGCGCGCGATTATTCCCGCACCGTGATGCTGCCGGGGGAAGCGACGGAAAGTATCGACGCCATCTTTGCAGAACTCGAACAGCGAGGGGTCGCGGAGTTTACCGCTGAGGGACTGCAAGGTCTGGCCGAGCGCACGGTGGATTTACGTTACCGTCGCCAGGGCTATGAGCTGAATGTCCTCTACAATGCGCAGTCGATCCAGTCCTTTCATCATCTGCACCAGCAGCGTTATGGATTCAGCGACGAGCGTAGGCCGGTAGAAGTGGTGAATTTGCGTTTGCGCATGATCGCGACTGCTGAGCCCTACTCGCCCCCGTATCGGGAACCTATACCAGGAGACGGCGCCGCCGCCTGCTATGCGGAACGTCCGATTCACTTCGCGGGCACGTGGGTATCCTCTCGCCTTTACAAACGGCAAAGCCTGGTCCCGGGCGACGCAATTCGCGGGCCGGCCATGATCACTGAATACACCTCGGCGACCGCATTGCCCCCGGATTGCTGCGCGCGCGTAGATGGCTTTGGGAATCTGGTCATCTCTGTCGAGGAGCGCGCATGAGCTTTACCGCTTCCGATCCCATCGAGCTGGCAATCTTCCAGAGCGCGGTTCATTCCATTGCCGAGGAGATGGGTGCAGCCCTGCGGCGGACCGCGCTGTCTCCGAACATCAAGGAACGGCGGGACTACTCCTGTGCCGTTTTCGATGCCCAGGCGCGGGTGATTGCCATGGGTGATCACATGCCGGTCCATCTTGGTTCCATGCCCATGTCTGTGCAGGCTGCGGTGTCAGCGATCGAGTTTGCTCCCGGCGACATCGCCATTCTCAACGATCCCTTCTTCGGGGGAACCCACCTGCCTGATATCACCATGGTGCTTCCTGTCTTTTTACCGGGAACGGATCGCGCGGCCTTCTATATTTCCAATCGCGCCCACCATGCGGATGTGGGAGGAACCTTTGCCGGATCAATGGGACCGGCGAACGAAATTTTTCAGGAAGGCATCAGAATTCCGCCAGTACGCATTGTGCGCGGCGGCCAAATCGATCGCGAAATGTTGAACCTCATTCTCCTCAATGTGCGTACCTCGAAGGAACGCGAGGGAGATCTGGAGTCGCAGATTGGCGCCTGCCGCGTGGGCGAGCAGCGCATTTTGCAAATGGTCGAGAAGTACGGCCAGCCAAATTTGCAGGCGCTCATTGAGGAGCTGCTCAACTATTCTGAGCGCCTGGTGCGCGCGGAGCTGCGCGCAATGCCACCCGGCGAGTTTAGTGCGGAGGATTGGCTGGACGACGACGGCGTAACCGATGGCTTGCGCAAGATCGCAGTTCGACTACGCTTCGATCCCGAAGTAGCCTCCATCGAGGTGGATTTCGCCGGCTCTTCCGCTCAGGTGGCCGGTAGTGTGAACGCCGTGCGCGCCATCACCCTCTCCGCCTGCTTTTACATGCTGCGTTGCCTCTTGGCAGAGGACGCGCCCGCGACCGCCGGAATCCTGCGGCCGCTTACCCTGCACACGCCCGCCGGCAGCATCGTGGATGCGCTCCCACCCGCGCCGGTAGCCGGCGGAAACGTCGAAACCTCGCAGCGCATCGTAGACGTTCTGCTGCGTGCCCTGTCGCAGGCGATTCCTGCCCGCGTGCCGGCCGCCAGCGCAGGCACCATGAGCAACTTGACTATCGGGGGCATTGATCCCCGCACGGGCGAGCCCTTCACTTATTACGAAACGGCAGCAGGAGGCATGGGCGCGCGGCCCGGCCTGCATGGGATTTCCGGTGTGCAGACCCACATGACTAATTCGCTCAACACACCGATCGAGGCGCTCGAATACGCCTATCCATTCCGGGTACGCCGCTACGCCTATCGTGACGGCTCAGGTGGAGCAGGGCAGTTTCGCGGAGGAGACGGATTGATCCGGGAAGTCGAACTGCTGGCTGACGCGCAAGTTACTCTTTTGGCAGATCGCAGAAAGCTGCATCCCTACGGTTTGCAGGGAGGCGAACAAGGAGCCGCCGGCAAAGCATGGATTGCAACGCAAGCCGGCGAAGAGCGAACGACTTTACCAGGCAAATGCAGCCAGCACCTGGCCAAGGGCGACATCCTGCACATTGAGACTCCGGGTGGCGGCGGCTGGGGTACACCTAAGTGAGTACGGGGGAAAGGAAACCGCAGATCTCTCCACTGCGCTGCGCTCCGGTCGAGATGACAAAGGGAAGAGGGGCGCTTCCAGCGAGAGAAGCTGCTGAACAGAAACGGGCGTCCGCGCCTTCGGCCCATCCATGGTGACGAAAAGGGTTTGTGTTCAGCAACCACTCTCCCTGGAAGCGCCCCTCTCCCCTTTGTCATCTCGACCGGAGCGCAGCGCAGTGGAGAGATCTGCGGTTTCCTTTCCCGAAAAACCGCCGCGGTAATTCAACGAGCAGACGCAACGACGGCACGTCGGGTTTTCACTTACCCGCAGCGACTGCCGGAACAGCTTAGCCGCTTCGCCATTCACCACTTCGTCCAAGCTGGAAGAAGAAATATTCCCAACGGCCCGATGGAAAAAGCACGGCCGGACCGATCCATCCACTTCAATCACTGCGGAAACCCAGGGAGCATTGCAGACAGGCGACTCGGGAGATGCTTGCGCCAGGTGTTCACGGAACCGCCGGGCAATTCGTCGAAGCTTCTCCGGCCCTTCCGCGATAAACCGACGCCGAATGTCCTCTTCGTGCTCAACGATCAGACGCTCGATTTCCTCCTCAAGCTCGCTCGCTTCTTTGACCGTAAGCGAAATCTCACTTTGTCTCTCTCCAGGCCACACCAACGCTCGATTAAACGCTTCCGATGTAACGTCGGCCGCCAAAAACGAAATGGAATCGAACCCTAGCAACCTGGCCGCCACCACAGTAGCGCGAAGATGCTGGTGATTAGCCTTTTGAACCGTGGTGCGGCACGCAATTAACATGTCAGGCTTCCGCGCCCGGATCTCAGCCACACCTGTGCCGATCAAACCAAACGCCCCACGAACACGCCGGATAGAGTCATGAATCTCGCCAGGTCCATCAATCGAAACAATCACCTCATCGAATAACCTCGAAACCTCATCCGCACGTTTGGCCAACAGTAAGCCGGTCGTCAAAAGGGTAAGACGAATGCCCAGCTCACGAAAAAACTGACAAAGAGCATCAAGATCGCTGTGCAACAGAGGCTCACCCCCCGTCAACACCACCTGCTCTACGCCAAGCTTGCGCAGGGACGCTCGATGGCGGTCCAGGTCGGCCACCCGCACTTGCTCGTGGGTCTCTCGCTTCCAGATATCACACATGACACAGCGACAGTTGCAGTGGCTATGGACATTCAGAATGAGAATCGGCATGCGCGCCAGAGCGGAAGCTTCCAGCCCAGACGGTGCAACGCTTTCTTCATGCATCAGGGGCATGACGCACTCGCTTTCCGCCGACAGAAAAATCGCTTCCCAGGATCTCTTCGGTTTGCGCGATGAGGTTTTGCATCGGGGCGCGTGCCCACCGCCGCTGGCCCTCCACCTCGAAAGGCTGCAGTCCGTGCCTGAGGTCACTGGGAAGGCGCTCAAAGAGCGTTGGGCCTACCAACTCAACCCGGCCGGCAAGCATGACCAGTTCGATCTGTGAGATGTTTAGCTGCGCCAGCATCTCAGCTGGACTTAGCCCGCAATCGCGCACGACCAGCACATCCGCGACGGAACCCGCCTTGAGCTGACCTTCTCCTCGCCGCAAGCGCAGGATATCTGCCGCACGATTGGTCACCATGTCATAGATCTTCGCAGCGTCCAGGCCAATGCGGGTCCG
>Ga0210391_10003679_pt1 | contig 12945 bp, 11 predicted proteins | sample IncBWC12OmetaG_FD_160573 | JGI IMG/M metagenome (GOLD analysis project Ga0210391, IMG submission 160573) | Forest soil microbial communities from Barre Woods Harvard Forest LTER site, Petersham, Massachusetts, United States - Inc-BW-C-12-O ... | reverse complement strand
TTCCTCGATGAAATCCCCGCGGGAGCTATCGTTCAACTCAATCCCATGTTGCAGGGATGCCTGGAACAACTCGTCGAGTATTTCCAGGGGTTGCGCCGGACTTTCGATTTGCCTGTCTTCCAACCCGGGACGCCGTTCCAGCAAAAGGTTTGGAGCGAGCTGATCGGTATTCCCTTCGGGCGGACGATTTCCTACATGGAATTGTCCAAGCGTATCGGGGACCCCAAAGCGATCCGGGCGGTGGCGGCAACGAATGGTAAAAACCAGGTGGCGATCATCCTGCCCTGTCACAGGGTCATCGGATCCAACCAGGATTTGGTGGGCTACGGCGCGGGTATATGGCGAAAACGATGGTTGCTGGAGCACGAAAACAAGATTGCGAACGGGGTTCAAACTTTATTTTGAGACATGCCAACGAACGTAGTGATTTTGCAGGGGGATATTACCCAATTGAAGGTAGATACCATCGTACCCGGAGACCGCATCGGTACCCGTGAATCCTATCGGACCGCTTTGCGCAACGCGGCCGAACGCCACGCGCGCAGCATCGCCTTCCCCGACGGCCCCCGGGCCATTCCCAACGGGTCGAACGCCCTCCCGGACGGGTCGAGCGCCTTCCCCGACGGGCCCCCCGCCGATCGCCCCCACTCCGGCCGCGACGCCGCCCTGATCGCCCTCACCGAAGTCCGCGATTTCGTCGCCACACACCCGGGCACCTTTTCGGAGATCATCTTCGCTTGCTGGGACACCGAAAATTACCACCTTTACAAGGAGATACTGGGCGGTGAGAACCGGATGATCGACATACCCACTTGATTTGACCACATTGCTGCTCAGGGTGGCCGCCTTACGGCGGGAAACCCATGATACCATTACTTTTTTATTGGAGCCCGTTTCAGGGTCGATCCCCGTGTATTTGCCCGGGCAATTTCTAACTTTGTTGTTGCGCGGTGTCCGCCGGTCGTTTTCCCTGAGTTCTTCCCCAGGCGATCCATATCTGGCCATAACGGTGAAGCGTAAGGTCAACGGCGAGATTTCGCGCTACCTGCAGGACCATGTGCGCGTGGGTGATGTCCTCGAATCACTCCCACCCTCGGGGCGCTTCACCTTCACGCCACCCGCAACCGGTCCGGCATCCGACCCCGCGACGGGTCCGGCATCCGCCGCCGCCCGACCCGCCGCCCGACCCACCACCGGGCCCGCCGCCTCCCCCGCGGGCCGCCGCACCCCCACCATCGGCTTCATCTCCGCCGGCAGCGGCATCGTCCCCATCCTCCCCCTGATCCGCCAGGCCCTGACCACGGACGCGCATATCTGGTTAATCAATCAGAACCATTCCCAAAAAGACGTCATCTTCAAAGACGCCCTTTCCTCTCTCCCTATCGAACGCATCGACCTCTTCAGCCCGGTGCGCCTCAATAATGCCCTTCTCGAAAACCTCGTCGGACAACTCGGTCTGGGCGACGTCTATTGTTGCGCCCCCGAGGCGATCATGCGCATGGCGAAATTCACACTGCGCCGCATGGGGTTGCACGAAAACCAATACAACCAGGAGCACTTCACCATCGACAAACTGCCGCACCCGCCCCTCGTGGACGCGACGCCGCGGGAAATAAAATTCAACAATTATATCTTTCGCGCGGCCTATCCGGCCAGCATCCTGGACGCCGCCATCGCACAGGGCATCCCCATCCCTTACAGTTGCCGGGGCGGCCGCTGCTCCACGTGCGCGGTGCGCTGTACCAAAGGAAAGGTGGTGATGAGCATCAACGAAGTCCTCACTGACCGGGATGTGCGGGAGGGTTGGGTCCTGACCTGTACGGGCTACGCGGCTTCGGACCTGGAACTGGAGCTTTGAAATCCAGGTGGTATTCTTTTTCCAGCAAGGCCAGCAACCTCACCGCTTCTATACGGATCTGCTGTATATCCAGCACATACCCTGAGACGATCTCGATATAAGTCCCGACGTCGCTCCCGTACGATTCGAATACTCGGGGGTCGTCCGTCACGAAAGTCAGTGGCCCGGAGAGGGTCTGGGCCGGAAAGCGCAAGGACGTATCCACCAAAGGCAGCAATTTCTGCAAAACCTGCAATCGGTAGGCCGGATGGAAAATTTGCTTGCTTTCATCCAGGAGGCGCTTGGTATACTCCAGGACCGCTTGCGCCTGGATCTGGCACAACTGGATACTGTTTTCATAATGCAAGATGCCGTCCGATATGCGCCGCGAACGGATCAGGCGCATGTCCCCCGTTTGCTTCAGTTGGCTGTAGGCCCGGTCGCTGAAGACCATGGAGGCCGAGTTAGCGGTCACATCCACCAGGTCATAGACCTCCTTGATCTCCGCCGGCGTGTGCGGATGCGCCATCATCAGGCGCCGGAAGATTTCCAGGTAATGCAGGCGCAACACCCCCACCCGGTTGCCCGCGTCGATGCGCGCCGTGTCGATCCGCAAGTCCTCCACCATGACGGCCATGTGCTCGCGCTCGCGATGTAGCTCGTTGATGTGCTCCCTCAGGCTTTCGGCGAAGAAGCCCATCGTTACGGCGAGGAATATCATCAGACCTTCCAGGAGGTATTCCTTGAAGGTCTTTTTGCCGACGTCGGGATGGTGGTGGACTTCCATATTGTGTTGGCGCCTCCGGCGCCTCTAGTCTCCGTATTCTTTTTGAAATAAATCCATCAACGAAACAGCGGACTTCTTTTGGGTCCGGAGGTAGTGCATGTAGGCTTCAAGGACGCTCTCGAATATCCCCAACTCGTTGGTATAATTATTCAACAAGGCGAAGTCCCTGGTCGCCAGTCTTATGTCCTCCCCCCTGGCCACCAGGGAATCGATCTTATACCCCGTGGTCCAATACCTCGTAAGGAAGACGGGCTTGGAGGCATCGGCTATGCGGTCGATCTCTGCCCCGTAAAAAGCGTCCTGGTCGGTGCAGTCGCGCATTCCGGCCTCATAGTCCTGGATGGCGTTGGACACCTCGTTGGAGCGGATCAACCGGGAATCCCCGGTACTCTTCAACTGGGTGTAGGTTCGGTCGCTGAAGTGCACGTCCTCCTGGTTCATGGCGTAGCGTTGACACTTGTATATTGTAATGATATCCGACTTGGTGATGTTTACCTGGAGCATCCGGGCAAACAAAGTATCCACTTTGCGGAGAATATAGGCGTCCCTGGAGAGGGCGGTGTTGATCCGCGCCGTATCGATCTTCAGGTCCTCGGTGAAGGATTTGATGTAATCGCGCTCCAGGTGGTGCTCATGGATCGTTTCGCGGATGCTTTCCGCAAAAAACCCCATCGTCACGGCGATGAAGATCATGAGTCCTTCCAACAGGTATTCCTTGAAACTTTTTTTCCCGACTTCGGGGTGATGATGCACTTCCATAAGGGATAAATATACCCTATCACCGTGAAAAAATAATGTATCCTTAGGAACTATTCGGACCGCAGGCTCTTCACCGGCTCCGCCGAAGCAGCCTTCCACGACCGGTAGCTGACCGTCAGCGCGGCGACGAGGAACGTCCCGCCCAGAGCGGGCACGAAGACGTCCCAGCCCATCGTGATGCGATACTGGAACTCTTGCAGGTAACGGTGCATGAACCACCAGGCGGCGGGGGCGGCGATGGCAAAAGCAAGCACCAGCAAACGGAGGAACTCCCGGCCAAAGAGCCAGAGGATGTCCGCCAGGCCGGCCCCCAAAACCTTCCGCACGCCGATCTCTTTCGTCTTGCGCACGGCCATGAAGGAGACCAACCCGTAGAGACCCAGGCAGCCGATGAAGATGGCGATGCCCGCGAACACCTCCACGAGGCGGAGCATGATGTCGTCCAGCTCGTAGAAGCGCGCGATATTATCGTCCAGGAAGGTCTGGCTGTAGACGTAGGCGGGATAGGTATCTTCCCAAATGCGCCGGATGCCATCCAGGGTGGGTTGCATGTTGCCCATGTCGATGCGCACGGCGCAATTCCGGTATTCGTGGACCTGGCTGAAAATGGCCACGGGGGATATGCTGCCCCGGAAGGAATGGTCGTTGAAGTCGCGGACTACGCCCACGATGGGAGTTTCAATCCCGTCGATGATCACTACCCTGCCCAGGAGTTGGGCGGGGGTACCGGCGTGGAGCTTGCGCACCGCCAGCTCGTTGAGGAGGCAGCCCGTGGCCGTATCGGAGGGGAAGAGGTTCCGGCCCGCGACGAGGCGCAGCCCGAAGGCCGACAGGTATTGATCGTCGGCTTGCTTGACGTTGATCTGCCAGGATTCGGAAACGGCCCTTTCCTTAAATCGGATGTCCGTCGAGCTATTATTTTCCGAAGCGGGGGCGTCGTAGCACAGGGAGGCCTTCCGCACCCCGGGCTGTTCGGAGAGTCGGTTCCGGAGGGTCGTCATTTTCACGGGGTCACTCACGGGCAGGGGTAGCGTCACGATGCCATCCTTGACGAAGCCCAGGTCGGCGTGTTTGGAAAAGAAGATTTGGCGCGCAATGACCAGGGTCCCGATGATGAGGAGCTGGGAGATGGAAAATTGCAGCACCACGAGGATCCGGCGCATCGAAAAGCCCCCGATGTGCCGTTGGTCCAAGCGTCCCTTCAGGGCCAGGACGGGCAGGAAGCGCGACAGCAGCACCGCAGGATACGATCCCGCCAGGAAGGTCACGAACACGCCCGTCACCAACAAATACACGCCCAACGACCAGGTACCAAACAAATCCAACGCCATGTGCGCCCCGAAAAGGCCATTTAGGTAGGGCAGCGCCGCCCACGCCAACCCAAGCCCCAAAAAAAGCGCGAGAAAAGTGATCAGCGCCGTTTCGGAAATGAATTGCCAGAAGACGTGGATGGGCTGGCTGCCCAGGACTTTCCGGACCCCGATCTCCCGGGACCGGTTCAGGGCCTGGGCCGTGGCCAGGTTGACGAAGTTCACGCACGCCGTTACGATGAGGAAGAGCCCCACCAGGGCCACCGCCCATAAGTATTTCTTATCCGCGTACCCGTCCATGTCCGTATTGAAATGGATATCGCTTAAGGGTTGCAGTTTGAATTCAAAGGTATGCACGTCATCGCCCTCGTAGTATTCGTGGCTGAGGAGGTGTAGGGCGTGTTCTACCCGCGCCTGCTGGATTCCGGGAGAGAGCTTCAGGAAGCACTGGAACCCGCTGTACACGCCGCCCCAGTTGCTGTCGCTGACCGTGGCCGAACTATAGTCACGTAAGTTATCGAAGCTGAGGTAGATTTCCTGGTCCCGGTCCGTATTGGTGGGCAAATCTTTAAGGATACCCCGGATAACGAAGTCGCCTTTTTCGTTGTAGCGGATCGTTTGCCCGATGGCATCCACATCCCCAAAATATTTTTTGGCCAGGGACTGCGTGATCAGCGCCGTATTGGCATCGGAGTGCCAGGTGCCGCGCTCCAGGGGAAAGGAAAATATGTCGAAGAAGGAAGCGTCCGCGAAAGCAACCCCTTTTTCCTCCACGAACTTTCGGTTCCCACCGGGCAGCGAAATGAGCGCGTTCTCATAGGTGGCCACGCGGGCCATCTTTTCGGCAAAGGGGAATTCCCCCGCAAAGGTCCGGCCCAAAGGCGCGGGCACACCCTGGTACAGCTTGGTGCCGTCGTCGTGGAATTCGGTATTGATGCGGTAAATGCGATCGCTGTCGGGGTGAAAATTATCGAAGCTCAGGTGATAGCGGACGAGGACGAAGATCAAAATGGCGCACGCGATCCCCAGCGACAGACCAAGGATGTTGATCAGCATATACATCCTGTGCCGGAACAAGTGGCGCCAGGAAGTGAGCAGAAAGGCTTTCAACACGGTGCGGGCATTTAGTATACGTAAGATACTAAATACTAACGTCCTGGCCTAACTTTTCAGCCTCAGATACGCGATGTAGTCGGTTACCGGCAGGTGTTCCAGCCCCCCGAACTTCAGCAGTTGACCGATCTGCGCACGATGATGGGTACCGTGATTCACCACGTGGGACAGGATATCCGAGAGGACGTTGGCATACGTTTTCCCGCTTTGATTTTGGTACGTTATTGACTGGTTAAAGTCGTGTACGGATTCCAGGCAAGCCTTCCATCCGTGCGCATTTGCCTCGATTTGGGCGCTCATGTCCCCCCATTCGGGTTTGGGCCATAGGTTATAGGTTATGTCCGATTTACCCTGGAGGCGCTGCAGCCATAGCGCCGAGGCGACCAGCAGGTGGGCCATCAGGGCCATAGGTTTTTCAACCGCATCCGACCCCGGGGGACATTCCCGTAAAGTCCCAAAAATAAGTTGGTTAACCGTGTAGTCGTAGTCGAAGAGACGAAGGAAGTGTGCTTTCATAACCTGAAATTAATGCAACGTTTGGCGCGGACGCACTGTCACCCTAAAAAAAACATGCGTCGTTCCTGGGTCCTTTTTATCCTTTTCCTCGCCGCCTGCGGCAAACATTCCCCCACTCCCGATTCGGGCTGCATCACGCGCGTCTTCCCTGCCCCCTCGGCCCTAAACGCGGGTCAAATGGATACAATCCGCACGCTCTTCAAGACCAACGGCTTGTCCACAGACACGTTCACAGGCTACGGCTATGCCACCGCCCAACTCGTGTTCACGATACTGAACCACATAACTGTCGACAGCGTCCCGGATTCGGTCCAGGAGGTAATTGCACAACTGTACTTCAACGGTCTGCCCAGCCAGTTTATCCAGGAATGGGATTTCGATGGAGGGCGTCTCAATGGGCCCGCTCCCGCCCAATACCAGAACCTCCACACCAGCGATACCGCTGCCCGCCTGCCCCTCGCCTATTTGCGCAGCGCTTTCCTCAGCATTGCCCCCGCGGACATAGTATCCGGTATGTACGACTATGGTCCCTACAACTTCCACGACAGTTGCCTGAGCGCGACCCTGATCTACGTTCCCGCAGCCTACTTCGGCGGCAATACTCCCGGCAACCTGTTGGTCAGGGGTTGGGCCATCACGACGGAGGACGGACAGATCCCCATGGTTTTCGTCGACGACGAGAACGGGGTGGTGCAGCCCGCGCCTCATCCGTGTCCCGAGTGCGAATATTTGTACTAGCCGTGCGAGCCGGACGGGAACCGGAATTTTACCTACCTTCGCGCAGTTAAACAAAGTTCTTTCTACTATTTCTTCATCAAGCGGAAAAGGTCCCCGGATTAGCGCCGGGGATAATAGGGAATTGTGTGCAAATCACAAGCTGTCCCGCAACTGTAAGTAACGAAAAAGGTTTTTGCCCGCGAAGTCCACTGTCCCGGCAACGGGATGGGAAGGACGGCAAAAATGTTACGAGCCAGGAGACCTGCCTTTACCGGATTGACAATGCTTTCGTGGAATGAAGCAAGTGGTCAGATTGATTTCCGGCGCGGGTGCAGCCGAGCGGGAATGCCATTTCATTTTACGGGAGCATCACGAAGTCAGGCAAGAACTTTTAATTGATCATGATCATTTAAAAGGCATTGACATGCAAACACACAACTTAGGCTACCCGAGGATAGGCAGCCAACGTGAACTGAAAAAAGCTTCTGAACAGTACTGGGCCGGCAAACTTCCCGCCGATCAATTGGCAGCCACCGGCAAGGCCATCCGGATGTTCAACTGGCAACTCCAGAAAGATGCGGGAATCGATCTCATCCCCGTAGGCGATTTCTCCTTTTACGATCAGGTCCTGGATACAAGCCTGATGGTAGGCGCCATCCCTGAAAGGTACCATACCCTGATGCAGCAAAAGCAGCTCCCGGACATCGACCTGCTATTCGCCATGGCCAGAGGGTACCAAAGAGACGGCTATGACATCACGGCCATGGAAATGACCAAATGGTTCGACACGAATTACCATTATATCGTCCCTGAATTTACAGCCAACCAGCAATTCTCCGCTTTTTCCAATAAGCTGCTCAATGAATTTGTCGAGGCAAAGCAAGCAGGGTTCAATGCCAAACCCGTGTTGCTGGGGCCTGTATCTTACCTGTTGCTGGGTAAGGAAAAGGAAGACGGATTTCACCGCCTGGAATTGATCAAACGGCTATTGCCGGTCTACCTGGAAGTGCTCGCGAAACTGGATGAAGCCAGGGCCTATTTTATCCAGTTCGATGAACCCTGTCTTGCGCTGGACCTGACTCCGGAGGAACAGCAGGTATTCGTGAAAACCTACCAGGAGATAAAAAACAAGTTCCCTGACCTGCACATCATCCTGGCCAGCTATTTTGATTGCTATGGGCAAAACTTACAGACAGCCCTGAGCCTTCCCGTGCATACGATCCATTTGGATCTGGTGCGTTGCCCTGCCCAGTTGGGTGATATCCTTACACCCGCATTTGCAAACGCAAAGACGCATCTTTCATTGGGCGTAGTAGATGGCCGGAATATCTGGAAAAACGACTTCCAAAAATCCCTCACCCTTATAAACAAAGCCGTCGAGGCCCTGGGCCCGGAAAGGATTTGGATAGCACCGTCCTGTTCGCTCATCCATTCCCCCTGCGACCTGGACCTGGAGACGAATGAAAAATCGCTGGCCCCCGAAATCAAGCAATGGCTGGCCTTTGCCAAACAAAAGGTGGACGAAGTGGTCACCCTGAAGAAACTCGCATCCGGCCTGGTCCCCGAACTACTGGTGCAAAACATCCAAGTTGCCCAAAGCCGGAAAACGTCTCTGCTCATCCACAATAAAACCGTATCCGCCCGCGTCGCCGGGATCACAGAAAAGGACAGCCGCCGCGATCATCCTTTCAGGGATCGAAAGGTGAAACAAAGGTCGGCGCTGCACCTGCCGCTCTTTCCCACCACCACCATCGGGTCCTTTCCTCAAACAACCGAAGTTCGCAGCCTAAGAGCCCGTTTCAAAAAAGGCGACCTCACGCAGCAGCAATATGATGAGCTCATCGAAAAAGCAACCGGGGAAGCGATCCACTGGCAGGAAAGCATCGGTATCGACGTGCTGGTTCATGGAGAGTTCGAGCGCAACGACATGGTAGAATATTTCGGCGAGCAACTCGCCGGATTTGCCTTCACGAAGAACGGCTGGGTCCAGAGCTATGGGAGCCGTTGTGTAAAACCGCCCATCATCTACGGGGATGTTTACCGGCCGCAGCCTATGACCGTCCGCTGGTCTGCCTACGCACAAAGCCTCACCAAGCAACACGTAAAAGGAATGCTAACGGGTCCGGTAACCATTCTTCAATGGTCCTTCGTCCGCAACGACCAACCCCGCAGCGTTACCTGCACACAGATCGCCCTGGCCATTCGCGACGAGGTAGTGGATCTTGAGTCGGCGGGAATTCAGATCATCCAAATCGACGAGCCGGCCATCCGCGAAGGGCTGCCCTTACGCAAAGCCCATTGGCCGGAATACCTGACATGGGCCGTGACCGCCTTTCGAATCTCGGCCAGCGGTGTAAAAGATGAAACGCAGGTCCATACCCACATGTGCTACTCCGAGTTCAACGACATCATTGAAAATATCGCGGACATGGATGCGGACGTGATCACCATCGAGTGCTCCCGTTCCCAAATGGAACTGCTTGACGCCTTTGCCGACTTCAAATACCCCAATGAAATCGGACCCGGCGTGTATGACATCCACTCCCCCCGTGTGCCTTCTAAGGCCGAAATGGTTTCGCTCATGGAAAAGGCAAAAGCCGTCGTCCCCTACGATCAGTTGTGGGTAAACCCCGACTGCGGTTTGAAAACCCGGAATTGGCCCGAGACCAAAGCCGCTTTGATCGCCATGGTAGCCGCCGCAAAGGAGCTGCGGAAGACGTAGGATGTTTTGGCAATTTGAATATATGTAAGTAACTTTGCAAATTAACTTACATATATGCCCCTCCCCGATATGGACATTGCCCAAGGCCTCCGAACCCAGGTGTACCGCCTGGTCAAACTCCTGCGCAAAGAAACGAACAACGACGCCCAGTTGTCCCTCACCGAACGCTCGACACTCGCCCTGATCCGCGATCAGGGCGAGGTCCTGCCCGGCGAGCTCGCCGCCATGGAGAAGGTCTCCACCCAGGGCATGTCCCAGGTAATCAACCACCTCCAGGAACTGGGGCTGATTCAACGCACACCTTCCAGCGAAGACCGCCGCAAGGTCATCATCACCCTTTCAGAGAGCGGCAAAAAGCTGCTCAGCCAGCGCGCCCGCGAAAAGCAGGAATGGCTCACGCGCTCCATCTCTGACAAACTAAACGCCAAAGAAAAACAAATCCTTACCGACGCCATCGGCGTCCTGTCCAAATTGAACACATGACACGTTTCTATGACACCTTCAGGGCCTTCCGGAGCCGCAACTACCGCCTTTATTTCACGGGCCAGTCCGTGTCCCTGATCGGGACCTGGATGCAAAAGACCGCCGTCAGCTGGATCGTGTACATCATCACCCACTCCACCGTCATGCTCGGTGTCAGCCTCTTTGCTACCCAATTCCCCTCCTTCCTCCTAACGCTCGCCGGAGGCGTAGTCTCCGACCGGTACAACCGCTACCGGGTACTGATCGGCACCCAGGCTTTGTCGCTGGTCCAGTCGCTCGTCATGGCCCTGGTCGTTTTCCTGGGCGGGGCCCACGTCAACGTGTGGGCCATCATCGGCCTGGGCTCGGTCCTGGGCTTCATCAACGCCTTCGACGTCCCCGCGCGCCAGTCCCTGGTCTACGAGATGATCGACAAAAAGGAAGACCTGCCCAACGCCCTAGCCCTGAACTCCTCCATGGTCAACCTCAGCCGCCTCATCGGCCCCGCCATCGCCGGCTTCGTCCTTGAGCGCTTTGGAGAGGTCGCGTGTTTCCTGTCCAATGCCGTCAGCTTCATGGCCGTCATCACTTCCCTGCTGTTGATGAAGCTCCCCCCTTACGTCTCCAAACCCCGCACCCAGCGTGCGTTTTCCGACCTCAAAGACGGCCTGCGCTACTTGCGTTCCGAGCCCTGGCTCGCTTCCCTCATCGGTCAACTGGCGATCATTAGCCTGTTAGTTCTACCCTTTACCACCCTCTTACCCGTGTACGCCAAAGTCATCTTTCACGGCACCGCACGAACCTTCGGCGTCATGGACAGCTTCATCGGTTTAGGTGCCCTGGGCGGCGCCATCTTCCTTGCCTCGCGCCCTGCCGGCACCAACCTCCGCCGGATATTATTGATCAATACCGCAGTCCTGGGCACCGCCTTGTGCCTCTTTTCGCACGAGACCCATTTTGTTATCGCCCTTGCGTTCGCCATGATGGCGGGCTTCGGAATGATGTCCCAGACCACGGTGACCAACACCCTATTGCAAACGCAGGCCGCGCCGCACATGCGCGGCCGCGTCATCAGCTTTTTTGCCATGTCCTTTTTCGGAATGCAACCTGTGGGCGCGCTCCTCATCGGAAGCGTATCTCATTGGATCGGGACGCCGACGACCATCCTCTGCGAGGGGGTAGTGGCGATTGCGATTGCTTGTGTGTCTTCTTATTTTGTGCGGAAGGCGCGGCTCGCGGCTGAGGGGAAGGCGGTTTTGTCGGAGCCGGTGCCGTTGGATAATTAAATTGTCCTACCCTCAATCATCTTATTCCCGGTCGTCCCTGAAGCAATTCAAACTTCCGGGTTTCGTTTTTTTAGTAATTTACCAATACATGTACATGTTTCGTTGGCTGAGTTTGAGAACAAAATTGAGTTGATTTATGAAAATGGCGTCTTGAGTCGGTTAGATGTTCAAGGAATTACAGGACGCGAACCGTTGCCAAAAAAGGATATGACTGAAGCACTAAAATTTGTAAAAAAATATCATAAAGGCATAGTCGAAAAATGGACTGATTTTTTCGTAAGAAACAAAAGGATCAAGTCTGAAGTAATTAACAAAAAAATTAAATAGCATGAAACCAATCTCTGTTACTAATGCAACTTATATGGAGGGTTATAAGCTGGAAGTCGAATTTAACGACAAGAAAAGGAGTATAGTAGATTTTGGCAGCTTTCTTAATACACATAGCCATCCTCAATATAATAAATATAAAAAGCCTGAAAACTTCAAAAAGTTTAAGATTGAGAATGGCAATATAGTTTGGGGGAAAGATTGGGATATGATATTTCCTGTATACAGTTTGTATACTGGAAATGTCAACTAATTCTAGGAAAAAGTTTCGAAAGAAGCAGCAGTACGCTTCCTAGTGAATGCTCGCACTCCACAAATGATCTACTTCCACTGCACCGCAAAATACTCTGCCGTATCCGTCCCCACATTCCTCAACCCATGAAGCACCCCCGAGGGAATGAAAACCACCTCCCCGGGACTTGCCGCATACCCCTTCCCCCCAATCTCAAACCCCAGACGCCCCTGTAAGAGTATAATCATTTCCTCCGCCTCGTGGGTGTGTGGCGCATGCGGCGACTCCCCGGGATTCAAAGTAGTCGCGTGCATATTCACCAGCGGCAACGTGAACGCTGGTCGCGTCGCCCCATGAGCGTTCGCCTGAACAGGCAGGTCTTTCCAATCGAGAACTTCAGAAGCGCCCGTATCGATGCGGCCCCGGTCTAAGACTACGCGAATGTATTCTGTGGTCTCATCCCCTTCATTGGACAACTGAACTTTGTCACTACTCATAAGGAGGCAAATTCCCCCGGGACCTAAATGCTTTGGATCCCCTTCGTTCAAAGAGGCCTCCAGTCCGCCGCCGGTCACGATGAACAACTCCGTGGGATGTGAAATGCCCGTGCCCAGGAGGACTCCGGGTTCCATCCGGAGCGAGGAAACCTCCAATAGTTTCAAGTGGGAAGTGGTGCCTTTGAGCCATCCCTTGGCTACTTGCGCCGTCAGGGTATCCTGTAGACTCAAAATGCCTTGCAGTCCGGGACCAGGAGGTTGACCGCCCCCAACGAAAATGGAAAAACGCCCCGGCGGAATCACCGTATGCATGCTCGAATCCACCAAAGAAAATGCCCCCGGCTCGAGGGTCAGGCGAACCCTCACCGAAGCCCCGGGCT
>Ga0210391_10003678_pt1 | contig 12946 bp, 5 predicted proteins | sample IncBWC12OmetaG_FD_160573 | JGI IMG/M metagenome (GOLD analysis project Ga0210391, IMG submission 160573) | Forest soil microbial communities from Barre Woods Harvard Forest LTER site, Petersham, Massachusetts, United States - Inc-BW-C-12-O ... | reverse complement strand
GACGCTCGCCAGTAGTACCATAGTATTCCGTGCGGGCATACCTCGCTGGAAGGTAATCCGGCACGGGCATGGGGGAAGCGGCGCAGCTTTGGACAATGAAATCCGCTATGGGCGTCGGGTCTTTCAGGCTATGCGGGTGATGGCCCAAGCCCTCCTTGATCATGACTGAAATCCGTCCCCCCAATTGATGGTATAGCGCTTCTATGGTCTTCGTACCGTAGAGGGGCTGATAGGTATTGTTGAGCACCCAGCTGGGGTTCCCCAGGATGGGGTCCATGCTTCCGCAAATATGGAGAAGAGGCACATCGGCTGCCGCCAGCTTCCAGAGCTGCATGAGGCTTTCCCGGCTGATGGCGGGGTTGTCTGCATAGATGCAGGAGACCAGGTCCGGATGGGACACGGCCCAGGCAAAGGCGTTGAAGCCCCCCTTGCTCATGCCGATAAAGGCCGGCTTTGGGGAAAGTCCGTGCTGCTTCGTCAGGAATGCGTACCAGTTATCCCAAAGGGTGTCCGGTTCGGGCATGATGAAAGCGATATGGAAACCCCTTTGGAGAAGGGCGATTTCCGCCTGGGGTTGGTAGTCCCAGTAACATCCTCGCCAGGACCAGGGGCGACCTGGCGCGGCCTCGCGGGGAACTACGACTATGCAGTGTCGCTGTCCCGCCACGGCGGGTCCCGAACCGGTGCCGACCTGCGGCGAAGCGAGGATGGGCTTGATGGCGCCCGTGGCTTCATCCATGAGGAAGTCGTACCGGTCAAAGCCATGCCAGGTGGATTTCGGGCCGGTGAAGGATTGAGCAATCGAGTGGGTTGCGGTGAGCATACCCAGCACGATCAGTAAAAGTCTAGTGCGCATGTCCCCATTTTTTATTGGGCTTCGGCCCCATCTCCAGTTCCAACCGTCCTCCACTCACCAACTGCGCGTGGGTGAACCAGGGCGTGTCCAGGGGCTTTCCATCCAGGGTGGCCGATTGGATGTACTTATTCAGGGTGGAAGCGTGATGGGCAATGACGGTAAAGGTCTTTCCCCCCGGCAGGGCAATAGACACCTTGCGGAAAATGGGGCTGCCTATGGTGTAATCCGGGAGCCCCGGGGTTACCGGGTAAAAGCCCATGGATGAAAATACGACGAAGGCGGACATCCCGCCCCCGTCTTCATCCCCCGGTATGCCAAATACGTTGTCCTTAAACCAAATGTCGAGGAGGTAGCGGACGCGCTCCTGGGTTTTCCAGGGGGCGTCAGAAAAGTTATACAAATAGGGGATGACAAAGCCGGGCTCATTCCCCATGGAATGCTGTCCGGTCAGCCCGGAGGCGTCAGGGAATTTATACCAGAAGGCGGATTTGCCCATCCCAAGGCCGGTCCTGAATAGCTGATCGAGGCGTTCCCCGAAAGCCTTGGGTCCGCCCATCAATCCAACCAGGCCGGGTATATCCTCCTGGACCTCCCAGAGATAGGTCCAGCCATTGTTTTCATCATAGTAATCCCGGCCTCCGGGTCCCCCGTCAAAGGCCGGGTTGATATGGATCCAGTTCCCCAGGGTGTCCCTGGGTAAGAAAAATCGGTCGGTCGGACTCCAAAGGTTCTTGTAGTTTTGTCCCCGGGGTGCAAAAAGGGTTTCATCATCCTTCTTTCCCAACTCCCCCGCCATCTGGGACAAGGCCCAGTCGTCGTAGCTGGCACCCAGAGTTACCGCCACCGCCTGCCGTTTCTCGAAGGGGTGTACCTCGGGCACCGTTTCCTTTTCTCCCGGAGGTAGGGCTGGAAAATACCCGTGCGCATAGTAGAAATCATCCAGGACCGTCTTGTCGCCGTTCCTCCAGGGAAGCATGGTCGCGCTGACGGCATTTTTTCGCATGCCCTCATAAGCCGTGGACACATCGAAGTGACGCAGGCCCTTACGCCAGGCGTCCAGGAAAATGATGGTGGAATGGAATCCATTCATGCAGGGGTTGTCCCCGAAAAGCACCGGGAAGGTGGGCATCCAGCCACTTTGCCGGTACATGCGCACATACGACTGGAGCATGTCTTCCTCCTGGGCCGGGTGCAGGATCATCCGCAAGGGATGAAGGGCCAGGTAAGTATCCCAGGACCAGTCATCCACGTAGAAAGGGCGGGCGTCCTGGTGGACCTGGTTGTCAAACCCGCTGTAGTACTGCCCGTCCTCGGTGATATCCACCATGCGCTCCTGGCACCGGTAAAGGGCCGTGAAAAAAGAACGCTTCTGGGATTCCGTCCCCCCTTCCACCCGGATCTGGTCCATAACCTTTTGCCAGGCCCTGAACCCCGAGGACTCCAAACTTTCAAAGGGGGCCTTTTCGGCGGTATAATTCCTCTTTGCCTGTTCCGGACCAATATAGCTGATGGCATAGGTGAACGTCACCTCATCCGTGCCCCGGGGGAATTGGACATAGACCTGTCGCCCACCGGACAGGGCGCTCGAAGTGCCGGGATGGCTGAAGACGCCATACATATACACCTTGATGGTACCGTTGTACGTTTCCATGCCGGTCACCTCGGTGGATGTTGGAAAGCTCCAGTGCGCCTCCCCGTCGTTATAAGGGCTAAAGAGAAGCGATTTTTCAGAGGCAGTCGGGGGGAAACGAAAGCGGAAACACCCAACCTTTCGTCCCGCGGTAAACTCCACGCGAATTTCGTCGTCCAGCAGGTAAGTGGAATAGTACCAGGGACGGTTGACCTCCAGGTCATGGTCGTAGGCTTGCTTCTCTTCCCATGCAACGCCGTCCGGGTGGAGGATGGAAGGCTTCAGGGCAAATACCTGCCCCAGCCTGTGGGAAACGATGGTCAGCGGAAAACCCGATATCTGGTCATCGGTATAATCCTTTCTATCGGGCGTGAACCGGATGAGCTGGTTGGGCATCTGCACCGTGGGCCGTGTAGGCTCCAGGAGCCAGCCGACGTTTCCGATGGTCGGATCGATATAGTCTGCATTGGAACGGACAGACAGCAAAGTGTCCGGGCCCTGGGCCCGGACAGTCCCATCGATATAGCAAAATAAAATCGGCATCAGGACAAAGCCAATCCTCTTCAAAAATGGTTTTCGCATAATGTTCATCAATAGCCGGCATTTTGCACCCAATTAGGGTCATTGAGCATGTCGCTTTCAGGTATGGGCGCAATATACTTTTGGCTGATAACTCCCGAGGTATTGATAGGGTTTTCCAGGGGACTCCTGGCGGCAATCACCTGGGGCAGGATCTGGAGGCGGACGATATCGAACCAACGAACGCCGTTTTCTCCCGCGAACTCGTAGGCCCTTTCGGTCACTACTGAATCCTGGAAGGCCGACTGGGACAATCCTGCCACCAGGGGGGGCTCCCCTGCTCTCGCCCGGACGAGGTTGATGGCTGTATAGGCGGCTGCCGAGGGGCCGCTGGAAGACATATCGACGGCTTCGGCATAGTCCAGGAGCACCATCGGGTACCGGATGAAGTCCATGACCTTGTTGGTACTGGGATTGATTTGCTCGATGGTGTTTGCGGTTTCGATCACCCCGTCTCCCACGGCGTGCCTGAATTTCTTGTAATAGGGATGTCCTGCGTGCGTCAGGTTGGAGTTCCAGGGCACCAGGTTATAGGTCTTGTCGGGTTGCAACAGCTTAATGGTATCGTAGAAGGTCTCCCAGGAACGCGTGCACAGGGGACGGTTGAGGTAAAAATTGATCTCGGGATAATAATCATCCCAGCCGCTCGACCCATTGAGGGCCACCTCGTCCAGGGGCACGCTCGAGGAACCATAGCTGCGCTCGGGCACCCCGCCGCTGACGTTGAACTGGAGACCAAAGATGGACTCGGTGCTGTTGTTGGTGGTAAAGACGGTTCCGTAATCGGGGACCAGGGTATATTGCCCCGAATTGATCACCGTATCGGCCTCGGCCGCCGCCAGGGCAAAGTAGCTGGTCTCGTTCAGGGGCCAGCCCGTCATGGTCAGGTACACATCGGCGAGTAAGGATCGGGCTGCGTTCTGGGTAGACTTACCCGGCTGCCCGGGGAAGGTCGTGGGCAACCAGGCAATGGCCTGGTTGAGGTCGCTGACGATGGCAGTATACACTTTCGATACGGAGTCCCGCGCGGGCCTGTCGCTGACGTCAATGGACCCGAGGATCACCGGCACCGGGCCGAAGACCCGGACCAGGTAGTAGTAGCTGAAGGCCCGCAGGAACAAAGCCTGGCCTGCGGATTGCTCCTTTAGCCCTTCGGTGGTATTGACCTTTTGGTAATTGGTCAGGACGTTATTGGCCTGGTAAATGGCGTTCCACGGACCCTGCCATTGATTCAGGAGGCTGGCGTTCGTGGAATTCCCGTTGAGCTCGTCGAAGGCGCGCATGTCGCCCTTGTTCAATCCTGGGTCCGTCGTCAGGTCGTCCGCACCGAAGCACGAGGTCATGCGCGTGGTGAAGCCAAAGGAATAGTCCGGAGTCAGCTCCGTGTAAATAGCCGCCACGGCGGCGTCCAGGTCTGACTGCGTTTGGAAATAAGTATCCGGCGTAAGGCTGGCTTTGGGGTCTTCCGTCAATTTGGTACAACCCGCCAGGAGGCATCCGGATAAGAGAATCGCATATTTAGTTTTCATCTTTATATTATTTTTCGTGATTAAAAAGCAGCCCTTAATCCGAAAGTGTAAGACCGGGGCACCGGAATGATCCCATTCTCCAATCCTTGCGTAAAAGTGCCGGTCACATTCTGGACTTCGGGGTCATATCCAGGGAACTTGGTGATGCAAAACAGGTTCTGCCCGCTAACATAGATTTCCAGGTTGGACATTTTCCAACGTCCCGCGATCAGGCTTTGAGGGAAACGATAGGTTAGGGAGAGGTTCCTCAACTTCAAATAAGAGGCATTATATATCCACCGACTGCTGTTGATGTAGTTATTGCTGGTCTTACTGAAGGTTGGGTAATTGGTTTGATTGGTAGGCGTCCACATATTCAGGGCATCGACCGTGGTGGGATTCCGCTGGTCCCCTACCCCGCCCCAGGTATAGGCCTCCGTCTCCGAATAGACCTGGTTGCCGTGGGTCCCCTGCAACATGAAATAGAGGTCGAAGTTCTTCCAGGAGATCGTATTGGAAAAGCCGTAGGAATACTTCGGCAGGCCATTTCCTATAGGCACCAGGTCGTTGGCATCGATGACATGGTCGTTGTTCACATCCAGGTATTTGGAATCTCCGGGCTTGTTTCCATATAATCTTGCCTGGGCCGAATCGGCAGTCTTCCAGGTACCGAGGAACTTATAGCCGTAGAACTCACCCATGGGCTTGCCCACCTTGAGCAGGCCAAGACCCGTTTCGGGAGACCCGATCCCGTTCACCTGCACGTTGTCCAGGCCTCCCAGGTTCAGGATCTTGTTCTGGTTGAAAGAAATGGTGAAAAACGAGGTCCACTTCCAGTCCCCCCTGGCTACAGGCGTCCCCCCGAGTCCGAACTCAAGGCCTTGGTTTTCCAGGCTCCCGATGTTGGCGGCGTAGGTGCCCCCGCCCAGGTATTGGGGCGCGGTCAGAGAATAAAGGAGGTCGGTGATTTTCTTATGGTAAGCATCGGCCGAAAAAGTAAGGCGTCCTTTCAAAAACCCGGCATCCACCCCAATATTCGCCTGGGCATCTTCTTCCCATTTCAGGCTGGGAGAAACCGGTGTTCCCAGGGGTGTGTAACGCGTGGGGGTCGTCCCGTCGTAGAAATAGGCGCTGGCATTTTCAATCCCGCCCACATTGATCTGGGGAATGGTCGCATAGGCGCCGACGGCTTGATTGCCCGTGACCCCGTAACCTCCCCGGAGCTTCAGGTCGGAAAAGGTCCTGGAGTTTTCCATGAACTTTTCCTTGCCGATATTCCAGCCCAACCCGAAGGAGGGGAAGAGGGCATATTTCTGGGTGAGGTGGGAGGAGCCATCATCCCTTAAGGTTGCGTCGATAATGTATTTATCCTTGTACGCATAATTGATCCTGCCCATGTAGGATATGAGGGCGTCCTCCGAATAGCCGGAAGTAGTGGTTTGCGTGGCCCCGAGTCCAAGGTTGTAATACCCCAGGGAATAGGTTGAGAGTCCTACCGATTTGGCGATGGTGCTCAGGCTCAGTCCACTGGATTGCTCGAATAGCGCAGTGACGGTGAGCGAATGATCCCCGAAAAGTTGGTGGTAGGTCAGGAAGTTACTGTTCTGGTAGCTTCTGCCCCTGCCCGAACTGATCTGGGCGTAAGCGGTACCGGCCACACCAGCCCCCGTGTTGGGGCCGAACAGGGTTTGGTTGAAGTAGGAATTGAACGAATACGAATTGTTGGAGGTAAAGGTCAGGCTTTTCAGGATACGCCAAGTAAGGACCCCGGTTCCCGTCAGTACCTGGGAATACCCGTCCACGGCCTGGTTGGAGGCCTGGGCGATGGGGTTATACTGAATGGAAGCATAAGGGGCCGAAGGTATCCAGGCTCCCGTGGGGTCCTTGATGGGAGAAATCGGATCCCATTGGAAGGCCTGGGAAAAGGGATCCGTCAGGTCTCCCGGATAGCTGTTATTATGGCTTTGAGGAAGGACGGCGTTCACGTAGAATTCCAGGCTGAGTTTATTGGTAACCTTAACCCCCACGTTGGTCCGGAAGGTCGTCCTTTTATAATACTGGTTTAGGATGAGACCGGGTTGATCCAGGTAGCTGATGGATATCAGGTAATTGATTACATCGCTGCCTCCGGAGACCCCCAACTGATAATTTTGCACCCAGGGCTTTACCTGCAGGCTGCGCTGCCAGTCGGTTCCCTTGGGATTTTGCTGCAGGGAGTCCAGGTATTGCGGTGTAAAGGAAGCGCCGGAGCCATTCATGCTGTCCTGGAGATTGACGACCGTGGCAAACTGGTAGGCGTTCATCAGCTTCAGCTCTTTGGGAATCTGGTCGTTTTGAATCCAGGTACTGAAGGTCACCCTGGCCTTACCGGGTCTTCCTTTTTTCGTGGTGATGAGGACCACCCCGTTCGAGGCCCGTGAACCGTAAATGGCGGTGGCGGACGCATCTTTCAGGATTTCGATGTCCTCAATATCTTCCGGGGACAAGGCCTCAATATCCCCGCCGATGAACCCATCGATGACATATAGGGGATCATTCCCCCCCGTGATGGAGTTATAACCCCTGATCCTTACGGAAAAGGGAGAAGCGCCGGGCTGTCCGCTGGTTTGGGAGACCACTACCCCGGGCGTGGTTCCCTGCATGGCGTCCTGGGCTTGGGTGATCGGTCTCTTTTCAATGTCCGCCGCTTTCACGGAGCTGATCGCACCCGTAACGTCTCTTTTGCGTTGGGTACCATACCCAACCACCACTACGTCATTGAGGACCCTGGACTCCTGCTTTAGACTAATGTTGAACGTACCTCCCGCCTGGACGGCAATTTCCTGGGTGCCGTAGCCTATGGAGGTGATGACCAGGACGGGTGACCGGCGGTTGCCGGTGGAAATGGAAAAATTGCCCAATGCGTCGGTGGTGGTGGATGTATGGGTGCCTTTGACTGTAACGGTAGCCCCGGCGACGGGCTGGTTATTGTCATCGGTCACCCTCCCCTTGATGGGCTCTTGCTGGGCATAGGCCATAGACATACCACATGCCAGCAATAAGAGTTGCAATAGCAATCTTTTCATATAACAGCAATTGTTGGTTAAGAATATTTACTTGCAAGAAAAGCGGAGGAGCCTAATGAAGGGCCTAATTCGGGACCTAATAAGGGACTAATTTGAAAATTTCTTTCTTTCTCCCGGTATCCTGCGATGCCACCAGCTCGCCAGGGAAGACCCCGTGATATTCATCAGGGGGCCATACACCGCCGGGGCCAGTCCAACCGTAGCCAACCTCCCAAGGGCCAGGGCGATCCCGGAGGCAAGTCCCCCGTTCTGCATGCCCACCTCCAGGGAAATCGTGCGGCAATCCCGCTCGGGCAAGCGAAGCAAACGGGCCGCCCCGTATCCCAGACCGTATCCCGCGACGTTTTGCAGCAGGGAAGCCAGGATCAGCAGGAGACCCACCTCGCGGAGGCTATCCCTGCCCGCCGCGGTGATCACCACGATGATCAGTGCGATTCCACCCATGGAAATCAGGGGCAGCGCCTTGTCCACCCACCGGAACCTGCCCTTTACTCCATAATGAAAGGCAAGGCCGGCCAGGATGGGGAGGATTACGATCTGGGTAATGTCCCAGGCCATCGCCCAAAAATGCACGGTTATGAATTGTCCCGCCAGGAGTCGCATGAGCAAGGGGGTGAGCAAGGGGGCCAGCAGGGTAGACACGGCGGTCACGGAGACCGAAAGTGCCAGGTTGGCTTTAGCCAGGTAAGACATGACATTGGAGGCCAGTCCGCTGGGACAGCAGCCTACCAGGATGATCCCTGCCGCAATTTCTTTGGGAAAAGAAAAAAGGCGGGCAATGGTGAAACCCACGAGGGGCATGATGGTATAATGGCAAATGACCCCGGCCAGGATATTTTTCGGGGTGCGCGCGATTTCCCGGAATTCACGGAGGCTAAGTTCCGTTCCCATCCCAAACATGATGACCTGGAGAAGGGGAATGATGAGCCTGGAAAATTTAAAGTCACCCGCCTGTACGAAGTACTCCGGGTAGTACATGGCCAGGCTGACGGCACCGAAGATAAGGACCGTGAAAGAAAGACCCTTCGCGCGCGGGATACGCCGGAGGGCAAGGGCCAGGAGCACGAAGGCCCCGCAGAGTATCCATCCCCAGGCTGTCCGATGGACAGCGGGGAGCGCAAAGGCAATATAATCCCCTCCCCCCTTCAATCCCCTGGCGCCACCTGCGGCAATAACAATGTACTGTACCCCGTCTGCCATATAGGTTATAGGGGTGGCGAAACCCCCGGCGGGAAGCTGGTATTCCCAAACCACCTTACCCGTTTTACAATCGAAGGCGCGGATCTTTTCGTCCCGGGTCCCCGCAATGAAAATCAGGCCTCCGGCCGTGACCAGGGGTCCTCCATAGCTTTCCGTACCCGTAGGCGGTATGCCTTTCCGAGTCAACTCGGGATATTCTCCGAGGGGAACCCTCCACAAGTAATCCCCGGTATTTAGGTCGATGGCGTTAAGGGTGCCCCAGGGAGGCTTGAGGCCGGGGTAACCATCAGAGTCGGTGAGCTTATCCCATACTTTGCTGACGTAAGTGGGCTCATACGGGAAAGGGCCTCGCTTCCCTGCGGTATCGATTTTTTCGCGGTGGTCACGGCCAACTCCGGCCGCCCCGGTTTCCATATCATCGAGGTAGCCTATGATGGCACCACGCTGTTCGTCGCTAAGGGAGGTGGAAAAGGAAGGCATCCTACCTTGTCCGGTTTTTAGGATCCGAGTGAGGTCTTCAGGGCGGAGGCGGCCGCCAATATCCACGAGGCTGGGGATTTCCCGACCATTTCCCTTTCGGTCCGCACCGTGGCAGGAGGCGCAATACTCCTGGAAAAGTCCCTGACCCACGCCCATGGATTCTATTTCTTTTTTCCTTTCGGCCATGGAGATCATCTGCAATTCCCAGAGCGCATTATTCCCGTTTTGGTATAATATGCCCCCCGTATCCACAGCATTGCCTCCCCACTCCGCACCGCCGCTGTAGCCCACCAGGAGGGTGCCCCGGGTGCCGGGCGGGAGGAATTTATTGCCGTGGGGCCATTGCCTGTACAGGCGCTGCACGTATGCATGAGCCGCGGGAGAAAGGTCGGTGATGTTGCTGTCGGAAACATCCTGGGTGCAAAAGGGCAACGGTTTGAGGGGATACTTCTGGGTTGGCCAGGGCGCTTCCCCCGGGAGTCCGTTCGTGGGCACAGGACGTTCTTCCACGGGAAAAAGGGAAGTGCCGCTGTCCCGGTCCAGCACATACACCAGACCATCTTTGGTGGTTTGCACCACCACGTCCACCCGCTTCCCGTTGTGCCATACCGTAGTCAGGTTGGGGGGACAAGGGATATCCCTGTCCCAAAGGTCGTGGTGGATGGTTTGATAATACCATTGAAGGTGACCCGTGGAGGCCTCCAGGGCCAGTACGCAGTCCGAATAAAGGTCCATCCCGGCTCTCGCGCCACCGTAGAAATCGGAAGAGGGGGAGCCTGTGCCCAGGTAGACCGTGCCCCTTTTTTCATCCAGGGCCATCCCTGCCCAGCAATTGGTCCCCCCGGCCGATAGGTAGGCGTCCTTGGGCCAGGTATCGTAGCCGGGTTCTCCCGGCTGAGGAATCGTATGGAAAGTCCAGCGCAACTGTCCCGTCCGAACGTCAAAAGCGCGCACGTATCCCGGGGCAGCATCCCCTGCTTCGGAAACGGTCGATCCTATAATGAGCAAATCTTTGTAAATGACGCCCGGGGAGGTGGCGGTCAGGAAAAGGTGATCCACGGGGTGGTTGAGGTTCAGACCCGTATAGAGGCTTACCTGGCCACCCGAGCCAAACCCGGAAATGGGCCGGCCCGTCTCCGCATTCACTTCATAAAGCACAGGCCCCGCGGTATAGAGAATGCGTTTGTCCGCTCCATCGCTCCAGTACACGACGCCCCGGTTCTGATTGTAACGTATTGGACCGCCCCCGAACGGGTCGAATTTCCAAAGCTCCCTGCCGCTGGCCACATCCAGGGCGAATAGCTTCATATTGCTATTGGTAGCGTAAAGCACATTGCCCACGACAATGGGCTGGCATTGTATCTCGTGCACCTGGCGGTGTGCCCCGGTGTCCCCGGAATGGTAGGTCCAGGCCACTTTCAAGTCTTTCACGTTGGAAGGGTTCACCTGGGTCAGGTCCGCGTAGCGGTTTTGCGCTTTGTTGCCTCCGTATACGGGCCAGTCGGTGTTTTTTCCCTGGCGGCATCCCAGGCTTGCCAGGGTTATCCAAAAGATCAGGGGGTACTTCATTTCGTCGAATAAAAATGGTAAACAATCGTCCATGTGGCCGTCCCGCCAGGGGGTATGTTCAGGGATATATAGGGTTCGGGCGTGGCAATAGTGGCCGAGCCCCAAACTACCAGTTTGGAAAGGGGACGGTCCGCGGTAATGCGCACGCCTGCACCTCCGCTTTCCATAAGTATGTCATAGTCATTAGCAGTGCTATCGAATCCTTCCAACACCGCATATACCTGCTCCTTTCCCTGGGGGGTCCTCAGGAAACGCAAGGTGCTGTCCTGGATGGACGCGATACTCCCAATGCCCCGGGTTTGGGTCGCCCCCGAAATGGAAAAAGGGAAGCGCAGGGTAAAGCCGGGTCCGGGGGGGCGATGGTCCAGGACAAAAAGGTTGTGATCGTACACCTGCGTCACGATGGTCACTGTGCCGGTATTGAGGAGGTGGTGTGATATTCGCAGCTCCGGCCGGCCCTTGACGAGGGATATCGTTTTCTCATAATGGTAGGCATTCCGAAGTATATGGGTAAAGGTGATCCTATCCTTTTTCTTCCGGATCATCCATTGCCCTCCATCCAGGATGGTATAGTACCGGAAGGGATTATAGGGTTTGTCATCCGGCCTGGAAAGGATACCCACACCAATCATCACAAAGCGGCTCCCGTTTCCGTAACCCAGCGGCTCAAAAGATTCGACGGGCCCCATGATGGCGTCGTGGATGGTGGGCGAATAGGTTTCGAACCACTGGCTGCAATAACTATGTCCCCCGAACTCAAGGTCGGGCATGACTCCCGACCAGTCGAAACGTGTCCCCCGGTAGTAGCCTTCACTGGCATCGGGGAGGTAAAGCGTTGCCCGGATCAGGCCATTGGTAATGGTTTCCTGTGGAAAGGCCAGGGACCAAAGGATCAAAAAGCTCCAGATGTTCATGGCCTGATGATGGTTCCATCCCGGCGGCGGATGGTCCACCTGCCGGCATGGTTGGTGATCGGGTATTTGGCAGCCAGCGCTTCGTTGACATCCACGCCCAGCCCGGGAGCCTCGTTGATGTAGAGGTAGCCTTTTTTGATCTCCGGGGTACCGGGGAAGACTTCCTTCGTCTTGTCTCCGAAAAAAACGGACTCCTGGACTCCGAAATTCCAAATGGCCAGGTCGATATGGCAATGCGCGGCGTGTCCCACGGGAGAAACGTCCCCGGGACCATGCCATCCCGATTTGACGTTGAAGAACTCACCCAGGCGGGCGATTTTCATCGCGGGCGTAATGCCTCCCACCTGGGAAACGTGACAACGGATATAGTCGAATGAGCGTTGGACCATGTATGGGATGAACTCGTTGGGGTTATTGAAGAGCTCCCCCATCGCAAAGGGTACGGAGGTATTTGCCCTCAACTGGGGAAACCAGTCCATATTTTCAGGTGTTAAGGGGTCTTCGATCCAGTAAGGATTGAACTCCTCAATTCGTTTGCACATATTGATCATGTCCTGGGGTTGCACGCGCTCGTGGGTATCGTGCAGGAGGTCGATCTCCTCCCCGCAGCGCTTGCGCACCTCCCGGAAGAGTTTAGGGACCGCCTGCACATAGGCCACGGGATCCATGAAGTCGTCGGTATCCCTACCGAAACCTGCCGCTTTGAAGTCGGGTTGCTGCGCCAGATAAAGGGAACCATACCCTCCCTGCTGTATCCGTATGTAACGGAACCCGTCGTCCATATATTTCTGCACGTTGGTAGCCACCTCTTCCGGGGTTTTGCCGTCGGCGTGCGCATAGGCATCCACGGCAAACCGGGACTTACCCCCCAACAATTGATACACGGGCATCCCCGCCCTTTTCCCCTTGATGTCCCAGAGGGCCTGGTCCAATCCGCTCAGGGCATTGTTGAGGACAGGGCCGTTCCGCCAATAGGAGCTGACGAAGCAGGATTGCCAGAGGTCCTCGATGTTATCCACGTCCTTACCCACGCAAAAATCGGGGAGGTATTCGTTGATGGCGGTGACGACCACCTCGGCCCTTTGGGTGAACGTAGCGCAGCCAATGCCGTATAATCCCGGCTCCGTAGTTTCCACTAGATCGGA
>Ga0210391_10003676_pt1 | contig 12948 bp, 12 predicted proteins | sample IncBWC12OmetaG_FD_160573 | JGI IMG/M metagenome (GOLD analysis project Ga0210391, IMG submission 160573) | Forest soil microbial communities from Barre Woods Harvard Forest LTER site, Petersham, Massachusetts, United States - Inc-BW-C-12-O ... | reverse complement strand
CGCAGGCGGGAAAGGAAGGTCCCGATGAATGTTGACGTCAGATGTCTCGGTCCACTCCGTTCTGGCGGCAACGCTGACTTGCAGATCGGTCAACGAAGCGATACAGGCGAACGGGTTGTTGTCAAATTTCTTCGCGATTTCCAATCGCCTTATGCAAGGAAGGCATTTGCAAGGGAAATTCGCATTCTCGCTCGGAACTTTCCCGGATTGATGCGTATTCTTTTTTTTAACATCGACGGCGAGCGTCCATATTATGTTATGCCGTTGCTGAAGGGTGGATGTTTAACTCATTACGCTGGCAGGCTTTCGGACGAGCAGTTGCTTGCAGTTGGCGTCAACGTGGCGCAGTCTCTCGCCACACTGCACACGAACCATGTGGCGCATGGCGACATCAAACCGGACAATATTCTAGTGTCCGATGACGGAAAGCTCCAAGTCGCCGATCCGCTCGGCAATGGATTCGGCTGTACGGTTTTCTTCTCGCCGAACCATGGAGGCACGCCAGGTTACTGGGCTCCAGAGATACTAGACGGGAAACCGATTTCGCAATCGGGAGATATCTATTCCTACGGCGCGACGCTCTTTCACGTGCTAACGGGACAGAAGCCAGTGGACGGGCAGCGATTTGATTTGCTGAGGCACTTCAACAGAGCGCCGAGAATTCGGGAAACGATTATTCGCTGCTGCCATAGCGATCCTGGAGTACGCCCCAGTATTCAGGAAACACTCCGTTTACTCAATGGAGAATCATGGGCGCAAATTGAGAAGACGCGGCAAGAGCAAAAGGCACTCACCGGAGTCCTTGCCATCGGTTTCTTGGGCTTAATCGGTTTGGCTCTGGCGGAATGAGCCGTCTGCACCGATCATGCGTGGTCACCCATATAACTTGCTTTGATTAACGGCCAGTCCAACGCGCCGCGCATCGTCAATGAACTATCAAATGGAACATCAGCTGTTCCACCATATTCTCGGTTCTTATGGCTTTCCCCGGCAATCCGGCACGCCCCATACAGCGTCAAACGCGTCCCAGCGAGCACGAAACAGCGAACGGACATGGGGAGTGGTTCCAGGTTCCGATTTCGTTGACGCTAGCCATCCAAACAACCCAAACGATGCAGGACGAGCACGAAGCCCGCCACGGATACGATCTACCGTACGGAAAAAAGCAGCCGAGAATCGCGGGCGTGGAGGTGAAGCACCTACTTTTCGATCCTTTCACATTCCCTGGCTCACACATGTTAGATGTCGCTTTCGTTGGCAGATGAACGCGCTGCAAATGAGGTTTAGGGAACGGAGGACGAAATCGGCGGCGATCCTAGCAGCTCGGTATTTGAGGAGTTTAAGCGAGTGGAGGAGCAAGTAATCGGTGTCCTGACTCGGGAGGCGTGAGTGTCAAATGTCTTGACGAGTTTCGTTTGAGCCGTACGTGAATGATCGGGGCGCTTCTAATGAATCATGACTGCTTATTTCAAGAACTTCGAGAGAGTGGCAACTACTCTGGGCCCTGCGCCGTGGCCTTCGACGATCCGATCGGCGAAATCAGAGGCACGGCAACGGTTCGCATCGGACAAGATGCTAGGGCCGAAGCTGAGGTATCGATCGAGGAATTCCAGGCTCCGCCTGAATACGGCGACAATCTCCTGGCATTTCTGAATGCATCCCCGCCCAAGAGACAAGGCGAAAAGATGGTTGTATCGATCCCTGCTAGTGCCGATGAAAGGAGAATTGTTTCGCTCACGGTGGAATCGGAAGAGGGAATTTTTTCGGCTTCCTCTGGCATTCTCATCACGCCGGTTCTGTTGGGTTTCCAGGCCAAAGAGACGCTCTCACTGATATTGAATGACCTTGCGTTCAGCCCCAAAGCCGGGAAGGTCGCAAAATATTGGTTCCTCCCTCTCGTTGGGCCTTTTGGAGAACACTATCTAAGACGCGCGAGCGGAACGCATCCAATCTCACTCGATGGCGAAGGCTATGTCACCTTTTCCGTGGACGGCCTTGAATGTGGATTGCAAATCTTCGATCCATCAAAGAAGCCGTCGCATCACGCCGCTAGTTATGACGCGCTTGCCTTTGGTGAGGTTCGCGGAGCGCCGAGTACGTTACAAGAGACTTGGGATACGCTTCCAAGAGGTTTAGTCGAAGCGCTAAGCTTTGCCGTGGGAGCGGATGTCACCGCGCCGTGGTTTGAACTTCGTGGAGATGATGGAAGCCTGATACAGAGGTATTTCTTTCGTGTCGGTCATCGCTCGGCACCTGAGGGATTCGCTGCCTTTTCCAAGGTCAACGAGTTTCGGTCAGGATCAGGCATAGGAGCGTTCCTGAAAGCGTTTTTCGCGCTAGCGCAAGATAAACGAGCCGCCCTCATTCCGCCTCTAAATCTAATTCGTTCTGGCGCACCTGGCTCCTTCAACATCGAGGACTCGATTACGGACTTGGTGAAGGCTCTCGATAACCTATGTAAGGCACGTGGCTTTGTCACCCAAGACCTACTTGGTCGCCTCGATCAAGACAATCAGCAGAGCGTCGTCAGCATTCTTGCGGAGGCTCGTAAGGGGTTGGGCGTGGTTTTGGCCGAGAACACTGCAAAAGGACGGCAAGAACAAACTGATGTTCTCAGTACACTCGTCAGCAGAGTTGCGAATGCGACGTCAAAATCGAGGGATTTCGGTATCGCAGTAAAAGACCTCTTAACTGACTTGGCCCTCCAGGATGCAGAGGTCTTGGATCTTCACTATGGGAGTCTTGGACTTGGGCAATCTTGGGCCGGGATCCTCTCAGCCGTGCGAGGCGAGGTCATACACAATGGCTTTTTGCGAATCAAGGATGTCCGGTCCCTGCGGAGTTGGTTCGAATTCGCAAGGCACCTGCACGACTTGTGCAAACGAATTATTTTGCGCGAAGCAAAGTACGGAGGGTTGTACCAGGCTTCAACGAATCCTTGGCAGGGTGAATATGCCGTGGACCGGGTAAAACCGGCAACCAGCGTGAAGGACCTAGGATTTTCTCATGTTCCCACGCAAATCTAGGATTCTGGGCGAGTTCGTGTCGGGGTGCTCCCGCGAATGGCGGGCGAGAATTCACCCGTCACCCGTCGCCGTTCAATTGCCATCGTTCCCGCCTTACCGGGAAAACCAAGCTCCAGTTTACCGCTGTCAACCCACCAGTCCCTCCATTCCTGCTCCAGGTAGTACACGTCGTATCCCGACGCTACGAGTCTTGCATCGTGATAGGCTTCGGCGTCGAGTATCGGATAGCGGATTTCACCTTTCGACGGCTGCCAGTTCATCCGATTCACCATACTACGAGAAGCGCGGACAATCTAACGCAGAACTCAGACCATGACGCTTTTAGAGTTGCGGTGCTTCGTGCTCACCGTTATGGTGAATTCCGTGCGATTATTCCATCGATGCGGACATATCCTGTGACTAAAGCCGTATTGGTTCGAAATTCGAAGAGCCGCGTGGGTCAAATGCCATGAGCAGGTCGGAACAGGCCGTTCGAGCCACAAGAAACAAATATGCGGGTGCTTGTCGGGCGGTCACGGGCCTGCTTGATTTCGCTCTCGCTTTACAGCACGAGTACGCAAACCAGACATCCATCGAAGAGCGCAAAAGCAAAGGGCAGTACTTTACGCCGACGGAAGTGTGCAAATTCATGGCGGGGCTGTTTTCTGAACCGACGCGCGGCAATTACCGCCTCCTAGACCCAGGGGCAGGAATCGGCGCACTCACGGCGGCCGTGTGTGAGCGCTTGAGTCATTCCGAAAATCCCATCCATATCGAAGCCGTGCTATTTGAGAACGACCGTGACGTACTGCCATATCTTCACCGCACAATGGCACACTGCCGCGGTGAGCTCGACAGGGCAGGGCACGCGCTGACTGTTATCATGCACGACCGTGATTTCATCCTGGAAGCCGCGGCGTCGAATCAGGGCCGTCGAGGACTGTTCGATGAACCTGTTCAGCTGGAGGAAATGGACGGTGTCATCATGAACCCGCCCTATTTCAAGCTGAGCAAGAACTCCGACTATGCGAAGGTCATGGACGCGATTGTGCACGGCCAGCCCAATATCTATGCATTGTTCCTTGCGGCCTCCTCCCAGATGCTTTCGCCTGGTGGCGAAATGGTTGCGATCACGCCGCGCAGTTTCTGCAACGGACTGTATTTCCGTGGATTCCGGCATTGGTTCTTCGACCTAATGGCGCTCGATCACATCCACCTTTTTGAATCGCGGACCGATACCTTCCGCGATGTGCTGCAAGAGAGCGTCATCACACGGACGCACAAGCTTGGCTCCTCGCCCGCCCGCATTACCGTCAGCACGAGCTATGGCCGCGACGTAATCGGGAGCCTGCAAACAAGGGAACTTCCTGCCGAAGAAGTGATGGACAGTTCCACGGGCGATTGCGTAATCAGGGTGCCGGCGTCCGATGAAGACTCCGCCATTCTAGGAGTGGTCGAGTCCTGGCCAGATCGTTTCTCCGATTTGGGGCTTCGCGTTTCCACTGGCCCCGTGGTGACGTTCCGCGCGCGAGAATTTTTGTTGCACGACCTCGACGGCACCGGCTCTGCGCCGTTACTCTCCACGTTCAACATCAAACCTTTTGAGACGCTCTGGCCTGCGCCACATAAAAAGCATCCCAAGGCTTTTAAAGTGTGCCCGGAGTCGATGAAACTCCTGCTGCCATCGCAGAATTACGTTTTGCTCCGCCGTTTCAGCGCAAAGGAAGAAAAGCGCAGATTGACGGCAAGCTGCCTGATCGGCGCAGCGCAACCAGGGCCCTATGTCGCGCTGGAGAATCACCTGAATTACATTTGCCATGCGAAGCGCCCGCTTTCCCTGGATGAGACCTATGGTCTGGCGGCACTGTTTAACTCGGCTTTGCTCGACCGATACTTTCGCACTATAAGCGGGAATACTCAGGTTAACGCGACGGAACTTCGCACCATGCCTCTTCCCACACTCAAGATTGTCGCCGCGATCGGGCGGAAAATACAGGCTCTCGCGTCCTTTGAGCGCAAGGCGATTGAACAAATTGTTTTAGACTCAGTCGGCGTCAACGGTTCACTCGGGCAGCATCTCCTGGAAGCCGCCGGTGAGTAGGCCGGAAGAAGCGCTCGATATCCTCGTTTCGCTGGGGCTGCCACGCAACCAGCAAAACGAACGCTCGGCTTTGACCCTCCTTGCCCTTGCTGGTATTGGTCCTGGCACGCCGTGGACGAAAGCCGCCCGGCCGCTGGTCCGTATCTGGGACATCATGGGCTTCATGCGCGAGAAGCACGGCAAAAATTACGCTGCGAATTCGCGGGAGACAATCCGCCGCCAGACGATCCACCAGTTCGAACAGGCACGCATCGTCAACCGAAATCCGGATGATCTGTCACGACCGACCAACAGCGGCAAGACTGTTTATCAGCTCACCGAAGAGGTGTTGCCGTTGCTGAAAGCCTACAAGACTGCGGCATTTGACAAGGAGCTGAAATCCTTCATCACCCGGTTCAGCTCTTTGCAGGAAGCTTATCGCCGTTCCCGCGAGGGCCTGAAAGTACCGCTTACGCTGCCGGATGGGTCCATCGTTTACCTGTCGCCGGGCGAACATAATGTCCTCCAGGTCGCTATTGTTGGCGAACTTGGGCCCCGCTTTGCGCCGGGCGCCGTCGTTCTGTATGTCGGCGATACGGCGCAGAAACATGTCGTCTGCGGGGCAGCGGAGCTGAAAAGGATCGGCGTGCCGATTACCGAGCATGACAAGCTTCCAGATGTCGTGCTCTACCGGCCGGACAAGAACTGGCTTTACCTCATCGAGGCGGTCACTTCGCACGGTCCGGTTTCTCCGAAGCGACACAAGGAGCTGGAGAAAATGCTGTCACGCTGCAGCGCCGATCGGGTTTACATTACGGCGTTCCTTGGGATTCACGAGTTTCGCAAGTACGCCGCCGATATCGCCTGGGAGACGGAAGTCTGGATCGCGGATAACCCGGATCACATGATTCACTTCAACGGCCCGAAGTTCCTAGGCCCTTATAAGCCAAAAGGAAACTAGTCTAATGAAGCGCCGCCCCACAACTCAGGACATCACCTGGCTCCTCGACTTGGCGCGAAACAAGCAGCTCAATCTGGAGCCGCCGTATCAACGCCGCAGTGTGTGGACGCGGCAGGACCGGCAGTTTTTCCTCGACACGATTTTTCGAGATTATCCGAGCCCGGCTATTTTCCTGCATAAGACCATTTCCGACGCCGGCCAGGTAACGTACCACGTCGTGGACGGCAAACAACGCCTCCAGACCATACTCGACTTTGCGGCCGACAAAATCAGCATGGGCAAGGATTATGGCGACGCCCGGCTCAATGGCAAGAAGTGGAGCAGCATCCTTCAGGGCGACGACAAATTAAAGCACCTTTTCTGGAACTACCAGATATCCGTGGAAATGGTGGACAGGGTTGAAGGCTCCCTCATCAACGAGGTGTTCGACCGCTTGAATCGGAATGCCCGGAAATTGACACGGCAAGAACTCCGGCACGCAAAATTCGAGGGCTGGTTCGCCGCGCAGGTGGAAAAGGAATCAGAAAAGGACGCATGGAAGGTTCTGGGAGTCGTGACCACGGCCCGCATCAAGCGGATGGCAGATACGCAGTTCATATCGGAGTTGATGCTCGTGCTGCTTGAAGATGCCGTCCTGGGGTTTGATCAGGATGTTCTGGATGTCCTGTATGCCAAGTATGACGATGCGCCGGAACACTCAGAGATCACTTTTTCTGAAGAGAAGTTTACGAAAGCTGTCGCCGCGGCACGAGCGTACCTGACAAAAATGGAAGAGCACGAAAACGCGGTTTCACAGTTCGCACAGTCCTTTACGCACTTTTATACGCTGTGGTGTGTCGTTGCATTAAATCTTTCGACCGTAAAGGCAAAACCCGCCGGCGAGCTTGCCAAGCGCTACATTTCCTTCATGAAGAAGGTCGAAACGCTCGCCGCCAAAAAAGATGATCTAGAGCCGTTCATCAAGAAGGACGCAAAAAACACCTACAAGACGGCGCTCTCCTATTACACTCAGGCCCGCGGCGCGAGTACCGATTTGACGCCCAGGCAGGAACGTTACGAAGTGCTGAAAAGCGAGCTGCTCGGATGACCGATGAAAATCCCCGCCTCCATTCGCAGGCTCTATGACGATCAGGATGAACTCTGCGGCCAGCTGAAAGAGCGTGTGGATGCGCTGGTCAGACCCAATCTGCACGAAAAATGGCACTACGAGAGCCGGACGAAGACGGTTGAGAGCTTCACGCTGAAAATCGAATCCGCCCGCTTTGGAGATCCCGCGGCGCTTGAAGACTTCTTTGCGGCTACGATCGTAGTGCGCAATGGATCGGAGATCGCCAGCGCCGAGAAACTCGTAACGGAATTATTCACTTTCCAGTCTCGTCGCCCGAAAAAAGACGATGTAACCAAAAAAGCGCCTGAGGCTTTCCCGTTCGACGACCTGCGACTGTACGTCCGCTGGAAAGACGATCCTGCACTTCCGCCCACTGGCCTGCACGGTATCCTGTTTGAGATGCAGATAAAGACATTCCTGCAGCACGCCTGGTCGATTGCCACTCACGAGCTTATTTACAAATCCGATGACGCGAACTGGAGCAAGGCGCGGATTGCCTACCAGATCAAAGCAATGTTGGAGCACGCCGAGATATCGATTCAAGAGGCGGTCACGCTCTCCGCATCGACGGCGCTCGCGAAATCAGACGACAATATATCTGCTATCAAGACCTTCATCGCCCTGGTCACTGAGCTGTGGGAGAAAGAGAATTTACCCAGCAACATCCGTCTCTTGGCCGAGAACATTATGGGCCTGGCGAGGCTGGCCCAGCTTGATGCCGGCGGTCTCCGCGCACTCCTCGTGGAAGCGAAGGCGCAGGGGAGGGGGCCGCTGATAGGTAATCTGAGTCCGTATGGTGCCGTCTTGCAGACACTGCTGGATCGCAAGCAAGACGTTTTGAGTTCTGCGCTGAAAAACAAGCAGAAAAGCGTTGTGCTGATTTCTGCGGAGCTAGAAATCCCCGAGGGTGTGGACACTCAGGAATGGCAGAAGGCTGCCGTTTTTATCACGTAACAGGAACTAAAAGTTTTTGCGATGGTTCGCTGCAATGATGATTCTTAGCGCGGGTCACGTGATTCATTTCAACAGACCGAACTTCTAAGGCCCTTACAAGCCAAAAGGAAACTAGCCCTACGACTCAACGTTGACACTCCTATGTCCGCTCTATAAGCTGACACACATGGAAGGAATAGGCCCATACATTCGGCGACGCCGCGATGAATTTGACCTTTCGTTGCGCGAATTAGCGAAAAAGCTCGATTCATCGCAACCTAGCTAACCATCCTCCAGGATGACACACGCGCCATCTTCAGAGCGGCAGCGCACGCACAGAAGGCCGTGGATTTTCTCCGCAGCCTGAATGCTAGGAGTAAATGCGAGCCGGCGTGAGCGTCGCACTTAGCGCCGGCATGAAAGTATTCAAACCGTGCCGGTTGTTATTTCCGTTCTAATTCGACTTTTAGCAAGGCCGTTCAAGCAAATAGAAATTTACGGACGAAAACCGATCACGCCCGAAGCATCAGTGCAGGTGGTACTACCGCCCGCAATGAGGACATGCAGTCACTTGCGGAATCATTCGTGTCAACACTGTCGTTACGACGAAGAAAGCCCAGGTCCCGACACCGCGCTCAAGGCATTTCACGAAGCTCCGATTGAGACATTTTCTCTGCAGCCTCGTCGAGCACGTACCGGCCCCTTTGAAGTTGCGATGCCATATTCCGTAGCTCAATTCTCCGATCCCAATTTCTCGGCGGTCGCCACCAGTGTCAAGTGCTTCGAGCCATGTTCCTTTTCCGCCGCTCCTTTCCTTGGGCACGGCTTCGCGATAATTCCTGCGCCCGGCAGCTTCTCGGCTTCTGCTTTCCCGGTTCCTCCCTCTGAATCTTTCGGGTCCCTCCCAGAATGCAGCCGCTCGCCTTGGGAGCAGTATCCTCTCCGCCCTTGGGTGCCCCAAGGAAATGGGGCAAAAAAGGAGAAACAAACATGTATCTGAATCACGTTCAACTCATCGGCTTCCTCGGAAAAGATCCGGAGAAGCGGCAAGTCCGCGGCAACGGAGCGAACTTCACGGTTCTGTCCGTCGCAACGCAGCAGTCGTGGAAGGACTCGAAGGACGAATGGCAATCCAAGACCGAGTGGCACCGGGTCGTGGCCTTCAACCGTCTCGGTGAGTCTCTCGCGGAATCCCTTCACAAGGGCGACCACGTCCTCGTGGACGGCCTACTCGTCAGTTCGAAGTATGAACGCGAGAACGGCAAGTCCAAGAAGGCCAAGGCTGCGCAGTTCAGCGTCTTCTGGAGCGTTCGCGCGAACTCCGTGCGCAGGCTGAGCCGTGCGGAGGCCGATGCACCAACGACAGCGCCCAGCACGGAACCAGGTGCCGAATCAGGAGAGGCGCCGTTCTGAACGTCGCCCATGAAGGCCCTCCGGCTCAGGCCGGAGGGCCTTTTCGTTTGTCCCGCATTCCTGCCAACCAAAACAAATCTGATCATCATCACGCCGAATTGCAGAGGATACGCCTCCGCCGCAGTCTCCCGGCCCGAGGCGGCGATACAGCACCGGTTCCACCCCGCGACCGATGCCTGTCCCTTTGCTGTTCGAAGTCATCGAGAGCAAGACCGCTCTCGGACGTAGGCCCAGTCTGTCACTGGGCGTGCGGGGAGTTAGACCATGCCGGCGGGAGGTATCTGCGACTGCACACTCTGCAAAATCGAATTGCGACTGCTTCGCGATTTGTCCCGCACCGACTCTCACACCTTGAGTGAAGTTTTTTCTGTGTCCGAACGTCTGCGTGCATATCCCTCCGTTTCAAGCTTACTCTCAGATCTGAAAGCCTCACCGGCGGATGCGCGTTCCGATCAGTTGCTGCACGAGCTCTTCGTCATTCGCGCGTTGACACCCGCGATTACTGAGAGCCTTCTCATCCTGACGTTCCTCCCGATGCTGCACGGGACCGTCCGGCGCGTCTCCAAACAACAGCCCGGGCTATCGCTGGAAGACATCTCGCAACAGGTGCTCAGTTTCCTGCTGCAATATCTGCGCTCCCAGGAACTACACGCTCGACAGTCGCACTTCGCGTTCGCGATTTCCCGCGCGGTGAAACGTCAAGTGTTCGAATGGGCCAGCCGCGAAAGCGGACGGATGGGAGTCACGGATCACTACGACGGCGAGGCTCTGACGTCGCTGACATTTGAGGAGTCCTTCGAACGATATGCGTTTCTGCGTCACTTTTTGCATCGCTGCGTCACGAAGGGCCTGCTGACGGATGCGGAGTTGAATCTCTTGATTGATCTTAAGCTGAACGGAACCAACGGAGAGAAATTCGCGGACTTCAACGGAACTTCATCGAATGCTGTCCGCCAACGGCTCAAGCGCTTGCTCGCGAAACTCCGCCGTCTCGCGCGCTGAAAAGTGACGCATCGGCAAGCGGCGCTTCGCTCGACCCTAACCGGAGGGCCGATAGGGTTTAGTCCCTTTTTTGCACGAAGGAGCTAGTGCTCGCGATGTTCTATATCCTAGGTACTTATTTACATGTACCGAGTATTTGGTACACTGGGCCGTGACACGCCATGGAATCCAATCAAACCGGCTGCTGGCTCTCGCCGCAAAGCGGCAGATCCTCCGTTCAAAGGACATCTTCGCCCTGGGCATCCCCCGAAACTATCTGCCCAGGTTTGTCAGGAAAGGTGTCCTCAGAAAACTAGGACGCGGACTTTACGCACCCACATCGTCCCGCGTCACCGAGCACCTGTCGCTCATCGAAGCGGCCCATAAGGTTCCGAAAGGCGTAATCTGTCTCCTCTCCGCACTGCAATTCCATAAATTCACAACGCAAGCCCCGCACCAGGTTTGGATGGCCATTGACGTGAAAGCCTGGACTCCACGCGTAACAACTCCGCCGTTTCGCTTTGTGCGCATGTCCGGTCCAGCTCTTCGCTTTGGAGTGAAGGAATATCCCGTTCGCGGCGCAACCCTCAAGGTTTATGCACCGGCAAAAACAGTGGCCGACTGCTTCAAGTTCCGCAACAAGATCGGAACGGACGTGGCGCTTGAGGCACTCCGAGAGTGCCGCCGCCTTAAGAAAGCGTCGATGGACGAACTCTGGGTCGCCGCCAAGGTCTGCCGAGTCGCGAACGTCATGCGGCCCTACCTGGAGTCGCTCTAATTGCCCAGACCGAAGCTCAAGAACGTTCCCGCCTCGTGGCTTGATTCCGTATTCGTCGAGAACTCCATCACGTTGACGAATTCCTCGCCCTACCCGCGCAGAAATTTGCGCCTCGCGATCCTTCGACTATTCTCCCGCGGTCTCCACTAGCACGCTTCGCGCCGCCAGAAACCGGGCGTCACTCATGCGTGCGGCCCATTGCGACCGGGAAGCGCCAATCCCTCCGTTTCTGTCCTCCTGTTTCGCGTCCTTGCTCCCTCGGCTGTGGGTGAAGGGAGCAAGGACTCCCCGAAACAGGAGGATAGAAAAAATGAAAGTTGAAGAAGCAAAACAGATCGCGAGCAGCGCTATCGAGCAGCTCAGGCAGGCTCTCGAAGCAGGCCACAGTGAGCGGCTGCAGGAATACCTCGCTGCAATCGCGCGGTTCCATCGCTACTCGTGGCACAACATCATGCTCATAGCGTCCCAGAATTCCACAGCCACCCACGTCGCCGGCTTCCACACGTGGCACAAACTGGGTCGCTTCGTGAAGAAGGGCGAGAGAGGAATTCTGATTCTCGCCCCCATCATTAAACGCAAAGCCGAGAGCGCCGAACAAACCGAGCCTGATGCTTCGCCGTCGACGGTTGGATTCCGTGCGGCGTATGTCTTTGATGTCAGCCAAACGGACGGGCAGGAACTGCCGGCAATCGGCAGCGTCAACGGCGATCCCCGGGAACACCGCGAGCGCCTTGCGAGGTTTGTGGCGGAGCAGGGCATCGCCCTTGAATATTCGCAGGACATTGCACCGGCGCGTGGCGAATCCGCAGGCGGCAGGATCACGCTGCTGCCCGGTCAATCTCCGGCTGAGGAGTTTGCGACTCTTGCGCATGAGGTCGCGCACGAGCTTATGCACCGTGGCGAGCGCCGGAGGAGCACTTCGAAACGCGTCCGCGAGACCGAAGCGGAAGCCGTCGCCTTCGTCGTCTCGAGCGCAATTGGCCTGGACACCGGCAGCGCAGCCCAAGACTACATCGGGCTGTATGGCGGCGATGCAAAGCTACTGGCTGAGAGCATGGAGGCTGTCCAGCAAGTCGCGAGTCAAATTCTCAAGGCTATCGGCGCGGACGGACCATCCGCGCCTCTTGCGTGACGGCGTGTCATCCTCGACTCTCTTCGGCTTGCGCTGACTCTTCAAGTGGGACGGAGTCCGACATAAGCCGGTCCTAATCGCCGGCTGCGCGAACTGCAACGGAGTTGCACGCGCGAAGTTTGTCCCCGTCTGCGGACAACGCGAGACCTTCTGCAGCTCCTCGAAATATTTCGGATTTCCTGCGACACATTTTTCTCTCCAAACACTGAATAGGTAAATAGAGGGAAGCTCACGCGACACACTCCTTTGCCGCTGCGGGGCGTCAAGACGCAACGGGCGGGATTCTTGCGGGGTAAGCCTAGCGTGTCTTCGGACCAGTGCGTTCCGACTGCGACCCGCGGCATGTGTCGGAGACGTGGACTTCCCTCGCATCGCGACCTGCGACGCAAACTCTTGCCGAGGTGTGGACATGAATAGACGTGGGAAGGTCGTTCCTCGCTGGCTTCGCTCGACTCGCGCTGTCCTCGCCTCGGCTGTGGCTCTGTTCCTGGCCGCGCCGGCGTTCGCGCAGGGTGGCAATTCTCCCTGGGAGAATGCCGTCAATGTATTGGAGACGG
>Ga0210391_10003675_pt1 | contig 12948 bp, 9 predicted proteins | sample IncBWC12OmetaG_FD_160573 | JGI IMG/M metagenome (GOLD analysis project Ga0210391, IMG submission 160573) | Forest soil microbial communities from Barre Woods Harvard Forest LTER site, Petersham, Massachusetts, United States - Inc-BW-C-12-O ... | reverse complement strand
TTCGGTCTTGACGGAACGGACTATACGGTCAGCCTCTCCGGGGTGCAGCGCGCCAGCCCCTCCCTCGACTGGGTGCAGGAGTTCCGCGTCGTCGACGGCCCCTACTCTGGCGATAACGGACGCAACCTCGGTTCGGTCGTCAACACCATTACGAAGTCAGGCACCAACGATATTCACGGCGCGGCATACGAATACTTTCGCAATGGCGCGCTGGACGCCGACAATCCTCTCTCCGCTCCGGGACTTCATACGCTTCGCGCCAATCAGTTCGGCGGAGACGTCGGCGGACCAATTCGTCATTCCAAGACTTTCTATTTTACTGGCTATGAGGGCCAGCGGCGGGCCGACTCTCCTTCCTATTCAACCTTCATTCTCGGATGCATCAATACACCCGGCTGCATGGGCCCCGGCACTCCAAGCATCAATCAGGTCAAGGAACAGTTTGGCCTTCAGCCCGAGATTTTGGACTCGATCCTTGAAATCGATAACTACGACAAGGCAATCGGCAAGATCACCCAGGTGTTCAACGACAGCAACATCCTCAACGTCGGCTATCTCTTCAGCGACGACCGTAAGGCCAATGCTCCAACTGCCCCGCCCGGACAGGGGCTCCCCTCAACCTACCGCGCTAATCCGGTGCGCGATCAAGACCTTTTCGGAAATTACGTACATATCTTCAATCCCCGCTGGACGTCGGAGAGCGTCCTCGCCTATGGTAGTCGCGTTTTTCACCTCACCCCTACTGGGGCCGGCTATGAACCGACGCTGGACGTCTCGGACACGCTTGTCAGCGGTAGCTTTACCGGGAGCGTTTCGTACTACAAGGAGCCTCAGTTTGAAGCGCAGGAAAATCTGACCTACGTGCACGGCCCGCACACCTTCAAGTTTGGCGGCGGTTTCGAACCTGTCTGGATTACCGCCGACACGACATTCTTCAGTCCCGGCGCGGCGATTTTCACTCCACAGAGTTTCTTCGGGGCCGGAGAATTTGCAGGGCCACCCTTCGGTCCGGGCACGCCAGTCCAGTTCCTCTTTCTTGAACCGCGCTCGTACTTTGGGCAGCAGGTTCCCGCTCGCCCGCTGCCTTTTGCGGGATCGTTATACGCAGGCAGCGCCGCCCCCTCGTTTGTCGATGCGACGACTCTGAAGTTCTGGCACCGCCTCGCAAATTTCTATGGGCAGGACCAGTGGAAAGCAACCCCGACCCTCACGCTTACACTGGGACTTCGGTATGACTTCGACGTCTTCCCATCGGCATCCGATGTGCGCGTCATCGGTCCACTCAACCCCACGAATTACGGCAACGTGCAGCCTCGCGTCGGTGTCGCCTACTCGCTCAACGGAGGCAAGCAGGTCATCCGCGCGGGCTTTGGCATCTTTACCGGACCCTGGGATTACAGCGATCTGATGGTCGGCTGGCAGGGAGCCTCTGCATTTACCTCGATGAACAATCCGCTGGTCCCTGATTTTCAAGAGACCAACGGAGTCGTTGGCTTCGGCCCTTCCGGAGTGGTGGGCGTCTCCGGACCGTTCCTGGCCTCGCAGGCCTTCCAGAATTTCACCTCTGCCGGCATTTATCCGTCTCCGGAAACGCTTCAGCAGTTCCCGCTGGGCTACATCCAGCGCAAGTTTCCCAATCCCTATGCCGAACAAGCCAGTCTCGAAGTTGAAAGTCAGCTAGGTGAGGGATGGGTTCTGACCGCCGGATACCAATATGTCCACGGAGCGAAACTGCCTATATATTTGAGTGTGAACGGCACGCCCGACGGAACTCTTCCCGATGGCCGGCAGAGCTTTGTCCCCGCCGATCCACGTTTCGGTTTCGCGCTCATCGCGACGCCGACCGCGTTCTCGATCTACAACGGCGGCATTCTGAGCCTGCGTAAGAATTTCGCCAAACACTACAGCGTGCTGGCGAACTACACCTACTCGAAATCAATCGACATTGCGACCGACGTGCAACTCACCGATACGCCTCAGGACTACCTCAATCCCAACCTGGACCGCGCGGTCGGTGACAACGATATTCGCCACCGCTTCGTCTTCTCGGTCCTCGCCGAGAGTCCGGCGGAGTGGCCGGCGCCGTTGCGCAACTTCAAGGTATCGTTGCTCAACACCATACAGAGCCCACGCTACTTCTCCATCCTTGCGGGATTTGATGTGAACGGGGACGGTTTTCCCTTCTCCGACCGTACCGGGACCGTCGGTCGCAATTCGTATCGCGGCGCCTCCTATTACGACACCGATGTGCGCTTGCAGCGGATATTCAAGCTCACCGAGCGGCTCTCGACCGAAGCCAGCATAGAAGCCTTCAACCTCTTCAACCATTTCAACGTGCAGAACATCGACCAGGTCTATGGAGCCGCAGACTACCTGGGTCCAGTGCCGACGCAATACGGCGACCACATCGGCAGCCCAGCCAATCCCAATTTCGCTACACCGAACTACGCCAGTCCCGCACGGCAGCTGCAGGCCTCCGTACGCATTACCTTTTAGAGAAAGGAAGACCGATGCCGAATACGCCGATGATCTGGTTCAGTTCATCGGCCCGCACCGGGGCACCAAGGTGATCATCGATCCGTCTGCGGCATCATTTAAGGCCGAAATGCTGAAACGCGGCATTTGGCATGTGGATGCAGACGACCTGGTAATCGAGGAACTGCGTGGACTTGGGTCTGCCGGCAATTCGCCAGTCATCGAAGTTCAGCAGCCTGCGAAAGAACGCGAGCTGTCCCGTTTCATCGAGGATCTCGATCGCAACAAAGTCCGCGAGTTGGCGCACGAAGGCCTGCACTCGCTGGTGGAGCAAAGCAGAATCTCTTTGAATTTGTGAGGCGAGCAGCACCTTCATGCTCTTGTTCGAGAACTGCGAGTGAAGCTCGGAAACCCCGCCCGCCGGATCCGTGATGAGCCGTGCCACGCCTGCACCGATCCCGGTCTTCGATCGCATACCTTCGAGCAGAACGCAGTAAAAGATCTCGACCGAGTACAGCTGATCGCGCTTCGCCTCAAAGAAATCTCGACGCTGCTCAACGGCGGTTTCGACGACTGGATCTGCATACGTTGCGAAGGGAATCTCAGGGCGATTGCGCTTGAAGAGGTACTGATAAACGTGGAAGCCGGGCCCGAATGCCTTGAGCGCAGCTTCTAACCGTTTGACCGCGTACTCTTGTTCTCCGCTGTCCAACGACTCGTAGTCAACACCACGAACACGAAGAACAACGCCCAAATCACCGCTCTTGGTCAGGAATGTTGTCGGGTCCCAGAAGCCGTACAGGTTGATCTGCGCATTGAGCGATGCAGCTTCTTTCCACGGTTTGAGGACTCGGGCGATGTTCAGCATCAACGCACCTCGACCATCGGGACCTGCTGTTTTGCTGCGTCGTAGCGCCTCTTGTATCGTTCCGCCTTCGCCAGAATGCGAAGAAATGCCGGGTCACTGTTGGTTACCCAATGCCCGAAGGCAAATCCGCCAACAAATACAGCGATCCCGGCCAGGATGGAATTGAAAAGATTGAAGGCGCCGACCGCACTCACGCAGACCAGGTAAAACAGTGTGCGCTCGACACCCAGGTAGGTCAGAGGCTTGTGCAGGCTCTTGAAAACGCGATTGGTTCGTTTGCGGATTACTTTTGCGTCTGCCATGTTTGCCTCATCAGGTAAGCAGGTTGATAAACGTTGAGCTCTGGTCACACTCCCCAGAGCCAGGAAAGGACGTTGACTGCAAGCACCGCAATTCCGGTGCCTGCCGCCACGCCCGCGAGCGCTTTCTTAGCTCCGGGCTCACCGTGAGCAAAGCCATATCCACCGATCACGATAGCGATCAGACTTGCGACCTTGGCAATCGTGCCCGTGAACAAATTCTGAAGAGCGGTGAAGCCGGTGTCGAAGGGTGAGCCGGCCGCCTGGGCGTGCGCGGCGATCGGCAAGAGCAGGAGAAGCAGGAAGATCGCTTTCGAGTCTTGCAATCCCCGAAAGTGCCTCCGCCATGCGGGCGAAAGCTTCATGCGATGTACCTCCTTTGCTGTGAAATTGACCTCAGTCGAGCGGGTCATGCCCAGAGATTGGCGCGAAGTCGATTTTTTGTCCAAGGCTTTGTTTGCACGCCTTGATGCGTAAAACTCATCAATACGGTGTGCGTCGTAACCGTGCGGAGTAAGAGAACACGGTTCGGCTTGCGTGCTTGTGGAAAAAATTTAGCTCGCAATCGCCAGATTGGCTCCGCCAAGTTCACGCGCGATGTCCGCGATCATCTTCTGCATGCGGTAGGAGACTCCCCGGCGATAAGTAATGACCAGCAGAAGCGTTTCGAGGCCGCTGATCGGAGAGCATTGGAGATGCCGAGGAGCGTCGCCGCAGACTCCGCCCGGCACAATCGCAATGCCGGCACCGTCCTGGACGAGATTGAATGCCTCGGACGGAGATGTCGCTTCCGCCGCAACCTTCGGCTTGAACCCTGCAGCCGCGCACTGGGAAAAGAACCATTCCTCAAGAACGGGATCTGTGCGATCTGAGCATGGCAGGATCAGCGGGTGTGCTCTCAATTCGATGAGTCCAACTGCGCTGAGATTCGCCTGGTAGGCGCGAGGCCATACGGCGGAGAGATGCTCTGAACGCAACGGTATCGCTTCGAGATGATGCTGGCCGGCTGGCCGAACCATTGCGCAAGCTTGGCATGCGTCCGCAATCAGGGAATCCGTCAACTCCTGAGCGGACGCCCGGCGCAACTCAAGGTGCACGGAGCGGAACCTTGCGCTATGAATCGCGCGAATTTCCTGTGGAATCGTTGGAACTACAAAAGGTGAATAGCCGATCACGAACGAGGATGCCTTACGCCAAGCTCTCAGGCGTGCCAATCTTTTCGATTTCTCGAATTCAGTAACAAACCTGGCCAGCATTTGTTCGAGGTCCATGATGAACTCGACTGCTTCCTCGGCAATGGCTACATAGTGATTGGCGCGGACGAAAATCTCGATTCCAAGTTCGTCCTCGACTTCTCTCACCTGCCGGCTAAGATTCGATGGGTCAACGTGCAGTCGTTCTGCCGCCTTCCCGAAGTGCCGCTCGCGCGCAACAGCGAGAACATATTCGAGTTTTCGGAGTGGGGGAGTACCAGCCATGAGTTCACCACCAGGATGAAATGGTCCTTACAGAACCGCAGAAGATAGAGACCCCTGCACTGACGAAAGGCACGTGGAAAGGTCTCTTGTGGGGACAAATGCCGGCCAACTCACCGAGAATTCACGAACGGCAAGCGCCCGGAATTAGCCCTCTACCTATAAAGGCTGTGGAAAACGCCAAAAACGGACACATGCCACAGCTTTTTCGCCGGACCCATTCATGAGCAACATGGCCCGTCGTTGTTAAGGCACCTATTTCGTTCTTGCGAATCGATTCTTGCCACGTGCCTGAAAGGGTGCCGGATTTCATGTGTGGCCAGATCAACCGGCCTCGTACGACGATCAGGACCGGATCCCTGCAGGCGCTCCGAATGGGTACTATACGGCTCCAATCCTGATCTTATGTCAATATGGCGCTATATAAACACGTTTGCTATACAAACGTACACCGAGGCCGTTGACCTTCCCGGCCTGAAACTGTACTTTCCGTTCTAATGACGGACTTTGACGAGATTTATCGTGGAGTGGGACGCAAGATCCGTCAAACGAGAGTGAACCAGAATCTAAGCCAGGATTCCTTGGCCCAGCGTCTCGGGATCAGCCGTACATCGATGGTCAATATTGAGGCTGGCCGGCAGCGCACTCCGCTGCACGTCCTCTGGCAGATCGCTGAACTACTTGAAACCAAATTGACTTTGCTGATTCCCACGCCGGAAGAACTGCTTGCGCCGCAGAACCAGACCGGGCTCGACAGAGAAATGATGAAGCAGATCGAGGAAGTGGCCAACGGCGATCCGGCTACCATCAAAGTCTTGACAGGCTTTGTGACTAAAAAGCTCAGAGGGAACGTCAATACGCCAAGGGGGGAGAGGAAGGCGCATGGCAAGACACAATCTCGAAGAAAGAGCTGAAAAGGCGCTTCGCGCTACGGAGGGCTATCGCGTGCCGGTTCCGATTCATCTTGTGGCCCAGCGCCTGAACCTGACCCTGGAGGCTGCCGCTCTTGGAGACAAAATTTCAGGGATGCTTGTCGTCGAAGGAGACCAGGGAGCAATCGGTTACAACGCGGCCCATGCCCGCGTCCGGCAGCGGTTCACGATTTCTCACGAAATCGCCCATTATCTCCTACATGCGAGAAGAAGCGGCAAGGCGCAATTGTTCATTGATAAGCAGGTTACGTATCGCCGCGACGATCAGTCGCCTGCCGGAGTGAACCGTGAAGAGATCGAAGCCAACCAGCTCGGGGCCGCGCTTTTGATGCCTCGTGGTCTGGTTCGGCAGGAGATCCGGGCGCAGGATTTGGATCTGGACGATAGCGAGGCGATTGATCTTCTGGCGAAGCGGTTCCAGGTGAGCACCGCGGCAATGTCCAATCGTCTCCAGAATTTAAGAATGCTCGCTTACGAAACTTAGAGACAACAGTCAGGTTCGCACTTTACTTGTTTCTTGAATCCCGGCCAGCCGACAAATATATTTGCCCGATCCGCATTCTGAGGCAGGCGGATTGATGTTGACCCGATACCGCAATGGGCAAGCGCCTCAGGCCGTGTGCGAATTGAGCGGCCAATCTTATGGTTTTGCGAGCGAAAGCTTCGGTGCTGATGCGCTAAGAGTGGCGCGATCTGGCCAAGGCCAGTAGGCGTCTGTCTAGCCAACGCGATTCTGCGTATTCACATTGTGCGCAAACTACGCGCCGAAAATATCATCTCCGCGTGCTTCGCAATCAAAAGGCGTTGATTGACGGGCAACTTCCGCCCTTGGCCCTAATCGCTCCGATTTCATGATTTCATGCTTGACTCGGGCTCTAACTCCTTGGATTCGTTCGGAAATCGTTCGAGCGATATGAGTCGAAAGTCGGCAGATTTGAATTACAGCGGAGGCAAGATTTGGCAGCATCTGTGTGTCCAACGTGGTGGCCATGGGTTGCTGTGGCTTCCCAATGCAATCGTGACAGGAACTCCGAACGGCGAGATCTCCCCAGTTTACCGGCTTCGGAGTGCCGGCGATCTCTGGGCCTTGCGCCTATTTGCGACCGACTGATTGCGCGGCGCGGCTATCTGAACCGCCCCGAGGCGATTCGCGACTTGATTCGCGAGGCTCTTCTCAATGAGACCATTGGTTCAAATGAGCCCGTGGTCGGCACGCTGACGCTGGTGTATGACCATCATGTGCCTAATCTGTCGGAAAGCTGACGGCTGCCCAACACGCAGCCGGCACGATGGTGCGGGCGGCGACGCACGTGCATCTCGATCACCACTACTGCCTCGAGGTCATCCTCATGAGGGGGGCGGAGCAAGGCCATTCAGGGAGTTGCCGACCGGTTGCTGGCCCTTCGCGGCGTCGAGCTCGGAAAACTTGTGCTCACCAATTCAGGAAGCAAGCTTAAGGGCCGCAGCCGCAGCCACTCTCACAACCACACCCACTAGAAATGGAACTCCGCCACCAGTTGCACCAGGCGCGCAGAGGCGGCGCTGACGATCCGGCCGAAGTTAGGGTCCTCGACCTGCCCATTGACCGATGCCGGCCGTAAAACTGGGCGTGATTTCTTAGAACATCGCGAGCTGATCGAGGTTTGCGGCCCAGCATGGTAGTGGAAAGAGCCCTTTACGACTGATCCGAGCCATTCGCCTGTCTTGGACGGGATCATACAGGCGCCTGCGTAGACGCTGCTTGATGTCCCGCAGCTTCTTCCTCATGTGCTTGCAGACCGCGGTTGCGCTCTATCCTAATAAGGCCCGTTCCTGTCCTTCCCACAAATATTGAGTGAGTCGCGAAGTCGAAGGTCTCAGGTTGCCCTTCCTTCGGTTTAGTCCGGATAGGAGATCACCGGGTTTGAGTTTAGCTTTTTTAGATCTGTTCACTGGTAAATTTGCCAGTTGCCTGCCCATAGCGCAGGCCCTAACGTGAAATGTCTACTGGGGAAATGCTGCTCTTCTGGGCGCAGTCCTGTTCACAGCATCGTTTAAGTTATACGGAGCTTGGGGGAGGAGCGACGCGAGGCTGAGCGGCATAAGCTACTAACCGTGACTGGTTAGAGGGCGGCAACACAACGTCGAGAAATTGATGGGTGCGGAAGGGGAGGCACACAATGTCCCAAAATCCGGAATCAGCCAGACTAGAAGAGGCCAGTACAGCCAAAACTCCGTGGAGAAAATGGGGACCTTATCTTAGCGAGCGGCAGTGGGGTACGGTCCGCGAAGATTACAGCCAGGACGGAAACGCGTGGGATTACTTTACTCACGACCAGGCCCGATCCCGCGCCTATCACTGGGGTGAGGATGGCCTTGCCGGCATCAGCGACGATAAGCAGTTGCTGTGCTTCAGCGTGGCTCTGTGGAATGGCAAAGACCCCATCCTCAAAGAGCGTGCATTCGGCCTGACCAACAGCGAAGCCAACCACGGCGAAGACGTTAAAGAATATTACTTCTACCTCGACAGCACACCCACCCATTCCTACATGAAATACCTGTACAAGTATCCGCAGGCAGAATTTCCCTACGGCGATCTGATCCAGACGAATAAGGGGCGCAACCGTGGCGACATGGAGTACGAACTGCTGGATACCGGCGTCTTCAACGAGGACCGCTACTTTGACGTCTTTGTCGAGTTTGCCAAGCAATCCCCGGAAGACCTCCTTATTCAGATCAGCGCGGCGAATCGCGGTCCTGAGCCAGCTACTTTGCACGTCCTGCCAACACTATGGTTTCGCAACACCTGGACATGGTGGCCCGGCACACCGAAGCCGTCCTTAACGCAGATCTCTGGCCAGAATGGCGAACAGGCCGTTGTAGCGTCACACGCCGATCTGGGGGAGCGCTATCTGTACTGCGAGGGAGATGTTCCGCTGCTCTTCACCGAAAATGAGACCAACAACGTGCGGCTCTTCGGCACGCCGAACGCTTCTCGTTACGTCAAAGACGGAATCAACAACTATGTAGTCAATGGAAATCGCAACTCGGTGAATCCCGGGAAAGCGGGAACGAAATGCGCAGCGCACTCTCAGGTGAATGTGGGCGCTGGAAAGAGCGCTACGATCCGTCTTCGGCTCAGCGATCTGGCGCCCGCGTCCATGGGTGATCCCTTCAAGCGCTTTGCTGAAATTATGCAGACCCGCCAGGGTGAGGCGAATGAGTTCTATAAATCCATTACCCCACCCCGGGTCAGCGAGGATGAGGCCGTGGTGATGCGTCAGGCGCTGGCCGGAATGCTCTGGTCCAAACAGTTTTTCTTCTTTGACGTGGACTTGTGGCTCACAGAACATGGCGTCGACCCGATGAAGCCCACCGGACGCTTCATGCGCAACAGCGAATGGTTCCACATGGTGAACCAGCACATCATCTCGATGCCCGACAAGTGGGAGTATCCGTGGTATGCGGCGTGGGATTTGGCTTTCCACACCATCGCGCTCTCCACCGTAGACACGGACTTCGCCAAAGAACAGCTCGACCTGATGCTGCAGGAGTTCTTCCTGCATCCGACCGGGCAAATCCCGGCCTACGAGTGGAACTTCAGCGACGTCAACCCGCCGGTACACGCCTGGGCCACCATTTTCTTGTACCGGACAGAGCAGGCGCTGCACGGCAAAGGCGATCTCGATTTCCTCAAGCGCTCGTTTGGCAAGCTAATGCTCAATTTTAGCTGGTGGGTAAACCGCAAAGACCGGTTTGGCAAGAACCTCTTCGAGGGCGGCTTCCTCGGGCTGGACAACATCGGCGTCTTCGACCGCAGCGCCCCGCTCCCGACCGGCGGCAGCCTCGAGCAGGCGGACGGCACGGCGTGGGTCTCTATGTTCTCCCAGAATATGCTGGAGATCGCGATAGAGTTAACAGCCCACGACCCTATGTTCGAAGACATGGCGCTGAAGTTTGCTGAGCATTTCGTTTGGATCGCGCGCGCCATGAATCAAACGGGGCCGGAGGGTATGTGGGACGAGGAGGATGGGTTCTACTACGATGTCCTGCGTCTCCCTGATGGCAGCGCCAGGCGGCTCAAGGTTCGCTCCATGGTGGGCCTGCTGCCCCTGTGTGCTACCACGGTGATCGAGCCGTGGCAGCGCGAACGGTGCCCCCGGGTACTAAAAACCCTACGGGACCGCTACGCACGTATGCCCGAACTGCGAGAGAGCATGCATGCCACGGGCCCCGGCCATTTTGGGTATGCCGAGCGCGGCATCGCTGCGCTGGTGAACGAAAACAGGCTGCGCCGAATTCTGACGCGCATGCTCGATGAGAACGAATTTCTCAGTTCTTACGGGATACGTGCGCTTTCCAAATATCACGACGAGCATCCCTTTATCGTCCATGTGGAAGGCCAGGGATACCGCGTGAATTATCTGCCGGCGGAGTCAGACACAGGCATGTTCGGTGGCAACTCCAACTGGCGCGGGCCGATCTGGATGCCCGTGAACGCGTTGCTGATACGGTCCCTGCTGTCGTTCTATCTCTATTACGGCGACAACTTCAAGATCGAATGCCCGACCGGCTCGGGCAAGTTGATGAACCTGTTCGAGGTAGCTCGGGAGATTGCCAACCGTCTGGAACGGATCTTCCTGCGGGACAAAACCGGTCGGCGGCCGGTGTACGGAGGTACGGAGAAGTTCCAGACCGATCCCCAATGGAAGGATTACATCCTGTTTTTCGAGTACTTCCACGGCGACAATGGGGCGGGACTGGGGGCCAGCCACCAGACCGGATGGACTGGCGTGGTCGCAAAATTGATCGAGCTTTTCGGCCGCATTGAAGGCCAACAGCTTCTGGATGCCGGTAAATCAGGCGCGTTCGCGACGGAGCGAACTAAGCAGGTAGAAACCGTCTCTGCTTAGCGGTTTGCGGAGACGACAGAGTTGACACGCCTATTGAGAAACGCAGGCGTCGAAATGGAAAAGTCCAATGGTTCTAGCAAAGAATGATTGAAGTAGCCCCAAGCCTGTTCAGTCATAGGAGCCAAGCCGCCCGCCATACAAGCGGACTCAGAAGCAGTGATTAGCGTGCGAACCGTCGGTTGGGGGGTCCCGCTCCCAAGGGGACAAAACAGATGCCTTTGGTAAGAGAGAAGAGGCGGGGAATAGGTAAATCGCTTAACCGGACCTGCGCTCTCTGCATAGCTCTCGCCGTTTTCTTATTCTTCGCCTCATCTGCGCATTCGCCCGGCCAGCTTCCAAAACACCCGGCGCCTCCGCCAGCCAAGGCGGAGCCTGCGGCGCCAGTCGATCCGCTCGGACGGGAAACTCCCCGTGGCACGATGATGGGCCTTGCGAAGTGTGGAGAACGCCACGACTTTACGACCGCTGCTCGTTATCTGCAACTGGATCCCGCCCAGGGCACGGACCAGCTGCAACTAGCCAAAGAACTTCAGGTATTGCACACAAAGTTCAAAGGCAACATCGACCTGTTGAGCGATGAGCCCAACGGCCCGGTTGAATCTAGACTGCCACCCGGCGAGGTGCGCGGCGGCGTGTTTGAAGTGGGCCCCACTAAGGTAGACGTCATCCTGATGCGGGTGGATGATCCGGAGTCAGGAAAAATCTGGCTGATTTCCAGAGAGACGCTTGCGAAAATCCCCGGGCTCTACGCCCAGATGGAAAGCGAGAGGCCGACGGCGGCCGATCGAATCGCGACTTTTGCCCAGAGCGGCCGACAACTGCTGGGCATGTCCCTCAGGCAATGGCTCGGGTGGCTGCTCTCGATCCCGATTTCATGGCTGTTGGCCTGGCTGCTTGCATTTCTGCTGAGTGCGCCTAGGCGAGTCTGGTCCCAACTCCGAAAAGTTCCTTGCACAACAATTTGGGATACACCGCTTGGCATGCCGCTCAGGTGCATCATTGCCATCCTGATGCATAGCCTTTTCGTCTACCTGCTTGAGCCGCCGCTTTTGTATCGCCTCTACTACATGCGTTTCATTGCAGCCCTACTGGTGGCAAGTTTGGCGTGGCTGGTGAGCAGCATCGCTGACCGGGGCTTCCACCATGCGGTGAAACACACCCAGGCACACCGCGCAGGCGGGGAGTCAATCCTGATTGTGATGCAGCGGCTCACCCGCGTCGTGATGCTCATCATCGCCTTCGTGGCGGCATTGGCCCTGTTCGGGTTGAACGTGGGGACCGCGCTCGCTGGTCTCGGGGTCGGAGGGCTGGCTGTCGCACTGGGGGCGCAAAAAACACTCGAGAACCTCATAGGCGGGGTCTCGTTGTTGATGGACAAAGCCGTGCACGTCGGCAACTTTTGCAAAATCGGCAATCAGGTCGGTACGGTCGAAGATATCGGGCTGCGCTCTGTCAAGTTGCGAACACTCGATCAAAGCCTGCTCGTGGTTCCAAATGGATTGCTGTCCCAAATGCAGTTCGAGAATTTTGGGCCTCGCCGAAAATGCCTCCTCAATCAGCACTTTTCATTGCGCATTGAGACGCAGGTCGAACAGTTACGGATCGTGCTCGATCGCGTGCAGATCATGCTGAACGAAAACCCCGCGATCGAAACGGGAACTTCGAGAATTAGCGTGGCGGATTTCGCCGGTGCGGCCTTCGAATTGGAGTTATGGGCGTTCGTTACGACGGCCGACTGGACACAGTTCACAGTCGTTCGCCAAGACGTCATTCTGAAGATAGCTGAAATCGTCGAGGCCGCCGGTACCCGGTTGGCCGCGCCCACCCAATTGACGTACCTGTCCAGAGACGAAGCACTCGATGCAGAAAAAGGGATGATATGTGCGTCACCTGAACGAACTACTGGCTAAGGTGCGTCCAATCCCCTCGACACGCGAAAGGTCCGGAAGCGAATATTTCCTGCGCTCCAGAAGATTTCACACGTGACCGTTAGATGGTTCTACTGCC
>Ga0210391_10003674_pt1 | contig 12950 bp, 7 predicted proteins | sample IncBWC12OmetaG_FD_160573 | JGI IMG/M metagenome (GOLD analysis project Ga0210391, IMG submission 160573) | Forest soil microbial communities from Barre Woods Harvard Forest LTER site, Petersham, Massachusetts, United States - Inc-BW-C-12-O ... | reverse complement strand
TATGTGGTAGGGCTTGGTGCCGACGTCTTCCAGGAAGAGGAGCTTGCCTTCGGTTTGCGGGGCGAATTGTGTGCCGAGCGAGGCGGTGAGGATGCTGAGGCAACCTCCGTAGAGGGTGCCCTGGGCGTGGCCGGGCTTGAGGGTGCGGATTCCCTGCTCTGGGCCGAGCGTGATCAGGTCGCCGGTGAGTGCGGCGTGGAATGAGTCCAGGTGGACGCCGTTTTCGACCGAGAAATCCGCGGCGGCCATGGGGCCGTGAAAGGCGACGAGGCCGGTTTGGTCGTTGATCCACGTTTGGAGAGCGGTGTGATCGCTGTAGGCGAAGAAGGGTTTGGGATTCGCGCGGATGAGGTCCAGGTCGAGATGAGGAAGAAGGTAGTTGGATCCGTAACCGCCACGGGTACAAATGATGGCGGAGACTTCGGGATCTTTGACGGCGGTGTGGAGATCGTTGAGGCGGTCTTCGACGGAGGCGGAGAAATAGGGCGGGTGTTTGCCGTAGGCGTGTTCGGAGGCGATGGGGTTGTAGCCGAGGGCGCGGAGTTTTTCGATGCCTGCGGTGATGCGTTCGGATTTAGCGCTGGAGGCGGGAGAGAGGACGGCGATCTTTGCGCCGGGAGGGACGGACGGTGGTTTGAGGGGTCGATCAGGCAAGCAGAACCTCGCCCGCGGCGATGATTTCGGCGGGGCCGGTTAGGGTCATTTCGCTGCCGGGGCCGTTCCAGTCCACTTGCTGCGAGCCGCCAGGGGCGTGGACGGTGACCGGCGACTGGCCTCCGCAATAGGCAACTACCGCGGTTGCCGATGCGCAGGTTCCAGTTCCGGAGGAGGTGGTGGGGCCGACGCCGCGCTCGAAAATGCGGATCTCGATTTCGCTGGCGCTGATCATTCGGACATAGAGGACGTTGATGTGGTTCGGAAAATCTTTGTGAAAGCAAATTTCTTTGCCGAGTTCCTGCCAGCCGCGCGAGTGGGCGCGAAAATTCGCGTCGTTGACCACGATGACGAAGTGGGGATTGCCCGTGGAGACGTGGACGCCGTAGACGACCGTCTTATCCGCGAGGGTGATCTGCATCTGGCGCAGTTCCGGAACGCCCATGTTCGCGGCGATATTGAATGTGTTGCCGTTGGCTTCAACGATGGTGCAGGTGCGCGGGCCGGCATCGGTCTCAAGCGTGATGACGTCGCCGGGCGCGGCGTTGGTGTTGTGCGCGAGCCAGGCTGCTACGCAACGCGTGCCGTTGCCGGAGATTTCGGCGATGCTGCCGTCAGCGTTGGCAAGGCGAATGCGGCCGGTGAGCGGACTGGTTCGTTCGAGGAATTCGACGCCGTCAGCGCCGAGGCCGATGTGGCGTTCGCAGAGTTTCCTTGTCAGCTCCTGATCCAGTTCGCCTTCGACGATGAGGAAATCGTTGCCGCAGGCCTGGGCCTTCGCGAACCGCATTACTCGTCCTCCGGATCGCGGAAGGCGCGAACCTCGTCGACCGCCGGACACGCCTTCAGTTCGGCCTCGAGGCGCCCGTGCATGCGCCTGGTGCCGTTGATGTCGAAGCAGAGGCGCTGAAGCTCGCCAATGGGCATGCTGGCGACATCTGCGAGGTGGCGTTTTTCGCGGTCCATGACGTGGAGGATGGCGAGAGAGAGGCGTTCGGCATCGGGGCCGCGGACTTCGTAGGTCATGGAATAGAGCTTGAGGTTGGTGCTGAATTCGAGCATGCGAATGGCTTCCAGCACGACGAGGACGAGGATGGTGGCGAAGATGGCGGGAAAGTAGAGACCCGCGCCGCAGGCCATGCCGATGGAGGCGACGGCCCAGACGGTGGCGGCGCTGGTGAGTCCGCTAACGCGATCGCGATTGTGGAGGATGAGGCCAGCGCCGAGGAAGCCGATGCCCTGAACGATGTTGGAGGCGATTTGGCCGAGGTTGTTGCCGTTAGTCCCGGCGATGATGGGCGAGAGAAACGTGAACATCGCCGATCCGAAGCAGATGAGGACGTTGGTGCGCACGCCGGAGGGGCGATGGTGGTATTCGCGGTCGATGCCAATGGCACAACCGAGAGCGGCGGCGAGCAGAAGGCGGCCGGCAGCGCCTCCGGTAAGCAGCCACTGTTCCAGTTGACTGAAGGCCAGCATGTGGCCGGTTTGGTAGATAGCGAGGAACACTCAGGGGTGATCGTAACACCTTGTCGAGGGTGTAGGGGATAGGGTGTAGGGGGTAGAAAGACAGGGTTTAGGGGGTAGGGTTTAGGGAGTAGAAGGACAAAGGCAAAAGCAGGAACCAGAGGCGAGGATTCAAAGGCGGACGCGCTTCGCGCGTTTCACCCCTCTGCCAAAACCGGGCAGAAATGGGGCCCGGTGTGGTTACTTTTCGGAAACGTATTCGCTGGAATGGTAGAAGCGGACGCAGGGTTGGCCGGAGGAGCAGACGATGTCGAGGAGTTTGAGGCCTTCGGGATGGGCTTTGACGGCCTGTTCCACGGCATCATGATCGCTGGTGATGACCCATTCCGCCGACTGCGCGGGATGCCTGAGCGCGGCGTTCCACTGGTAATAGTCGGATTCGTTGATGGTGCGGCGAAGGGGGATGCCGGCGCGCTGGAATGCGCCGATGTGGTCGGAGGTCCAGACCAGGATGGGACCCTGGGGAGGCAACTGGTTCAGAGCAGTGGCGTAGGCAGCTTCAAAGGGGATGCGGGTGCGCGAGTTCTCAATGGCTTCAGCGAGGACGAGCGGCGTGTGGCGAATGAGCGCGAAGGTATTGATGAGGATGATGACGATGGCGGCGAGCAGGACGAGCTGGGCATGCTGGGGCCAGCGGCGCTCGGCACGCGAGATGAGGCGCGCGACGAGGAATCCGAGCGAGATGGCGAAGGCGGGCAGCAGTTCCATGCCGTAGCGGGTGTTGTACCAGGAATTCGGCCACCAGATGGGGATGTGGATGGGGACGGAGCTGTAGGCGACGGACCAGGTGTAGAAGGGCACGGGAAACCAGAGCAGGAGCACGGGAAGGATGCTGTGGCGACGCCATTTCACGATGGCGACGATGGTTCCGATCACCGTTAGGCCCATGAGCAGGTTCGCCCAGTGGGTGGGAGCTGCGCCGAGAGCGGCGGCCTTGGTGAAATACATTTCCGCGACGCGCAGGCTGTGCCAGCCGGGGTAATGCGCGGAGCCGGGCGGCGAAGTGCGGATGTCGATGGCTTTGGCGGAGTAGGGGCCGCGCATGAAGTCGAGCCAGTCACCGTACTGGCGGGCGTTCCAGGCGAGCCACAGGGACGGCGCGGTGATGAGGGACGCAGTGAAGAGAAGGAATGCGCCGCCGACGCGGGATTTCCAGATTTCGGATTGGGGTGCGCGGGCCTTTGCGATGCCCCACACCGCGATACACCAGACGAGGCAGGCGAAGATCCATCCGTCGTAGCGGGTGAGGATGGCGGTGAAGAGGATGGCTCCGGCGGCGGCGAGGGCGCGTCCGGCGAGGCGGTAGTTCCCTTCCTCGATCGAGCGCAGGAATGTAGTGAGGAGGAGCGTGGTCCAGACGAACTGGCAAAGGAAGAGGGGCTCGGTCATGGCGGTGGTCTGCATATAGAGCAGGCCAGGATTGAGCGCAAAGAAGAGCGTGGCGGCGACGGCTCCGGCGGGGCGGAGCCAGTAACGCGAGAGACGCCAGAGGCCGGCGACGGAGAGGACGTAGCAGGCCATGGAGGGGATGGCTCCGGCCATGCCGTTTTGCCACCACTCCATTTTGGCGGCGAAGGGCATCATGAGCAGGTGGGGGAACGGGAGCCAGACGGAGCCGATTTGGCGGATGCCGGGGTTGAGGGAATCGATGAGGCGGCGCGCGGTGTGCAGGTGCGCGACCGCGTCCCCGTAGAGGAGGAGCATGTTGCGGGGATAGCAGTAGCCGAAGGCGAGGACGGAGAGGAGCGCGGCGACCATGCCGGCGAAGACAGTTTCGTGGCGCAGGCTGCGGGCGTTGATCTCGGCCGCAGTCTGCGCTGGACGAGCTGGTTGATTTGGAGCGGATTTATTCGAGGTGCGAGAGCTGGCGGAAGAGCGCAAAGCGTTCCTCGATTTCGCTGTTGTCGAGTTGCTGGAGGCGTTCGGTGCCGAAGCGCTCCACTGCGAATGATCCCATGACGCCGCCGTAGAACATGGCGCGGCGGAAAACTGTGGGAGTGAGCTCGGGCTGCGAGGCGATGTAGCCGAAGAATCCGCCAGCGAAGGAATCGCCTGCGCCGGTGGGGTCGACGACTTCAGCGAGCGGGAGAGCGGGCGCGCGGAAGGGCGTCGTCGAGTGGGATTCGCCGGCGAAGGATTGATCGCTGAAGAAGGCGGTTGCGCCGTATTCACCATGCTTGACGACCAGGGATTTTGGACCCATGGCGAGGACTTTGCGCGCGGCTACGAGGAGATTGCTTTCTTTCGCCAGCATTTTTACTTCGCCGTCGTTGATGAGGAGCGCGTCGAGATTTTTCAGGACCTTGGCGAGATTCTCGGCGTGGTCTTTGATCCAGTAATTCATGGTGTCGCCGCAGACCATTTTGACTTTCGGCATTTTGCGGCAGACTTCGGACTGAAGAACGGGATCGATGTTGGCGAGGAAAAGGTATTCGCTGTCTTCGTATTCGGCGGGAATTTTGGGAGAGAAACTCTGGAAGACGTTCAGCTCAGTGTTGAGCGTTTGCGCCTCGTTGAGATTCTTCATGTAGGAGCCGCTCCAGAAGAAGCTCTTGCCCTCGACATGCTCGATGCCGCGGGTATCGACTTTGCGGCGAGTGAGGATGGACTCTTCGGCGGGGCCGAAGTCTTCGCCGACGACGCCGATGACGCGGACTGGGGTGAAGTAGCTGGCGGCGAGAGCGAAGTAAGTGGCGGCACCGCCAACGCAGCGGTCACGGGTGCCTGAAGGGGTTTCAATCGCGTCGAACGCGACGCTGCCAACGACAAGAATCGCCAATCGATGATCCTTCCTTTTCCTAGAGATATTTTCCGATGAGGAGGTCGAGTTTTTCGCGTGCGGCCGCTGGAATGGCGTCACGGCTGGTGAGCAGAGCGTATTGCAGAGCGGATTTGCAGGGGCAGTTGCGCTCGGCGGGCATAGCGGCAACGGCTGCCTTGATGACCAGGCAGGCGTTGGCTGCGTTTTGGTTGAGGACGGCGACGATTTGGTCGACGGTGACGTCGTCGTGGCCTGCGCGCCAGCAGTCGTAGTCGGTGACCATGGCGGCGGTGGCGTAGCAGATCTCGGCTTCGCGGGCAAGCTTGGCTTCCTGAAGATTGGTCATGCCGATGACGTCGGCGCCCCAGCTTCGGTAGAGGTTCGACTCAGCGCGGGTGGAGAACTGCGGGCCTTCCATGCAGACGTAGGTGCCTTTGGATACGGCGGTGACGCCTTCCGATTTGCAGGCGGCGGTGATGACCTGGGCCACGGTGGCGCAAACGGGATCTCCAAAGGCTACGTGGCCGACGATTCCGTCGCCGAAGAACGTGGAGACGCGGTGGAAGGTGCGGTCGATGAACTGGTCGGGGACGACGAAGTGTCCGGGCTGGTGCTCTTCTTTGAGCGAGCCGACGGCGGACATGGAGAGGATGCGGGTGACACCGAGCTTTTTGAATGCGTAGATGTTGGCGCGGAAATTGAGTTCGGAGGGCAGGATGCGGTGTCCGCGGCCGTGGCGGGAGAGGAAGGCGACCTTGCGGCCCTCGAGTTCGCCAAGGACGAAGGCGTCGCTGGGATCGCCGAAGGGGGTGGTGATGCGCTCTTCGTGAACGCCGGAGAGGCCGGGCATGGAGTAGAGCCCGCTGCCGCCGATGATGCCGATTTCTGCCTGTTGCAAAACGACTCCCTGCGCGGCGCCGGCTGAATTAGGGACGGGCTGCCGCGGATGTTTGGTTATTTTCCGCGCAAGAAATCAGTATAAATGGGGCGGTAGTGGCTCATGCGAAGAGCAGCCGCGAGGGGGCATTCGGCTTTGGTCGGGATGACAGCGTGAAACGGAAAAGACGTAGGTTGCTGGTCTTTCAAGTGATTCCATTCCGCAAAGTGCCGGGCCTCTCATTTCGGTAGCACCAACTTGGTTGGCACAATGAGTGCACTGGGCTGATACCGACACCTGAGATTCCCGCCTCGGCGACATTCCTGAACTCTGGCCGATAGGAACGGAACCGCAGTAGCGGCTGGTTCCTGTGCATTTGGAGTGTTCGGAGCTTCCAGACCTGGATTCCACGAATTCCTGCTCACACTCCCAAAGAATTGGCAGGAATGCCTGGAATAAAACTGCGCAAGCTTAGTTAACGAATACATCGACGTCTGTCCATTTCCTCAAGAGAGATCATTGATGCGTTTTCAGCCAACGTTGATTCGAGACGGGGCGTTGCCGGCCCTTGTGCGTCCTTTGTGGTGTTTCATTGCGATAGCCTCTTTCGGCCTGGGGGTTGGACTGGCGCCTGCGTGGGCAACGGCCGCCCCCGCGATAACAACGCTGTCCGTGACCTCCGGCGGAAGCGCCGTGACGACTGCTGCACCTGGAAGCGTGGTCACTCTGACGGCAACCGTTATGGCCGGCAGCACTCCGGTTACGCCGGGCCAGGTCAACTTCTGCGATGCGACGGCCAGGTTCTGCACCGACATCCATCTGCTGGGCACGGCGCAGTTGACCGCCAACGGTACGGCAACGCTGAAATTCCGTCCTGGGGTTGGGAGTCACAGCTACAAGGCCGTTCTTGCCGAGCCGGCCGGCCCTGGGCCCAGTGCTTCGACCGCATCGTCGCTCACAGTGACGGCATCGCAGGGGACGGGGCAACTGGCCACAACGACGTACCTCGAAGCCAGCGGAGTCCCAAACATCTTTTCGTTAACGGCGACCGTGCCAGGCAACGGAAAAACTTTGCCGACGGGCATGGTGTCGTTTGTGGATGCAAGCAACGGGAACGCAGTGCTGGGGACCGCAGCGTTGACGAGTGAAACGGGAGGCGGCTTCGCGGACTCCTCACTTTTGTCTGTCGCGTCACAGAACACCGGTAACACTGTCTTGATCGCTGACTTGAATGGGGACGGAATCCCGGACCTGGTCATGCTCGAAGAGGACAACCTCTCCGTGCTCCTGGGCAACGGGGACGGCACATTCACAGCAGCGCCGAGTCCTTCGACTGACTTGCCGGGCGCGATTGCGGTGGGAGATTTCAACGGAGATGGCATTCCCGATCTGTATGTGGCGCCTATCCTGGATGAGGGCACGACTGAAGTGCTTTTGGGCAACGGGGATGGAACCTTCACCAGTGCGAATGGGAGTCTCGGGAACGGCATCGTGACGTCCAATTCGATCGCCGCGGCAGACTTCAACGGAGACGGCAAGCTGGATCTCGTGGAGGCTTGCACCAGCGTGGATGAGCAGCCATGCAACTTACTCCTGATTCTGTCAGGCAACGGGGACGGAACCTTTACGCAGTCCTGCGAGACTCCCCTGGCGTTCGCCGGTTCGCAATCGATGGTGGTCGGCGACTTCAATGGAGATGGCCAACCCGACGTGGCAGTGATCAACTCCGGCGCGAATGGCGTGAATGTCTTCCTGAATGGAGGGGGCTGTCTTTCTGCCGTTTATTCAATTCCGGCAACGGGCGCTGGCCCCACATCGATTGCCGCAGCAGACTTCAACGGAGATGGCAAGCTGGATTTAGCCGTGGCCAACTCCGGCAGCAACAATGTGACGATTCTGCTGGGCAACGGCGATGGAGCCTTTACCGCTGCAGAAAGCCCGGCAACGGGTATGGCTCCCAATTCCATCGCGGTTGCGGATTTCAATGGAGACGGCGTCCCTGATCTCGCAGTGGCCAACGCCGGCAGCAGCAACGTGACGATTTTGCTGGGCAACGGCGATGGAACTTTTACGGCTGCCGCCACGCCCGCGGCGGACACCGGCTCAACGTCAGTCGCCGCAGCAGACATCAATGGAGATGGCAAAGAAGATCTTGTTGTGGTTAATTCCGCGGATAGCTCAGCAACTGCGCTTTTGGCAGAGACAGCGCTGACCATTGCAACGGTGAACAACATTTCTCCCGCAGGCGCAGGAACACATCTCGTCAAAGCGATCTATTCCGGCGACGCCAACTATGGTGGCAGTACCTCCGCCGAAGTGTCCCTGACTGTCGTGCCGCCGGGCTTCACGCTGAGTGGTACTCCAGTTTCCGTCGTGGCCGGCGCCACTGGGACGTCGACTCTCACGATTACCCCCACGAACGGCTTCTCCGGAACTGTGACCCTGGAATGCGACGGCGGCGGCTATCCGGGCGGCGCAAACGACGTGCCCACCTGCTCGTCCATCCCGCCAGTGACTATCTCAGGGAATGCGCCAGCAACTACACTCCTCAGTATCCAGACACAACCAGGCACAACTCCCGCGCAATACATCGAGTTTGTGAATGCAGTCGATTCGAGCGGAGTTGCCATGGCCAACACCACCGTCGCAGTGACGGTGAGCGCTCCCCCTCCGAGATTTGCGCTGACCAATACGACCGTTAGCATCGCCACACCCGGCGGCAGCGGGACTTCGACGATCACGGTCAGCCCCAGCGCCGGCTTTACGGGCTCGGTAGCGCTCTCCTGTACCGTAACCGGTCCGGCAAACGCGGTCGATCTGCCTTCCTGCGCCGTCGCTGCGCCACCGGCCATCACGGGAACAGCAGCCGTAACGGCGACGCTCACGGTCAACACCACGGCAGCGAGTCGTTCGTCCAGCGTGACTGACCACACAACGACGGCTTTCCGCAACCAGCGCCCTCCGATGCTGGCGCTTGGTGGAGGCAGCACGGTCGCAGCGTTTCTGTTCTTCGGATTGCCCTTGCGCCGTCGCGGAAGAAAGACTCTGCTGAGTCTGTTTCTGCTCGGTGCGTTCGCTGCAATGGTCATGGGATGTGGCGGAGCACAGAAGGCAGCCAATCCTGTCCCGACGCCAGCCAATCCCGGCACGACTGTTGGGAACTACATGGTGACGGTGACTGGTTCCAGCGGCGCCCTGAGCGCGTCCACGACCGTAGCTATCACTGTGAACTGAGCGGTCGCCGAACCTCCAGGTGAGAACTCCGGCAACGCCGCCGAGCATGATTTAGTCGGCGTATTTTGAGCGGCCAGGGCTCTGGGAGAAGCTACTGGGGCGGGCAGAAGGAATGATCAGTAGTCCTGAGATTTGAACCAGTCTCCCGATTTCAACGAGCGCCAAATCGCCAATGCGCTTTCCCACGCTGATCCAGCCTGAAAACGCGCTCAGCCCGGTTGGCATTCGTCGAGGCTTGCCGTCTTAACCTGGTTCGACTCCGCGCGGCATTGGCAGCCAACAAGAGGCCGCATTGACCACCCTGAAATTCGCCCGTACCATCAGTTCACCGTCCGAGGCAACACGTGACATGGCAGGCGCGACCATCTCGCACTATCGCATCATCGACAAGCTCGGCGGCGGTGGTATGGGCGTTGTTTACCGGGCCGAGGACACGCGCCTGGGCCGCTTTGTCGCGCTGAAGTTCCTGCCCGAAGATGTTGCGGGTGATCCTCAGGCCCTGGAACGATTCCGGCGCGAAGCCCGCGCAGCCTCGGCGCTCAATCATCCGAATATCTGCACGATTTACGACGTCGGTGAGGAAGACGGACGCGCCTTCATTGCCATGGAGTTTCTGGACGGGATGACGCTGAGTCACCGGATCCAGGGAAGACCGGTTGAGACCGATGTTCTGCTGGGTCTGGCAATCGAAATTGCCGACGCGCTGGATGCCGCCCACAGCAAAGGCATCGTCCACCGCGACATCAAGCCAGCCAACATCTTCGTAACGGAACGCGGGCACGCGAAGATTCTCGATTTCGGGTTGGCGAAGGTCGCGCCACCACGCAGTTCGTCGAGCCAGGCTCCCGGAGCTACCACGATGGCTGAGCCGCTCGACGAGCAACATCTCACCAGTCCGGGTGTGACCCTGGGCACGATCGCCTATATGTCGCCGGAGCAAGCCAGGGGACAGGAGCTGGACGCACGAACGGACCTGTTCTCCTTCGGGGCCGTTCTCTATGAGATGGCCACCGGCGCTTTGCCCTTCCGTGGGGAGAGCTCGGCGGTGATCTTCAAAGCCATACTGGATGGAAACCCTGTGTCGCCGGTGCGCCTGAACCCCGATCTGCCAGAGGATCTGGAGCGGATCATCAATAAGGCGCTGGAAAAAGATCGCGACGTGCGTTATCAGGTTGCTTCGGAGATGCGTGCCGACCTGAAGCGGCTGAAGCGCGACACGGAGTCAGGAAAATCCGGAGTGGCATCGAGCTATGACCTCCCTGGCAAGAGCGGAGCGCATTTGCGAAGGCGGTGGACTACCTCCAGGACGCTGGTCCTGTTGTGTCTCACACTCGCCGTGGTTGTGGCCGGCGCCTATCTATTGGTGGGGAGAAAGAAGGCTCTCGTTCCATTCCAAACCATGACGATCGAGCGGCTCACGACCAGCGGGACAGCGCGGAGGGTCGCAATCTCGCCGGATGGCAAATACGTCGCTTTCGTCACGGACGAGGCCGGGAAGCAGAGTCTGTGGGTGCGCCAGACAGCCACTCGCAGCGATATCGAAATCATTCCCGCGGTAAAGGGCCAAATTTATGGGGCGCTTACGTTCTCGCGGGATGGGAACTACGTCTTCTACGTTCGCAGTCCGACCGTGTTCGAGTCAGGTACGCTCTATCAAATCCCAACGTTAGGAGGGGAGTCACGCAAGGTAGTGGACCACGTAGACTCCCCGGTTGCTTTCTCCCACGAAGGCAGGCAATTAGCTTTCGTAAGGAACAACCCCGGGTCAGAGATGGCCCTGGTCGTCATGGAAGCCGATGGCACCGGAGAGCGGCAACTGGCTGCCCGGAAGATCCCTGACCCCTTTGCTGACTCAGGCGTGTCCTGGTCCCCCGACAACAAGAGCATCGCCATTGGAGCCTATTCCGGCGGTGCGTGTTATGTCGTGGCCGTGCGGGTCGCAGACGGGTCGGTGAAACGTGTCGGTTCGAAAGGCTGGGTTCACATCGTGAGGGTAGCCTGGCTGGCGGATTCGAGCGGAGTCGTTCTGGGGGCCCAGGAATCAGCGAACGGGCCCGTGCAACTGTGGGAGCTTTCCTACCCTGACGGCCAGGCGCGCAGGATCACCAATGACTTAAATGATTATGTGGACCTGGACATGACGGCAGACTCGGGCGCTCTGGTCACCGTGCTGCGAGAAGTTCGCTCGAACCTCTGGCTTGGCTCACGCGGTGCGCCAGGTCAGGCACGGCAGATCGGTTTCGGCGTGGCCACGCAAGAGGGACTATTCGGGCTGGCCTGGACGGCGGGCCGGCGGATTGCATACGGCTCGTTGGCGAGCGGCCGGCGTGAGCTTTGGGTGATGGACGCCGACGGCAGCCACCCACGACAGTTGACGTCCGGTGCGGACCTCCAGTTCTTCTCTACGCCGTCATCGTGTCCTGATGGAAGTATTCTGTTTGCGTCCGGGGTGTTCGGCGCAGCGAACATTTGGAGGATTGACCCAGACGGCGGCAAGCAGAGGCAGTTGACCTACGAGGGCACCAACGGCGCCCCGTCCTGTTCGCCTGACGGGAAATGGGTAGTTTTCAACGCCTCCCGAGGTGGAGACTATACGCTATGGAGGGTTCCGCTTCAGGGCGGTACTCCCGAGCAACTCACCGATTACGCCTCGTCCTATCCGTCCGTTTCGCCCGATGGGAAATGGATTGCCTTCGACGACTACGCACAACCGGGATCTACCAAAATTGGCGTGATTCCTTTCGCTGGTGGCCAACCTGTTCGGACCTTCGACTATTCGGCTTCCAACTCGGCGGGATATCCCTTATTCCGCTGGACCCAGGACAGCCGCGAGCTGACCTACATTGTTGACAAGCAAGGTGTCTCGAATATCGGGCTACAGCCCTTCGACGGTGGCCCACCGAAACAACTCACGGATTTCACCGCAGGCCGAATCTTCAACTTTGCCTGGTCACAGGATGGGAAACAAATCGCACTCGCGCGCGGTTCCTGGACCGACGACGTCGTGCTGATCCGCAGCGCCCTACGATAGGGGCCAAGGTGAAATCCTACGCGGTTATGAGGCGCCCGGCTGGCGATTGTCTATACTCGCAGGCACCGGTGAAATGCGAAATCACTCGCGCACGAACTCCGTTCCTGATGTGCGAATGGCTGCGGCGTTTGTCGCGATGTCCGGCAGTTCGCGGCGTGCATCTGATTCTCGCGTTCACGCTGCTGGGCGGCTGCTGCTGGTCTCAATCTCTGGCGATCCAACACGTAACGGTGATCGACGCCACGGGCCGCGGGCCCGAGCCTGACACGACGGTGATCGTGGAGGGCGAACGCATTGTTGCCATCGGGCCATCGAGGAAGACACATATTCCAGGGAAAGCTGTAGTCGTCGATGGGAGAGGCAAGTTTCTCATCCCTGGCTTGTGGGATATGCACGTCCACGGCGCGTCCGACGCCCGCGCTCCGTGGAGCCACCTGCTTTTTCTGGCTAATGGCGTTGTCGGCGTCCGTGACATGTCAGGTCCGCCGGACGCTCATGCGTGGCGCGCTGCGCAAGCTGGAAACGAAGACCCATCGCCGACCATTTATCTCGGCAGTCCCATTGTCGATGGTCCAAATCCCGTCTGGCCCGATTCGATTGTTGTGGCGGATGCAGCTGAGGGGCGCGCAGCCGTGGAACAACAGCGGGAGCGTGGCGCGGACTTCATCAAGGTCTATAGCAGGTTGCCCCGCAACGCCTATTTTGCGATTGCCGACGAGGCTAACAAGCTTGGCATTCCATTCGAAGGACATGTTCCGGAATCGGTGACCGCGGCTGAAGCATCGGACGCCGGCCAGAGAAGCATTGAGCATCTGACACGCGTGGCCGATGCCTGCTCAAAGGAAGAGACGCAGATCGACTCCGAG